>Ga0256840_1000164_pt1 | contig 62045 bp, 54 predicted proteins | sample 355202metaG_FD_185969 | JGI IMG/M metagenome (GOLD analysis project Ga0256840, IMG submission 185969) | Hydrothermal vent microbial communities from Mid Atlantic Ridge, Atlantic Ocean - 355-202 | ecosystem: Environmental > Aquatic > Marine > Hydrothermal vents | place: Atlantic Ocean: Mid...
GACATTATTTTACCTCTCCATGAACCACGTTTTGCCGGGCTAAAGACCATCCCTGACGAGCTGTAGAAAGAGGTTTAAGGAGGGGGTGGTGCCGAGGGCGGGACTCGAACCCGCACGGGCTTACGCCCACTGCCCCCTCAAGACAGCGTGTCTACCAATTCCACCACCTCGGCACATGCCTTTTATTTAAACAGCGAAAAACCAAGCGTCAAGAGATATTCTGCCTTTCTATTGGGTAAGATGGGCAAGTTTACGTCCTGCACGTATATATTTGAGAGGGTTTATGGGCCTACCCCAATAGCGGATCTCATAATGGACATGGGGACCGGTACTACGACCAGTATTACCTAAATAACCAATAATTTGGCCCTGTTTTACCCTTTCCCCCCGACGAACTATGTATTTGCAAAGGTGGCCATATACAGTGATGTAACCGTGTTTATGACGAATTTTCACGTAACGTCCAAGACCCCTTTGGTACCCTAAGCGATACACAATCCCGTCGGCCGTGGCCCTCACCGGCTCGCCATAGGGACCAACGATATCTATGCCGGCATGAAAGGCCCGTTTTTTGGTAAAGGGATCTTTTCGAAAGCCGTAGTAGGAAGAAATATAACCCCGGCAAGGCTTACCTAAAGGGACATGTTTCATCACCTTTAAATATTTGTCCATGCGTTCCAACAGGAGCTTATATTGTTCTGTAGGGGCCAGATAAGGACCACCTTGGCCCTTGGTTACCTTACCCAAACGTCTTACATATCTTGAAAGCCCAAGCTCCCGCATAAGCTTGCGCATAAGGGTAGACTTTTGCCGCAAAAGTCCCACGGCATTTTGTAAAAGCTCTTGTTTTTCCTTCTCTAGCTGGTCGATTTGGCTTTGAAGCTCTCTCTCACGGAGCTCAAGAGCGATAATTTGCTGTTCTAAAGAGACGATTTTTTTGTTTAATTGGTAATTATGCCACAGCAATATTATCACTACAGCCGTTAAAAAGGCCGTCACCACCGGGAAGAGCAACCAGGGCCAGGAAAATAACTTTCCTCTTTCTGTGGACACACTAGAGCTTTCCGTCCTCATGGGCCGCAAGATGCCAGAAACCCCTTCAAAAATCAAGTCTTTTATGCTTGATTATATGAATGATGAAAGACAAAGACCAACGTATTTGGCTCGAAATAAATATAACCACACCCCTATACCTAGCTGATGCCGTAGGTACATACTTGACCGACCTCACCGGCCAGGGGATAAAATGGGCCGAAGAGGAAACAGCTGATGGTGGCCGCCAGGTAAAAATCACCGGCTATTTAGCCCCCGAACAGACAGAAACTAATCTCTTAAAAAGGCTTGACCAATATCTAAGGGCCCTGGCGGAAATATTTCCCGAACTGCACTCTGTAAAAATAGAGACCAACCCCTTACCGGAGGAAGATTGGGAATGTGCCTGGCAGGAATTCTTTAAACCTCTCAAAGTAACGGAAAAAATAGTTATCAAACCTTCCTGGGAGGACTATAGCCCCCAAGAAGGGGAAATAATCATCGAAATTGACCCGGGACGCGCCTTTGGCACCGGGCATCACCCCTCTACTTATTTAGTACTCAAAAACATCCAGCGACTCTTTGAACAGTATTACCAGCCCCGTTCTATATCACCCACTGTACTAGATGTAGGTACAGGTACCGGTATTTTGGCCATTGCCGCCTTAAAATTCGGCGCCACCAAGGCCTTAGGCCTGGATATAGATTACGAGGCTGTTCAAAGCGCCCGAGAAAACGCCGCCCGCAACGGGGTATATGACCGTTTTTTGGTCGCTAATATACCTTTGTGGGAAATAAAAGATTCTTTTGATCTGATATTGGCCAATATCTCGGCCTACACCTTAAAATCGCTAGCCCCATATCTTGCCCAACTCCTTAAACCCAAGGGGCACCTCCTACTGTCAGGTTTCTTGAAAGAAGATGTTAGAGATCTTAAAAAGACCTACGAAGAACTGGGCCTTAGCGTAATCCATGTGGAAGTAGATCCCGAATTTGCAGAATGGGCAATAATCAACTTATACCGAAACTAAATCGTTTTTGGGCCGGCGATGCCCGCCCTGGACACACCCTACAACTAGACCCTAGCGAAGCACACCATTTATTACACGTCCTCCGTCTCGGAGAAGGGGATCTGATATCTTTAATCAACGGGAAAGGTCAAGAATTTGAGGGCCACATTGCCCGCATAAAGGGGAAAAAGGTCTGGATAAAGGTCCTAAAATTGCGACGTACAGAACCACCCCCCAAAAAAGAGATAATTTTTATACTTCCCCTCCTCAAAAAAGACTACACCCTCTTTTTGGCGGAAAAGGCCGTGGAACTAGGTATTACTAAACTCCAGCCCTTTTATAACCAGCACACGGTTTTACGGCCCACAGATCATCTTAGGACTAAACTCGAAGCCCGCAGCAGACAAGCCCTAAAACAGTGCGGGAGGTTATGGGCCCTAACCATCGAACCGCTACGGCCCCTTTGGGAATTAGAAATTCCGGCCGAACGTAAAATTTTTGCCTACGAAAAAGAAACTTCCTTATCTCTAAAAACCGTCTTAAACGGGTTTAAAGGCCAATCTTTGGCCCTGCTTTCGGGGCCCGAAGGGGGCTTTACCCCTGAGGAGGCCCAAAGATTGCGGGAGAAGGGATTTATTGCGGTCTCCCTTGGGCCATACGTCCTTCGAGCAGAAACAGCGGCCTTTTATCTCATGAGTTTGGCCCATGCCTGGGCTTATTTAGACCCCAACGGCCTATTCTCTTTTCGGTCTTTATGATTATAATTTTGATTCAAAATGAAACACTATCTTGAAAGAGAGGTGAAGATTATGTTCACCAATACCCTAAAAACCTTTTTATTATTAGCCGCCCTCACGGCCCTTTTTGTCGTAGTGGGAGACGCCATTGGTGGGCGTCAAGGAGCCACTTTGGCTCTAATTTTGGCGGCGGTAATGAATTTTTTTGCCTACTGGTTTTCCGATAAAATGGCCCTGGCCATGTCTGGAGCGCGTCCGGTCTCGGAGGCCGAAGCCCCAGAGCTTCACCAGATAGTGGCTAAACTTGCCCGGCAGGCAGGGATACCTAAACCCCGGGTCTATATCATTCCCAGCCAGACCCCTAACGCCTTTGCCACTGGCCGAAATCCTTCGCATGCTGCCGTAGCGGTTACCGCAGGAATCATGCAAATTCTCAACCGAGACGAACTAGAAGGGGTTTTGGCCCACGAAATTTCCCACATAAAAAATCGGGACATCCTCATTTCTTCTATTGCGGCCGTACTGGCCGGCGCCATTGCCTATTTGGCCCAGATGGCTCAATGGGCCTTGTTTTTTGGGGGTTTGGGCCACGATGACGAAGAAAACAATAACCCTTTAGGTTTTATAGGGGTAATCCTCATGATCGTTTTAGCCCCCTTGGCCGCCACCCTTATTCAACTTGCGGTGAGCCGTAGTCGCGAATACTTGGCCGACGCCACCGGGGCCAAAATTTGTCGCTGCCCCCTTTCCTTAGCCCGCGCGCTTGAAAAACTGGAAGCCTGGAACCGCCAAATGCCCATGAATGTAAACCCGGCCCAAGCACAAATGTTTATTGTAAACCCTTTAAAGGGTGAGGGGCTTATGCAGCTTTTTTCTACCCATCCCCCTATTCAAGACCGAATTGCTCGTCTGGTAGAGCTGGCCAAACGCGAGGGCCTGGCTTAAAATAGCGCCATGACCAAAATCTGGCTGTTAAGGCACGGACAAACCCAGGCTAATATAGTAGGGCGTTTTGCCGGACGTACTCCAGAGCCCCTCACCGAAGAAGGACGCCACCAGGCCCAAAAAGCCGGACAAAAACTCCGAGGAGAGGGGATAAGGCGCATCTACGCAAGTCCCCTCCTCCGCACCATGGAAACCGCGCGCCTGGTGGCTCAAGAACTGGAAAACTCTGTAGAAATCGTCCCCGACGAAGACTTCCTCGAAATAAATATCCCCCCGTGGGAGGGCAAAAAGAAAACGGAATTAAAAAAAGAGCCCTCCTTACAGTACGAAATTTGGTCCAAGACACCCCATCTCTTTAGATTGGAAGGGTGTGAAACCTTAGAGCAAGTCCTCAGAAGGGCTGTCAGGGGCTGTGAAAGGGTATTTCAGCAGGAACAAGGACACACAAGCCTTATCGTCACCCATATGGTGGTAGTAAGGGTTATTTTGCTCCATTATTTGCGGTTACCCCTTTCTGCCTACCGCAAGATACCCGTACCCAACGCCACCCCTATAATGCTCCAAAGAAGTCCAAACCATACCCTGGTAGAAGCCCCCTTTGAGCTACCCCGATGAGCCTGGACAGCTTCTGGCAAAATATTCGCCGTTATTTAAGACCATGGGGGTATCTGTACGGAAAGATTATGCAGCTCAGAGAAAAGGCCTATTTCAGAGGGCTTTTACCCTGTTTTGCCTTGCCTGCTTATGTAATAAGCATAGGCAACCTCACGTTAGGTGGAGAGGGTAAAACCCCTTTGGTCATGGCTTTGGCTTCAAAAATCCAAAGAGAAGGCTATTCGGTAGCGATTATCAGTCGAGGCTATGGGGGCCGTACCAAGGGCCCTTTTATAGCCTCGCGAGGGCATGGCCCCCTTGCCGATCCAGCATTCCTTGGAGACGAGACTTTTTTTATGGCTAGCAGGCTTGGTGTCCCGGTGGTTATCGGCCGAGACCGAATCGCTGCGGGTGTCCTGGCCTTAAAAGAATTTAACCCTCAGGTACTCATCCTTGATGACGGTTTTCAACACCTACGCCTGGCTCGAGACCTAGACCTGGTCTTATTTGCCGCAGACAGTCCCTACACCCTAAAAGACGCTGTCTTCCCTGCCGGGAGGCTCCGTGAACCAGTTACGGCCTTAAAACGGGCCAGCGCCTTTCTCATTACCAAGGCCAATCTCTACCCCAAGGGTAGTGCCAAACTGGCCGCAGAACTTATGGCCTTGGGTCGTCCCTTATTTGAGGTGCCCTTTTCCATAAGGGGCATAATCCCTCTTAAAGACTGGCCTCAAAGGAACTATGTTACCCCCCACGGCCGGGCCCTGGCCTTCTGTGGCCTGGCCAAACCCGAATCCTTCCGTAGGGTCCTTAAAAGTATCAATATAGAACCTGTTGCCTGGCGGCACTTCCCCGACCACCATTATTACCAAAGAGATGATATCGCTAGCCTTACGACCTTGGCCCAGACATATAAGACCGATTTTTTTATCACCACCGAAAAAGACGCCCCCAAGCTAAAACCTTTTAGGAAAGCCCTTCACCCTTGTTTTGTCCTAGAAGTAGGGGCCGAGATACCAGAAACACTGTGGCAGTTCTTAAAAGAAGAAATGACAAAGGGCACCAACCCCTAAGGGTAAGACCAGGTTATCGTCTACAGGGGAAAGATTCTCAAGCAGGGCGGTAAGTATCGCTCCCCCTAAGGCCTTCAGAAGGGTTATCTTCCAGAGCCAGAAGATCAAAGTGGTTGACACAAAACATACTAAGGTCCCGCTTAGGGTTTTACGTAAAAAGGCCGGGGTGGGCCACAAACGGCCTCCTAGGCCAGCCAGGGGATCTGCTACCGCCAGGACCACCAGGGCTAGGCAACCGCAAGAGTTTCCAAAGAGGAGAAAGCTCAGGGCCAGCCCCCAAAAATAATATACCGTAGCCACGGGAGCATTGGTCTCGTAAGTACGCATCAGTCTACCGGCTACCGAACGCAAAAAGCGCTGTCCTAAAGGAGAATGCCGGCGCCACCAATCAAATATCGTGAGCAAGAGGGCCAAAAGGGCAAAGACCCAACCGGCCTTGTCTCCGAAAAAATAAGGGACAAGCAATAAGACCAGGCCCGAAAGGTGAAACAAACGACGTGCAAGTTCTAAATTATTCCCACTCAATGGTGGCCGGCGGTTTGGAGGAAATGTCATAGACTACACGATTAACGCCTTGTACCTCGTTTATAATGCGGTTGGAGATCCGGGCTAACAAATCGTGGGGCAGACGCGTCCAATCGGCAGTCATAGCGTCTACACTGTCCACACAACGTATAGCCACTACATATTCATAAGTACGATAATCACCCATTACACCCACTGTTTTTATCGGTAATAATACGGCAAAGCTCTGCCATACCTTGCGGTACCAACCACTTTGTTTCATCTCCTCCAGCACTATGGCATCGGCCTGCCTCAGGATACGCAACCTTTCTTTGGTCACCTCGCCCAAGATCCTTATGGCCAAGCCAGGGCCGGGAAATGGTTGTCTGTATACAATATCTTCGGGTAAACCAAGCTCGCGGGCTATCTCTCGCACTTCGTCTTTAAACAATTCCCGCAGGGGCTCAATAAGTTTGAGTTTCATACGTTCAGGAAGGCCCCCTACGTTGTGATGACTTTTTATAGTGGCTGAAGGCCCCCGAAAAGACACACTCTCTATGACGTCGGGGTAAAGGGTCCCTTGAGCCAGGTATTTTACCCCACCTACCTTTTTGGCCTCTTCTTCAAAGACCTCAATGAAGGTGTGTCCTATAAGGCGACGCTTTTCTTCGGGATCCACGACCCCTTTGAGACGCTCCAGAAATCTCTCGGAGGCGTCCACGTAACGGACTTCCAGGCCTAAAGAAGACATGAGGGCTAATACACTTTCTGCCTCATTTTGGCGAAGCACACCATTGTTCACAAAAATAGGTACCAGGCGTTCCCCTAGGGCACGGTGCACTATAATAGCCGTTACCGTGGAATCTATCCCCCCCGAGAGGGCACAAATCACCCTTTCCTCAGGCCCTACAATCTCTTGGATTTCCTGAATGGTCTTTTTTATGAAGGACTTCATGGTCCAGGAAGGAGAGCATCCCGCCACCCGAAAGACAAAATTGGCCAGCACCTGTCGGCCGATCTCGGTGTGGGCGACTTCGGGATGAAACTGGACCCCAAAAAGAGGCTTTTCTTTGTGGCGCACCGCGGCATAGGGTGAATTATCGCTGTGGGCAATGGATTCAAAGCCTGGAGGCAACTCCTCCACCCGATCGCCGTGACTCATCCAAACACGATATCGTCTGGAGGGCTCAAGGCCATAAAAGAGGTCTTTGTGGTCTAGAATAGTCAGCTCAGCAGGCCCATATTCCCTCTTTTGACTATGTTCTACTTTACCCCCGAGCAAATAAGCCATGAGCTGCATCCCGTAACAAATACCCAATATGGGCACACCCAGATCTAGTAATTCCCGGGGGACCTGAGGGGCTTCTTTATCATATACACTGGCAGGTCCTCCAGAGAGGATAATCCCTTTGGGGGCAAAGGCCTTTATTTCCTCTAACGAGGCCGTACAAGGCCTTATCTCACTATAAACATGTAACTCACGCACGCGCCGGGCAATAAGCTGGGTGGTCTGCGATCCAAAGTCTAAGACCAATATCTTGTCGTTATTTGGCATTAAACAACCTCCTAGAACGACGCAATAAGACCACGGCCCCTACCAGGGCCAAAATAAGTATCCCCAAGACCAACATTTCTAGCATGTAATACTTAAGGCGTGTCAGAGCCACAGAGCCTGCGTGGGAAGTCTCAAAGGCAATAATGAGCAAACGACGCACAGAGGCAATAATAGCCACCATGAGATAGGGCTCCACACAAGCCAGGTGATATTCCTCCCCAAAGACGATCTGCACCGTGTGTAAAATTTCTAAGAACATAAGGGCTAGGAGAAAACTGTCCATTACCTTGAGAATAGAATGCGCTTCAAGAGAGTGCCCAAAAACATGTAAGAGATTTAGCACCCCTTCCCACAACACTACCCCGGTGGCACACAGTATGAGAAAGGCCACAAATATGTAAAAAAAACGTTCTATTTTCAATAGACTATCTTGAAGAAGGATGTCCAACCATGCTCTCTTAGAAGGAGGATTGCCCATAGCCTATTCCCTTTGCTACATTTTGTTTTGCACAGTATAAACGGCCACATAAAATCTTTCCAGGAGGTAGTTGTGCCTCAGGTCAATTTAGATTGTGAAGGCCCTTTGACCCTTAATGATAATGCCTTTGAACTCTGTGCCGCCTTCATCCCCCGCGGGGAACATTTTTTTGCCTTAGTATCCCGTTATGATGATTATTTGGCCGACGTGGAAAGGCGTCCGGGGTACAAGGCTGGAGATACCTTGCGGTTGGTACTACCTTTTTTAGTAGCCCACGGAGTTACCAATAAGATTGTACGCGAATTTTCCCAAAAAACCCTTAAAATGCTCCCTGGGACCCCTGATTTCTTAAATTTTTTACGCCAAAAGATCCCGGCCTTTATTATAAGTACGAGCTACCGTCCCTATCTGGAGGCCTTATCCCAAGTAACTGGCTTTCCGTTGGAAAACATCTTTTGTACCGAGGTAGATTTCGATCGCTACAGACCTTCTAAGTCAGAGAGTTCTCTCTTAAAGGAGTTGGCTCAGGAAATAGCCTCCATGCCCATGATTCATATCCCTGAGGGGGCCCAAAGCATGACAGACCTCCCTGCAGAGAGCCAAAGGGTGATCTTGCGCCTGGAACAAATTTTCTGGGAAATCATACCAACCTTTCAGACCGGACGCTTTTTAGAAGACGTAAATCCCATCGGAGGGATAGAAAAGGCCCGGGCTACCCAAGAAAGTGTCCTTCGTACGGGTTTGTCTCTGGAAGAAGTACTTTATGTAGGCGACAGCATTACCGATGTAGAGGCCTTTAACTTAGTACGTAAAGAGCAGGGGGCCACCGTGGCCTTTAACGGAAACATCTATGCCCTAAAAGCCGCTGAGTTTTACGCCCTGGCCTTTGAAGCACGCGTTTTAAAGGCCCTGGCCCACTTGTTCGCCCGACAAGGCCGCGATGGACTCCTTGATTTGGCCCTTAAAGGACCTGCTCTAGCCCTAAATGGGCCCCTGGCCGAAATAAAAGGGCTGGACTTTAAGTTTGGTTTAGTAGAAGGAGAAGACTTCCCAAGTCTTGTAGAAGAAAGCCTCTTGTGGCGAAAAAGAGTAAGAGGCAGGGCCATCGGGGCCTTAGGCTAGTTAGTTTAGGTCTATTTAAAAAATTTTTCTCAAGGAGGTCACATGAGCGGAGGGATTTCTGGTTTTGATATTTTTTGGCTCCTTTTTATGTTGATGACCCTACAGCCCCTATTACGCCAGCGAATGCTTGAAGCAGCCAGGCAACGGATGATAACCAAGTTAGAAAACAAGCGCCGTTCCCGAGTCATACTCCTGGTCCATCGTCAAGAAACCATGAGTTTCTTTGGCTTTCCGCTCATGCGCTTTATCGACATAAACGACTCAGAGCAGGTCATTCGGGCCATACACTTAACGGATAAAAGCGTCCCCATTGATATCATTTTACATACCCCTGGGGGACTGGTCCTGGCGGCCTTGCAGATTGCTAGAGCAGTAAAACGGCACCCCGCCAAGGTAACGGCCTTTGTCCCCCATTACGCCATGAGTGGAGGCACCCTGATTGCCTTGGCCGCCGACGAGATCGTCCTAGACGAACACGCTGTTCTCGGACCAGTAGATCCTCAATTAGGACAATCGCCTGCGGCCTCGGTAGTAAAGGTCTTAAAGCAAAAACCCCTGGAAAAGATCGATGACCAAACGTTGATCATGGCCGACGTGGCCGAAAAGGCCCTGAGACAAATGAAACAAAACCTAAAGGAACTCCTTCAGGGCCGCTACCCGCCGGAAAAAGCAGACGAATTAGCCGAAATATTGTCTCAAGGCCGCTGGACACATGACTACCCCATAACTTACGACGAGGCCAAACGCCTGGGGCTCCCGGTACGGACAGATATGCCCAAAGAGATCTATCAATTAATGGAACTATTCCCCCAACCCATGCGCCATTACCCTTCGGTAGAATTCGCCCCCACCCCGCGGCGGACCCCTTCACGGGGCAACCAAAATGGCTTACTTAGTAATATCTGGCAGAGATTTTGGCATTAACCCTTAAATTATAAGGAGGCAATCATGGCGGAAGAGTTAAAAGAACTGCGTAAGAAACTTTTTTACCGCTCCAACCACGTGTGGGATCATCTCCAGGCAGACGAAAAAGAAGCCCTTGAGACCATCTCCAAAGACTACCGCAATTTCTTGAGCAAAGCCAAGACCGAAAGAGAATGTATCGAGACCATTACCTCTTTGTTAGAAAAACGCGGGTTTAAGCCCGAAGGACAGACACGCCTATATCAGAGTTTACACGGTAAGAGTCTGGCAGCCATAGTGGCTGGACGCAAACCCCCTTATTATGGCCTGCGACTTATCGCCACCCATATTGATAGCCCCCGTCTCGATCTCAAATTGCACCCCTTGGTAGAAGAATTTGAAATGGCCTTTCTCAAGACACACTACTACGGGGGGATCAAAAAATATCATTGGGTAGCCATACCCCTTGCCTTACACGGGGTAGTGGTAAAGAGCGATGGACGGACAGTAAAGATGGTTATAGGAGAAGACCCCAACGACCCTGTATTTACTATCTGTGATCTATTGCCCCACCTGGCCCGCCGGGTACAGGGAGACAAAAAGCTCTTTGAGGCCATACCAGGGGAAAAACTAAACGTGCTTTTTGGTGGCCTACCTCTTGGTGATGATCCCGAGGAGAAAAATCGCGTCAAACTCGGGGTACTAAAACTCCTTTATGATAGATACGGGATACGCGAAGAAGACTTTATTAGTGCCGAGATCGAAATAGTCCCCGCCGGAGCGGCCCGAGAAGTAGGGCTCGACCGGGCCTTTATAGGCGGCTACGGCCAAGACGATCGCATATGTGCCTTTGCCGCCTTGGCAGCCATCTTAAATCTAGAGGCCCCGGAATATACCTGCGTGGCCCTCTTTTTAGACAAAGAGGAGATTGGCTCCGATGGGAATACAGGAGCCAAGAGCCGGTTCCTGGAAAAACTCTATTATGATCTACTCAAAAGGTGTGGGATATCCGCCTCGGCAGACAACGTACTGGAGATGTTCTTCCGCACCAAAGCCATCTCGGGAGACGTTACCGCAGGCATAGATCCCTTCTATGTAGAAGTCCACGAGACGCAAAACGATGCTCGGCTAGGACACGGCGTAGTCATTACCAAATATACCGGTCACCGGGGCAAATACGAAGCCAATGACGCCCATGCCGAATATGTGGGCTGGATAAGAAAAATTTTTGACCAAGCCGGCGTTATATGGCAGGCCGCCTCTTGTGGCAAAGTAGATGAGGGCGGCGGGGGTACAGTGGCCAAATATCTCGCCTTTCGTGGCCTGGATATTATTGACCTGGGCCCTCCCCTCCTGGGCATGCACTCTCCCTTTGAGATATGCCACAAGACCGATCTTTACATGACTTACAGGGGCTATAAGTGCTTTTTTGAAGCGGGGGAATAATGCAGGAAACCATAAAACCCGGCGACCTCATCCTATTGGCCACCGAAGAAGGTAAAACTTACCTTGTTTATGCCGAAAAAAAGGCCTTTCAAACCCATAAAGATAGCTTTGATTTGGGTCTTCTCTTAGGACACCCCTGGGGAACCCGCTTAAAGGGGCAAAAGGGTACCTATTGCTTTGCCCTGCGCCCTACCCTCCATGACCATCTCATGAAGCTCAAAAGGGTGACCCAAATCATATACCCCAAAGATATTGGCTATATATTACTCAAGCTGGACATAGGGCCGGGTAAGGTAGTCTTAGAATGTGGCACAGGCTCTGGGGCCCTATTATTGGCCCTGGCCCACAGCGTAGGTCCTTCGGGAAAGGTCATTACCTACGAAAAAGAAAAACGTTTCCAAGAGGTAGCCCTTTCTAATGCCAAGCGTGTGGGGTTGTTAGATCGTATTGTCTTTAAAGACATAGCCGTAAACACCTTTGAAGAAGAGGAAGAAATAGATGCCGTTTTCCTGGACTTAAAGACTCCGTGGGAGCTCTTACCCGCGGCCTGGAAGGCCTTGAAAGGGGGAGCTCCCCTGGGTATTCTCCTGCCCACCACGAATCAAGTGAGCGAAACCCTTAAACAACTACAACAATTACCCTTTACCCAGACCGAAGTCGTAGAATTATTCATCCGTTTTTACAAAACTAATCCCCAGAGGTTACGTCCGGAAGATCGCATGGTAGGCCACACTGGCTTTTTGATCTTTTCCAGAAAGTACCTTCCTTAAATTTATTACCCCTTGGGCATTTTTTCGATAAATTCTTTTTTCCCCAAGACAAAAAGCTCTTCTTCTTTTTCGATTACGTGCTCAGCTGGCGGAAGCAAGATAAGCTTTTGGGTAATTTTATTCCTTATGGCCAGCACATAAACGTGGAAACGACGTCTGAGATCGAGCTCTTTGAGGCTGCGCCCAATAAATTCTGCAGGTGGGTCAAGGCGTGCAATAAGGAACTCGGGCAAAAGGGGCAAAAAGTCTACCATGTTGGGGTTAATGAGGGCACGAGCCTCCTTAAGGGCGGCATCCTGTTCGGGTATTACCACCCTATCGGCCCCTAAGAGCTCTAGAATCCGTGCGTGGGCCTCGTCGTTAGCCTTGGCTATTATCGATTTGGCCCCAAGTTCTTTGAGATAAAGCACTATAAGCACACTTGCCGCCAAGTTGCTCATGGCCACAATTACCTGTTCAGCCTCATCAACCCCTATACTCTTTAAGACTTCCTTACGGGTAGCATCAGCCACAAGGGCCTCGGCTACTTCGTTGCTGAGGTCTTCTACCATTTTTTGGTTGCGGTCTATGCACAAGACTTCAAGGCCCTCGGCCGCCAAAGTTTTGGCCAAATAAGAACCAAACCGACCTAAACCAATAACGATAAATTTTCTAACCATTAGCCCACCATCACCTTTTCTTCTACATAACGGTAAGGACGGGGCTCTTTACCTGCTTCAGCAAGAAAAGAAAGCAGGGAGAGCAACCCTACTCTGCCCACAAACATGGCCAGGATTATACAAATTTTACCCCACAAATTAAGGTGAGGGGTAAGACCAGTGCTAAGCCCCACCGTGCCCAAAGCCGAAACAACCTCAAAAAGGGCAGCCAAAAATTGATGCTCAGATTTATAAAAAGGTAAATTGGGTTCTGTAAGGGTAATAAAAAAGTGAAAAGTCATGATCACCAAAAGGGAAATAATCACCAAGGTCACGGCCTTTCCTACTAAATCCATAGGGATGGTACGTTTAAGGGCAATCGTCTGGTGAAACCCCCGCAGGCGACTAAGGGCGGTAAACCATAAAACCGCCAACGTGGTGGTCTTAATACCTCCGCCTGTGGACCCCGGGCAGGCCCCCACAAACATGAGGGCAATAAAAATGTAGATACTGTGCTCGGAAAACCGGGCAATATCTATGGTGTTAAAGCCAGCAGTACGGGCGCTCACACTGTGAAAAAGGGCCGTCAAAATCTTTAGCGGCCAGGGGAAAGGAGAAAGAACGCCGTTTCGTTCAAACCACAGAAAGGCCAAGGCCCCTAAAAAAACTAAGAGGAGATGGGTGCCCAAAGTCAGACGAAAGTGAAGGGAAAAACGCCACCTTTTGTGCCGCCACCTTTTGCGAAAATAGACCCAAAGTTCGTACACAATGGGAAACCCTGTATTACCTAAGAGGATGGCCAACATTATCAAGAAGGGTAGAGCATAAGCATGTTGAAAAGCCACAAGCCCCTGAGGCAGGGTAGAAAACCCCGCATTACAGAAGGCAGAAACCGCATGGAAAAGGGCCTGAAAAAAGGCCTGGCCCACACTAAAATGGGCCCTCAAAAAGCACAACCATAGACCCAAAAAGATTAGACCCTCGGCGGCAAAGGTATAAATAAAGATGGTAAAGAGGAGAGTCCGTGGCTCTGGGGTGAAGTGAGGCAAAAAACTCTCTTGGATAGATAAACGGCTAGAAAAACTCCAAGATTGTTTGAAGCCTAAGGCGATAAATATAGAAAAGGTCATTACCCCCAGGCCCCCAAGCTGCATGAGAATCAAGATTACAATCTTGCCCCACAGACTAAAATCTAAGGCCGTGTTTACCACTGTAAGCCCGGTCACACAAATGGCCGAAGTGGAGGTAAAAAGGGCGTCAATAAAAGAAAGCCTTCCGTAGTGGGAAAAGGGTAACCAAAGCGCCAAGGCCCCTATAAAGTCGGCCAGGGCAAAGGAATAAATGACCATCCGTGCAGGATGACGTTCAAATCGACGATTAATACGTCGCCATTCCATAAAAAGATCATTGAGAGATCAGGTGGCTAAAACTACGCAGGGCCTCAAGCTTTTCGTAAGCTTTTCCCGAAGAGAGGATTTGGTCAGCCAACTTTACCCCGGCCTTGAGGTCAATGGTTTTCTCGGCGGCATAAAGGGCTGCACCTGCGTTTAGGACTAACATATCCCGTTTAGGACCCTTTAAGTGACCTCTTAAGAGTTCTTCTATAATGCGCGCATTTTCTGAGGCATCGCCTCCTAATAATTCCTCTGGGTCTTCACAAAGTTCAAGCCCTACGTCTTCGGGGTCCACATAGTAAGTGGTAATACGCCCTTCTCTCAATTCTGACACCTTGGTAGAGCCCGTAACGGTAAATTCATCGTAACCACCTTCCCCAAATACCACCAGGGCGCGCCGACAACCCAGGTCATCAAGAGCAAAGGCCATCTTTTCGGTGAGGCGAAAATCAGATACCCCAAGGACCTGAACATTAGCCCCAGCCGGATTGGCCAAAGGCCCCAAGAGGTTAAAAATACTACGGAACCCCACTTCACGTCGCGGACGGGCGACATTTTTCATGGCGGGATGGTAGAGAGGGGCAAATAAAAAACAAAGACCGGTCTCTTCCAGGCAACGTACTGCTATCTCAGGAGGCATGTCTACCTTAAGGCCCAAAGCCTCTAAGACATCCACACTCCCACACTTGCTCGATACCGAACGATTACCATGTTTGGCCACCTTTACACCCGCAGCAGCCACCACAAAGGCCGCTGCCGTAGAGACATTATAGGTGCCCTTTTGGTCTCCTCCTGTACCGCAGGTATCTACCAATGGTTCCTCGGCAGGCAAATGTAAAGGAAGACGGCGGGCATGCTCGCGTAAGACCCTGGCCGCCGCCGCCAATTCCTGCCAGGTCTCACCCTTTAGGCGCATGGCCGCAAGAAAGGCCCCTATTTGCGCCTCGGTGGCCTTACCGTTCATCATTAGATCTATTGCTTCTGCTGCCTCTGAAGGGGTCAAGTCTTTATTTTCTACGAGCTTTGCCAGTAAAGCCTTAAAGGCTTCAGCCATCAAAACGACCTCCCGCCTGCTTTTCTCCCAAGATCTAACGCAGTCTGTACAAAAAACAAGTTTTCCCAAAGATTACACGTAAAGTTTGGCTGCTGTTTCTACCAAATTTTCGGCCGCAAGCCAGTCATCGAGGTCACGACCATGTTCTCCCCCACGCTGGAGATAAAGCTCGTAGGCAATTTTTTCGATAAGACCACGTTTGGCCTCCTCCGCCGCCTCGGCCAAACCTAGAAACTCTACCGCCAATTTAGGCCCCTTTGCCGAATGAAACTCCACCCCTAATACTTTATCTCCCTCTCTCCAGACATATAAGGCCCGGGGGGATCCTAATGTGTACACCAACTCTACAGGAGATTCCACATCGACTTTACCTACGTAAAGATCAACCGCCTTTTTCTTTTCTTGATAGACAAACCCCATAAAGGGCAAACCACTACCCACTTCTTCTTTATCTACCCATACCCGTACCGGTCGAAATTGATACTGTGTGTTAAAACTTTTCAAAAATGCCGGCCAATCTTTCTTTAAGATACGTTCCTTTTTCATGATTACCCTCCTTACCAAGGACAAATGGAAAGGCTCCCCCTCCTTAGACCCCACCATTTAGACCAGTTAGTCCTTCTTTGGAAAAAACACCAACTTTTTAATTTTTCGCCCTTATCAAGATAAACTTTAAACTTTTAAAAAAAGAAAAAGCGGGGAAACCCCGCTCATTATATAATTACCGCAAATATTATAATACACTCTAACGTTAGACAAAAGTTTATTCTAAAGGTTTTAACTCGAACAAAAGTTGACCCTCCTCGACTGTTTCGTTTAGTTTTACATGGATAGCTACAATTTGAGCATCAAAAGGAGCAACTATAGCGTTTTCCATTTTCATAGCTTCCAGATTAGCTATTTCTTCTCCTTTACGAACGATATCCCCTACCTTTAAAGTACCTCTTTCCGGATTACCTATACGCCATATAGTTCCTGTAATTGGGGCACCAATTTGATTGGGGCCTTGGGCCTTGCGCACTTCTTTCTTTTTGGCCCGTGGGGTCTCAATGGTGTAAACCCTTGTCTTATTATTTACTTTCATCACCACGTGGATCAGGCCTTCATGTTCGGCACCAACTGATACTAATTCGATGGTGTATGGCTTACCGTCTATTTCGAAATCTACCTTGTCTCCAGGCTTCTTTAAGCCCTCCCGCCACACATTGGTCGGCAGGACCAGGGGAGTCAAACCAAATTCTTCACGAAATTTTATAAAGTCTATGGCATCCTTGGGATGCATTAAAAAGAGGATAAATTCTTCTTCAGTAGGTTCCCGCTGGATCTGATCTTTCAGTTCCCGCCGCAGTCTTTCTAAATCATCAGGAGGAACCGTTTCTAAAGGAGAAAGATCCGTACGTTCCTTAATCTTTTCTTCCCATTCATCGCCAAAAGCGCTCTTATATACCCAGTCGGCCGGCCACCCCATGGGAAGCCGACCATATTTACCCAATATAAGGTTCTTAAAATCTCCCGGGGCATTACGAAAGAGCTGTAAGAGCTCTTCCTGCTCGTGGGGTTCCATCTTCTCAAAGTCCTGGTCCACTTCTTCGACAAATTTAGTAAGGAGACGAATCACGTGCTGAACACCGGCTTCTCCTTTTTCTTTGGCATACTTATTGACGATGCCACAACAGGTCACCCACGTAATTTGTGAACCAGGGGTCACATCAAAATATTTCACTATACGATTATAAAGCGACATTACGCGGAGGATCTGGGGCATCAAATGGAGAAAACCACCTTTTTCGGCCTGTTCAAAGGAGCTCGGAAAGGCCCCTCCGGGCATACGGTGTTTGGTCACGTTATGATCAAAACCTTTAAAAGGTGATTCTGCCCAATAATAATGGTTTATCCATTCGCGAATCTTTTGTACGGCTTCTTCGGCGACTTCCCGATTCAGGTGAACCTTTATTCCCGCCTCTTCCAAATAGGCGTGCACGGCCAGAATAGGTGGTTGACCATAAAAACGGGTGAGGGAATCTTCTTCTACGTCAAGCACCTTGGCTCCGGCTCGAGCAGCCGCCAACAGGGCCGGCAGGGCCAAGCCGTCTGTAGTATGACGGTGATATTGGATGACCAAATCGGGATACTTCTGTTTAATGGCATCGATGAGTTCCTCGATACGTTTGGGGCTCCCCACCCCCGCCATATCCTTAATGCACAGGATAATCTCGTCTGTGCCGCCACACAGATCGACAATATCATCGATGACCGAGAGGTAGTATTCGTTGGTGGTCCATTCCGCCTGGGTAAAAGAAATGGCAGGTTGGAAGAGGCGCCCCCGAGACATAACGATTTCGGCCACACTGCGCATATTCCGCACGTCGTTTAAGAACGAAAAGCAGCGCCATACATCTATGTCTACCTGAGAGACCACATACTCAATCACGTTTTTAGGATAAGGCCTGTAGCCCCAGAGATTGGTCTCCCGTATAAGGGTCTGGAGGAGCACATTGGGCATATACTCGCGCAAGAGCCTTATCTCTTCAAAAGGGCTCTCCCGCCGATTCATAATACCCACATGCCAGCGGGCACCGCCGTGACATTCGGCACTAAAAAGCCCCATTTTTTCATAATACGGGGCCAGGGTTACCAAATCGTGTATGCGATGCCGATTTTTATAGTCTGACTGACCAGCATCACGCATGCCGGTGGAAGTCAGCATCACCGCCTCGGTTTCCCTCAAAACTTTGACAATTTCTTTGGGGCTCATTCCTGGTCTTACAATATTCCACATATCAAAACCACCTTTACATCCAATTTTGTGGCCCAAGGGCCGAGATTTTGGCTACGTATTTGGCAATTTTAAGGACTTCGTCTTCGGTATTCTTCTCCTCAAACATGGCCACCAACTCATCCATGTGTTCCTCTATAAAGGAAGTAGAAAAATGGCCTGCTTGAAACTTCGGATGTCGAATAATGCTTAAGAGGAGAGGCGCAATGGTCTTTACTCCCTCGACGCGCAGATCGCGACCTAATACCCTATCCATGGTCCTGATAGCCCCGTTTCTATTGGTACCAGTGGTCATTAGTAACATGAGAAGCGAATCGTAATAGGGGGGCACCTCTGCCCCTTCGTATACCCCTTGGGTGATCCGCACCGCAGGCCCCTGGGGTAGTTGAAGCCTTGTAATAGTCCCAAAGGAAGGGTTAAAGGTAATAGGATCCTCTGCATTGATGCGCACCTCAAGGGCCCATCGGTTGGTCTTTATCTGAGATTGTCGCACGGGCAGGGGTTTGCCTTCGGCGACATCTATCATCAGAGAGACCAAATCAAGACCAGTAATAAGCTCGGTTACACCATGTTCCACCTGTAAACGGGTGTTCACCTCTAAAAAATAGAATTTTTTGGTCATCGAATCAAAGATAAATTCCACCGTACCTGCAGAGGAGTAGCCTATTTCCCGCATAAGCCGCACAGCGGTATAGCAAATCTCCTCCCGGAGATCTTCATCTAAAGAAGGTGAAGGAGCCTCTTCAATAATTTTTTGGTTGCGCCGCTGAAGGGTACATTCGCGTTCGTAAAGATGTACTACTTTGCCGTAAAAGTCTCCCACTACTTGGACTTCTATATGTCTACCCTTACTGATGTATTTTTCCACCAACAGCCGATCATCTCCAAAGGCCTTCATGGCCTCAGACTTTGCCTTGGCAAAGGCCACCTGGAGCTCGTCTTCTGAATTAACCCGGGTCATACCCTTTCCCCCGCCACCACGGGCGGCCTTTAACATAATAGGATAAGTAATGTTTTCTTCCTCAAGCCAGTGCTTAATTTGGTTTATATCCCGCACATCACTAAGCCCGGGAATAGTAGGGACATTGGCCTTTTGGGCCAGGCGTTTAGCTTCTACTTTGTCTCCCATAGCCCTAATAACTTGAGGAGGTGGACCGATCCAGATCAGACCAGCATCCATTACCATTTCGGCAAAGGCGGCGTTTTCCGCCAAAAAACCCCAGCCAGGGTGTAAGGCATCAGCACCAGCCTTAAGGGCTGCCCCTATAATCTTTTCCATGTTCAGATAAGACTCCAAAGGAGGGGCCTCCCCAATATGAACCGCTGAATCAGCCAAACGCACATGGTAAGCCAGGCGATCCGGATTGCTATAGACAGCAATGGTATGAATACGCCTGTCTCTACAGGTATCCATAACACGCACTGCCGGTACACCACGATTGGCAATCAAGACACTGCGTATCTTTTTTTCCATAATTTGCTCCTTTTTTACAAAATCGCTAAATATTCAAAGAAAGACTATATTGTAAAAACCTATTTTAGGAAAGCTTGTTAAGCTAGAACCAAAGAATAAATACACAAAAGGTCAGGGCTAAAAAAAAGTTGAAAGGCGAAATTTTCCAAAATTTAGCAAAAATTGTTAAAAAATTAGAATTAAGTGGCTTAACAAACTCCGAAGCCCGTACTGAGGCCCGCATTATTGTTGCTCATGTGTTAAGAGTGGGTCCTCTGGATGTATATTTTCACTCCAAGCCGTTAACCCCTGAGGAAAAAAAAGAGATAGAAAAATTGCTCAAAAGACGCTGTCAGGGAGAGCCCTTGGCCTATGTACTTGGAGAAGCGGAGTTTTGGGGCCGGCGCTTTGTGGTTGGCCAGGGGGTACTAATCCCTCGGCCAGAGACAGAACAACTGGTAGAAGTGGCCTTATCTTTAATTTCTCCTGGGCCGCAATGGGTATGCGAATTAGGGGTGGGTTCGGGAGTGGTTAGTCTAACTCTGGCCTTAGAACGAAAGGATTTAAAGGTCTTTGGGATAGAAAAGAGCCCCAAGGCCCTCCAAATTGCCCTTACTAACCGCAAACAGTGGCGTTTAGAGAAAAGAGTCTTTTTCGCCAGGGGAGATTGGTTCTCCCCCCTGCGTCCGGGCCCTTATTTTAGCTTAGTCGTTAGCAATCCGCCTTATATAGCACCTGAAGAATGGACCGAACTCCCACCCGAAATTCGAGACTATGAACCCAAAGAGGCCCTCTGGGCCCCGAAAAAAGGGCTTTACTATATCGAAAAGACCCTTAGAGAGGCCCCTACCTACCTAAAACCTAACGGATTCGTGTGCCTAGAAATTGGCTACCGACAGGGCCCCTTAGTCAGAGAAATAGCCTCCCGTATGGGATATAAAACAGAAATAATAAAGGATTTTGCAGGTCACCAGCGTATTTTGGTGGCTAAACTAAAAGATACCCTTGCACATAGGTGAATTCTGCCTTAAAAAGGCTGCTAAAAAAGCGATTGGTATAAAAATGTCTACGCAAAACAGCACTTGTCTCTTTATAGAGGGCGGGCACAAACTTTCTGGGGAGATAAAGATTAGCGGGGCCAAAAATGCTGCTCTCCCAGCCCTTGCGGCCACTATCTTGGCCCCAGGGGAGTTTCTTTTTAAGAACATGCCCTGGCTGCTTGACGTATCTACTATGTTAGAACTCCTCTGTAGGCTTGGCGCCCATTACGATAGCCTAGATGATACGTTAAGTGTGGACACTTCTGTCTTGGAACACTACGAGGCCTCCTACGAATTGGTTACCCGTATGCGGGCCTCTATATTGGTCTTAGGACCTTTATTGGCCCGCAAGGGCAAGGCCCGGGTGGCCCTTCCGGGAGGATGCGACATTGGGAAACGGCCTGTCAATTTTCACTTAAAGGGTCTGGCAGCCTTGGGCGCCAAATACTCCCTGGAAAAAGGATATATCAACGTCAAGGCCCCAAGGAGGCTAAGAGGGGCAGAAATAATCTTTGATTTTCCCTCGGTTACCGCCACCGAAAACATCATGATGGCCGCGGTTTTGGCCCGGGGTAAAACCATTATTGGTAACGCAGCCCGTGAACCCGAGGTGGTCTTTTTAGGGGAAATGCTGAATCTTATGGGGGCCAAGATAAAAGGCCTGGGCACCGAAAATATAGTTATCGAAGGGGTAAAAGAACTATCTCCGGTGGAGATAACCATAATTCCCGACCGTATAGAAGCAGGCACCTACCTTATGGCCCCGGGATTGGCCGGAGGAGAACTTATTCTAACCCACGTCAATCCCCACCACTTGAGCACGGTCATTGCCAAACTGCGCGAGATTGGGCTAGAGATAGAAGAAGACGGAGACAAGCTGCGAAGTCGGCGGAAACGCTCTCTAAAACCTACCACGGTAAGAACAGCTCCGTATCCGGGCTTTCCCACAGACCTTCAGGCCCAGATAATGGCCCTACTCTCAAAGGCCAGCGGGACCTCGGTAATAGTAGAAACGGTCTTTGAAAATCGCTTCAAACACGCCGAAGAGCTACGGCGCATGGGGGCTGATATAGTCCTTGAGGGGCAAGTAGCGGTGGTAAGAGGGGTAAAAAAACTACAAGCTGCTCCGGTAAAAGCAACTGATTTACGCGCCAGTGCCTCTTTAGTCTTGGCTGGATTAGGGGCCGATGGTGTAACAGAAATCGCCCAAATAAATCACCTAAAAAGGGGTTATGAGGCCCTCACAGAGAAGTTATCTAAGGTAGGAGCCAAGATCTGGGAAGCCCCGTGTCAAGCTACCTAAATGGCCGAGATGGTATCTTTTGAAGACATAGTGGGGCAAAAGCAGGCCTTAGACGTGCTAGAAAAGGCCTTTAAAACCAAACGGCTTCCCCATGCCTATCTGTTTGTAGGGCCCGAAGGGGTAGGAAAAGAAACTACCGCCAAAGCCCTTTTTCTAAAACTTGTCTGTCATAAACAAGAGGGGTGTAACCAGTGTATTGGCTGTCGTAAATATATAAAGGGCATTCACCCAGACGTAGAAATTTTATCCCCTCAGGGGAAAAATATCAAAATTGGACAGATAAGGGACCTAGAAAGGAAGCTTCGTTTTGTACCCCTTGAGGCCCCTAAAAGGCTAATACTCATCCCCCAAGCAGAATATCTCTCCCGAGAAGCAGCCAATGCCTTGCTAAAATCCCTAGAAGAGCCCCCACCTTATACGCTCTTTATCCTCATAGCGCGCTCTACCAATTACCTATTACCCACTATTGTATCCCGAACCCAGGTGATACGCTTTCGCCCCCTTTCTCAAGAGGCCTTAAAGGACTTACTAATAAATAGATTCGGGAAGATACCCGAAGAGGCCTTAGGGCTTTCGGTACTGGCCGAGGGTAGTATAGGGCGTGCCCTGCGTATATCAGAAAAGGGATATTTAGAAGAACTCTCCCGCCTGGCCCATGCCTTACAACAACCAGACCCCACCTTTTTACTTGGTCTTGCCGAAACCTTGGCTAACCTCCGAGAGCAATTGCCCACCTTTTTAGAATTGCTTCTGGTCTGGCTACGCCAAAGCCTGAGAGCCCAGTGGGGCCTGGAGGACTATCCTAGTATCTTCCCTCCTCCTGTGCCCAAATCAATAATTGTGACCGCCTCCCATTTGGTAGAGGAGTCTCTCCAGCGCCTAGAGTTCAACGTCCAAAGAGAATTAAATCTCTTGAGTCTCTTTTTGCAGCTTAGGGAGCTCTGGAACCTTGCGGAGAAGACGGAAGTATCCACCAAAGGCGCAAGCTCGACATAAGATTTCCCCTCGCTTTTCTACATCGCGACCGTCTTGGACCCAGGCCCCACACCTAGCACATTGTACTCGCCGCCGAGGACGCCCAGGCAAATCAAAATCCGAAGGCCTTACTTCTACCTCAAGCACCTCGAAGAGCTCTTCGTCTGGCATAAGCTTATAGGCCTCCAGCTGACGTTTGTATTTATCGGCTATGTGGGGACAATAACGTTTAGAGAGCTCACGGGCCTCTTCTCGGGCAATGACCCTAAAGGCCTTCCCGGTCTCCAGATTGACAAAGGTAGCGGCCATAATGCCATAGTCCACAAACTTGAGCGATCTTTTTCCTAGACTTGCCCCGGTAACCGATTGAATGGCGTCGGTGGCACAACGATCTATCTCGACATAGATCAGAAATTTCTTGCGGTCTTTACCCTTGGGATCCCTAAGACCTAAAAGGCGCATTCCCAAAAGGGCCATACGTATACCCAGGACCTGCCCTGCACATATATGGCCGTGAGTACGGGCCGATTCGGCCAACAACTCTTCAAAAGGGGTTTCTAAAAGGTCACCCATCACCCTTACTCCTTTGCCCTGTAAATGAGGGCCACCGCATAAGCGGCCATACCTTCTAAACGCCCGCAAGGCCCAAGCCCTTCGCTCGTCTTGGCCTTTATGCTTACCTGATCCACAGACACCTTCAATACCGCAGCCAAGCTTTTACGCATGGAGGGCAGAAACGGGGCCAATTTAGGTTGCTGAGCCACTATAGTAAGATCAACGTTGCCTACCTCCCAGCTACAAGAATGAAGAAGCTCTACCACCCGCTTCAATAGCTCCATACTACAAATACCCCTATATTTAGGATCACGGTCTGGAAAATGTTGCCCTATATCTCCCAAAGCTGCCGCACCAAGTAAGGCATCGATTAAGGCGTGAATAGCCACGTCGGCATCCGAATGCCCTAAAAGCCCCAAAGGGAAAGGTATTTCTACCCCGCAGAGGAAAAGTCGTCTGCCCTCTACCAACCGATGTATATCGTAACCTATACCCACTCTAAAATCACTCATTTGGACCACTCTCTTTTGTCTTCTTAAGGTCCTGCCAAATATCAACACTAACCGAACGTAAATGTATATCTCTTTGGGGGAAGGGGATCTCGATTTGAGCCTCTTTTAGGGATTGATAAAGACTGTGATAATAGTCACTGTATATATCTGAAAGGGCTTTGCGTACTTCAGCCTGTCTAATCCAAACAGCCAACTCAAAATTCAGACTACTATCTCCAAAGCCCACAAATCTTACTAAAGTACGGTGACTTGCATCTTCACGCGTAAAAGATACCCGCTGAGCCGCCTTTAAAGCTACCTGTTCCACCAGTTTGGGATCTGTACCATAGGCTACGCCAAAGGGAATTATAACGCGCCGCCAGTCGTCATCGTAGGTCCAAGTAGCTATCCTCTGAGAAACAAATTCTGCATTAGGTACTATAATTTCTAAGGCATCGAAAGTGCGAATCACCGTACTGCGAATGTTTATTTTTTTTACGATTCCTAGAGTTCCGTCTTCAAGTTGAATCAAATCGCCTACTTTAATACTACGTTCAGTCAATAAAATTATACCTGAGACAAAATTATTAGCTATAGTCTGTAGACCAAAACCAATACCAACAGAGAGAGCGCCAAAAATGAGCGCCACTTGATTGAGATTAACACCTGCTGTAGACAAAGTAACAAGAACAAGCAAAACAAGAAGAAAATAATAAGAAAGGGTAGATAAAGAGTTTACTAGCCCCGGGGCCATATGAAAATGCTTAATAAGCAACTGTTCTATCTTCCACCTTATTATTTTTAGAGAAAGAAATCCTAAAATAAATACTAGAACGGCTTCTAGTAAAGCAAGCAAAGTAAAATTAGCACCCCTGACTGTCAAAAGGGGGTAATGCAAAACAAGATAAATCTGCTCAGAGAATTCCTTTGTTTTTTGCCAAAATCTAGTCAATATATCTTGAAACAAGCCAATTTTTATTTGCCACAAATAAACTACAAGTTGAACATGATGATTATATCTCCTTAAATCTTGAATAGATTGCTGATAAAAAAGACTTATATCTCTGGCATCTTTAACAAAATCTTTTTCCTCTTTAAGGAGATTAATTAAAGATGTGCGTTTTACGCCATGAACATTTTGCAAAGATTCTAAGTGGAAAGATATGGAACTTTGAAGGGCTAATAAACGACGATTTAAATAATCTCTACTTTGCTTAAACTCTTGTAAAGCTAAAGAAAAATCATTAAAATAGCTTCTCAAAATTTGTAATTCTTTCTTAAATTCACTACCAGAACAATATTTATAACAATGGAGCCATTCATAAAAAAATTGGAGATAACGTACATTTAACTGATAGATTTGTTTTCTCTTAGCAAGATTATCTAGCTTTAATTCAAGCCTCTCTTTAGCTATTTCCCAACGTTTCTGAATAAAGGTTTTATCTGGAGAAGAATTCCCTTCGGCACGCAGTAGCTTTATGTTAATTAATGCCAAAGATTTTTCTAATTTTTTGGCCTGAAGATCGCATAAAGAAGACTCTTTATCAGATTGTTGTTTTAGATCTTTAATATCTTTCATTAATGAGGATAGATCTGCAGAAGTTACAATTAGATGCTGAAAGGCCTTACATAGCACTTTTTTCAATCTTTCCTGAAGTTTAATTAAACGTGTTTTATAATCTATATTACGTTGGAAATTGAGAGTGGCTAAAGCATAGCGGGCCTGGAGAGTTAACAATTCAGCCAAACGTAAATAAGCTTTGGGGCCGGGAGGAGTAGTTTGCCACAGATTAAGGTACTCGAAATAAAGTTGGTTAAGACCATCCTCAAGACGGGATAACTCCATCTTTTGAAAGGTTATTTGGTCTCCTAAGACGCTTATTTCCTCTTGCAGCTGGAAATCCTGATCTAGCAACAAATGGAAGTCTTTGACCGAAAATCTAGACTTAGCTGTCTCAACCTCGATAGGTAGTGGTCTTGGATGGGCCTTTAATTCGGTGTTGATTTTTTCCCAAAACCCGGGAAGGCGCTTTAACATATCTAAAGCGGATTTTAGATCGTTTCGTTCTCCAGGCGAAACCCTAGGTAAAAGGGAAGAAATTTCTTTTACTACTTCTTGCACAAAGGCCTGGCGTTTCTTTAAAAAATCTGCGCGAACCTTAGGGTCTTGAGCTATGTAACGTAAATCTTTAGCCGGAGAGATAAGGGTAAGCCCCCAACCTGGGGTACAAAAACAAATTAATAGACCTAGTAAGAGAAAAAAATTTCCTATTATAAAGATAGAGTATCTTTCCCTTCGCAATTTCCTAGTAGGCAGGTTCATGCTATTTTTCTCCCATGGCACATTATAAACGAATTCATATGTTGGGTATAGGCGGTGTGGGTATGGGAGCCCTGGCCGGGCTTCTTTGTGAGGCCGGTTTTCAAGTTACTGGTGCAGAGGCAAAACCTGTATATCCCCCCATGAGCGAGTTGCTTGAAGCCTTAAATATCTCTGTCTTTTATGGCTATAAGCCTGAAAATCTGGCCCAGGCCCAACCCGATTTGGTAATCGTGGGTAATGTAATTCGGCGCACCAATCCAGAGGTTCAAGAGGTATTAAACCTCAAAATACCCTATCTTTCCTTTCCTGAAGCCTTACGGCACTTCTTTCTGACGGGAAAAAAATCTTTGGTAGTGGCAGGTACTCATGGGAAGACCACCACTTCTGCCCTGTTAAGCCATTGTTTAGAAAGGCTCCACACAAACCCTACTTTCTTAGTAGGAGGGCTATTACAGAGTAAAAATAAAAATTTTGCCCTGGGGCAAGGCCCGTACGTGGTATTAGAAGGAGACGAATATGATACCGCCTTTTTTGATAAACGCCCTAAATTTGTTCACTATGCCCCTGAGGCCGTTATATTAACCGGTATAGAATACGACCACGCTGACATATACCCCCACCTAGAAAGTCTAAAACAGGCTTTTGTTTCCTTGATCAACCTGATACCCCCCCGAGGGCTTTTGGTATACTGCGCGGATAATCTTCTTGCCAGAGAATTGGCCTCTAAGGCCCCTTGTACCTGTCTTTCCTACGGTAAGACCTCTAAGGCCAAGGTAAGACTTTACAAGAGAATCCCTTCCCCCAAGGGGCAGGAGATTATTTTTTCGTATGCAGACCGACTTTTTAATATCTTTGTCCCGCTTATCGGGGAACACAACGCCTTAAATACCTTGGCGGTCTGGACTATATTAGTGGGGCTTGGCTTTGAACCAGAAAAGATAGCCCCTACCTTTGGCGACTTTAGAGGCACTAAAAGGCGCCAAGAAGTGCTTTGCTATAACCCCATTGTAATTATAGACGATTTTGCCCATCACCCCACAGCAGTCCGAGTGACTTTAAGGGCGGTGGCCGAAGCCTTTAGCCCCAAAAGGATCGTGGCCTGTTTTGAACCCCGCACCAATACCAGTCGTAGAAATATCTTTCAAAAAGATTATGAAAAGGCCCTGGCCGAAGGGAATGTAGTGCTTTTAAAAGAACCTCCCGATATAGATAAAGTACCCCAAAACCAACGTATCTGCCTAAAGACCCTGACCCAAGGTTTAAGAAACCAGGGCATTGAGGCCTACCATTTTTCTGGTAGCCAGGAATTACTTAAAAAGCTTATCGAAATAATTCGCCCTGGGGACTTGGTAATTTTTATGTCTAATGGTCCCTTTGACCGTCTTCCGTTAAAGTTGCACCAAAGTCTTTCTCAGGCGAAACACTTATGCCACCTGTTTTAAAAGACCTACAGTTACTCCAAGAAAAATGGGCCGCCAAAGTTGTCTTGAGCCCCTTAAATAAAAAGGTAACCTTGGTAGCAGGCGTAGATGTAGGCTATATCCCCGCCAAGAACCTCTCTGTAGGGGCGGTAATACTGATCGACTTAAAATCTTGCAAGGTGGTAGAGAAACATACGGTAGTACTACCTACCCCTTTCCCCTATATTCCAGGTTTTTTGTCCTTTAGGGAAATACCTGTAATGTTAGAAGCCATCCAGAAACTCGTTAACAAACCAGAGGTTATTATGGTAGATGGACAAGGGATTCTTCACCCCCGGGGTATAGGCCTGGCCACTCACTTGGGGCTAACCCTAGGGCTACCCACCATAGGAATAGCTAAAAAACCCTTAGTAGGTGATTTTGTCCCCCCGGATAAAAAAGCAGGAAGTCTCTCCCCTATTATCTTTAGGGGAGTAATAAGCGGTTTGGCCTTACGCCCTAGAACAGGCGTAAAACCCATCTATATTTCTCCTGGACATCTTATTACCTTGGAGGAAAGTCTAGAGATTGTAAAAACTTGCCTTAGAGGATATAGGCTTCCAGAGCCTATACGCTTGGCCCATCTTTTGAGTCAACAAGGAAAGAAATTAATTTAATTTGTAGTTGCCTATCCTTTTTTTAACCGCTTCTAGGTATTTTTGGGCCTCAGCCACCTTCCCTTCTTTTAGGGCCTTATCCAGACCATTAATATCGTTTAGAATCTTTGACATATCTTCCCGCACGGTATCAATAACTACATTGGCCGCACTGGCTAATGACTGGAAACGATCTCCACGGCGCAAGCTAACTTTTTTGGTAAGATCTCGCTTTTCCGCAACGTATCGAAGATCTTGCTCTATCCGGTAGATCGGCCCGGCAATTTTTTGGGGTAAAAATATAGCGATTAAAAGACCGGCCACTAGGCATATACCACCAGAGGCCAAAATTACCGGGAGTAGGAGATCGCTTACATGTTTAATAGTAAGATGGGCCTTATAAAGGCTCTGGCCAATTTCTCGATGGCTAAACAGATAAAGGATTACCAGAGCTATTGAAATGGCCACTAAAACTGTCAAAAAGATACGCCATAAGAGCCACCGCTGTAATTCCCACTTTACTTTGAGATTTAGCTTTTTTCGCCTCTCCATCACGCACCTCTACTTTTGAGAATGACAGGATAAACAAAGGGCCTCTCCATACTTTCTTAACCTGTACGGATAAGGAGAACCATGGGGATTATGACAAGTAGCGCAGGTCATCACTCCTGCGGCCAAAGGTAAATCGTTCTTAAGGGCCATATTGGGTTTGAGGGGTACCCCAACGGGGTGAGAGACCCCCAACATACTCTTTTTATGACACTGATAACAGGCATCTATTCCAGACCAATTCAAGGGTTTCATGTACGGATGGTCCTTGGGTATTTCTTTAGTTTTATTACTAGATATAGAGACAGGGACTCCCCCAAGACGCCAATCAAAAGATCCGTCACTATAAATTTCTAAGACCGGTTCGTCTAAAGAGGAACGATACAGATGGACCTCGATATCTTGCGCAGGCGGCATAACAGGGACTGTCCGCGGCTCAGAAATTTGAAAAGAAAAAGACAAAGGAGGAGCAGGAAGGCCGTCAAAATCTTTGGCCTCCACCGTACACGTATAGGTCTTACCTTTTACCACGTGAGCCAAGGGGATCACCTGAAAAGTATAATAATTTTCATCCGTCCCACCAGAGACTCCCCCACAGGAGATAAAAACCTGAGTAGGCACATTAGTCTTGACGCATATTTCGGCCTCTACCCATGGCTCTTCCTGAACACCACAAAACCATACCCGCTCAATCTTTGCCTCTGGGCCTTTAACAAGGGACTTGGCCGAAGCAAAAGAAAGTATCTTATGAAAGGGAGGAGACATGCTCTGAAACACCAGATCATAGGCCTTAAACTTGGGCGATAGTACTATATAGGCCCGGCCCCCTCTAAAATGTTGCTTCAAAAACCATTTTACTCCTTGAAGGGAAGCATTCAAATCAGTCGTCGAAAAAGAACCTTCATGACAAACACTACATTTGCCTTCTATATAAGGAGGATGAAGATGACTACTATGAGGGGGAAGCATTTTATTGGCTAAATGACATTCCTGGCACGTCTTAGCTGGCGCAGGAGCCCCAAAACCCAAGCAAACTATTATTAAGAGGTTAAACAGTAAAAACCTGATTCTCACTGCTACCCACCTAAAAATTGTTGTTATTTACCTACTACAAGACCAAAAGGTCGACACCCAAGAAAGATTTTCCCTATTAATTCTTCGGAAGCGGTATCTACCACGGCCACGGCCTTTTCTCCTCTCAACGCTATATATAGCCAACCTCTACGGGGACAAGAGGCCATAGTAAAAGGACCTTTGCCTACCCTTATCTTCCTCGCCACCGATAGCTGATTTAAAGAAAGCACCGAAATGGTCCCTTCTTTCTCGTTGCTAACATATATTCGGCTACCCTGACCAAAAACTTGAACGGCCCCCGCACCACTCCTGATTCTCCCTAGGGGCTCAAAAGCCCCTACCCCAAAGACATCTACCATTCCTGTCCCATAATCCGCCACATAGAGGCGATTTCTCCCCACCCATAGCCCCCTAGGTCGTTGCCCTGCCTTTATAGTAGATACCAGATCAAGGTTGGGAGTAAGGACATAGATATTTTGATCTGATGGTGAAGAAACAAAGATTCTATTTAATAAACTACTGAAGAAAACCTCAGAAGGAGAATAACCTAAACGTTTTGACAAAACTAAATTACCAGAAAATATATTATAAAGTAAAACATAACTCGAATCAGGATCAGTAATTAATGCCATTTTAGAAGGTAAAAGAACAAAGAAAGTAGGAGAACGGACTAACGGTAAAATAAAGTTATCTACAATCCTAAAACTAGAAAGTTCAACCAAACTAAACGTACGTGTTTTATCAGAAAGAACATATAGCATATCATTATTATTATCGACGCTCAACCATTTTGGTTGCGAAGGGATATAGAGGGAAGCTTGCACTTGGTTATTATCTGCTCTAACAACAAACAATGTAGAGGCATCATCACAGGTAACATAGAGGTTTTCACCTCTAAGTGGACGTTTTTGCAACCTAACATAAAAGGTTGGTTGAAAAACTTTTCCTTTTAAAGAAGCTTTAACATCCCAAATTAGAAAAATAGAAAGGCTTACATTATCTCTTATAGATACACTTAAAGGCAAAGATAGCTTTTTTTTAGAGATAGAAACAACCTGACCATCTACATCAACTTGGCGAAAATACAGATCAATAGAGGAAAAAACTTCTCGATTTAATTCTATATACCCAAGATAGACCTGACCGAAGGTAGATTTACTACTAACTTTTGAAGGAATATCGCGCAGATTATAAATTCTATTAGTTCCCTTAAGTTCTATACGTTGCAAAGAAATGGTAACATTTTGGGAAGCAGGATGAATAACATTCAAAAAAATGTTTAGTCTCCCTGCTTGACAAAGATCATTAGAAAAAAAGAAAAATAGAATAACTATTAAAACATACCTTAAAAACATATTCTCCCCGAGAGACTATCTTTGTACCCATGTTTATGACATTTAAGACAAGGGATAGGAGGCTTACCACCCATACCTCCCCCTCCCATATCATGACACGTTTTACAATGCTGTCTAGGATAAGGTGCATCATACTCTATATGATGAACTCCTTCCCATTTATTTGTAAGACTAGAATTACCATATAAGGCAGCATCGTCTTTATGGCATGCTTTACAAAAGTAGCCAATAGTATTATCATCGATATTTATTTGTTGAGATATAATAACACCGTTTACTTCAGAACGCAGCAGAAAAGGATTAGGAGAACCATGAGGTTCATGACAGTCAGTACAAGAAGTAATAAAATTGATATCTCGTCCAATACCTACTGTAGAAACATAGGGTTTTTTCATATAAATGATAACTGAAGCAGGATTACGACCGTGCTTATCTGAATAAACCTCGGCACTATCACCATCGTTCATAATTGTATACCAATCTATTTTCCTCAAATATCTGCCTAATTCAGTACTATAAATTTCATTAGTAGAATTATGACATGCTGTACAAAATGTTACATAATCTGGCATTTTTTGCCCTGTATAATCAGATACACCACCAGGCTCATAGGTACTTTGACTAGAGTAGTAAAATGGAGCTTGATAATGGCTAGGATATAGTTCACTCATACGTTCATCAGTATCATCACCCCATAGCGTATTATGTCCTTCTTGTCGGTTGCCAATATTCTTCGAAACGGGCAAAGACACTGCAGAATAATCCGCAGCATTCTGTACATTGTGTTTTATAAGTTTAGCTAAATGGACGTTATGACAAGCCACACAAGGATTAGATTTATCCTTAAAGAAAGACCAGCCTTGATTTTTGGCAAAACTATAAATATCGTATAAATCATGATAGGAAGAATTTGTATAAAGATTTTTTAAATTAAAAGCATCGAAAATAGTATTAACGGTAACAAAACTACTGCCTCCAAAGGTTTTACTATAATCATAATTTGTTATACCACCACTTTGGTAAGAAGAGGGGCCATGGCATAAAAAACATATATTATCACTGGCCTCATAGGGACTTTCTGTAACATTAGTATTATAATTAGGGGCAAATAAACCAAAACTATTAGGGCCAATAGCCTGACTATTAGGGCCAATAGCCTGACCCTCTATAGAGCCATGTTGTAAATGGCAATGGCCACAATTACCCCGACCATAAGCACTTAGAGCTGAACGCTTAACACCGAAAATTTTATCACCGTGGGCCGAATCAGTATATTTACCCGCCCAGGAAAAACTAACGGCCCAACCATACATAAAGACAAAAAGGGCCATTAAAACACTAATAAATTTAGTCTTTTGACGTGTGACAGGCATTGCATCCATTGGTATTAGTTTTTTCTGGCCATCCATAATAATCCCATCTTAAAATATGTTTGTAAGGTGACCCATGTGCCCTATGACACGATATACACGTAACAATTGCGTCTTTTTGAAAAGTGATATTTGTTTTAGGAGCAGATACATTTTCGCTCCCCACCGGGGCAATGACAGAATAAGGATTAGAACCACTGGCTCCACTAGCCGCATAATTGCCTGGATAGTCACGATATTCTGAGTTGATCCCCGTATTACTCATGTCATAATCTGTAGGATGTCTCAACCAAGGGGAACCCCATCCTGCACTATTATCACTAATTTGACCGCTACCGTTATGAAAATATCCATGACATTCGGCGCAAAAATAACTTATAGTGGATTTATCTACGTCTGTTTCAGAGGCCCTATCATAACCCTTATATTGATTATGGTGAGAAACATCAGGTTGATATTCCCAATTAGGATCTTCATAACCTACAATACCTAATAAGAATCGATAACTACTGCCTACTGTCTTACCATCTATAGTGGTATCATCGGCATGATGAGCGCCAATTATGGCCTCAAACTCATCCTGCTTAGATCGATCTCCATGGCACCCATTTGCACCCGCACAGCTCAACTGAGAAGATAGAGCAGTACCTCCTGGAGGGGTATTCCCAAAAACCGAGTCCTCAGGAAAGGGCCTAACATTGTGGCCCTTGTCATCGCTTCCATTAGCTACCCAGAAAAAATTACCCCCTGCCAGGGTATTCGTGTTGCTTTCTGTACCGGTCTGGCCGTATAGAGGTTCAGAAGTAGAGTAAACATAAGGAGTGTAATTTTGACCATTATTAACACCGGTGTGACAACCAAGACAATCATTCACCACTAAGGCCTTGTAGGGACCACTCTTACCCCACGAAGATAATACCCCCCCATTTTGGGAATAGTGCATGGTATGACATGACGAGCAGGGGATACCATCTCTAATTTTAGACCAAGAAGGAGCGCTAACCAAACAAAGCAAAAAACTACAGACTATGAGAAGTTTTACATATTTAAACACCTCAAAGCCCCCAAACATCTATGCGGCCGTTGCCCTCATCTACGATAAAAAGTTTATCCTTGTATATTTTAATATCCCAAGGATAGTGTACCTGCCCCAGACGAAAACCCTCCTTTAAAAAGGAATATCGAAAATTACCCTTTTCGTCAAAGATAAAAATCTTTTTTAAGTCCCTATCTAAGATATAAACATTCTGGTTCTGATCAAACTCAAAGGCTACAGGGAGCACCAGATGCACCCCTTTCAAAGAGAGAATTTTCTCTTTGCCCGAAACAAGATTTATACCTATCAAACGATGACCCATATTCTCTAAACCCCAAAGCCAATCTCCCCTTATTTTAATATCGAAAAACCCGACAAAATTTCGAATTTGGGGATATATTACCCTTTCCATATCAAGGGCTTCGTTTAATAAAAGCACTTTCCCCGAAGCACGATCCAATACTAATAATTTATTTTTCCAGTATAATATTTTATCAAAAACGACTGGGTGTCCCTTGAAAAACAAAGTGTATCTACGGAGTTTATGCGCTTTAATATCAATAAACACGAGAGCATTATCCAGACGTTCCGTGAGCCACAACCTTCCCCTTTTGTCCCGCAACATATACATGGGCCCTTTTAGTTGGCCTCCAGCATCAAATTCCTTCAAAGGCTCTCCTTTGAAATTAAAAGATACAAGCCTATTATGCCCTGTATCGACCACGTAAATCTTCCCCTCTTGGACAAAAATACTCATGGGCTGCCAAAGAGGTGTATCATCAGGAGCCTTGGCCAAGGAAAAGAGGTAATGAAATTTATAGGCCTGACAAGGCTTGGGCTTTAAGCAAACCCCAAGCCCAAAAGTAAAAACTATTATCGCTATTAATAATTCTTGTGACACTCTAGACATAGAGCGGCCTCTCCACTAAGTTTCAACTCGTATTTAAAATTGGTCCCCATGGGCTCATGACAAGTGATACAAGTAACCGGCTGGCCATTTCGGGGGTCCAAGACCTTGTTGCCCACAGGATGGGTAAACTTGCCTTGCGTCTTATGACAACGTACACAAACTTGGTTCCCATCACCATTTAGCATGGCCGGGTGATTCGAACCATGCGCTTTATGACATTCTAAACAATTGTTTCTCTTGGGATGAATATACAAACTCTCTAATTTCTGTTTATAAGCCGTAGGATGACAAGAAGTACAAAGTCTAGCAGGTGAGTCTACAAGTAACTCTTTGGTCTCACCCACGTGCGGATTATGACATAAAATACAGGCGTTTTTATCATATCCACCCAATAAATGATTATGAAACTTATAGAAAGTTTTCATCTCTTGCTTATGACACTGTAAACACTTATTTATCCCTTTATAAGGAGATTTATGACAAACCTTACAATTACCCTTAGCGAAGGGTTTATGTTTAAATGGACGCAACAAATTTCTATTATTACTCTGGTGAGGAGAATGACAAGATAAACAATTTTTAATATCTTTTCTATCAAAATGGGCCTTCAAAAATTTATCATTCTTTTTGTGACATTTCAGACAAATACTATCTGGTTTCTTATTATTTAAAAACCTAGTATCAAACCCAAAATGGGGATCGTGACAGACAAGACACTCTCCTTTTGCAAAAGGTTTGTGTAAGTATTTTTCTTTTTTTGCTAACTCTTTATGACAAGAAAGGCAGGTAGTTTTTGTATCTTTTCTCAATAATGCCTTATATTTTGAGGCATGAGGAACATGACAACGCAAACAAGCTTTTTCTCTAACTGGACGATGAATATATACAGCCTGTCTAAACTTTTTTTCTAAATCTTTATGACAAGTAAAACATATATTATTTACCGACTCACGTAGCAAAAACTTATGGCGAGATACATGGGGCAAATGACATTTGAGACAATCATGTTTTTTTATTGGATCATGAACATAAGGCCCCGGAATAATTTTATCCTTGGGATGGCATTTAAAACACACCTTTTGCGCCAACGCAACGTGAATATTAAAAACTAAAAGAGTAAACAAAATCAGGAAAAATCTCTTCATTTCCGCCCTCCCTGATGACAGGGAGCACACTCCCCTTTAGCGAACGGTTCATGTTCCACAGGCCACAACATCTTCTTATCTGGACCTCCGTGGGGATCATGACACAAAATACACGAGCTTGTTTTAGGAACTATATTATTATGAGCCTTGATCATCGCCTTATCTATTTTATGACAATCAACACAAATCTTTCCCGCCTGTTTTCTTAATAAGTAAGACAATTTAGAAGCATGACTATAATGACACCTAATACAACTATCTTTCTTTTTAACTGGAGGATGAGCATAACCTAGTTGCCAGTTTTGTGCAATTTCCTGGTGACAAGAAAGACACAAACTATTTAAATCATCGTTTAAAAACCAAACATTAGATGCACCATGAGGATCATGACATTTAGCACAACTACCCTTTTCCGCCGGCGGATGGACAACAGGCATAGATTTAATCTTTAAAGCCAAATTATTATGGCAATTAAAACAAATTGTCTCGAGAGGTTTCTTTATTTGAAAGGCATAATCAGAAGAATGAGCATCATGACATAAAAGACAATTCCCTTCCTTAAAAGGCTTGTGTAATTTTTTAGATTGGTAATTGGCCATAAAGTTTTTATGACAACCTTCACAAAGCTGAGGGACACTTTTGTTAAGTAAAAGCTTTTCATTTGACGAATGCGGATTATGGCAAGAAGAACATTGTCCTTTATTGAAAGGCGCATGTAGACTAAAAAGATCCTCTTGTCGCTTTACATTCTTATGGCAAGAGAAGCAAAGATCTTTCTGTTTTTTTACTAACAAAAATTTATTTTTAGACCAGTGTGATGCATGACACAAGAAACAATTATGATCTTTAGAGGGTGGATGCTTAAACTTACCTTCCATTAAATTTCTATGACAAGAAAGGCACAAGTTTTTCTTTTTATCTTTTAAAAGGTCTGGATATTTTGATATATGTCCTTTATGACAGGCCAAACATTCTCCACTTTTAACAGGTTTATGAACACTTTGATATTTCTCAAAATTCTTTTTATCATATTTCTTATGACAAGAAACACATAGAAAAGAAGGAGCTTGTTTCAATAGATAGGAATGATAACTAGCATGTGGTCTATGACAAGTAAGACATTTTTCCTCCTGATAAGGAGGATGATTACTGCGAGATTTTTCCAATTTATGACACGTTACACAATTGGCATTTTGTCCCTGTTTCAGAAGAAAAGAGCCATTTTTTTCAACATGGCACTTGAGACAATCTCCCTTAAGAATAGGTTTATGGACATAAGGCTTTAAGAGAAAAGAATTATCGCCTCCATGTGGATTATGACACTGAACACAGCCATTATTAAAAGCAAAACCGAAATGTTTCTCTCGAAGGAGAGACTTGTCCTTATGACAAGATAAACAAAGAGCAGAAGAGTTTTGCTTTAATAAATACTTAACATTAGAAGCATGAGGATCATGGCAGTAAAGACATCCCTTATCTAAGGCTTTATGCCGAACTTTATATTTTAAAATATCCTGATGACAATCAAGACATATTTGTGAACTTTGTTTTTTTAATAAAAATTTATATTTCGAAGAGTGGGGGTAATGACAGTCATAACACTTTCCCCCTTGTACGGGCTTGTGCATATATTTCTTTTGAAAGAGAGGAAGATCTTGGCGATGACAATTAAAACAAATACCTGGAGGATTCCCCTTTAAAAAGGCTCCACCAATTATTCCATGAGGACGATGACAACCTGTACAATTATTATCTTCTACGGGCTTGTGCACTACAGGGCCATGTTTACGGACCAACTTGGCATACTTTGGGTGACAATCAACGCACGTCTTCTTGGTTTGAGGAGGTGGGGCCTTTGACACACAAGAAACCACAAAAACACAACAAAATAGGAGAACAAAAAATTTAGCATCTTTAAGAATGCGAACCATTAGCTGCCTCCAACTGCCTCCTCAACTCCTTCCATACCCTATTATTGACTTTTATATCGGAACGTGCACGCAACTTTTCAATATATTTTTGCTGCAATTCTTGAAATTTCTGCTGCTTGAGCATCTTGATAATATGATCCTTGACCATCTCAAATGAATGCACCCTTTTCGGGTATTGACGTATAAGATAAACAATACAATACCAGTTATCTTGACCACTCTTGAAGTGTATAATGGGCGAAATATCACCAGGCTTTAATTTGCTGACCGCCTTACGCATTTCTGGTACCAGACGATTGAGAGGAAAACGCTCTGGACGCACTCCGTGAAATTGGACTTCTTTGCCCACATCAAAGAATGACTCACCCGACTTTATGCGCTTATACACTTCTCTAATAAGCTTTGGATCCTTGCTCTTTATAACGGCTATCTCTACCATTTCGGGAGAAGTATAGGCTTCTTTATGTTTTTCATAAAACGCCTTAGCCTCCTTTTCTGTTACTTTAACCTGAGGCCATATAATTTTTTGTTTCAATTCATTAACAAGCATTTGTTTCTTGTAAAAAGAAAATAAATCCTTTAAAGGAGGCTTATTTTCATAATGCCTATTCATAGCTTCCATAGCAGTTAGTGTCTGTGCTATATATGTATTAATAAGAAAATGTTTAAGTTTATCTAACTCCTTAGGTGTCACTTTTCTGCCATGTAGTCTGAGCTTAACCTCTCTTTTGAGGTTCTCTTGAAACTGTTTGGCCGTAAGTTTATCTCCCTGGATCTGGAGCACCACCTTATCACCCAAATCTTTAGGCAAAGGTTTTAGATCAATTTTATTTATCACGTCCCAATAAACTTTTACATTATATTTCTTTTTCAATCTCTTTAACAATTCTGCCGTTAATAAAGCTTCTTCCTTTTTATGAATTTTATAGGCTATCTCTCTTTCTACTCTCTTAAAGTCTTCTTTATCTGGCCCGACCTTTTCTTTAACATATAAAAGAAAATAAGTCTTATGGTAATATAAAGGCCCCACTATTGAATTTGGGTTAGCCTTAAGAACAGTTTGTCTTAATTCTTTTGGAATAGTTATAGGCCTTTCCCAACCGAAATCTTTGGCTTTACCAACTTTTTGTAACTTTTCATATAATTTTTCAAAATCTTGCTCTGTATGTACTTTCTTCTTCCACTCATTCATCTCGTTCTGATCTTTAGTAAATATGGCCTTAATTCTCAAACGAGGCACATAATTTTTAACATATTCCTTCCAAAGCCTTTCTCTAGATAAATCTATTTTACTATCTACTTCCTCATTTTTTAGCAGCAAAAGACTTCTAACTTCTAAAAAGACCCTCAACTTATGCTTGTAAGAAGCATCCTCATCCAGAGCCAGCCTTTTTCCTTCGTTTGATAACAACACCCAATTTATAAAAGAATCTGGACTCTTAGGAGGGTTCATTTTGGGTTCTTTCCAATATTGCCACCACTTTAAATAATCTTCCTTACTATATTCATGTCCATTAATCTTAACCAAATAAGAATCCCAAAAGAAAGCCTTAGCTACTCTAAGGTGGAAAAAGATAGACAATAACAAAAGAACAAAAAAACTTTTCCGAATTATATTACGCATTATTAACTGCAACCCCCTAAATGTTTAGCATGCCATTGATCTAAAACTTCCTGCACCATACGCTCTACAAGCCCCGTAATGGTATAGACACGACCAAAATGTAAAATTTTACGATATTCTTCTGCTGTCCGTGCATGATATGTAGACCATAACAATTTGCCCGTTTTTATATCTCTAACTTCAATAATAAAAGCGAGCTTAATATTATCATTTTTTTTCTCTAATTTTAATACTCTACCAGAAACCAGAGCCTGAGCCTTCATTCTCTGGGCCAACAATTTCCTTAAAGAAGGAGAAATATTTTTACCTATTAAAAGTCTTTCCATTATCATAAAATGACGTACCTGTCCTTCAGGTATCACTTGGAAGCTAGGATCTTCTATTAAGGCATTCATAAAAACCCGATATAATAAGCGAGAAATAGCCGGATCATTGGTCTCATTTTTGAAGGGAATCAAAACAATACGACAAGGACGAAAATAATGTGGAGCTAAATCTAAACGAGGCAACCTAGACGAAGCACATCCATACGTTAAAAAAAGTATTAATACTAAAGTAAACTTTAAAAATCTTCTACCCATTTGCTCTCTTTTTTTACTACCGGTTTAGCTTCACTAGAAGCCTGCATTACTATAGTTCTCAAAGGCTGATATCTAATAAACGACCTATTACCTAGTATATCGCGCACTTCTAAAGTGTAATAAATAGGGCCCTTCTTTTGGGACAATGTGATTCCTTTAAAATCGGGGCTGGTACTGGTGTATTCCGCCAACAAATTACCCGCAGCATCCCAAAATTCTAAACGCCACGACTCTATAGGAAGTAGATGTTTCCCTATTTTTATTTTGATATGGAGTTTGTTTTGGTCATCTTTTTGAGCGATTAAAGATGCAAGAGGAGGCTGACGGACAAAAAGTACCTCTTTTCCTTTCTCCGTTACGTTACCAGCCAGATCCCACACCTTTAGACGGATAAAATATTTACCACTAGGCAAAAAATGTCCCCCTGTATTGGTGCCCCGCCACACAAATTTTGAGGGTAAAGCCCCTGGTTGTTCTTCTTTTAAGACCACCTGTTTATTTTTATTCAAAACTTCAAAGGTCCAACGGGCAATTGGTTCGGATTTATAAAGGATCGGCACCACATAAATATAACGGTTAAAAGCGATCTCACCATTAATTTCTTGCCCTTGTACTAAACGCAGCCCAATATTTGGCGGCTGGTTATCAACAAAATAGGTAGATAAGAAAATTTTCTTTTGGAGAGGATAAGCCGACCATTTTAGGAGCAAACTGATAGGATATCTACCCTCTTCCGCCGGCGCCAACCACCTGGCCACAAACATGGAATTTTTTCTATGGGCCGGTATTTTTTGGCCCGCAGTCACAAAAAAGACTTCGTCTGGATAAGGACCAGAAATATCCAAGCGGACGGCACATTCCAATGTATGCTTTCCCTTAACTCGACGGGGTTTGAGAAATATATCGGCGATTTCTACCACAGGGGGCTCATAACCGCCCTTTTGCACTTCTGCCGGCAGGGCCTTGAGTAAGGCTGTAACGGTCTGCTTTTCTATGGCTGCAAAATCTAATTGGTTGAGGGCCAAAACACTGACTTCCTCCTTGCCAGAATACACCGCTGTACGGGCCCAAATAACCCGGTAATCTTTGGGACGAATCAGTCTAACCGTAACACCTAAAGCAGGATCATCTTTCTTTAATTCTGTTACCGTACCCACCATGATCAAATTGGCTTCGTAAGCGCGAGAAGCCTTAATGGCGGTAATGCGATCCACCCACCCTATCCAACGAATCCTATTTTGCGCCAAAAAGGGAAGGACTTCTTTAGGGGTAACAACCTCTACGCCCCTCTCTTTTAAGGCCCTAGCAATCTTACTAGGCACCTCAAAATTGACCCCGTTTACCCCTTTAGAGAGGTCTTCAAAAGGGAAAATAACTATACGCGCCCTTAAAGGGGCAGAAAATAGAAAGAAGAGGCCTATAATTAATATAAAAAACGAGAACCCCGGACCCTTTGAAAGCACAAGACCCTCCTCAAAAGCCCATTAACCGGAACAAACTTGTTTTAACACCTAATATAAAAGATGACCAATCTCCCCCAAAAAGCAATTAAAATTTAATGTTCAATGTCGGGAATACGTCAAAAAAACTTAATTACCAGATTAGCGCAAGGTGCGTAATAAATCTTGAACCAGATCAAAACTTAGCTGAGTGAGATCTTTACTACGCAGACCAAAGACACGCCCCAAGGTACTATAACCGCTGGCTGTACCACTGGCCTGCCAGACGATTTCTCCGGTAGAGCCATCTATTAAAGTAAGGGTTAAGGCCACAACAGGATAACTATACGAACCATCGCGGACTATTTCATAGGCATCCACCGAACCGGTAATTAAACCTTGAACACCTAATTTTTTGGCGATACGGCGCAACGTAGCCTTATTATACACCCCTTGCTCACCCACTACCTCCTCCAATAGGACCATATCCACCAGAGAGCGGTCAACTACATCAAAAATACCTTCGGTAAGTAACTCGGTCATGACTATATTTCTTAAGCGCTCGGCGGCAAATTTTTGTTGCGTATTATTTTGAAATTTGAGTACGGCTACACGTTTGATATATGTCGTATCAACTCCTGGCCTCAAAAAGGATTTCTGTACATAAGAGGCGCCACAAGAGGATAAGACAAACATCACGAGCAACCCGAAAAAGACCTTAAAAATATTAGACTTAAGAATATTATTCATAATAACCTCCAATATATTACTTAATGCCTAAAATCTAGCTGTTAGATTTAACATCCAAGACCAACTTTTCACATTGTCTGTTTTCGTCCAAGAATAATTACTCTTAAAAGAGAAATAGCGACTTATACGCCAAGAAAAGAAACTTGATATTTGATCCGTTTTATTATTGTCTCTGAGGCCAGAATATTGAAAATTTATTTGCGTTTTCGGCGTCAAAGAAAACCATATAGAATAAGTGGAATTTACGGTGGTTTCATCTTCCGAAAACTTAATACCTTCCATACCATGAAACGAACATGAATCGGAGAAAGTCCAGCTTAGATCGAACATAATATAATGGCTAGTTAAAGAAGAAGTATTACTGGTATCATTCCAATCAAATTGATAAATAGAATTTAAAGTTATAGAAGGCTTTATCCTAGCAATTGCATTTATTCTTGAATAGAAATTTCTAGAAGAAATATCAGTTTCATAATTGTAATTATTGGAATAAGTAATATCCCATCGAAGATCTAAATCAGGATATACCTGAGCAGAAGTACTGACATTAAAAATATTATTTCGACCCTTTTTTCGACCTCCTTCTTCGAGAAGAGTTCGTGTAAAACTAGTAGAAACATTTAATGTAGGTAAAATATCAGAAAAGACAGAAAAAGAAAAATTGCGCATTACATAATCTGGCTCATTTTCTGCCTGATTTTTGGTATAAGAGAAAGCCATATTAGGCTGAAAATATTTATTTACAAACCACGAACTGGAAAAAGCGTGCATTATATCTTTAGAATCTGGCCCTGGAGTAGGCTCAGACCTATCAGCAGAAAAAGAATAAGACAAAGACAAATTATCTGTAAAATTGTAAGATAACAATACATCCGTACGATAGGCGTGAAGGAGACGTTTATATTGAGAGGAAGTTATATATTTATATGCTCTAAATAATGGACTATTATTCATTTGCAAGCTCTGCGCAGAGGTAGTTCGGGGTATAAGTAAAAGATAGCGAGCCTGGTTAAAATTTAAATAAGAAGGTGTAGAAAAATCGTAAGGAAGAGAAACATTACTTGCCAGCTGCGTCCAGATAATCTTATCTCGACTATAATAAATATCCCATTTTACATCATTAGGAATAGCTTTCCAATTTTGGGAATCATAAAAAAATTCTAAATACCCGATCTCTTCGGTGCCTAAATCAATAAGTATACCATAATTACTATCTTGATTAGGATCTGCATTTTGAACAAGACCTATATAACTATTAAAATCGTCAGAATTGCTACCAGCAGGCAATTGATTCTGCCAGTTGGTAGGCAGCCATTCTATGGAAACCTTTATCGGATATTTGGCCTTACCGTTTTCTATTTGACCTTCCCATCTATTCTTAGAATAATTAAATTGTTGACTAAGAGAATAAGAAAGTCTGCGCCAAGAACCAGCATAAGAAGCCCTTAATAAATGGGAAAAATCATTTGTGGTAGACATATTGGCATAATCTTCGCTGTGACTACCACGATAGTCATAATAAACGTCCAGCCCTTTCCAATCTTTAGATAAATTTAAGCCCCAATAATTATTTTTAGTATCTATTTGGTGCGGATCGGCATTATCTCTCTCTTTAGAAGAACCATAATATAGCTTTGTGTCGACAATTTCCTTATAGAAGGAGGAAATAATAGCGTTCCAAGAGCGAGAAGAATAATCGGCTCCTTCAGAATTATGGCGTTCCGAATCTGTAGCGCTAAGATTAAAGTTAAAGTAATCGTTAACAAGAGATAAAAAGAACACCGGGCTCAAAAGCTCTTGATATTGAGAAGAGCGATTGACACGACTATAGCGGATAGTACTACCTAGATTGAGGGCGTTTGTGGCCTGAGAGGATAGGGTCAAAGAATAAATTTGGGAAAAGGCCCCGGTCTCTCCAGAAGAATCTACATAACGCCAATCGCCGGAAAAATTCATGGCCTTTAACGGAGAAACCAATAAAATTAAACAGAAAGAGACCAAATATAGGTGTCGCATAATTGACTCTGTTAAATATATCCTATTGTTTTGAAACTCAAGCCACAAAAGAAAATATTTATATGCACAAAATGCCCAAAAAGAAGGGAATTAGCCCCAATTTTATGCTTTTTGGCCTAAAAATAAAAAAAAACGCGGTTTGCACTTCCCCCCTGTATCCTTTAGCTTCAGCCTATAAATGTAATTTGTTATTTGTGTGTAACGCATTTTAGAATATTTTTAAGCTGGGAATAAAAAATAGTTTATACTACATTTAGATCGCTAAGGAGAACAGTAAATCTAAGGATAGAGGGTATTTTTAATAAAATATCGAAAAAAATAGAAAAAATTGATTGGTCATTGGGTTCGACTTGAATTATCTTATTATCGGAAGGTGAAAAATAAAGTTAAGGGCAAAGGGGGGATTGAGGACGAGGTAGAAGAAAGTTTTTTAGGTTGGTGATTGATAGGTTTACAAAATAATTCAAAAACGTAAGGGGGGAAAGGTTATGAAACACAAATGGTTAATGTTAATTATTTTTATGGCTTTGGTTTTGGCCTTGCCTCAAGGGTCATGGGCCCGGGTGCAAGGGGCATGTTCAGACTGTCACACCATGCATAATTCCCAAAATGGGGCAACGATTTACGCAAACGGTCCGTATCGGGCCCTCACCAAAGGCGATTGTGTGGGATGCCATACGGGGACCAATAGCGGTAGTAACAACATCCCCTACGTCCTGGATAATTCCCAGCCTAACTACGGCACCTTTGGAATTTCTGGGAATACCCTGGCTGGTGGAAACTTCTATTGGGTCAAGAACGGAGACGATACCACAGGCCACAACGTAGAGGGTATAGCTAATGTGGATCAAAACATCGGCATGACTCCTCCGGGCTGGAATTCTGGCTTTAACGCCAACGGCCAGATTGCTCCTAATGGTTGGGATCATCAATTAACTTGTGCGGGTGTATATGGCTGTCATGGTAAACATGAAGAAGTTGATGATTTTGCTGATATCCGCGGTGCCCACCACGCCGATGACAGCACCATCGATGGCTCCACGGTTGGTACGAGCTTCCGTTTCCTCTATGGGATAAAAGGTATTGAAGACTCCGATTGGGAGTATCAGCCCACCTCTACCGAACACAACCAGTACTATGCTGTAAATCGTACCGATGTAAGCAGCATGCCTTCCGATACAGCTACTATTAATTATCTATGTGCGGAGTGTCATGGCGATTTCCACAGCGGTACTGGTGTAAGTTACACAGGTTCTGGGTCTCCGTGGCTGCGTCACCCCTCTGACTTTGCCTTGAGCAGTGCTTCTGGTGCGGGTTATACCGACTATCCTGGTCCTTTTGGTACTAAGGGTACCTATTGGCCAGGTGCACCTCTGGGAAGCGACTTGACTGGGGGAGTTTTAAGCACCGTAACCTTTAGTGGGACTGACGATATCGTCCTTTGCATCTCCTGTCACCGCGCACACGGTTCTCCTTACGCAGACCTGCTCCGGTGGGATTACAATAACTGTAAGGCTTCCAGCGGAAACGGTAGTGAATGTGGTTGTTTTGCCTGTCATACCAACAAGTATTAAGGTTAAAAGGACCAAGAGAGGGGGGAACCTCCTCTCTTGGTTTATGGAGGGGGGTATGAAAAGAAATATTCTCGGAGTAACAATTTGGATCTTGGCGTTCATAATAGGTCTTTGTACTTCAAGCCACGCTCGTGTTTCTGGGGTATGTTCCAATTGTCATACTATGCATAATTCCCAAAACGGACAACCGGTATCTGCTGACGGACCAAACACCAATCTCACCAAATATGATTGTGTAGGGTGTCATTCTTCAAGCACTTCCTCTACTACCTATCAGCTAGGTGATAGTACAGTACCTGTAGTCCTTTATACTGGTGGCAGTGCCCCTACCCAATATCTCGCGGGGGGGAATTTTTGGTGGGTTAAGGAAGGTCTTGGTAATACCGACGGCAAGATTGGTGACCCTAAAGGTCACAATGTATTTCTAGGAGAAGATGACGATTTTCTGACTGAAGCTCCTGGTTCTTCAATAAATTGTACCAATAGCTGCCATACACGGCTTAGCGAAAAGGCTCAGGCTGGAGACCCCAGGCTCCAAGGCAAATACGGATGTTCGGGTTGTCATGTTTTTGTAAGGCATCACGCCAATGATCACCCCAACGGCAATTACAATAATGTGGTTGGCAAAGATGGCGGATGGTACAGATATTTGCCTTCTCCACATGTTACCAACTATGGAGTCGAAGGCATTGAAGACAGTGATTGGCAGGCCACGGTAAGTGCTTCAGACCATAATGAATATTTAGGTAAAGCTACTTCTTTCACTAATTCAGGTGGCTTTATGGCCATCGGGGCCGACACCATGACGGCCTATTGCACCGGCTGTCACGGGAATTTCCACATAGAAAATGCTGATTATAAGGGAGGTTCTCCTTGGCTCCGTCACCCCTCGGATGCTGTCATTCCTGACCGCGGAGAATACGCCAATTACACTACTTATAATCCTCTTGCCCCGGTAGCTAGGCCAGATCTCTCTAATTTTAATGGTCCTAGTGCTACAGTAACCCCAGGACAGGACATGGTTATGTGTCTATCCTGTCACCGTCCTCACGGAAGCCCCTATGATGATATTCTCCGTTGGGATTACTCTCAATGCACGGTGGGTAATTCCAGTGAGTGTGGCTGCTTTATTTGTCACACCAATAAAGGAACCTATCAGTAGATAGGAGGAAGCTTGTGAAGCTTAAGGGGCCCAGAAAAGACATGCGCATCATCCTGTTTCTGGGCCTCTTTTCCTTTCTGTTCCTCTCTTTGTCGTCCGTTACGAAGGCTCAACGAGTTGATCAACATGCCTTAAGGAAGGCCCTCGAAGGTCGAGCCCAGCATGTAGAAGCCAAAGTAATTGCTGTCTTAAAGCACGACGACCTGGGCCAGGTCTTTTCCTTCCCGGCCTATCTGGCCTACGACCCGGTAAGAGACGAACTATACGTAGTAGATACCGCCAAAAGTCGCATCGTTGTATTTAGTCCGGATTTATTCCCGGTCTTTTCTCTGGGAAAGGGCCGTGGTGTTACCTCTCCCGCCGGGCTCACCATAGATAATGAAGGTAACATATACCTGTGTCAGGGAACCAGCGAAGAGGATCCCAAGCCTCATATATCTATTTTCAACGCCGCCGCCATCAAAATAAAGGACATCTATTTCTCAGGGTTCCCAGGGGCCGAAAATTTTTCGCCTCACAAGATAGCCTTGGGGAAAAACGGCCAACTTTACGTAACCGGTTTAGATTACCGGGGGCTAATAGTACTGGACAAAGACGGACACTATTTAAAGACTATTGCCCCTAAAGATAGTATTATCCCCAACACACCTCCCCAAAAGGCCATTATCACCGATGTATTTGTGGATGGTAAAGGCCGCCTCTATCTCCTAAGTGAAGAGATGGGACGTTTTTATGTTTACGACGCTAAGGAAAAATTCCTCTTTAAAGGGGGAGAAAAAGGAGGAGGTCCTGGAAAACTCAGCCGCCCAAGGGGTATCTGTGCTGATCCTGTAAGAGGATTTATCTATGTAGTGGATTATCTACGTCACACTGGGCAGGCTTACGACTACAATACTGGCAAATTGCTCTTTGAGTTTGGTGGTCGGGGGTGGAGCCCAGGCTGGTTTAATTATCCTTCAGATATAATGGTAGACAAATTTGGCCGGGTATACATAGCCGATCTATTTAATCACCGCGTACAGGTACTGGAGTTATCCACAGGGGAGACAGAAACTCCTTTTAGTAAGGTCCCTTCATTCTTACCCCTAGAAACTAGATAATCTTTGCTTATGACCGCAGTTATTATACCGGCTGGGGGGAGTGGCAAACGGCTGGGAGCCCCTATTCCTAAACAGTTTCTCACCTTAGCTGGACGTCCCCTTATATTATGGACCATCGAACGGTTTGTAACTATAGAGGAAATAAAATTAATTATTATTCCAGTCATTTGGGAATGGGCTCCTACTTTGGAAAAATTCCTCCAAGAGGCCCATTTCCCAACCCCCATTACCGTGGTCCCCGGAGGCCAGACCAGACAGGAATCGGTATGGTCTGGGTTGAGGGCCTTGCCCACCGAAACAGAGGTGGTTTTAGTACACGATGCAGCTCGCCCCCTTGTCTCTGAAACCGTTATTCGAGACGTGATCAAGGCGGTAAAACACTACGGGGCCGCCATTGCGGCAATGTCGGTTCGCGATACGGTCAAACAAGAAAAAGGAGGCTTTGTCGAAAAAACTCTCCCTCGAGAACATATTTACCTGGCCCAAACCCCCCAGGGGGCCTATAAAAATTTATTGCTAAAGGCCTTCGAAGAGGCCCACCACAGAGGATATTTGGCCACCGACGAGGCAGGGCTTTTAGAATATATAGGGGTACCAGTACGCCTGGTCTCTTCTCCACCTTCCAACTTTAAGGTGACCACCAAAGAAGACCTCAAACTGGCCGACCTGATCTTACGCAACAGTAGGCCAACCACAAGAGAGCCTTCCCGGGGCCGGGAAGGCTCCTCAATTTAGCCTATACTTATTGAAGATATTGAGAAACAATTTGACAAAAAATAGAGCCAGACGTATAGGCTATCTTTAGAGACTCACCAGCATGGAGGGAACTATGGCCAAAGAACAAATAAAGATTGGTTTAGTACTCTGTAGTTGTGGAAAAACTCTGGAAGAAAGAATTGATTTCAGACGATTGGAAGACCACGCCCGAAAGCTGCCTCACATTACCCAGATCATCACGTGCAGTGATCTGTGTAAAGACCCTGAAAGTCATTTAAAAGGCCTAAAAGGTAAAGTAGATCGTCTTCTCTTCGCTGGGTGTTCGGAGAGATCTTCACTCAGTTTCCCAGAAGATCGTCTCTTTAAAGTCCTCGATTTTCTAGGGATAGACCAAGGTCTTTTCGAAACAGCAAATCTCAAAGAACAATGTGCCTTGGTCCACGAGGACAGAGAGGCCACTACAGCAAAGGCCCTTGATTTACTACAGATGGCCTACGAAAAATTACTTACTAACCGTAAGGCGCACTCCTTTACGGAAGTCAAAAAAGAGGTCTTGGTTATTGGCGGAGGAGTAGCCGGTCTAAGCTGTGCTCAGGGGCTAGCTGATCTTGGAATCAAAGTTACGCTGGTAGAAAAAAAGCCCTATTTGGGAGGGCACCTCTGTCAGCTACCCTTGCTCTGGCAAAGCGAGGGATATGCTTCTGTATGCACCAGTGAATGCCTTGGGCCGGTAATTGTACGCGAAACCCTCTTGAGGGATAACGTGGAAGCCTGGACCAGTGCGCAATTAGTAGAAGTAGCCAAGCGCAACGGGAACTTTTTTGTCAAAATAGAAAAAGAACCTCTTTGGGTAGACCCTGAAAAATGTATCTCCTGTGGAAAGTGTACCGCAGTTTGCCCTGAAGAGATAAACAATGAATTTGAACTCGGGTTCAAGACAAGAAAAGTCATCGACAAAGACTTTGCTTTGGCCATGCCGGATACCTACAACATTGTAGGAGAGGCCTGTACCAAGTGTGGAGAATGTGTCAAGGTGTGTCCCACAGGAGCCATTAATCTTGAAGCTCCCAAAGAAACCATCGAGAAAGAATTCGGTGCCGTGGCCTTGGCCACAGGCTACTCTGCCTACGATATGCACGCCTTTGAAAACCTGGGCTACAAATGGCCCAATGTGGTGACCATGCTCGAGTTCGAACGGCTATGGGCCCATAAGTTCAATAACAAACCCCCTATCAGCATAGCCTTTATCTTATGTCAAAAGGATAAAGTGGGCTATTGTTCTCGACTTTGCTGCCTGGCCACTATGAAACACGCTGTCAGGCTCTCTATGGCCTATTTAGGTACAGAGGTAAACGTCTATTATCAGAGCTTGCGCACTTGTGGTCGGGCCTTTGAATCCTTCCGCCGAGAAGCCGAAGAAAAGGGCGTAGGCTTCTTGCAAACGGAAGTACAGCGCGTAGAGCAGGGAGAAGAAGGCTGGCTCAAGATCATTACCGATCAGGGAGAATTTGAGGCTGATTTAGTAGTACTTGCGGAACCTTTGGTACCTGCGGGGGCCAGATTGACCAAGATGTTTGGCGTAGAACAGGACGCCTACGGTTTCCCTATTGAATTTCAGCCCCGGCTTATACGTCCCCTAGAGACCAACGTGGAACGCGTCTTTGCCCTGGGAACCGCCAAGGGTTTTAAAGACATTCAGGAAAGTATAGAGTCTGGCCAAGCAGCAGCACTCAAGATATACAATACCTTAAAAGGGCGCGAACAAAAGTTTGTCTCCATCATCGAAGAAGAAAAGTGCTCCCGCTGCGGGATATGCCTTAGTATATGCCCCCACGGGGCTATAAGCATGGATGAAAAAGGGGCCCATATAGACCCGGCCTTTTGCAAAGGTTGTGGACTATGTTACGCCAGTTGTGCCACTAAAGCGATTAGACTCTTAAATTTAGAAGACTACCAAATACTAAAAATGGCCGAAGTGGCCTTTGCCCAAACACCTCCCCACGAACCCCGTATACTGGCCTTCTTGTGTTACTGGTGCTCCTACGCTGCTGGAGATCTCATGGGTGTTAACGGTGAAAAACTACCAGAAAGCTTCCGCAGTATTCGCATAAGATGTTCCGCTTCTATAAACCCTGACGTAGTTTACGAAATATTTCGTCGCGATCTTGCTGACGGAGTACTAGTGGCCGGGTGTCCTCCCAAAAATTGTCATCACCTGTGGGGAAACGACATGCAGAACCGGCGCTTCAAATTACTCGGACAGGTATTTAAAGAGATAGGCCTGGGGCACAAAATAGCCCGCTGGGAATTTATCGGCGTAACCATGTGGCCCCAATTGGCTAAAATAATACGCTCCATGCACCAAACATTGAAGGAAGCCAAGAGTAGTTAATCTACCATGCGTTAAAGTCTGAGTCGGGGTTGTCCTTGCACTTTACCCCGGCTCAGATTAAATTTTCTCCAAATAGCAAGAAGGGGTGTATTGTATTTTGTTTGAAAATCTTAGCGAACGCTTAGAAGATACCTTCAAAAGGATACGTGGTCGGGGCAAACTCACCCCTAAAGACGTAGAAAGAGGCCTACGTGAGGTACGTCTAGCCCTCCTAGAAGCCGACGTAAACTTTCGGGTCGTAAAGGATTTTATTAACCGGGTGAAAGAACGGGCCCTGGGGGCAGAGGTAATGGAAAGCCTCACCCCGGCCCAACAACTGATAAAGATCGTCCACGAAGAACTCATAAAGACCCTGGGCGAAAAAGCAGTTGCCCTGGACCTATCTGGACCTAAACCCATTCCCATCTTACTTGTGGGCTTACAGGGTTCAGGTAAAACGACTTCTGCGGCCAAATTGGCCTTGTTTTTGCGCAAAAAAGGACGCCGTCCCTTTTTAGTACCTGCGGATACCTATCGCCCAGCGGCCATAGATCAACTGCAAACCCTAGCCCGTCAGATAAATATCCCCTGCTACAACCCGGCCCAGGGCGAAACACCGGTGGAGATAGTGAAAAAGGCCCTGGCCGAGGCCAAGGCCCAGGGTTATGACGTAGCCATTATCGATACGGCCGGCCGGCTACATATCGACGACCAAATGATGGCTGAGGTAGAAGAGATAAAAAAGGCTGTTGCCCCTCGCGAAGTCTTGCTGGTGGCGGACGCCATGACAGGCCAAGACGCGGTCAATATCGCCAAGAGTTTTCACGAAAAAGTGGGGCTAACCGGGGTCATTTTGACCAAAGTAGAAGGCGATGCCCGCGGTGGTGCGGCCCTTTCTATCCGGGCGGTTACCGGCTGTCCGATCAAATTTCTAGGGACCGGTGAAAAACTAAATGCCCTAGAAGTCTTTCATCCAGACCGCCTGGCCTCCCGGATCTTGGGCATGGGCGACGTCCTAAGTCTTATTGAAAAGGCTCAAGAGGCCTTTGATCTTAAAAAGGCCCAGGAATTACACGATAAATTAAAAAAAGAGGCCTTTACTCTGGAAGATCTGCGAGACCAAATCCGCCAAATGAAGCGTCTTGGTTCTCTAGAGCAAATTTTGAAAATGATCCCCGGCCTGGGCAATAAACTCAAAGATATCCCCTTTGATGAGCGCGAAATAGTAAAGATGGAAGCTATCATAAATTCTATGACTCCTCAGGAAAGACGTTACCCCAAGATTATAAACGCCAGCCGCAAAAGGCGCATTGCCAAAGGCAGCGGCACCTCAGTTCAAGACGTAAATCGTCTACTTAAAAGCTACGAGGAAATGAGGCGCCTTTTTAAACGGGTGCGCAAAAAAGGCGGGCTTCAGGCCCTTGCCCGAAGCTTGTTTGGAAGGTAAAAAGAGAGAGCAAAATTTCTAAAGGAGGTGAAGTGGGTGGCTATAAAGATCAGGCTCATGCGTAAGGGACGTCGCAACCGGCCCTTCTATCGTGTGGTAGCTACAGAGGCCTCTGCCCCTAGAGACGGCAAATTTTTGGAAATATTAGGCTATTATGACCCGATAAAAGAGCCTTACGAATTTAAAGTAGACCAAGAGAAGGTACAGAAATGGCTTGATCGGGGGGCTATTCCCACCGAAACGGTAAAGGCCTTGCTCAAGCGGGCTGGTTTACTCTCTAAAAAAGCGCAGTCTTCCGCTGCCTAATAAAAGTGCCTATTATTTTGACCAGCGGAAAGTTCAAGAGGGAGGTAGATCATGGGAAAGCTGAAGGACCTTATCGAACAGATCGCCAAGGCATTGGTAGATAATCCAGATGCCGTCCAGGTCAACGAGATTGAGGGTGAACAAACCTCAGTTATTGAACTCAAGGTAGCCAAAGAAGATCTCGGGAAAGTAATTGGTAAACAAGGCCGCACGGCTAGGGCCATGCGGACTATTCTAAGCGCTGCTTCTACAAAATTACGGAAGCGTGCTGTGTTAGAAATCATCGAATAATTAAAGGCCCGGGCCTCCCTCAAAATGTCTCGTAAAGTACCAATTGGGAGGATAGTCCGGGCTCACGGGCTAAAAGGGGAGGTAAAATTTCTCCCCTATACCCTTAATCAAGAACTTTTCTCACAGGTAACGACACTCTATCGTCGTAAGGGTGGTTTTTTTGTCCCTTTAAAGTTAGAGTCTATAAAGAAGGCCCCTAGTGGGGGCTTATTATTTGGCTTTAGGGAAATAAGAGACATAGAAGAGGCAGAAAGGCTAAAGAACGAAGAACTCTGGATAGATCTAAAAGACCTTCCTCCCTTAAAAGAAGGGGAATTTTATCATTATCAACTTTTAGGCCTGGAGATAATCCAGGAAAATGGCCAAATATTAGGGAAAGTAAAGGGCATCATGCCCGTAGGTCCTTACGATCTTTTAGAAATAAGCCCTCCTGAAGGCAAGAGTTTTTATCTCCCCATGATCGAAGAGATAATCTTAAAAATCGATCTCCAAAAGGGTGTTATCGTGGTCAAACCCCCAGAGGGCCTTATTGAGAGCCAGCGCTAAATCCCTTTTGAACAAATAGCCCCGGTCAGGTAAAATAGGGTCATTAATTCGAGTAGGTGGTTATGGCACGCAGAAGAAAACGTCCCCGTGAAGAGGCATTTTTAGATCGGGTTCCTCCCCAAAATATCGAGGCTGAAAAGTGTGTCCTCGGAAGCATATTTTTAGATAACAATGCCCTGCTCAAGGTAATAGACCTCCTGCAACCAGAAGACTTCTATCGACCAGCCCATAGCTCTATCTTCCGGACGATGCTCGATCTGTTTAACAGCAACGAACCCATAGACTTGGTAACGGTACACAACGCCCTACACGACAAAGACTTACTGGAACAGGTAGGTGGTGCGGCCTATTTGGCAGAATTGGCTCATTTTGTACCTACAGCAGCCAACGTAGTTTATTATGCCCATATCGTCCGGGAAAAGTCCATCCTCAGACGGCTCATCGCCACGGCCACCGAAATAGCCAGCCGCTGTTACGAAGGTACCGAACCTGTAGACGACCTGTTAGAAGAGGCCGAAAGATCCATCTTTGAAATTCGGGCTCAGGGCAATTCCAAAAACTTTTTTTCGATAAAAGACATCATCAAAAGTGCCGTTTATCAAATCGAGCAACTGCATCATCGTAAAGAAGAAATAACCGGAATACCCACTGGTTTTAGGGAGTTTGACCGTCTCACTGCTGGCCTCCAGCCAGCAGACCTTATCATTGTAGCGGGAAGGCCGAGTATGGGCAAAACCGCCTTGGCCTTAAATATTGCCCAGCATGCGGCCTTGGAACATGAGGTGCCTGTGGCCATATTTTCTTTGGAAATGTCTAAGGAGCAATTGGCCACCAGGATGCTTTGTGCAGAGGCCAAGGTAGATGCCCAGGCCCTACGCACGGGTAGACTATCTGATGCCGACTGGCAACGTCTTACTTTTGCGGCCAACAGGCTATCGCAGGCCTCTATTTTTGTCGACGACACCCCTGCCCTTACGGTATTAGAGCTCAGGGCTAAAGCCCGGAGACTCATGGCGGAACACGGTTTAGGGCTGGTAATCATAGACTATCTGCAGCTGATGCGTAGTAGAGAACGGAGAGAACGCCGGGAGCAAGAAATTTCAGAGATCTCAAGCTCGCTTAAGGCCATGGCCAAGGAATTAAATATCCCGGTAGTGGCGCTTTCGCAATTGAATCGACAGGTGGAAACCAGAGAGATAAAACGCCCTCAGTTGGCCGACTTGAGGGAATCGGGCGCCATTGAACAAGACGCAGATGTTATCGTATTTATCTACCGTGATGAGGTCTACAATAAAGAGAGCCCCGATAAGGGTAAGGCCGAATTAATTATAGGCAAGCAACGAAACGGCCCTACCGGGACGGTAAAACTGGCCTTTTTGGCTCAATATTCCTGTTTTGCCAACCTGGACGAAGACCACACCGCGCTAGCTGCTGACCTTTTATAGGGCTAGGACAGAACCCCCCGTAACTGACCGCAAGCAGCCGCTATATCTTGCCCTTTACTCTGGCGGACGGTGGCTACATACCCCGCCTGCATGAGGATCTCTTGAAAGGCAAGGACCGTCTTGTCGTCTGGACGCTTAAAAGGCAGCGACGGGGCTTCGTTAAAGGGGATGAGATTGATCTTTGCCGGGACCCCCCTCAGTAGTTTGGCCAGCCGTTGGGCCTGAACAAGGGAATCATTAATACCTGCCAGCAAAACGTACTCAAAGGTTATGCGCCAGCCGCGCTTCAAGGGAAAACTCTTACAGGCCTTTATTATCTCTTCTAAAGGATATTTCTTATTTACCGGGACTAATGAGGTACGGATTTGATCATCAGCAGCGTGGAGAGAAACGGCCAGTTTTACCCGTATTTCTTGTCCAAGGCGACGAATTTGAGGGACCAATCCCACGGTAGATACCGTGACCCGGCGAGGAGAAAAATCGAACCCTTTGGGATACAAGAGGATATTTAAGGCCTTAATCACCGCCTCGTAATTGGCCAGAGGCTCCCCCATACCCATAAAGACCAGGTTGCGCAAGGGCTTTTTTTTATCTAGCCCTTGAGAAGATAAGATTTCTTGGGCCTTGAGTACCTGGCTGGTAATTTCTCCCGCAGAAAGATTACGCCGAAAACCCATCCGCCCGGTAAGACAGAAGGCACACCCCATGGCACAACCCACCTGAGAAGACACACAAAGGGTGTAGTGATCACGCTCGGGGATGAGTACACACTCTATGATCTCGCCGTCCTCGAGTCTTAGGGCCAGCTTGCGGGTACCATCCCTGGAGACTTCTTGACGAGCTAACTCCGGCAAGGCGATAGAAAATTCCCTTTCAAGGTCTCTGCGCAATTCCTTGGGCAGATCCGTCATTTGTTGAAAAGAATCTACACCTGCTACAGAAAGCCAGCGAAAGACCTGCCGCCCCCTAAAGGCAGGAAGGCCCTTTTGGGTAAAAAGGGCCTCTATCTCTGGCAAGCTTAAGTCTCTAAGATTCGGCCTTGAGTTTGGCAAGGAGCTTGCGCGCCTCCTCTTTTTCAGGAAACGTTAGAGGAGATTTTACCACCTTTTCAAGCTCTTCTACAGCCTCCTGCTTTTTTCCCGCTGCGGCTAGGGCCTGAGCTAAGTGGTAACGCACAGGTAAAAATTGGGGATAATTTTGCAGGATATCCCGCAGGGTAGAAATAGCCAAATCGTAACTACCCTTCTTATAAAGTACCCAACCAAAGGTGTCCAGGACATATGGATTTTGTGGAGCCAGTTCTCGGGCCCGTTGGGCAAAAATAAAGGCCTCTTCGTAATTGCCCTGCTCAGCAAGCAACCAGGCAAGATTATTCACCGCTGGTACAAACTTGGGGGCCAATTCTACTATCTCGCGGTAAGTGGCCTCGGCATCTTTATAACGACCTAGTTTTTGGAGGAGCATGGCCTTTAACATGAGCAAACTAATATTTTCTGGCCGTTTCTTTAAGGCCGCATTGCACTCCGCCAAGGCCTGATTGAGCTTCCCTTCTCGGGCATATATAGCAGCTAACATGGTATAGGGGGGCAAAAATTTATCGTCGTTAGCAAGGGCCAGCTTTAGCAACTTTTCCGCCTGGGCTGTTTTTTTCTGCGCTAGATATATCTGGGCCTCTAAATAATAGACCGGGGCCTTATTCTTGAAGTATTTGAGATGTTTCTCACAAGTATTTATGGCCTTTTTATAATCTTTTTGGGCCATATAGTAAGCCACTACTTTGGTAAGGGCCGGCAAATGCGTGGGGGCCAGCTCCAGGGTCTTCTGATACTCTTTTATCGCCTGCTTTTTCTTTTTCTCGGCCAAAAGACAAGTAGCCAAACCAAAATGTACAGTGGGATTCTTGGGATAGAGCTCGGCCAGTCGTCGGTAGATCTTTTCGGCCTGATCGTACTTTTTTTCCATCATATAGGTTAGCGCTAACATCAAACCGGCCTCTCTACTGCGTGGCGCCAATCTTAAGACGGTAACTATTTGTTTGCGGGCCCCATCGATGTCTTTCTGGGCCAAAAGGAGACGTGCATAAAGCAAACGTGTCTTCAGGGCAAAGGGATTGGACTCGATGGCCTGTTGAAAGGCCTTTTGCGCCTGAGGTATCTCGCCCTGTAGGAGATGAATCACCCCTATAAAATGATGGGCCTCGGCGAGACGAGGCCGTTTTTGTACCACGTATTCAAAGTCTTTTAAGGCCTCGGCGGAAAGCCCCTTAGACAAACGCAACTTGCCGCGCACCAACCTGGCTAGCACATGGCCTCCATCCTTGGCCAAGACCTCTTTGATCAGCTCTTGGGCACCCTTGGCATCCCCTAAGTCCAACTTTATATAGGCTAATTGGGCCTTAAGATCCAAGGAGTTTGGCCATTTCTTTAAGCCCTCTTCCGCGACCTCCTGGGCCTTTTGCAACTGTTTGGTATTTCGATAAACTTCAACCAGTTCGATATACCCCTTAGGATCTCCAGGGTGTTTGTTGATCCATTCTCGCAGAAAGGCCACGGCCTGGGTTAGCTTTCCTTGGGCCATATAAAGGGCCACCAGCTGACGAACAAAACGGAAATCCTTGGGGTGTTTGGCAATTAAATCCAAAAGCTCCCTTTGCGCATCTTGGACCTTTCCTTCCCGTAAATAGAGTCGGATCAAAAATTCACGCAAAATGATATTTTCCGGAAGCTTTTGCAGGGCCACTTTTAGTTGGGCTTCTGCCTTTTTAGGCTGCCCCTTTAAGAGCCAAACCTGCGCCAAAAGGGCAAGGGATTCAATGTTTTGGGGATCAAGTTCATGGGCCTTTTGGGCAAGCTTAAGGGCCTCGTCCAACTTTTTTTGTCGTAGACGAAGTACCGCCAGGGTATTTAAGGCCTCAACATCTTGGGGCTTTTTCTGTAATACATATTTTAGGTGTTCTTCGGCCTCCTTAAAACGCTTGGACCCGATTAAAAGGGCGGCTAGCTTTACCCGGGCCTGGAGGTTTTCGGGATCTACGTCCACGGTCTTGCGCAACTCCGTTAAGGCCTTCCGGTAATCGCCAATCTTGAGGAAGATCAAGGCCAGCTGATAATGAGCCTGGGGATGTTTGGGGTCTATTTGAATGACATTACGAAATTCAATGGCCGCCTCTTTTAATTTCCCCTCCTTGGCGTAAGCCAAACCACGTTGCATGTGGTCGTGGATCTTCTTCTCTGGGGAACTACATCCTAACACAAACAAGATTAGAAAGAGGCAAAAAAACTTTTTTAGTCTCATAGACCCACCTCAAAAATAAAATAAGAGACGGGAAATAAACCCGTCTCTTATATTTTATATTCTATTTTGTCCGAGACACAAAAAGTTTTTTACGAGACCTTTGCAAAATTAACGAGATCAGTGTTGCAAGCACAACCGCAAGGGATCCGTTCCTATTTTTCGTTTCGAAAAATGGGAACGGATCCTGAAACGGGCCTTGAGAAAAGGTGTTTTGCAAAGGTCTCAGATAATTATTTGGAAGCTAAAAAATTCTCTTTTATGAGGTTTAAATAGTGTTAGGAATTATAATAGATGTAGCAATTGGAGTTTTTTTATTTACATAATTTTAGCCCTCATTTGTTCTGGTATAGTAGAATTTATATTTACTTTTTTGGAAGTCAGAGCGGGAAATCTTAGAAGAATAATTAAAGATATTCTTGGGGTTCATGCAAATGAATTTTACAAACAACCTTTCATTAAATCCTTAAAATCTCCACCGTTGAGTAGACTTAAAAGAATATTAAAGAAGGTTTATAAGAAATTTTTTAAATCTGACAAAGAAATAGAAATAAAACCAACTTATATTCCAGTAGAAAATTTTATACAAGCAATAGAAAATATGATTTTGTCTGGTATTTTTGATAAAAATGATAAGAATAATTTCAAAGAAGCTTTGAAGAATTTAATTGAGGGAAATGGAAAACATAGAATGTGTATCTTTCCGGAAACAAAAAGCAGCGAATTTGAAAATGCCATTGCTTACTTCCTCTATAAGTCCTCCAATATTGAAGAATTTCGTTGTGACTTAAGTAATTGGTATGAAAACGCAAGAGTAAGAGCTCAAGGCTGGTATAAGCGAAAGGCACAAGTGTGGCTTTTTATTTTTGGCTTTTTTTTAGCTGTCTCGCTTAATATAGATATAGTCAAAATAACGGAGACTTTATACGCTAATCATTTTTTAAGGGATGCTATCGTTGAAGAAGCTAAAATTTTCTGGAATCAAACTATCTCGGAGCAAAGTAAAAATTCTACATATTCAAAAGAAGAGAAAATAGTTGATACAAAATCAAATAACATACAAATTGGTAAAAATAAAAGAGATTTAATTGCTGAGCTCAACTCTTATTTAGATATTGTGCCTATTGGTTGGAACAAAACCTCGTTTTTAACCATTATTTTAACAACTATTAAAAGCCCTGAAAAAATTCTCGGCTTCTTTCTCACTGCTATAGGTATTTCATTTGGAGCTTCGTTTTGGTTTGATCTTTTAGGAAAACTAATTAACTTACGCAGCACCGGACCAAAACCTGAGAGAATCAAAGAAGAAAAAAGCCACCTCTCACGCTGAGATTGCTTCGCTCACTACGTTCGCTCGCAATGACCCCAAATGAATATGCTCGTCATACTCCCACACCTATCATTAGCAAGACGGGCAAGGACCGTGGTAGAGCCCCCAGAGCGGTCATCCCAAGGAGACCTTCAAGGACGACGAAGCGCTCCCTTCGCTTACGCTCCCTCGCCATGTCTCTTGGTATCGCAAAGCCCGTAGAGTCCTCGAAGGAGCTAGATCCTTCGCCGCGCCACAGGGATTGCTCGCCATGACCATGTTCACTCGCCATGACCATGTTCAATTGTCATCTAGTAATATCAACTAAAATATAAAAAAGCCGGCCTACAGATATCTTTTGTATTGCAGGAGATGCCTAATCCTAAAGACCCGAAGTTTATGGATAGACGGGCCGGTTTAATTTGTATTAGACTTTGCCCAAAAATATCCGGTTTTCCGATTATTCAAAACAGAAAAGGATAAAAATGCCCAACGGTACTATAAAAAGATGTTACTTAACGTCGTTTTGTATCTTACAAAAATTTCCTTAAGGGAAGGGACAAATGGTTTACAGATTCTTGTTGCTAATGCTTTTATCGCTCATGCTCTCGGCCTGCTCTTCAGAGGCCAAGTTCAAACCCCACCAAGAAGGCGGGGTCACCATCTACTGCCAGACGACTTTTGACCAGGGCAAAGACGGCTTTTACGCTTCCAAAAGGGCTAAAATAACCCTGGTAAATGATGCTATTTCCGGAAAGGCCCTGCAAACTATCTGCAAAGAGAAATGGGCAGGCCCTGCGGTAGAGCTTGACATCAAAGGCTCAAAAGGGCTTAAAATCGCCTTTATGGCCCAGGGCATTGGTTTTAAGACCGCAAGGCTCAACTTTTTCGACGAAAAGGCCCGGGATAACACCACCCCTTACGGTTACCGTTTTCTCCCTGACTACGAATGGACCCCGGTGCTCTATTACGTGGATCTTTTCCGCTACAATTCCAAAAGCTCTGGTCACGTAAGGAAAGACACCCATTTTAGCACCCTGCGCTTCTGGGGGCCTGATCCGAAAGGTAAAAACGTGGCCCTTATCCTTGATAATTTCGTGGTCTATCGTGGAAAAGACACTTTGCCCCCAGGGCCCATTGCCAACCTAACCTTAGAGGCCTCACCGGTGGGTATCAAGCTTAGCTGGAGCCCTGCCCAAGATAATGTTTTCCCCATGGTATATGTGATTTCTAGGGCCGAAGGAAATGGCCCTTTTCGAAAAATTGCCGAAAGCTACAAACCCCAATACCTGGACCAAGACGTAAAAAAGGGAAGGCGCTATCGTTACCGGGTCCTGGCCTGTGATTTTGAAAATAATCTTGGCCCCTGGTCTGAAGTAAAAAGCATAACTTTTGACTTTGAAACCCCTGAAAATTTACGTGAAATAACGGTTTATGAAAAAGACCGTGCACATTACGCGGCCCATATACGCAAAGTCCACGAATCAGGAAAGGGTCGGGTAAAAAAGGGCCTGGTGGTGCTTTTTGGTGATTCCCTTACCGGCCCCACCCTTTATCCCCGGCTTGTGGCTGGGGCCCTTGGGATTTACCGGGTCAAGGCCTATGGTTTTGCCGGGCAAACTACTGGCTTTGGACGCCGCAAGATCAAAGAAATATTGGCCAAAGAGAGGCCTGAGTTTATCTTTATCATGTTTGGCACCAATAACGTCCGTGGGAAACTACGCACAGTTGATGTGTATAAAAAATGGGTAGATGACTTAGAAGTCATGGTAAAAGAGGCCGAAGCTCAGGGCACCGTGGCGGCTTTGGCCACCATACCTCCGCGGGGGTTTAAGGATCCGCTTTCTCTTCCCGAGGCATTATTTAACGAAGTGCTGATAGAAAGGGCCCATAAATTGGAAATTCCGGTGGCCTATATTTTCGAAAGTATCCAGCAGGCGGGAGAGAGAAGGCGCTTTATCTGGAAAGACGGAGTACACTGGACGCCGCAAGGTATGGAGCTTGCGGCCTGGACCTGGCGTGAAACCATGAGACAGATAGAATTTGCCCTAAGGGATAAGCCATGAAGAGGCTAGACCTTACGGCCTACATTGCCATTGCCCGCCCGGACCACTGGTTCAAAAACGGTTTCATGGTCCTTGGCGTGCTTCTTGCCTTTTTTCTTAAGCCCGAACTCTTTAAGACCAATTGGTACGCCAGGGTCTTCTTAGCCCTGGTGGTGGCGTGTCTGGTGGCCTCAAGCAACTACGTTATCAACGAGATCCTTGACGCCCCCAAAGACGCCCTGCACCCCACCAAGAAGAACCGCCCGATTCCCTCAGGGCGTGTTTATCTGCCGCTTGCCTATGCTGAATGGCTCATCTTGGCGGTGGTGGGGCTTGCCCTGGCCTATAAAATAAACCTGGCCTTTTTTCTTTCCGCCCTCTGGTTATGGATTATGGGCTTTTTCTACAATGTGCCCCCTTTTCGCACCAAAGAC
>Ga0256840_1000165_pt1 | contig 61773 bp, 72 predicted proteins | sample 355202metaG_FD_185969 | JGI IMG/M metagenome (GOLD analysis project Ga0256840, IMG submission 185969) | Hydrothermal vent microbial communities from Mid Atlantic Ridge, Atlantic Ocean - 355-202 | ecosystem: Environmental > Aquatic > Marine > Hydrothermal vents | place: Atlantic Ocean: Mid...
CAGTGGAGGAGATGCGCCAGTGTCGGTTCTTTTTGTGGAGGGCAAGACCGATGCGAAGTTCTTCAAGGGCGTGTTTAAAAAGCTCTTCGAGTTCAAGGAGAGCCGGAACGCCCCCAGGAAGCTGAAGTTCATCGAACGCGTCTTTGAGAGGGATAACTTCGACCTCATGAGGAGGGGAGACGTTTACCTGGCAATAATACCCAGTGAAGGCAACTCCGGGGTTATACGGAACCTAGGAAACTTCCTCAGGGCAATGGAGACCTTCAATTTCCAGGTGCATAGAATAGGAACTGCAGTGGACGTCGATGAGGATAGAGAGGCGGCACTAGCGTCGATACTGGGAAAACTGTCAGAGTTCAGAACCGTGAAGGGCGGCAGGGGCTACCGTACCAGCGGAACCGAAGTGGTTCCACTCGTGATAGGATTGCCCTTTGAGGATAAGCTGGTTGAGTGGAAAAAACCCACCGTCGAAGACCTGATGCTGCACCTGATAGAGAGGGAGGGGCTTCTGGACAGGATAAAACCCGCCCTTGAGGCGCTCTACAGGAGCATGGGAAAGAAATTGAAGCCCAAGGAGACGATGTACCTGGCGCTGGCAGTTTATGGACACTGGGGAAACCTGGAGGGCTTCTACGAGCTCTTCGTCATGCGCTCCCGCTTCAGGAACCTTAAAGCGGTCCTTAGGGAGGCAGGGCTCATGGAGGGGCTGAGCTTCCTGGCATTTCAGGAGCGTTGAGTTTTTATTCACCTCAACACCCCCTCCAGATGGTGGTGAAGATGAAACTCGTATCATTCGACGTCTGGAACACCCTCCTTGACATCGACGTCATGCTCGACTCCTTAGCCGTTGAGCTCTCGAAGCTGATGGGGGCGTGCATACTCGACGTAGCCGACGGAATGGTGCTGACGCGTGAAAGGATAAAACGAATGAGGGCCCGGACAGTGGGTGATCCCTCGAGGGCACTTGAAGATAGCCAGGAGATGCTCGCCGAGCTTTTGGGCACGGACGTTGAGCTCGTCAAGAGGGCCGCCGCCAGGGCAGTTCTGAAGGTCGATGAGGGGATAGTCCTCCCCGGGGCAAAGGAAGCCCTTGAAGGCGTTAAGAGAAAGGGCCTGAAGGCCACAGTGACCGGCAACGTGATGTTCTGGCCCGGCTCCTACACGCGCCTTTTGCTCGAAAGGTTTGGGCTTATGGACTACATTGACAAAACCTTCTTCGCCGACGAGGTTCTGGCTTACAAGCCGATGCCGGAAACCTTCAGAAAACCGCTCGAAACCTTCGGTATAGAACCTGAAGAGGCAATTCACATCGGCGACACCTACGCGGAGGACTTTGAGGGGGCGCTGAGAGCAGGCCTCTGGGCGGTCTGGATAAATCCCGAGACAGATGGGGCCAGGAGAATCCACGAGAGGGGCTTTGAGGTTCCGGCCGTTGAGGGGATTTTAGAGGTGCTGGAAAGGATAGAAAAGAGGGCTAGCGAAGGAGCTTGACGCTCATTTCTTCCCCTTGGGCTTCAGCCACGCCCCTAAACCCGTCTGCCTGGTCTTCTGGTACCTCAGATCCTCCCCCCGGTAGTTGAAGGCCTCAAGAATCCTCAGAACCGCCGGCAGAACCTGGTTCTCGATGTAGTAGTCCGGATCGTACCTGTGCCTTTTCGGGTCGTACTCGCTGACCAAGATGGCGCGGTCGCTTATCTTCCCCGAGCCCTTCAGGACCACGTAACTTATTATCGTGCCCGGCTTCACCTTGATTCCCCGCGCCTGGAGCCGCTTCGCTATCGCCACGTGCGGGCCTGTGGCTTTGTAGTCCTTCAGCTCTCTGGTTATCTGCTCGTGGATGACGAGCCTTTCTAGGGGGACGCGATATTTCGTCAGGTCTTCCGTAACGGCCTTAACTATCTCCACAGCCTCCTTCACATTACCGTCCCGGAGGAGGGCCTCCAGAACCCTCGCTTGGGTCTCTTTGGCTATCTCACTCCAGTCGCGCCGGACGATCTCAAGCCCGCGCGTGGTTATCTTGCCCTCCTCGTCTATGACCGCGTATTTCTTCTTCGTCACGAAGAACCCCCTGACGTAGAAGCCCTCGTATTCGAGTTCGAGGAGGCCGGGAAGCTTAGCGTTGATGTATTTAAGAAACTCTCTGGCTTTCTTTTTGACTGTCTCAGCGTCCGCCCCGGGTATAGTCGCGAAGAAGCCGTCTGTGTCCGCGTAGAGCACTTTAAAGCCGAACTTCTCCCCTATCTCCCGAATGGTGGTCTCGATGTACTGCCGTCCCCATGCCGTAACACTCTCGGCGCATTCCCTGCAGTACCAACGGGCCTTAGCGTAGCCGTAGTAGCCGTAATAAGAATTGGCCAGGATCTTGATGGCGTGTTGCCTGTAATCAAGGAGCTTCTTCTCCAGTGGGTCTATGCTGGCCTTCATTTTGCGCTTAATCTTCTGCCTCTCCTCCAAAAGGTCGCCGAGAAGGCTCGGGATGAATCCCGGGACGTCTTTACAAAAGCGGTGACCGACCTGCGGGGCAGTGTCGTACCCCCTACAGCCCTCGCGGTTTAGCGTGTCCGGAGAGACGTTGTGGGTGATTATGATCGAGGGGTAGAGAGCCCTAAAATCTAGATAGACAATGTTTGTCCAAAGACCTTTCTCAGGCTCTTTAACGTATCCCCCCGCGTAGCCCCCCCTTCTCCGGGCGAGTTCTCTGCCGTCTGGTTTGTTGGGGGCCAGTTCGTTCCTCCGGTATGCGGCCCGAAGGAGAAACCACTCAACGAGGTTGCCGGTGCTTGAGCGAGAGACGTCCCACAGGCTTTGACCAACCAACCTCGAAAGCTGGGCTTCCATTGGAAGGAACTCCCTGCCGAGTTCAAAGGTCGCCCTGGCATCCTCCATAGAATACTTGGCGACGCGCTCAAGCCCTTCCCCACTTTCCCACGCCGCCGCGATTTCCTCGGCGTAGACCTTTTCCTTGGGCTTTCCGAATATAGCCTCGTAAACCGCCTCAAGGGTGTATGTTGGCAGATTGACGGTGTGCCTTATCACCGGGTAGAGATCGAAGTGAATTCTTCCCTTCACCTCGACGGCAAACCTGTCCCCCATGCGCTGGATTTTGGGCTCGCTCCCGTCCCTCCCGAGGACGAACTTTATCCCGAGCTTCTCGCACCGCTTCTTGAGATAGGCAAAGTCAAAATTGTCGCCGTTGTAGGTTATGAGAACATCGGAATCCTTATCCTTCACGACCTTGAGGAAGCGCTTAATCATCTCCTTCTCGGTGGAGACGACGTCAACGTAGGGCAGGTCTATCTTCTTCCACGTTATGACCCTCGCCTCGTTCTCGTCGGCGTAGCTTATCATGAGGATCGGCCCCTCTGCGAACTCCTCACCCTCGTGGTAGAGCGTCTCGATGTCGAAGGACATCATCTTGAGCTCCTCGTCGCCCTCCATCGGGATCAGTCCCTTGTCTATGAGGTAGCGCTTGGCAAAGGGCACATCGTACTCGTAGATTTCCACAACCGCGGGGTGCTCCCGTATTCTGTCCCTTATCGCTGGAACGTCCTGTGGATGAGTGAAGTAGAGCTTCCAGACCTCTATCGGTCTGCCGAGGAACTTCTTCTCCAACTTCTCAGCGCGCTTGACTCTCACTGCAACCCCATGCCTCTCGGCCGTTACCTTCTTAACGTCCTCTATGGCAGAATCGTCCCTCAGAAGGGCGTAGATGTAAGGTTCGAAATCCCGGTCGTAGTCTATACTGAACTCACCGTTCTCCTTCTTGAATATCCTTATAACGGGCTTTCCATCCTCGGTGAAGTAGTCCGTATCGAGGATCATGAGGAACACCTGATGAACTCTCGACTTAAGGACTAATAAACCTCACCTAGACAACACCACCACCTTTTTAAACTCCCCTTCAAAGCCCCAGCCATGGAGCTGTTTTACCGCGTGAGCTTTCAGGAAGTGGTGGCAGACGCTTTAAGCTTAGTTGAGGAGCGCGAGCTCTCATCGAAGCACGCCCTTGAGAAGGTCTTTAAGCGGGTAGCCGGGAAAGACCGTGGGAAGGCACGCGGACTGGCTCATGCCTACGTCTTCGAGATAGAGAAGTGGAGAAAAAAGATAGACTTCATAATAAACTCCGTCCTCAAAGGCTCAAGCTTAGAAGACCTCGACCCCTATCTCGCTAATCTCCTCCGCATAGGTACCTTCGAAATCCACTTCCGAAAGGTTCCGCCCGCTATAGCCACAGACTCTATAATCCGCGTCGTTAAGGAGCGCTTTGATTTCTCAAGGGCGAAGTTCGTTAACGCGCTGATGCACTCGATAGAGAAGTTCGACGTTGAGAGGGCACTTAAGAAACTCAAGGAGCGTGACAGAATCGAGTGGCTCTCAGTCCGCTTCTCGCACCCCCGGTGGTACGTCGAGTACGCGGTGGAGCTTTTGGGCTACGATGAGGCAGTTAGGTTGCTCCTGAGCAACAACAGGCCGCAGTGCTATTACGTCAGGGCAAACACCTTCAAGACCGACGTGGACTCCCTGAGGGACTACCTTGAGGAGAACGGCGTGAGGACGGCCTTAACTCCCGTTCCGGACGTGCTGAAGGTCCTCGAATACAGGACTCCGGTAACGAGGCTCGACTGGTATAAGGAAGGGAAGTTCGTTATCCAGGATTTGGCTTCTGCCTACGTCGCCCACGTTTTGGCCCCTGAACCCGGTGAGAAGGTCCTCGATTTAGCGGCCGCACCGGGGAGCAAGACCTTCCACGTCGCTGCTCTAATGGAGAACAAAGGAGAGATAATCGCCGTTGACTACTCCTACGACAGGCTCATGCGCATGAGGGAGAAGATGAAACTCCTCGAAATCAAAAACGTCAGGCTGGCTCATGCGGACGGCCAGAGCTTTAGGGATAAGAGCAAGTTCGACAAAATCATCCTCGATGCGCCGTGCTCAAGCTCCGGAACCTATCGGCAGTTCCCCGAGGTGAAGTGGCGCTTCAACGAGGAGAAAATCAAGCGCATCATAAACGTCCAGCGAAACATGCTGAGGAACGCCTACGAGAACCTCAGAGAAGGCGGTGAGATGACCTACTCCACGTGCTCGGTCAGGATCGACGAGGACGAGGAGAACGTTCTGTTTGCCGTTGAGAGGGTCGGGCTTGAGCTGATGGACTATCCTTTCGGCTGGGGCGATAGGGGCTTCCTTGAAATCGGCGATAGGGTCTTTAGAGCGTGGACGCACAGGCACGACTGCAACAGCTTCTTCATAGCGAAGATGGGGAAGGGGTAAAACTGCTCTCCCCAACATCAACACATGGAAAGCGTGGTTTCGCGGTTAAATGAGGTGTTTGCACTAGACAACTTTATTTAGGACACATCGCCTTCCCAAAAAAGAGGAAAAAGAAATTAAAAGGATTTAGAGGGAACTCCGTGAGTGTTTAGTTTCTTATAACCCTATTGTTTACGAAAACTCTTTATAATCTAAATTCTGAGTATATAGCGAGAAACTTTGGGGAGACAATGCGAAATTTTCATTATTTTTTAAAACCTAAAAACAACAAAGGGGATGATAAAAATGAACGAGGCCATTAAAGGAGTGGTGTACTCTGGAATACTTTCAGCGCTGTTATCCGTGTATTTCATCAGGATCTTAAAAGCTTCAAAGATACACGTCCTTGGCATCTCGGTGGTTGCCTTTGCTGTGTTTTTGGCACTCTGGCTTGCAAGGAAGAAGAGCAACGAGAGAACTAGGAGGGCACTCGTTCTAGTTGGTCTTATAGCAATCCTCTCCCTGATCATAGCACCTCTTAGCGTTCCCCTCGCCGTTAACACGTTCGTAACGTTTACAGTGGGAGCTCTCGCTCTGATTTACCGCGAGGAACTCCTTCCGAGCATGTCAGCCTTCATGTACGCCTGGCTCGGTGCAATAGTTGGATTCGTCATAGCAGTGATTGTATTCCCCCATACTCACATGGGGGACGTTGCTAGGGCTTTGGGACTGATAGGGCTAATTTTGGTTTTTGCTACCCTCTTCCTCATGATAGGGCGGAAAGTTCACTACAGGCCCTTCAACAGGTATCCCGTTTGACTTTTTTCTTTCTAAACCAGCGGCTTCCTCTTCACAGGGCCGTGTGGATACTCTTCTTCAAAAATCTCTGCAGTAAATTTGTAGACCTTCGTGTCCTCATCGAGCCAGCAGTCGGGAGGCAATCCGGCCTTCCAGCAGGTCTGGGCCAGAAACTCCTCCTCGTCCCAGCCCCACTCTATCGGAACCTGTGGGAGCAGTAAACCGGAGTAAATGCCCTTTTCGATTATCAACCCGTCCCTGCCAACCTTAATCTTCTTCGGCCTTTCCTCCGGCGGCCCCTCAATTGACTCAGGGGGCGTCAGAACGCTGACCTCCACCGTTAAGTCGTCCAGTTCGCTCTCCCTCACCGGTGGGAAGCGCGGGTCGTCAACGGCGGCGTATATGGCGGCTTTAATAGTTGCTTCCACCAGTGGGTAAATCGGCAGGGGAAAACCTATGCATCCCCTAAGGGCCATCTGGGGCGGTGCATGGCGCTTGTTGAGAGTCACGAAGACGCCCATCTTCTCCCATAACTCTGGAGGAGTATCTCCTGGCGGTTTTATCGTCCTGCCGCTTCTAACGTACTCCTCTACAGCCCTCCTCGCGAGCCTAACGAGGAACTCCCCCCACTCATCCCTGATCACGTTCATCGGCTCACCCCTACTACAATTCACCTCAAAGGTTATCTATCTTTCCCGCAAAGCTTAAAAAATTGCCGAAAAAAGTTAAGTCGGGTGTCGAAAGTGGTGATAGTTGAGTTCGTTATAGTCCCTCTGGGAGAGGAGAGCCTCAGTGGATACGTGGCGGAGGTAGTAAAGCTTTTAGAGAGGAAGGGTGTTAAATACCAACTGACTCCCATGTCAACCGTGATGGAAGTCCCAACCGTGGAGGAAGCGTTTGATGTGATCCGAGAAGCCCACGAGGTAATGTTCCGGTTGGGTGCTAGGCGGGTCTCAACAACCGTCCGGATAGATGATAGACGGGACAGGGAGAGGCACATGGAGGACAAGGTGAAGTCCGTACTCGAAAAGCTCTCCGGAGAGGGAGGAGGATGAGTGGGGTATGAAAACGCTCGTGCTTGCCATAGACCGAGACGATGACTTTGGGAAGAAGGCGGGCGTTAAAGGGCCGGTGATAGGCAGGGATGCATGTGTAGATGCCGCCCTAAAGCTGAGTCTGGCCGATCCCGAGGACAGCGACGCCAACGTCGTTTACGCAGCCGTTAAGCTCGCCGATGAGCTGAGGGAGAAGGGGGATTTCGATGAGGTTGAGGTGGCACTCATAACCGGTCACCCCAAGGTAGGTGTCAAGAGCGACGTTGAACTGTCGAAGCAGTTGGATAAGGTTCTAACGGAGTTCTCAGCCGACGGAGTTATCCCCGTCACAGATGGCGCCGAAGACGAACAAATATTCCCGATAATCACGTCCAAAATCCCGATAATCAGCTCGCACCGCGTGGTCGTCAAGCAGAGTGAGAGCATCGAGACAACCTACTACATACTCTACCGCTATCTGAAGGAGATACTGAGCGATCCAGAGGTGGCCAAGGTAGTCCTGGGAATACCGGGCATGGTGCTTCTCCTGTATGGCATAGCCCGTCTGGTGGGAGTGTGGTATCCGAACAGTGTGAAACTGGTCTCGGCGGCTGTTACGGGGGCGATTCTACTTCTAGTTGGGGGGTACTTCTTCGTCAAGGGATTCCGGTTTAACGTCCGGGAGGTCCTGTCAAAGCAGTTTATATTCGTGGTCTCGGTTGTGGCCGGGCTCCTTATAATAACCGGCGGCGCAATAAACGCTTATTTCAGCCTGGAAACTTACGCAGAGGGGATCCTTGGCAGGCTACCCGGAACACCCCTGTTACAGGTTCTGATATACATAAACGCCCTGGGAGCCTCGCTCGTGGTCGGAATCTCCGTCGTGATCACGGGGCGCATTATACAGGCGTACCTGAAGAAGGATGCTCACATCTGGTACTACGTCTCCGCGCTTCTCACGATGCCGGCACTGTGGGTAACTATAGACCTAACGACGAGGTACGCGATGGCAATACTCACTTTCTCGGATATAAACGTGTTCACAAAGGTTATAATAGCCGTTGTGGATATTGGGTTCAGCGTTTTGGTTGGGATGTACCTGAGAGGAAAAGTTAGGGGATGGGAGAAAGTTGAAGCTGGAACAGGCACTTAACGAGTACCGGAGGATGAAGGAGGAAGAAGAACGCAGGATTCAAAAATTGAAGGAAAAACACAACAAACGGATAAAGAAAAAGATAAAAGAGATACTCAAAAGGATCGATAAACTGGAGAAGAAGCGGCTTCCCAAGGACGTTGATGAGCAGGTCGCGAGACTGGTGGAGAACGACCGGCGGAACTACGTCAGGGCCTTGAGACATGCCCTTGAAAGCGTTGGAGACATAGACGACCTTGGAAAACGTCTGCCCGACCTGGCAAAGCTCCACGTCGGGCACGGCAAATATCTCCTCATAGTGTTCGAAAAGGACATATACACCATAAACAGGCTCTTAAAGGAGCTCAGCGAGGATTACGCAGAGTACTATGGGGAGGTCATGGCGGGAGGCCTTGGGGATGTTGAACCGGAACTGCTTCTGGAGGAGGAGAGGGGGATACAGGAGCTCCTTGAGGAAGCCAGGAGGGATAGGGACCAGCTGAGGGAAGTTGTAGAGAGGAAAAGAAACGAACTGCGGAACTTCTATCGTGAGAAGGGACTTGACAAATTGGAAGAGGAAATAGCGTCCCTCAATGCGGACGCAAGACGGATAGAGCTGGAAGTGCGGTCAAAAGCGTCCAAACTTCATAAACCCCTAAAACGGATGCGCTTGGGTGGGTTCGCAGACGAGTTCCTGAAGAACAGCGGAACGGCCATCGAAAACCCGGACGAATTCATCAGCCTGATAAAGAAAATCCTGAACGATCTGGATGACAAGCACAGGAAAACCGCAAACTGGCTGCTCAAACATCTACCCGAGAAAGCGGAGGCCATAAAAGAGAGACGTAGGAAACTTGAAACGCTCCAGGAAAGAAAGGACCGGATTCTCGAAGAGGGGGCCACCAGAGAAAAGGAGATCTGGGAACTCGAGAGGAAGATAGAGGAGAAAGAGGCTGAGATCAGAAAGCTCAGACACCAGCTGGAGCACCTAGAGACCCAGCTCGAAGGGGTGCTGGCCAGACTGGAGGTAGTACTGGGAGAGAAAATCGAACGGTAGGCTTATAAATTAGGCTTCCCTAATTGAATTAGGTGGTGGAGATGTTCAGGGTTGACCGCCTTCGCTTCGGAACAGCTGGGATACCAATCTCAACGCCAAAACGCTCAACCGTTGACGGAATAGCCCGTGTGAGGGACCTAGGGCTTGATGCGATGGAGATGGAGTTCGTCAGGGGAGTAAACCTCAAGTCAGAGCTCGCCAAGAAGATAAATTACGTAGCGAAGAAGCACGATGTTCTGCTCACCGCCCACGCGCCCTACTACATAAACCTCAACGCGGCGGAAAAGGCCAAGATCGAGGCGAGCAAGAACAGGATAATCCAGAGCGCCGAAAGGCTCCACGACGCCGGTGGCTGGAGCGTCGTCTTCCACGCCGGGTACTACCTCAAGCAACCCCCCGGAATTGTTTACCAGAGGATACTTGAGGCCCTTCGGGACATCGAAAAGAAACTCATGGACAGAGGGGTGAAGGTCTGGTTGAGGCCGGAGCTCACTGGAAAACCCACCCAGTTCGGAGACCTAGAGGAGATAGTGAAGCTCAGCGAGGAGCTTGAGATGGTTCTGCCGACGATAGACTTCGCACATGCCCACGCAAGGAACAGGGGCAAATGCAACTCCATTGAGGAGTGGCGCGAGATGCTCTCCCTTATGGAGGATCGGCTCGGAAGGGAGGCCCTGGATAGCATGCACATCCACATGTCCGGCATAGAGTACACCGAGAAGGGCGAGAGGAGGCACCTCCCCCTCAGGGAGAGCGACATGGAGTGGGAGAACCTTTTAAAAGTCCTAAAGGAGTTCGGGGTCAAGGGCGTCGTCATAAGCGAGAGCCCCAACATCGAGGAGGACGCCCTCCTGATGAAGAGGAAGTATGAGAAGACAAAGGCCTAATAGGCCTCAGCTAGACTCGGCTGGCTGTACCATCGGTGCTCCTCGACCTCGATGTGCAAATCGAGTGGTTCGAGGGGCCTGACCTCATAGCCTTTTCTCTTACCCCACTTTTCTATCTGCCTGAGGACGACCCTCACACCGAAGCGCGCGAGGGGGTAAAAGGGTATGAGGAAGGGATTACCTCTGAGGATGTGCGGCAGGCCCCTTATGACTTCCTTCGCCAGGTGTTTCCAGGCGTAGTAGAGGTGTAGGAACTGTCCGTAGGTTATCATGTCCTCGATGCGGTAGAATTCCTCGCCCCTCAGAAGGCCCATGGGCACGAATGCAAGGGGAGTCACGGTGAAGTGCGCCCTGTTGCCGAGCTTCTCCTCGAGTTCCCTCTCCATCGTGACAATCAGCCGGGCCGTTTCTATCTCGTATTCGTCGGTATCTCCCGGGAGACCAAGTATCGTCGTGTAAGCCGGGAACCAGTAGTTCCTGTTGAAGACGTAGGTTCCGTTGAGGAGAACCCAGGGCCACTCCTCGGGGGAGAACGGCTTCATCTTGTTGTTCATATACTTTCCAATGAGTTCCGGGGCGGCGGTTTCGAAGCCGGCCTGTATGCCTATCCAGTGGTTTGGACCGGCGTCAACCATCTCCGAGATTGCTTCTACCATGCCCGGAGCAGCTAAAGCCGCCGCAACGGTCCCGTGTGTTGGATTGACGTTCCTCGTGTACTTCCTCGCGGTCGCAAACAGCTCAACCACAGCATCCGCGTTGGGGTAGAAGTTCTTCCTGTCCTCTACCTTGTAAAGAAAGATGTCCTCGCTGTGGAGCCATGCGTGGTCTATCCCTGCACTGACGTTGAGCGCTATTTCCTCCCCGATTTTCTGCAGCGGGATAAAGCGTGCGACCCTCAGATTTGGTTCGCAGAAGCGACAACCACGCCCACAGCCCCGCATGACCTCCACCAGCCCCTTGTAGGAGGGGGCGACGATGGTTGGAATCTGCTCAACCCTCGGCCAAGTCTTTACCACTATCGTCTCGTCGGCGCTCCCACTCTCTATTTCCCTAAAGAGCTTTCCAGCGATGTGGTCACCTTCCCCAATAATTACGTGGTCTATATTGAGCCTCTCGCACTCCTCCCTCCTAAAGTCGAGCTGCCAAGCCCCAGGACCCCCCACGACGAGTTTGAACTTCAAGCCCTTCCTTTCCCTCACGCGGTTAATCCTCTCGACGAGCCCCCTGAACTTGACGCTCGTGTAGTTCCTCCACTGGCCGCCGTTGGTGAACATCATGCTCACCGGGCCAAGACCGAGGGGGTCCATCTCGTAGAGGGAAACCACCGTGGTGTCCTCACCTATGAAGCGCTCAACCTTCCTCGGGTGGGCGACTATCACTTCATCCCTCAGGAAGCCGTCCCTCAGCAGGGCTGCCTCTATTTTCCTCAGCCCGTAAGGAGCCTGCGTTAAAACGCCGTCCTCGTCCGGGAGCTGGGTGTCCATGAGCCTGAAAACCCATCGGGGAAGTTTGTCATAGGGTGCACAGCCAAGGAAGTCCAGCAGGGGGACGTCGTGGTACGTGCTCGTCAGGGTCTCGTCCGTCGTCAGGACCACCCTCGCCATCTCAATCACCATAGACATGAAGTAAAAATTGCATATTTAAGAATTTCTCATCTGCAGGCTATACACAGTTGCATCATGAATTCTTTTCGTTTTAACCTTTAACTAATGTAATAAGAAGCATGAACTAACGATGAGGAACTTTGAGAGCACCTCGGAGAAGGGATGTATCCAACGTAAGCTGTTTCCCGCGTTAGTCCGCTAAACAGGGGCCGGATCCGTGTTCGCCTTCAATTTCAACGACCCAACAACAACTGTATCCTCCACCCTGCCGGCCTTCCCCATAAAATCTTATTAAGCACCCGCAACACCGATTTACACATAGGTTATCCCCTATTATGGAGCCCTCATGACACCACAGGAGCAACACCTTTGCTCAATCAAGGCTTATAAACCATCACAACCGAGTTGTGAGCATGGGGTTAAAGCCTTTCAAGGTACTCCTCCTGATGCCACTGGTGTTCCTGCTGATTTTCTTCTACATCCCGTTAGTCAGCATAGTAAAAACCGGTCTGTGGGATGGGGAGCCAACCCTGCGGTATCTCGGTGAGGTTCTCTCCAACGGGTACCACAGGCACGTCATAGCCTTCACCGTGGAGCAGGCAATCGCCTCCACCCTCCTGACACTTGCCCTCGGCCTCCCCGGAGCGTACATCTTCGCAAAGTATGATTTTCCAGGAAAACGCACAATAAAAGCTTTCCTGACCGTTCCGTTCGTGATGCCCAGCGTAATGGTGGCCCTGGGCTACATCCTTCTCTTTGGAAAGAACGGCTTCGTAACCGAACTTTTGGGCCGTGATCTTGGTATCCTGTACTCGTGGAAGGCCATACTCCTAGCCCACGCGTTCTACAACTTCCCCATAGTTATCAGGATGGTTTCCTCCCTCTGGCAACGCATCAACCCCCACTACGAGGAGGCGGCCATGGCGCTTGGGGCAAGGGGATGGAGGCTGTTCTGGAGGGTGACCCTGCCGATGATCTCCCCCGCGATCTTTGCCTCGGCCATGCTCACTTTCGTGTTCTGCTTCTTGAGCTTTTCAATTCCCCTGATAATCGGCGGCTACCAGTACGCTACGATGGAGGTGGATATATTCACGCAGGTGATGACCCTCCTCGACTTCAAGACGGGGGCGGCCCTGGCACTTATTCAGATAACACTGAGCGCGGTTTTTATGTACCTCTACCTGAGGAGTCTGGAGGCGTATTCCAAACGGGAGGAGCAAAGGATATTCCAGAAACCCGCTGGTTTTAGATGGAAAGACCTTCTGAGCATCAAAGGGCTCTTGATGGCTGCGTATTCCCTCATCGTGTTCCTCTTTATAGTTGCGCCTCTCCTGGCAGTCCTCTACGACTCGCTCCGGTTCCAGGGGAGCTGGTCTCTGGAGTGGTACAGGAGGGTCTTCTCACCAGAGTACAACCCCATGTTTGGGGCCAGCACGATGGTAACGATAAGGAATTCCCTGGCCTTTGGCATCTCAACCGTGCTCCTCTCAACACTGGTGGTCCTTCCGGTAGCTTACATCCTCCACCGCTGGAACTTCCGCGGAAAAAGGCTGTTCGATGTACTGGTCATGTTGCCCCTTGCTAGCTCGCCGGTGACGTTGGCCCTCGGGTACATCAAAGTTTTCCATTCAACTCCCCTTTATTACACGGCGGCCATAGTGGCCATAGCCCATACGGTGATCGCGTATCCCTTCGTGCTGCGCTCCGTCTCAATGGCGCTGAGGAAGATAAAACCCAACCTGTTTGAGGCGGCGCTGAGCCTCGGAGCAAGGGAGTGGAGGGCGTTCCTGAAGGTTGAGCTGCCCATCGCCATTGGCGGAGTGATAGTCGGCGCCATATTCGCCTTCGCCATGAGCATAGCCGAGCTCGGTGCCACCTACATGCTGGCCAAACCGGAGTACACGACCATGGCGGTAGCGGTCTACAGGTTCCTGGGCTCCCGCCAGTTTGGAAGCGCCTCCGCGTTATCCGTCATGCTGATGGTGCTCTCGGCGCTAAGCTTCGTGGTTATAGAGAGGGTAGGGGAAGAGGTATGGTAACGGTCGAACTTCGAAACGTCGAGAAGAAGTGGGAAGACTTCAGGCTCAGGATAAACCACCTGGGGGCTCGGGATGGGGAATTCCTCACCCTGCTCGGGCCAAGCGGATGTGGGAAGACCACGACACTGAGAATAATAGCAGGGTTTGATAGGCCGGAGGGGGGAGAAATACTCTTTGATGGAATACGGATGAACGAAGTTCCCCCCTACGAGCGCGGGATAGGAATAGTATTCCAGGACTACGCCCTCTTTCCACATATGACCGTTTTTAAAAACGTCTCCTTCGGACTGGAGATGAGAAGGGTCCCCAGGAGGGAAACGGAGGAGCGTGTGAAGCGGGCACTTGAGCTAGTCGGTTTGAGGGGGATGGAGAACAGATATCCAGAGCAGCTCTCCGGCGGTCAGCAGCAGCGCGTTGCACTCGCGAGGGCCCTTGTAGTCGAGCCTGAGGTTCTCCTTCTGGATGAGCCTCTAAGCAACCTCGACGCAAAGATCCGTGAGAAGCTCAGGGGAGAGGTAAGGAGGATCCAGCGGGAGCTCGGGATAACGACGATATACGTCACCCACGATCAGGAGGAGGCGATGGCTATAAGCGACAGGATCGCCGTCATGAACGTCGGAACCGTCGAACAGGTCGGAAAACCTCTGGAGCTTTACTATCGCCCAAAGACTGAGTTCGTGGCCCGTTTTCTCGGCCTCAGCAACATACTGAAGCTCGAAGCTGAGAACGGAAGGGCTTGCCTGGGGAGACTGTGCTTCAAAGTTGAAAAGGAGGGAAGTGTTCGCCTCTTCTTCAGACCAGAGAGCGTGTACATAAAACCCGGAAAAACGGGGAGGATAATCGACTACGAGCTTCTACCAGGTAGGGTGCGCCTGAAGATTGACGTGGAGGGGAACACAATACTGGCGGAACGGTTCCTACATGAACTGCCATTTTCAATAGATGAACCGCCGAAGGATGTTGACCTGGAGGTACTCTCTTTCTCCACGATTTAACTCCCATGTTTTTACAAAAAATTGTATAAAAAAGCTTTAAAAAACACGTTTATTAGCAGATATCAGTCAATAAACCGGAGGGAACAAGATGGGATGGCTGGAGAACTACTTTGAATTTGAACGCTACGACACTAACATGAGAACGGAGGTTTTGGCGGGTATAACAACCTTCATGACGATGGCGTACATCCTATTCGTCAACCCTCAGATACTGAGCGTCGCTATGGGAAAGGGCGCATTTGACAGCCTTGTGACGGTAACCGCTCTCTCGGCGGGGATAACCACGATAATAATGGCCCTTTACGCCAAAAAACCTTTCGCCCTTGCCCCCGGAATGGGCCTGAACGGCTACTTCGCCTACAGCGTCGTTAAAGGAATGGGATACAGCTGGCAGGTGGCACTTGCGGCGGTTTTCGTGGAGGGCATAGTGTTCATGATCCTGAGCGTGACCAAGGTCAGGAGCGCGATAATCCACGCGATCCCCCTAAGTCAGAAATACGCGGTCGGTGCTGGAATAGGTCTCTTTCTGACGTTCATAGGGCTCAATGATATTGGACTCATAAGCGCCACGACTTCAGGCGGAGTCCTTCAATTCACGGGGCTACATGCGCAGGTCCTCTCCACCAGAGCGGGGCTTCTTTTCTTCTTCGGGTTGTTCTTAACGGGGGTACTGATCTCCATGCGCGTAAAGGGAGCACTTCTAATCTCGATACTAAGCACCAGTGTATTGGGTTGGATTACAAAAGCAGCCCCCTGGCCCCATACGTTGTTCTCGACGCCAACCCTCAGTTACACGTTCATGAAAATGGACATCCACGGCCTTCTGAACGTAGGGGCCCTGGGGGTCATATTTGCCTTCTTTATGGTCGATTTCTTTGACACCATAGGGACCGTGACGGGTCTAAGTGCCAAAGCCGGCTATCTCACGGAGGAGGGGAAGATCCCGGATGCGGAGAAAATCCTCCTAACGGATGCTATAGGCACCACATTGGGTGCGGTTCTGGGAACCTCAACGGTCACCACATACATCGAGAGCGCCGCCGGAATCGAGGAAGGCGGAAGAAGCGGAATGACCGCATTGATCACGGGCGCCCTCTTCCTCGGCATAGGGCTCTTCATAGCTCCCCTGGCCGGAGCTATTCCGGCGTTCGCGACGGCACCCGCACTGGTGATAGTCGGATACTACATGCTCAGTGCGCTGAAGGAGGTTGACTTCGGCGACCACACCGAAGCACTGCCCGCGTTCCTCGTGCTGATGGCCATACCCTTCACGTACTCAATATCCATAGGAATCGGCCTGGGGTTCATAAGCTACACGGTGCTAAAAGTTTTCAGCGGGCGCTGGAAGGAGGTACATCCAATCATGTACGCCTTGGCGGTGATATTTGCCGCGTATTTTGCCTATCTCGCCTGATTTATTCTTTTGACGTTTGTTATGAGGCGTAAAATAATGAAAGCAGAGAAAGTCAGAGAAGCAAACGGACTTCACTCGGAAGGTTCATCCCCTTGTTTTTCCTTTAAGAACTGCTTGAGGACGTAGGGGCACTGCTCCTGAATAAAACGGGCGAATTCCCTCATCCTCCTGACCGTTATCTCGTGGACGTAGTGCTCGAACTGACACGCGTCCTGCTCCGCCACCTCGGGCGGGATACCCAGTATATCGATGAAGAACTGGGTCAGCAAGAGGTGCTTTGAATAGATAGTTTCCGCGAGCCCCTTTCCCTCCTCGGTCAGGAGAATCCTATCGTATTTCTCGTACTCCACAAAACCCTTCTCGGCGAGTCTCTTCAGGGCATCCACAACGCTCGGTGGTTTAACGCGCATCGTTCTGGCAATGTCCTTAATCCGTATTACACCCTTGTTTTTGTGGAGGATGTACATGGTTTCAAGGTACTCCTCCTCTCTTTTGCTTACGGTCACAGACCTCACCTTGGTTAGGTTACCCAAAAATATTTAAGTAGTTTTCGTACCACAGGAACCTTTGCCAGTGCAAAGTTCTACCAAAGCTCGTGATTCTTTGTGTATGAACCGTCCGGAAGAGTTCTCCGAGTAAAACAAGAAAATCCACCAAAAACCGCTTACCCAAGAGGAATCACTGGATTTTGATGGAACTTTCCACCAGCAAGCCTTTGGAAAAAGCTTGACCAAAAGTTCGTAGCTCCTAATAAGAAATGCTCATGCATTTGCGAGTGCACAGTAGATTTTCACTCTTTAAGCCCTATTTTTCAAGAGAGAACCTCTGAAAAAGCCCACCGAAATTTGGGTTTGTTCTATCCTGACGCCCTCCGGGCGTCAATTTTAAAGTTAAATCCACACTCAAAGAGCAACTTGAAAAGTTCTCGCTCTTAAATTAGTCATTTGGTGAAAATCACCCGAAAATTAACTTTTCAGAAAAGAGCCATGAACTTTGATGAAACTTTGCTTGCACAAAGTTTCTATGGCGGGCCGGACGGGATTCGAACCCGCGGCCACGGGGTTAAAAGCCCCGCGCTCTAACCAGGCTGAGCTACCGGCCCACTTCCGATGGGATAACTGCAGGGAGGTTTTATAAGCTTTGCCCTACAGCCTTTGAGAAAGGCTGGCGAAAAGAATGTCTTCCTCATCAAGAGGGCAAGAATCAATCGTGCACTCGCAAATTGCATCCTTAAGCTTGGGTTTAACTCTCAAAACAGACCTCTTCATGCAGTTTCATTTTTATTGGTGCCCTTTGGGTGCTTTTTGGACTGAAACACTCACCAAAGAGTAACTTGCAAAGTTCTCAACTCTAAAACAGCCAATTGATAAGAAATCACACAGAACTGAGCCATTAGAAAGTAGATACTGAATTTGATGAAACTTTTGCTTGACAAAAGTTTCTATGGCGCCCGGGCCGGGATTTGAACCCGGGTCACGGGAGTGACAGTCCCGTATGATGGGCCGGGCTACACCACCCGGGCGCGTGAATAGCGGCCGGCGGCGTTCCTGGTTTCCCGCCCCCTCCCGGAGGGCAGTACACCCAGGAACGCAGGCGGGCTTAACTTCCGGGGTCGAAACGAGACCGGGTGTGACCCCACCGCTATGACCGCCGTACCGCTATTGACCTCCAGAGTTGGGTTTATAAAGATTGCGGTAGTTGTAAATGATACTGCCCCAGTGGAACGGGGGAAAAAGATTATAGCCAAGAAGGAGAGTTCTAAAAGAGAGGTGATGGTTGTGGGACTCATTGAAGACAAAGCCCTCGTCGAGGCGGCACTCTTCGTTTCTGGACGACCGCTCAGTGTGAAGGAACTCTCAAAGGCACTGGGGATAAGATCACTTGACTACCTGGAGAAGCTAATAGAACTGATCGCCGCCGAGTACGCTGAAAGAAAGAGTGCAATAGAGGTGGTTCGCGTTTTGGGGGACAAGTACGTAATGCAGGTAAAGCAGGAGTACTCCCAGCGGGTCATCCATCTGATGCCGAGACCCGACCTCCGGACCGGGGAGCTGAAAACGCTCGCCATTATAGCGTATCTCCAGCCAATAGAGCAGAGCAAGCTCGTCAAACTCAGGGGGAGCCAGGCGTACGAGCACGTAAAGAACCTCATCAACATGGGGTTGGTATACGCCGAACCTTACGAGAGGACAAAGCTCCTCGGGACAACGCAGAAGTTCGCAGAACTCTACGGCTTTCCCGAAAACGACCCCATGATAATAAAGGAGGCTTTCAAAAGAGTCGTGCACGCGGAGTACAGCGACCTCATGGATAAGCTGGAGGAGAAGGAAGGGAGTGCGGAGGAGAGTGCCTGATTTCTCCGAGCCTCAATCCTCTTATTTCTCAGGTAAAAAAGAAACGCAGGCAGGTTTTTTGAAACTCTCTTCCCAGAGAAAAGCTTAAATAGTCAGACCCATTATTACCATTAAGGTGAGTTCTATGGCAGTGCTGACGAAGGCACAAATCGTGGATGTCATAGAGAGGCAGAAAGGCCTCTCAAAGGATGAAATAGAAAGGAGGATATCGGAAATCGCTTCTCGCGAGGGGATATCCGAACACGCGGCCGCCTTAATGCTGGCGGAGGAGTTGAACGTTAACATCGAGGGTGAGGAGGAACTCCTCCATATTGGAGATCTGGTTCCCGGAATGAGTGGAGTCAACGTGGTGGCAGGCGTCCTGAGAAAGTATCCATCCAGGGAGTACACAAGAAAAGACGGTTCTAAAGGACATGTTGCCAACCTCGTAATCTACGACTCAACTGGAAAGGCAAGGTTGGTCCTCTGGGACGGGGGAATGACCAAGTACTACAATGAGCTCAGTGTGGGAGACGTGATCAAGATCATAGACCCCTCCGTCAGGGAAGGGAGAAACGGAGTGGAACTCCACGTAAACTTCAGAAGCAGGATCATCAAGAACCCGGATGATCCACGCGTGAAGGAGATACCCCCCGTGGAGGAGGTCAGAAGCTACAACTACAGGCGCGTTAAGATAGGGGAGTTACTGGGAGGAGAGCGCTTCGTAGAGGTGAGGGGAACAATCGCGAAGCTGTACCGCGTAACCGTTTACGACGCATGCCCCCAGTGCAGGAGAAAGGTGGATCACAACCCCACAACGGACACCTGGATCTGTCCGGAGCACGGGGAAGTAAAACCGGTTAAGGTCGTCATTCTGGACTTCGGCCTGGACGATGGAAGCGGTTACATAAGGGCAACCCTCTTTGGAGACGACGCGGCGGATCTAATTGGAAAGGACGTTGATGAGATCGGAGAGAAGTTCAAGGCTCTCACAGAAGACGGACTCACCCCCAAGGAGGCGGGGAGGAAGCTGGCAGAGGAGGAGTACTACTACCTCATAGGAAAGGAGGTCATCGTCAGAGGCAACGTTGTGGACGACAAGTTTCTGGGTCTTCTCCTAAAGGCCTTCGGATGGGATGACGTGGATTACCGCAGGGAGATAGCACGGATACGGACCGAGCTCAAAGAGACTCTGAAGGGGGTGCTCTAAATGGAAGAGGTTCGGTTCAGGCGAAGAAAACCCGCAGTTGAGAGGGAGATATCCGGTATCAAAGAGGAGGACACCCGTGTCGCACTCATAGGCAAAGCTTTCAAGATAGACAAGATGGACTACACGTTCTGGCTTGACGATGGAACGGGAGTGATTCTCGTGGAGAGCGAGGAGAACATACTTCCCGAGGCGGGACAGGTCGTTAGGGTCATCGGAAGGGTAATCCGGAACGACGAGGGTGTCCACATCTACGGGGAGGTCGTACAGGACTTCAGCGACGCCGATCTAGACGCGCTGGAGGAGATTAGAGGGCTGGAGAAAAAGGTCCTGCCCAAAGTTGAAAGCGCGTTAATGTGGTGGTCAGAATGAGGAAGCGCCTACCTGCCAGCAGGATTTACATAAAAGACATCCTTGAAGGGTACTACGTCAAAAGCGAGGGTGATTTCGAACCCAACTACGTGATAACAAAGGATGCCCGTAAGGTCTACCGTGTCAAGCTGGTGGCAACCGTCGTTAGGGACCCGGTTATAAGCGAAGACGAAACCTATGGAAAGCTTCAGGTTGATGATGGGACAGGAACCATCTGGGTTCTTGGATTCCGCGACGACACACGGTTTATCCGGCTCGTCAAAAAAGGCGACCTGGTTCAGATAATCGGGAAAGTCGGCGAGTGGCGCGATGACAAACAGGTGCTCATCGAAGGTGTAACCCAGGTTCACCCGAACATGTGGATACTCCACCGCTTCGAGACCCTCAGGGAGAAAGTAGAACACTCGAAAAAGGCCAAGGACGCGTTTGAAATCTATGACAAGTACGGGATAACCGCAAAGGCCAAGGTGATAGCCAAGAACAAGGGCATCAGTGAGGAGCTCCTTATGACGATAGACGAACTGTACACCCTCATGCTCGAACAGAGGAGCATGGAAGAGGAGCTCTTTGAAGAGGAGGCTGCAACAGGGGAGGAGAAAGAGTTAAGTCCCGAACTTGAAAAAGCCAAAAAATCCGTGATGAAGCTTTTAAAAGAAAAGGGGAAAGCCCTATCTCACAAGTTCGTTATCAAGAAGCTCTCGCAGGAGTTCAGTGAGGAGACAATAGAAGAGGCCATAACCCAGCTGTTGGCGGAGGGAGAGATATACGAACCGGAGATAGGCTACTACGAGCCCCTGTGAGCTTTCTTTTTAACAGTTCTTTTCCCTCTGCTCCAAATCAACGACACAGACTCCAGTGTAAAAAGGGAAATCAGTACTGCTCCCTCATTGTCCTTATCACAGGGTCGTAGATGAGCGTTGAAGTTATGCTATCAACCATGCGGAAGAACTCCTCCTTCCCGGCCTCCAAAGGAAGGTTGTCTACCCTGATGAGCTGATATCCGTTGCCGAGTATCCATTTACCCAGCAGTATCTTCTCACGTCCGTCCCGCTTCAGGTCGAGACGTATAAGACCGTAAGGAATATCAGCCGTCCACCAGTTGGCTTTAAACGTAACCCGCCATCCTGAACCCTCCACCGCCTCGACCATCTCGGCCATCGTTACACCCGGTCCGTGAGGTGTCCTAAAAGTGATTATGGTCCAGGGATCCTCCGTCTCAAGATTTTCAAGGATTTTGGCTTTGAACTCCACAGTATCACCCCCTAAACGAGCGCCGCGATTAGGAATGCCGCTACCGCCAGGAATATGCTCGCTTTGAGCAGTACCTGGGCCCTGTGAGCACTCCCTGTATCCTGGCTTTTAAGTATTAGCCATGCGGCGTAGATTATCACGGCATCAACCGGAACCATCGCCCAGTACCCAACGCCCACACCCATCCTGACTGGCAAGAACGAGGAGACCACGGTTAGTAGCGCAAATAAGACGCCGACGTACGCGGCCCGTTTCTTCCCCCAGATTATCGGAAGGGTCCTGGCACCCTTAGCCAGGTCACCCTCCACGTCCTCGATGTCCTTGATAACCTCGCGGGCAACGTTGACTAGAAAGGCACAGAGAGCAAGGTAGCCCGCCAGTCCAATCTCCCCAACGGCAACCGCACCGTAAAGCGGCGTCGCTCCGGTCAGACTTGCAACCACAAGGTTGCCCACGAACGGCATTGGCTTGAGCTTCCATGCATAGAGGAACATTGCAGTATAAGCCGCTAAAGCCAATACAAACGCGTAACGATTCACCAGTGTGGCAAGCCCAAGCCCCAGGGCGAACAGCAGAAGCGCGTACCGGAACGCAGCTTCCCTAGTCATTGCTCCCCGGGGGAGGGGTCTTTCAGGACGGTTTATCCTGTCGATTTCGTAGTCAAAGTAATCATTTATCGTGTTTCCCCCGGAGCAACCGAGGGTAACGACTAGGAATACGAGAACGCTGATTTTCAAGTCAGGGAAGTGCCCCGCCGCCACTATTGAACCCAGCAAACCAACTAACCCCGCAAGGAAACAGTTGTGCGGCCGGGTTATCTCAAGGAACGCCTTGATTTCCATTAGGGCCACCTAATTCAGTTAGGTCGTTGCCTTAAAAACCTTTGCTAGATTTCCTCCCGTCTGAGAAGGCCAAGCTCCTCCCCACTCTCCAGCAGCCTTATGCGGCCAAAGCGCATCTCAACCGATTCAGACAGGTCCTCATCACTGAGGGGCGTGAGAACCTGAGCCTTCATCTCATGGAAGTTGAGCCACTTCAGAATTCCAAGACCCAGGCAGAGGCCACTTTCATCAATAAAGCCAACAAGCAGGTTGCTGAGCTTTTCGAAGTCCACCGCGTGAAGGGCAGACCTGTTGAAGTGACGTGGAAGCTTTCCCGAGTCGGCCTTGACAACGACGTAGCCCCTCCCCTTCCATCCGGCGAAAACCACCCAACCGAAGACGGATTCAAGGAGCCCCTTCTCTTCCACACCAAGAGGACTACCGTGGAAAAGCTCCGTGCCGGTCGGCACGACCTCCCTGAGATCAACATCAACGGTACCGGCCCCGGAGAAGTATTCTCCCCATTTGGCGGCCCGAATAAGCCTGCGTTCTTCCGGGGAATGGGGCCGGACCCTATCACTCACAGAAAGCGTTAATACCCGAGTGTAAGGAGATAAAATACGTTTTAGGCCCCCCATCTCGCCCGAACGCTCCAGCACAATGGTGAAATCGGGCCTCAGGAGTTCCGCCTTAAGACGTTTCATATCGATCCCCTCACCGGTCACGAAACCCGTGGTATCCACCAAGACGACGTCCGCCTGCCCAAAGGCCAGGTCAGCGAGCTTTTTAACCCCTATTGCCATCTCACCAACGTACTGGGCCGGAGACGTCGTTCCTATGAAATAGTGAGCAAAGGGCTCCAGATCACTGACTGTTGAGACCTTCCCAGAGGGAAACGCCAGACTGATCGTGGCCGGGGGCAGGATACCCTTCTGACCGACATCGCTGTCTACGACTGCAACATCGAGTCCTCTCTCAACTAGGGAGTTGACCAGAAAGGTCAAGAGGGTCGTCTTCCCGCTGTCGACGCCCCCGACCAGCATGAGCTTCAGCGGCTTTTCGTGTTCCACGATGACCTCTAGTACATCAAACCTATCGCCGGGCACATCAACGGTGTAAGTAGCTTTGTTCATGGTTCAAGGTACCGTCCGTTAAATTAAAAACTTGTCCCCGCACCGCAACCGGTGAGATGAGCTCAGCGCTTTATTTCAGAGAAAGCCTTATAAAATGTCAACCTGTTATCTCAATGAATCAAAACTTTGACATTAACCCAAAACGACGGTTGGCTTAATAAACACCTGATCCAAGAAAGTGTAAAGGAGGGTTAAAAATGAGAGAGGGATCAACACTTACCTCACGGCAGGTCAGACTTCTGAAGAAGCTCTACGGTGAAGGAAAAACCATAGAGGTTCACACCGTTGAGAAGACCCAGGACGAACTGGCACAGGAGCTGGGAATAACGAGGCAGGCTCTGAGCAACCACCTGAAGGTGCTCAAGGAGCTCGGATACATCAGAACAGGCAGGGGATTCATAGACCTGACCGACAAGGCCCTCGACCTCTTAGGAGAGAAGAAGGGCGACGTCTTTGTCTTTGTGAGGATAGAGCCAACGAAGAGGAAGAAGGTTTACGATAGTGTCAAGAACCTTAACATAAAGAGGATTTATAGGGTCACCGGCGACATAGACCTCATAATAGAGGCGGACAAGACAAAGCTCGACGAGATACTTGAGGAGATAGCCTCACTGGATGGTGTCCGCGAGACCATCACCCACGTTGTCCTGGAGGTCCTCTGAGACCCTTCTTTTTCCCAGATTTTTCTCAATCATCAGTCTGAGTACATCGAGGTTCTTGCCAAACTTCGCCGATATCGGAACGAAGACCTCGGATATCTCTTGGTAGGGAACCTCAAACTTCCCAGCGAGGAAGTTCAACCTCTCCCCCACGTTGCGGACTTTGTCGATCTTATTGACGGCGACTACCGTTGGGATCCCAAGTTCTCTGAGGAAAGCGTAGAACTCCACATCTATTGGGATCTCCCCCCTCTTTTCCCATCGCTCTATTATCTCCGGCGCCGCCTTCCCATCGATCACCAGAACCGCCAGCTCTATATCCGCGGCGTTCTCTTCTACGAAACGGACTATATCATCCTTTATCCTCTCCATTTTCGCCTTTGGAACACCGCTCATAAACCCAAAGCCGGGCATGTCGATGACCTTCCGGTTGCGCCAGTTGACCTCAACCGGTTTTCTCGTCACTCCCGGTCTCTTACCCCTCCTCACCAGCTTCCCCGTGAGTCTGAATATGAGGGTGCTCTTACCCACGTTCGAACGTCCCACAAAGATTATCATGGTCTCACCCCTCCCACGTAGTCCCTCCCGTTTATAAGACTTGGCGGAAAGGTTAAGTAGTTGGGGACACAACTAATGGTGGTGAGGTTCATGGTGGAGGCTACGGAGGCCAAGGCGAATCAGCTCATTAACAAGTTCGTCATCTCACTGACGGAGGGCAGGATACTGGGATACATAACCGATATAAACGTTGAAGTTGAGGGGGACCAGTTCTACTTCATCCTCAAGATGAAACTCGTGGAGAACCTCGGCAAGGGAACACACCCAGGGATGTTCTCCAACGAGAAAAAGCTGAAGATACGGCCCCAGGACATAGTCAACGTTGGCCCAGATGTTATAATCCTCGGTAACGGGAAAGTACCGCCATTAAGGGAGATAGAACGGCTCAGCCAGATAGCCGAGGAGTACAACAGCCTGGTGAGGGAGCTTGAAACCAAGGAACGGCTCATCGAAAAGCTCAAGGAGGAGAACTACGAACTGAACAAGAAACTCGATGAACTTCAGCATGAGCTCAGGAAGTTCCAAGTCATGAAAGAGGACTTCGAGCACCTTAAAGAGCAACTCGTGAGACAGGAAGGCCAGCTGGAGATGGCGAGGGAGTACATAAAGCTGCTTGAGGGCCTCAGGCACGACATCGACAAGATAAAGGACGATGTTGATAAGCTCCTCCAGGGGCAGCTGGAAGAGGTTGTAAGGGGAATCATAAACGAAGAATTAAACGCGAGAGGGTTAAAGAAAACCAGCTTTATTTAGCCGAATATCTGCGATCCAAAGGCGTAGAGGAGAACCTCCGCAGCGATCAATATAAGGGTCAGGGCTATAACACCCTTTGGGCCCACCTTTATTGCTTTTGTGTCCTCATCAAAGAACCTCATCAATCCAGCGCCCGTGGGTGGAAGTGTGGTCTTCTCCCTTGCCATCTCTCTCACCTCTTGTGAAGGTTAAACCTGTTGTGTATAAAAAAGTTGTGATTGATGCACGGGCCTGTCGCCGCCCACAGGTTGAGTGCACCATCAGACCCAGAACTGCTGTACCACCCGAGCGGAGGTCAACCTCCATACAATTCCAGGGGAAACTTTTTAAAGATCGAACCACAGCGCTCACTGGATAAGGGACTATCCCAATGAATCCCGCTAATGACACAGGAGGTGGGAGGAAATGGCTACTTTCAAGCTTGTAATATCCAACCCAGAGAACGGCATAGCCAAGCAGGTCGAGATAAGCGGCGACACTGCTGAAAAGCTCCTCGGGAAGCGCATAGGAGAGGAAATTCCCGCGAGCGAGCTCGGACTCAACCTCACTGAGGTGTTCGGTGAGGAGATTCCCGCCGGCGCAAAGCTCAGGATAACCGGGGGTACTGACAAGGACGGCTTCGCCATGCGTCCGGATGTCCACGGTCCGAGAAGGGTCAAAATTCTCGTCTCAAAGGGACCCGGCTTCAGGCCCAAGGAGCGGGGAGAAAGGAGAAAGAAGACTGTTAGGGGCAACACCATCAGCCCCGAAATAGTTCAGATCAACATGAAGCTCGTTTTCTGAGCTTCTCCCTCTTTGTTCCCCTTTCTGCAGTCGTTAAATACTCAAGGTTGTATCGCCATGCAACTCTTTTACTCAGGTTTCTTTTGAACAATTCTAAAAGGAAAACATGTGTTAGAATAAATTCATACTCGAAAAAAAAAGGAATAGTCTTTACTTTAAATAAGAGGAAAAGCTTATAAGAGAAAGTCGCACAGTATTGATTGCAGACAACCAATGGAGGTGAACCACGTGAGGTGGAAGCCGCTGTTCGCAGTCCTGCTGGGAATGCTCCTGCTTGGAGTGACGGCAGAGATTACCAACGCACAGACTTCTGGAAATCCTATCGCTGGAACCCCTAGTGTTAACCCTCTAACAAACTCAACACGGAACAAAGAGTACGATTATTACAATCTTAATAACCCTAAGAAAGATGAAGATGGGAAAGCTACTTATATTTGGAAAACGTAATCTAAAACAGGTGATTATCATGGGGGGGATAATAAGAAATGTGGGAGTCTCCGCCCTCATAGTCTCTCTTTCTTTTTTGGCAGGCGTTCTCCTCGGAGTCAACGCAGGAGGGATATTCCCTCTTGCACTCTATCTCGTGGGTCTGCTATTGGGCTCCATTGCGGTGGCGTTCGTTGCCTTCAGGCTCGGCGTTGGGCCCAGGGACCTTGCAAAGACCACCTTAATAATCGTCCCGGTCGTTCTCGCGGCTGTCCTGGGGCTGATAAGGATCGTGGCCCCCCTCTTTGAAGCGCCGGCATCCGGTCCAACCGAGGGCGACGGCCTAGTCATCCTACTCCTCTTCCTTTTGCTTCCCGCGTTCCTGCTTGGACTCCTCGGGAGTCTCTTTGAGCTATCATTTTGGGGAGGAGATCAGAGCTCTTCCTCGTGACGTTTAATTTTGACTTTAGGAGGGGGAGATTAAAGCATGCTGGTATAGCCTCTGCAACGTTGTTGCGTAGCGTTTTGAGTACTCATACCAATCCCATTTTAAGGTGAGACTGTGAAACGCTGGGGGCCGATATTACCTATCATCTACTTCTACTTTCTATTCCTTTTCCTGCTGGCCTTCGCCTTTGATTTCCCGTGGGAAGTAACCCGCCAGTTAATGTGATTCAGGTTGAGGGGAATGTGACACTGCCCCGGTGATCTTTAATTTTAGCCTATCGTTGGACACGCTACGTTTATGGGTCGATCATCTTCCAAGTGTTCACGACGACATAGGTTGAGGGTTGAAAGATGAGGTTTTCAACAACCAAAAACAATTCAGATAGCGAGCAAAATCAGAACGAATTTACAGTTCTCCCCATCAAGGTAACCTTAATAAGTGCACCTTCTTCTTACTCATAGAGGGGTGAGAGAAAATGGCAAAGAAGAAAGAGTTCAGACAGGCTGAGGTTAACATAGGGATGGTAGGTCACGTTGATCACGGTAAAACCACATTAACGAGGGCGCTCACCGGGATATGGACTGACACGCACAGTGAAGAGATGAGAAGGGGCATCACAATAAAGATCGGGTTCGCCGATGCGGAGATAAGGAAGTGTCCGAGCTGCGGCAGGTACTCCAACTCACCGGTCTGCCCGTACTGTGGCGCCGAGACTGAGTTCGAGAGGCGCGTTTCCTTCATAGACGCGCCCGGCCACGAGGCGCTCATGACAACGATGCTCGCCGGTGCCTCCCTCATGGATGGTGCGGTTCTCGTCATAGCCGCCAATGAGGGCGTCATGCCCCAGACGAGGGAACACCTCATGGCCCTGCAGATAGTCGGGAACAGAAACGTTGTCATAGCACTCAACAAAATCGAACTAGTGGAGAGGGAGACCATACTGCAAAGATACAGGGAGATAAAAGAGTTCATAAGCGGAACCGTGGCGGAAAATGCGCCGATAATCCCAATATCAGCGCTCCATGGTGCAAACGTAGACGTCCTCCTCTCGGCCATAGAGGAGATCATACCCACGCCAAAGCACGACCTCCGGAAGGCCCCCAAAATGTTGGTTCTGAGGAGCTTTGATGTAAACAAACCCGGAACACCCCCAGAAAAGCTCATTGGAGGTGTCATAGGGGGGTCAATAGTTCAGGGAAAACTCAAGGTCGGGGACGAGATCGAGATAAGGCCAGGTGTCCCCTACGAGGATCACGGCAGGATAAAGTACGAGCCGATAACCACCGAGATAGTCTCCCTCCAGGCCGGCGGAAGGTTCGTCGACAAGGCTTACCCCGGCGGATTGGTTGGCGTTGGAACGACTCTTGACCCGTTCCTAACAAAGGGCGACCTGATGGCCGGAAACGTCGTTGGAAAACCCGGCAAACTGCCGCCCGTCAGGGGGGACCTGCGGATAGAGGTGCACCTCCTTGATAGAGTCGTTGGGACTGAGGAAGAACTGCGGGTCGACCCCATCAAGAAACGCGAGGTTCTCCTGCTCAACGTGGGCACCGCAAGAACCATGGGGCTCGTCACGGGACTTGGAAAGGATGAAGTCGAGATGAAGCTCCAGATACCAATCTGCGCCGAGAACGGCGACAGGGTGGCCATAAGCAGGCAGGTCGGCTCAAGATGGCGCCTCATAGGCTACGGTCTCATCAGAGACTGACCTTCTTTTTTTGGTGATTTTTATGGCCCCTAAAAAACGGGAGTGGCTCGTTCTGCCTGACACAAACTTCCTACTGGTACCGGGACAGTTTGGAGTGGACATTCTGGGGGAGTTGAACCGGATCCTGGACGTCAGGTTTCGCGTGATCGTCCCGAACGTCGTCCTCCAGGAGCTGGAGGTTATAGAGAGGAAGTCGCGTGGAAGGGACCTTATGGCCATAAAGATGGCTAGGAAGCTCGCGGAGAGGTTTGAAGTCATTGAAATCGGCCGTTTTGGTGAAAGACCAATAGACGACCAGATTCTTGACTTCGCGATGAACAACGAACGCATTATAGTATGCACGAACGATAAGGGGCTCAAAAAAAGGCTCCGCGCAATGGGAATACCCGTCGTCTACCTGCGCTCGAAGAGGATACTGGAATTTGAAGGCGTGCTGGAGTAGAGCACAGGCCAAGACGTTAAACCGTTCAAAACCCTTAAAACACCCTCTCTTCCACATCCTTGGGTGGGAACCATGTACACAGAGGAGGAGCTCCTGAGGGAGATCCGGGAGTTGATGGGAGATGAAGAACTCTACGCTATGTATGAGAAGGCGTTCAGGGAGCACAGGGAGTATTTCGAAACCACGAACTACATCGTTCTGAACGTCTACCAGTTCAACGACCACGGACCGATTCACGTTCTGCTCACAACGAGACGCGCGCTTGAGCTCCTGCGGATAATAAAGGAGGCCGGCATAAAAACAACGGCCGAAAAGCTTGGAAAGCCGATACGGTGGAGCAAGTTCATCGTAGCCTTCAGCGCGCTGTTTCACGATCTCGGCAACATGATCCACAGGATAAATCACTACCAGTTCAGCGTTCTCCTGGCCGAGCCGATAATCGAGGGGCTGGCGAGGGAGTTTGATGGGGAAGATCCCCTCCTACTGAAGGCCCTGACTCTCAACTCGATATACACGCACGATGAGCACGTGCCATGCACGACGATCGAGGGGAGTCTCGTAACGATAGCGGATGGATGCGACATGGAGGCCGGAAGGAGCAGACTGGTGCACAAAAAGGACAAGGTGGACATCCACGCGGTCTCGGCCCTGGCCATCGAACGCGTCGAGATACGGAGAGGAGACGGAGAGGAGCCAATAATGATTGAAATATGGATGAAACACCCCGCGGGAGTCTTTCAGGTGGACGAAATCCTCACGAAGAAGGTCAAGAGTTCCCTCCTGAGTGGCAGGGTAAAGCTGAGGATACACACCATGGGGGAGGTACTGGAGAAGGTCGCATGAGCCACCACTCCGGCCCCCGGTCCGAGGTAATGGTATGAGAGTTGAGGATGCCTGTACCGACCTCAAATACCTTCTCAACCGTGGTTACAGAAAGAGCTACGCCCTCAGGGTTGTCTCCGACCACTACCGCCTAACTCTTGAAGAACGCCACCTCCTAGCCCGATGCGTCTTCCCAGACGCGTGGATCGCGGAGGTTCAAGGGAAGCTCCTGAGACCCAATGAACTCAGGGGGAGGAGCCTCGCAATCGACGGCTTCAACGTGCTCATAACCATTGAATCGCTCATCGACGGGAAGGCAATACTCTGCGAGGACGGTCTCGTGCGGGACCTGAAGCACCAGGGTAAGTACAGGGTCAGCAAACGAACTGGACCCATTATTAGGGAGATGATAAAAGCCCTTGCGGAACTAGATGTTTCAGAACTGTTGGTCTTTTACGGGAGGGCCGTTCCGAAGAGCGGCATCGTCAGAAAACTCACCGAAGAGGCCCTGGAAGAGTTCCACCTCCCTGGAAAGGTTGAGCTGGTGAAAAACCCGGATTTTAAGCTGAAGGAATACGGAACTGTTGCGACGGCGGACGTGGGGATAATCTCCAAGGTGCCCCATGTTTTCGATGTGCCCCGTCTAATTGGAGAGATGTGGGGTATTGAGATCCCCTCGTTTAGAAGTGTCATTTAAAGATTTACAAAAGAATCATAACACTCAGATCATATTCGAATTGTTGCAACTCAAATTAAAGTTTTAGCAAATGTTTAATAGTATAACACCGTAGTCTATAAGAAGATTGCACACTATCCGGCTTTTCCGTTTTAGCCGGTTGGAGGGGAGAATATGAAGAAAATTGCAGGAGTGGTGTTGAGCCTAATTCTCTTGGGGTTAGTCGTTGCCAGCGGTTGCCTAGGTGGTGGTAGAGGCGCAACCTCAACCACACCCCCTACCCACACGACTGGGGGGAGCTCCCCAACGGGCACCACGGGGAGTCCAACCACCACCCCTCCCGGCACGACGACTACATCCGGCCAGGCGACGGGTACAACAACCAGCAGCCCGGAAACTCCAACTTCAACCGAAACACCGGGCGAAAACCCAACGACGACCACGACGCAGACCCCAGCGGAAGAGGCCTACTGGGAGCACCCATGGGAATACGCACCTGTAACCATCAACGGGAAGAAGTACCTCGTAACGTACTACAAGATCCACTACAAAGTCCAGCCCAACCAGAGCTCCCCAGTGTACGAGTACATTGTCGAGAAAAGCGTTGAGAAGACGAAAGTTCACGTTTACGGGACAGATCTAACCGGAGGCACCGTCGATCTTGGAGAGCACGGGGTCTACGAGTACACCACCGTGGTCACACCAATCAAAGCCGCCGAGCTTAGGGGCAAACTCGTCCTGAAGGTCTGGTACAAGGAACCGGTTGGGGAGGCGTTCATATACCCGTGGGACGCGGTGTGGGCAACGTACTTCAATCCCTACGGAAGCACACAGGTGAACAACTTCGTCGGCATGGAGATGGACTACGAAGGTCAAAAGATGGTCATGACCAACGGTGCGGCGTTCAAAACAGGCCTGTTCCCCCACCTCGAAGGCAGCAGTGACTGGATGAACGAGGTAAAGACAGACCTGAACAACCTCTACATGGGGTGGTTCGCGGTTGTACACGTTGCAATATGGAACGACGTTGGGGCCCACAACATGATGGCCCCCCAGAGCGGTGCCATTGCCGATTCATTTGGCCACAAGCTCGAGTGGAGCTCAAACCCCGACGGAACAGTGACGTTTTCGGAGGTGGCATTCAAGCTCGTGGATTTTCAGTGGAAGTACAGCAGCGCTTCCGGGGACCTGAGCGCGATAAGCGGCAAAGGCAAACTCTCACCGTACCTGTTCATGCCGGTCGAGGTCGATGGACACGTCAGCTACCTGGATGAAAAGACTGGAGAAAGCACGACGATCTACGGTTATATGAAGATTGAAGACCTCAAACTGGAGAAGGTGGACTGAGAGAGGTGTTTCTTTTTTGCCGTCCTCCTTCCCCTCAGGAGGAAAATAGTCTGAAGCGCCGGTGTTGGGGAACACCCTATATGGACCCCGCATCCGACGGGAGTCTCCCGGCGGCCATCGACTGGAACCGGGGAACCCAATGGGGGATTTTCGGTTCTGCACTCTACGATATCAAGTTCAGGGGTGAAATCACAATGAAGGGGGTATGGAGATGGTGCGCATGAGGAGTGAAGGTTTGGCATTGCTCTTGATTATTGTTGTCCTATTGAGTGTAGCGGCCAGCGGCTGTCTCGGCGGCGGTAACGGGGGGGAGTCATCCACCAGCGAAACGTACCAGGAGGGTGGGGGAGAAACCCAGGAGATCAACAGCCAAAGCGGGGGAGGAGAATCCGGGGTTTCAACCTGGAAAACTCCCTGGGATGCCTACAACCCGGTTAGGGTTAACGGTCAGAGTTATTATATAACCTACATAAAGTACACATTCACTGTCAAAACCTCGGAGGGAGAGCGCTCCTACAAGGTAATAAAACAGAGGGGATACGTGAGGGCCCACATCTACTCCGACGACAACGGCAACAAGAAGGACCTCGGCGAGTACAACCTCTTTGCTTACTACGGGAAGATAACCCCCCTGAACGACCCCGACATGAAGGGGCCGCTCGAGTACCTTATACTTATAAAGGAGAGAACCAAGGACAGCGACTCTTACTTCCTCACCCCGTTTCCGGACTTTGGAGCCATGACCTCCGGAACGACCACGGTCATTGAGGCATCGTACGGTGACGACTACTTTTACTGGAGCAACCCCGCGGCGGTAGGTAACTACTCGGAGCTACCTTACACGGAGGGGAATCTCGAAACCGTCATGGGAGGCGTACCTAGCTCCACAATCCAAGGATGGATGGCGATGGTAAGCTCCGCCGTCTGGAATGGACTTGAGAACCACGACCTCTCAAAGCCGGGCGAGTACAGCTTCTCGTTCATGGGCATGGGATACAACTACAAGATCAAACCAGACGGAAGTGTGAGCCTCAGCGGGAAGAGCTTCAAAGTGAGCAACGTCGAATGGAGCTGGACCTTTGGAAACGTTAAGGGACAGGGAAAGGCCAGGATAGCACCGGAGCTACCGATACCAGTGGAGACGGAGGGGACATTCAGTCAGATGGGCGGCGAGAGTTACCACTCAAAGCTGATGCTGGAGGACTTAAGGTTATCAAAGGAGTTCGAGGGGATTAGCGTCGAGGTAGGGCATGGCGCTTCCCCCGGGGAAAGTGGAACCCCCACGGAAACCCAAACGGAGACCTCAACCTCAACCGGAACACCGAGCGAGAGTTTATCGGACAACTGGCAGCTCGCCTGGGACGCGAGTAAACCCATAACCATAAACGGCAGGGACTACGTTGTGAGGGAGGTAACCTTTGAAGCTAACTACCGCGTCTCCGGAGGCTCTCACGTCCGTATGATCATCAGAAAAGGATACTACGAAACCAAACTCAACGGGAAGGACGTTTATGACCTCTACGCAATCCTCAACATCAGTGGGGAGACCTACAACTACAGTGTCTACGTTGAGCCGGACTACCTCGACGAGTACACCTCCGGGATTCTGTGGGTTCCGGCGGTTTATGACATGATCAACGGCCCGGATTGGGTTAAGATCGTGGTTACTGGACCGAGCTGTCACTATTCAATGGACGATTCTGGGAACATGGAGGGCGACACGAACTGCGGGATGATAAGCGAGGACTTCCAGCGGTACAACATGGTGTGGAGCTATCCAACGGGCTTCTACGGCGGTATCTATGGAGACGTGCTCAGCTACGTGACCCTGACCGGGAACGGGCAGGGCTACACAGTTGGACCGGGAGAAGAGGTATCCTTGGCAGGTATGAACTTCAAGACGTACCGGGTAACCTGGAACGGCATCGTCCAGGGTGGGCTAGCCCAAGCCAACGGAGGCACGATAGTTGCACCCGAACTTCCGTTTCCGGTCGAGGTAACCGCCTCGCTCGCCATGCCCGGGGGTGGAGCCATATACGTCCACGCAAAGCTCATCAACGTAGGGTTAGAGGGGGTCGGTTGAAAACCCCAAGCCCCAACACAATTTTTGCTTATGTTCTGGGCACATATGGAACGGGGTTGAATACTACCGGGTGGGAGGTCGCCCTCACCCCTTTTCCAGCAACGCGTAGAAGAACCCTATCGTCCCGTGACTGTGAGGCCATGCCCTCATCGTCCCCAGCAAAAGGCCCTCATCGTAGGGGCCGGTCAGGGGGACAAGCCCCGCATCGGGGTGCCTGCCCAGGAACCACTCCACAACGCCCTCGTTCTCCTCGTGAAACATCGAGCATGTCGAGTAGAGTAACCTTCCCTCCGGCCTCAGGAGCTTCCACGCGCTCTCAAGGAGTTCTTTCTGGAGGGAGACAACCTTTGGGATGTTCTTCTCGCGGAGACGCCACCTCAGCTCCGGGTTCTTGGCTATCGTCCCGTCGCTCGTGCACGGCGCATCGAGCATCACCCCATCGGCGATCCCCTCCCCAAGAATATCCGGTGCCTTCCTTCCGTCCGCCCTGACTATCTCGGCAATTTCAACGCCAGTACGCCTGAGAACCTCATTCATGCGCTTTATTCTGGCTTTATCAACATCGAAGGCGTAGATTTTCCCCTCGTTTTTCATCAGCTCCGCCATGTGGGCTGTCTTGCCACCGGGAGCAGCTGCCAGGTCGACGACGGTCTCGCCGGGCTTCGGATCCAGTACAAGCGATGCGACGGCAGCAGCTTCCTCCTGCGCTATGGCGAAGCCCTTGTTGAAGAGCCATTCCGGGTTGAAGGGGTCAAGAATCCTGATGACGGTCTCAACTCTCCCGCTCCTCTCGAAGCGGACGCTCTTTTTTCTCAGATAGTGCTCAACGTCCTCAACGCTTGCCTTCAGGAGGTTGACCCTGATGCTCGTGGGCAGGGTCTCGTTGAGTGCCTTGAGGAGCTCCCCTGCCTCGTCCCCCACCAGCCCCCTCATCTTCACTATGAACCACTCCGGGAACAGGTAGTCCCATTTCAGCCGCTTTTCCTCCGTATCGATAACCGGGACGTATTCGAAAACCTCCGGAAGAAGGTCGTAGTAATAATAGCCCACGTAGGGATGCGTCCTCTTCGACAGAAACTGGGCAAGGCCCCTAAGGTGCCCCCGGGTTTTTTCACTCGGATCCCTGAAAACCGCGATCTCAACTGCCACCCTGAGTGTCGCCCTCAGCCACGGGTCGAGTATCAGCGGGGAAACCCCAACAAGCTCCTCGATAACCTCATCTATAAGCCCGAGCCTCCTCTGGACGGAGTAGAATATCCCCGTCAGTTTGGAGTTCTCCCATCCCTCCACCCTGTACCTCGCAAAGGCCTTCCTCCTCGCCTGCTGGCTCGGCTTTACCTCCTCGCCGAGCTTCACGGCCTCAACCAGTGTATACAGCTGCCTATCCGAGAGTTTGAGTTTCCCCATGTTCCTCCCACGCTAAATTTCAAAAGCTCTTAAAAACCTGCCGTCATCGTCCCAACCTGTCTAGGATGCGGCGGGCTATCTTCGAGTTCTCCTCCTCCGCCGAAGTCGCAACCTCCCCAAGCTTTGAGAGGAGGATCTCTCCTAACACCTCCGGGCACTTTATGGAGACTGCCTCAAGCACAAGTAGTGCATCGAACTGAAGCTCCCTACTCGAGAGGGACTTACCCGCAAAATCCACGACGGTGCGGGCGATCTTTGGGTCGCAGTCCCGGAGGAGGTAATAGCTGAAGAACTGGAATGCCGCAACTGGATGCGACTCCATAAAGCTGAGGACTCTCTCCGCTATTCTCCTTCTACCACCTTCAGCGGATACAACCGCAAGAACCCTGGCGGCCTTTGAACTCCCCCAGGGGGTACCACTCAACAGTATCCCAATTAACTCATCCACAAGGGGTTCCAGAACTAGGGCATCCTTCCCCTTAACACGGGATGAAACTGCCTGCAGGGTCCACAACGTGTCCGCCCGTGTTCTGGGGTTCCTGAGCAGTGCTTTAATCTCTTCAACGGATGAAGGATCGGATCTAAGAGCGGCCAGCAGAGCCTCGGCGTCCCCTTCTTCAACCGCCCTCGACACATCTACGGCCCTCTTGGTAGACCGGATATCATCGCTACCGCCGAACACAGTCTCCTTCACGCGTATACGTGTCTTCCTTGGAGGGGCCAGCTGGGTAAGGGGCGGGGACATGAACACCACCTTGCGCTTTTGAGGGGTCCTAAAGGGACCTGGGATCATTCGGGCGGGAACATCCATCCGCACTCCTCTGGTCTTCAACACGCTTCCCAACCACTTCAGGATGAACTCATCGGCGATGGCCACGGCAAGGTCAATGGCGGCGTTCACCTCACCCCTAACTATGAGCTCGTGTAGGACCTCCCTTGCTTCCTCGGGCCTCGATGAGTAGTATGAGTAGAGAAAATCTTCAATGGCGTGGGCAACCTCCCTGGCCTTGGACTTCACGAGGAAGTCTTCAGAGCCAGTTGCCAGGGATTTAACCCTATCAAGCAGGGGAGGGAGGTCCCCGATGATCTCAGCAGGTACGGGGCAGCCGAATACGTCCACCAGAATGCCCAAAACAAAATCCAGCAGGAGGGGATCCTTCTCGGATAGGAGCTCCCGGATGGAACCCAGCAGGAGCTTCAGAGTTTTAACATCCCCTGTAAAAACGAAGACGTTGAGTAGAAGCCTGAGCCCCATAGCCCGGATACGGGGGTTCCGTGAGGATATCAACCTCAAAATCTCAGAGCGCAGCATGGGGGAGGGTAGAGGATATTTAGATGAGCCACAACGTCGGAGAGTTCGCCGGAAATGACGTCATCGCCATATTTCTTGACGAGGGGGACTATCGTATGGACCAGTCTCAGAAGGGCCTCATCCGAAAGAGGGAACCCTTCAACCAGGTTTTTGAGGACCCTCACCGCCTTCATGGCCACCTTTGAGTCACCACTGCTGAGCCCCTCAAGGATGGCATCGAAACCCTCCGTGGCCACCGTGAACCTAACCCTCTCATCCCCCCTCTTCACAACCTCGTTGAGGGCCATAAACGCACGCGTCCTGGTGGTTCCATCCCGGTCCTCCAAAAGCTTCAGGAGTATACGGAGTACCCCGGTGTCCCGGAGGGCGAGCTCCACAGCATCCACTATCCTCCAGGACAGGATGAGATTCCTGATCTCCTCCTCACTTAAATTGCCCTCGGCACTCATTCCAGTTATAACTACGAAGCTGGGGACATATATCGGTTTCGCTTTTAAACCGGTGTCCCATCAACGGTTAACCGCTCAAACCGATACACGTCCACAAGAATCCGCTCAACGGATTTTCTGTGAAAGAAAAACTGGGCCGGGAGCTCAAAGGGAAGGGTAACCCTATGCGTTATCGAAAAACCGAAGTCTCTCACAAAGGCTTCGATGAAGCGTCTCACCTCAGGCTTGGCAAGGTGAATTGAGTAAACAACCTCCGCTACCTCAAAGGCCTTGAGGAGAAATGGCCTGTCTGCGTGGGGGCTCTGGCTCCCAAAGGGGGGATTCATAACGACAGTGTCAACCGCTTCGCTGAACCCCGATACGTCCATGTTCAGGAATTCAATGCAATCCCCCAGGCCCAACGCCCCCGCGTTCTCCTCCGCAAGGGCAAGGGCACTCTCATCGATCTCAACTGCGTAAACCCTTCCCGCTCCCATAACGCATGCCCCGATCGCCAGCACCCCGGTTCCCGCACCTAAGTCCGCCACGATCTTTCCCTGGATGTCCCCAATGGAACCGGCCAGCCAAAGCATCTCCGCAGCAACATCTCCGGGGGTTCGGTACTGCTCCAGTTCGGGTTTTGGGGAGGAAAACCCCTCCAAACGGGAGAGCATCATTGCAAGGTACCTTTTTCTCATGTCACTCACCTGTAGGCCATCTCCAACAGATCCCTGAGGGTTCCATGCATCTCGTATCCGGGGACGTGCAGGGCAGTGCCAATTATTCCGGACAGTATCGTAACCGACACCGCGCCTATAAGGAAGAACACGGACACGAAGACAGAGACCGAGAGGGCCAGTTTGACACCGGTTTTCTTCCAGAGGAGGTACGTGAGGAGGAGCAAAAAGCTCGCCAGGAAGTTCACCTTTATGAAGATCACCGCGCTAACGACGGAGAGAACGGCGGCGGTGGAACGTCTGGGCTGTATGTAAGTCATAAGCTCAAGAACCAAGGTGAGGGCCCAGTAGTAGATTCCAAATATCGCTATCCAGTTCAATACCTCAAAGGGAACCTCCAGCTCCATGGAACGATACCCCCACGGGTTCATCCTCCTCTCTTCCAGCGCCGAGGATCTCATCGAAAGCGTAGTCCTCGCGGAGGCCCAGAATTATTTCGACCTCAGTCGGTGTCAGCACGGGCTTCCTCCAGTTCTCGTAGTCGTCCATCGGAACCCTCGGACAGGCGACGACGACGTAAGCATCGAAGTCGAAGCCCTCCAAAGCCGGGTAGTTGATGTGGTTCATGGCTATGAGCCCCGCGTATTTCCCGTGCTCCCGGAGGAGGCTGACTATCTTCCTTGCCTCGGCCAAGCGAAGCTGGCCCTTCTTGGTGCTGACTACCACTCCAAACCTTTGAGCATCCATGGCCTTTGCTATCTGCGCCCAGCGCTTCCTTATGAGACGCTCCGCTTCCCCCCCCATCCATATGGCATCGCCGGAATAGGGGTTGACCGCCAAGGTCGGTTTGCCCGTTGCGACAGCAACGCCAAGGGGATGGAAGTAGCCGGCACCGATGAAGAGAACCCCCTCGGCATTGACCTTAGCCGCGGCAAAGTTGCAGCCAAGAACCTGACCGGGCCAAGAAACGCGGGAGTCACCTTCTCCAACGAGGACGTCAAAGCCTTTCCCTTCCAGAAACCCTCTTGCCCTTCTGAGCTGGTGAATGTGCTGGGCGGTTGTAACGAGGGCTATCCTCTTTCCGAGCTTTCGGATTTCCCCAAGGTTCTTCTCCAAGGCCGGAACCACATCAACGTTCGCAAATGCCGGGACAAATATCGTTGGAACTTCGAGGTGGAGCGTCATGTAGCTGTGGCCGAGATGGATAAGAGCATCGCAGCCGAGGAGTTTGGCCTCCCTATCTGCAGGGTCGCAGGCGCCGTAGTTGATGTCCCCGCTTATTATAGCCTCGATTCCGTTCTCCTCAAGGAAATCGGCCAGGGACCGGGCCTCTCTCTTCAACCCTTCAGGTGTCTGGATGAGCACCCGCTTGGCGTTGAGCTCTCGAAGGATTTTCAGTATCTCGCGGCTCGAAACTTCGTGCATTGAACCACCAGTCAATGATTAGGACGAACGGTTTAAATGGGCATCGGAAGGATTCACCGTACCGTGATATTCTGCACCATAAACCCCCGCTGGTGTACTATACGGTATATTCAGGCACGCATGTCCGCATCAAAAATCATCCATAAGCTTTATTAACCAATAAAAATCATGTTATTTCCGCAATACATTGGAGGGAATTTAAATGAAGAAGGTTGCTCCAATAGTTGCCCTGTTGGTACTTGCGACAGTGTTGAACCCCGTTGCGGCGTCCAGCAGTCTTGGCAGTTCGAACTACTACCACCCGTACCCTACCGGCATAGTACCCGGAGACATCGTCATAGGACACAACTCCCTGAGCAGCATCATAATCCCGGGCTACTGGACCCACACGGGTATAATCGCATACTACGACTACTCCGCAAACGACTGGGTCGTTGTGGAAGCCTGGGACAACCCCAGTGAGGTCAGGCTTGTATACCTCTCAGATTTCCTCAGGAGGTACGATACGGTCGCGGTTCTGCGCGTCGCCACCAGCAACTCCGTCAGACAGGCCGCGGTTCAGTTTGCCCTCCAGCAACTTGGCAAGCCGTACGACTGGCACTGGTACAGCAAACACGTTTATGGAGACAGCTACTACTGCTCCCAGCTCGTCTGGGCGTCATACATGGCCGCGGGTGGACCGGACATCGATGCCAACCCAGGCTGGAGCTGGAAGTATCTGGACGGCGTTGCTCCCCAGGAAATTTACGGCGACAGCGACACATACGTGATATACTATGACTCAGCCTGAACTCTTTGTTCACTTTTTATTATCCTTTATCCACATTTAGAGCGTCACTTTTTTTAAGTTCTATTGGGTAATCATTCCGCTAAAACCCAGGAGGTGATGAAATGAAGAAGCTCGGTGCCATCGTGCTTGTCTTTCTGTTTGTGGCGGCAACGGCCGCCCCGGCCAGCGCCGGCAACCTGCTGAACTATATCTGGGACACCAGAACCTACCAGCATCCGTACCCAACCAACGTTCAGGTGGGAGATCTAGTGTACGGCCACAGCCCGGACCTCTTCGGCGCAATAATCCCCGGATACTGGGTACACGTGGCGATAATCGCCTGGTACAACGAGAGCATTAACGATTGGATGGTCATCGAGGCCAAAATCGGGAAAGGGGTTATTCTGACTCCCCTTAAGAAGTTCCTGAGCAGGTACGATGTCGTCGCAATCCAGCGCGTTAAAACGGACGATGCCATTAAGGAGAGGGCGGTGCAGTTCGCCTACGCGCAGCTTGGCAAGCCTTACAACTACAACTACCTCAGCAAACCAAAGGTCTACAGCGACAAGTACTACTGCTCCCAGCTCGTCTGGGCGTCATACATGGTGGCCAGCAACTACAGGATAAATCTGGATGAGAACGACGGTGGCTGGAGCTGGAAGTACTTCTACTCCGTCGCCCCGCAGGAAGTCTACGACGACCCAATGACTTACACGGTCTACTACAACTCCGCTTGACCCTTAATTCTTTTTTTATTAACCCACCAGGCCAACTGATGGACGACACGTTCTACGGCACGTTTTATGTCCTCCCAGAAGGATTCTCAAAAACTTTAAATACCATAACCGCCAACCATACATCGAGGTTCGAGGTATTGGGGTGATCGCTATGGGGGGCCGCTGAAGGGATTATGGTGGTGACGACCGAGGGCATCCCCGGGTACCGTATCATTGAGGTGAAGGGGCTAGCCAGGGGAGGGGTGGTCATGGCCACCCACCTCGGCAGGGATATAATAGCCGGCTTTAGAAACCTCGTGGGCGGGGAGGTCACGGAGTACACAGAGATGATGGCAAAGGCAAGGGAGATAGCCCTCCAAAGGCTCATTCAGAGTGCCAAGGATATGGGCGCCAACGCGGTCGTCGGGATGCGTTTCATGACCTCCAACGTTGGCCAGAGAATGGCAGAGGTTTACGCCTTCGGAACCGCAGTCGTGGTTGAGAGGGGGTAGCATGAAGAGGACGGTCCTCCTCCTCTTTTTTACCCTTCTTCTGGTCGGTTACTCGGCGGCCGTAACGCCTCAGGAGGCCATGATGGAGGCTCTGAAGACCGGCAACTACTCCCTCGTCGAACCATACCTAAGTCCAACTATGGAAAGAGCCTTCTCCAGGGACGTCTTCGAGCTAACGCGGAACAGTTTAATCCACTCACACGGTGAGATAAAGGACTACGAACTAACCAGGAGCGAGAAAAAGGGTGGCTACACTGTATATTACTACCGGGTCACGGCCGAAAGGGGGAACTACACCGTCAGTGTAACCGTAAAAGACGGAAAAGTGGAGGGGTTTCACCTCACGAGCCTCCCACTGAGGTTCTCCCCCCCGGCCCTCTATCCAGTAGCCGGCGCCCTCCTGGCCTTCCTGCTGCTATGGTTCTACCTCAGAAAGCTCGGAATAGCGGAGGTGATCTTCGGCGCCGTCCTCCTCCTCATAGTTCTTGTAGTTCAGCCCCCGCTACAGGCCCTCCCAAAGTTCCTTGGGGTAAACGGGACGGCTTTCACGGTACTCTGGAGCGGCCTTATTGCTGCACTCGTCCAGGAGGTCCTCAAGTACTTCGCGGCCAGGGGTAAGCCCCTGCGAAAGGCCCTGTACATAGGCGCCGGCCTCGGTCTCGGCGAGGGCTTCTACGTTGCGGCCATCTCGATTTTCATGGGCACCGTCTCACCGCTCGCGGTCCTTGAACGTTTTCTGGTCCTGCTCTTTCACTCATCGACGACGGCCCTCTTCGCATACTCATACAAGAACGGCTGGGGGAGAACAGCGCTCCTTGCGATGGTTTTAACCCACTGGTTAATCGATTCCTTGGCAGCCTACTGGCAGTACAATCCAAGCTACTTAATACTGACCGTCAGTTACGTGACAATGGCAGTCCTGGCCATTCTCGTACTACTGAAGCTACTGCCCCTGGCAAAGCTGGAAAGGGAGGAAAACGTTAAATGGTGACCCATTTATTTTTCCGGAGGCGGTGCCTTGCTGAGGGATCCAAAGATAAAGGCCCTAAAAAAACTGAGAAAGGACCTCCGCTCCGGGCTCTACTCGTACCTGGTGCTCCTGCTCCTTGAGAAAGAGGGCGAGCTCCACGGCTACGCGATAAGAAAAAAACTTAGCGAGCTGAGCGATGGAAAACTCGTGCCGAGCGAAGGGGCCCTGTACGGCATTCTCAAGAGCCTGAAGAAGTACAAACTGGTTCAGGACACCTGGGCTGAAGTTGGCGGAAGGCCGAGGAAGTACTACTCCCTGACGAAGCTGGGCAGAGAAGTCCTGAGCGAGCTGAAGATGGAGATAGGGGCGATAATGGAGACGCTTGAAAAACTGGGGGTGGAAAAATGAAAGAGTTCGAGGTCCTGATTTCCCTTTTCCTGCTGTTTTCCTCGCTCCTCGTTCTGGCATTCAGGGGAAGACGGAACATCCTGATAGGCTTCCGCGTAGGCTACACCTATCACTAGGAAAGGGTTTGGAAGAAGGTGAACACGTTCTCCGGAACGGCGATGCTGATGATATCTCTCCTCCTGCTCGGGGTGGCCATCAAAGGCGTTTCCACCAACGTTTTCGTTCTCCTCATGGTTTCCCTCGTTATGGGCGTGGTTTCTGCGGGACTGTTCATGGCAAAGCGCGAGTACGAGCTTGAGGAGCTCCCGGAGAAAGCGCCCGAGAAACCTGGAAAGGTGATAAAACCCCCAGATTTAAAGAAGTACATCACCCTCCAGACAGCTTTTCTGGCCATCTTCACCGGCCTTTGTATAACTGGAAGAGTTCCCCGGGAAACCGCCATCGTTCTCGGCGGGGCGCTCATTCTGCTCCTCGCACTGACGTTTTTAGTTTCCCGGCCGCTGGTTTTCCAGCTGGCTCCGAAGTTCAAGGGAGTCATGGCGAAGAGGTTTGCGAAGGCACTAACTCTAGTCTCGGGCCTGACAACGACAGAGGTTGCCTTAGCGACACTCGGCTATGAAACCGGGCCGCTTGGCGTCGTCTTGCTTCTTATGACCTCGCTCGGCGTTATCTTCTACGCCGCTTTCATCGCCCTAACGGGAGCCTATGAGGAGGGCTACTACTAACACCCAAAGATTTTATCGACATCCATATTCCGATAGGTTTAAATAATTTCATGCATTCTTCAAGGTGGTGATATCATGTCCCTTGAAGGGCTCTACCGTTACGCCAGGGCGTATATGGAGCCGGGCAACGAGGGGGCGAGAAAAAGGTTCATAGAACTGTCGGAATTCTTTGAAAAGCTAAAGCTCCCCAGAGAGGGGAGGATCCTTGACCTCTGCGCTGGCACGGGAATAGCCGGAACCGCGGCGGCAAAGGCAACAAACGCCAAAAAGCTAACCCTGCTCGACCTCAGGGCCGAAGATCTAAAGAGAGTCCGAGAATGGCTCGAATTCGCAGGCCTGGGAATTGTCCCGACAAAGGTTCGCGGGGACGTGAGGGAAGTGGCAAAACTTACTGGGGAGCACGAGGTCGCGCTTCTCTTCGGCAACACCATGATACACTTCGATCCCTTCGACGCGGTCAGGATATTCTCCAACGTAGCCTTGACACTGACCGAGGACGGTGTTTTCATTGTAGAAGACACCGACAGGGTTTACAGGATATTATACAGCATCGGCTACAAGGAATTCTTCGTCGAGAGTAAGGGAGAAAACCACACCCTCGCCTCCGTCCACGAGGGATACGACGTCAGAAGGGGGACGTTCAAAAGAGCCTACTACCTACTGCCTGGCTTCAGAAAGGTGGGGGAGTTCGACTTCCACCACTGGGACCTGGCGACACAGCTGGCGATCGGGCGGATATTCTTCGGGGAAGCTAGGCTGATACGGCCGGGGGAGCACGGATTCACGCGCGTGGGGGATGTACTCTACTTCAAGCGCCCAAGAAAGGACATCGCCGTGCTTGTTCTCGACGACTTCAGCGGTCCGCGCTGAACGCTATCTCTATCTCCTGTCCCGTGTTCCCATTCTTTACGACGAGGTACTGGGGCCTTCCAATACGATGCGCTGGATAGAAACCCACGATATTACTGGAAAATCCGGAACCTGCTAATGGGATATTGACCACTTTCCAAAGGAATTAGATTTTCGTGATCGTAGTAATGCGATAATGACAGCACACAAAAGAAAGGCGGAGGGATGCAATCACAGGGCGTAGTGCTCGGGGCGCCTGTCCCTAAAGACGTCGTTCATCTCGTTGAGCTTCTTGTTCCTCGCCATCCCGAGGTCTATCTCGACAACGGCCACTTCCTCCTCATCCTCGCTCCCCACCGCCAGCACTTCGGCCCTCGGCGATGCTATCGTGCTCTTACCGATGAACCTCAATCCAAACTCCTCGCCGATCCTGTTGGCGGTTATCGTGTAGACACGGTTCTCCAGGGCCCGTATGGGCATCGCCCTGGGGGCGTAGGGCATCACCAAGTTGCTGGGGTGGGCTATGATGCCGGCCCCTTTGAGGGCGAGCGTTCTCGCGGACTCCGGGAAGAACCAGTCGAAACATATCATAACGCCGACCTTTGCGATCCCGAGGTTGAAAACATGGAAGCCCAGATCCCCAGGTTCAAAGAATAGCTTCTCACGGTAGAAGAGGTGAACCTTGCGGTATTTGCCTATGTATCCGCTGCCTATTGGGCCGGTAACGACCGCGGAATTGTACAGCCTTCCCCTCTCGTCCCTCTCTGCCGTCCCCGCGACAATGAAGACACCGAGCTCTCTGGAGAGCTCCATGAGGAACTGGGTTGTGGGTCCGTCGGGTATCTGACCTGCGACTTCCAGAACCTCCTCCCTGCTCCTGAAGTTGTAGCCCGTGTCAAAGAGCTCCGGAAGGACGATGAGTTCCGCGCCTTCATCGGCGGCGGCACGTATCAGCTCCCCCGCCCTGGAATAGTTCGCCTCAGGCTCAAGAAAAACGGGTTCCATCTGGACATAGGCCACCCTCATAATACCACCAAAGAAGTTACGTCAACCAGGTTGATAAAAGTAGTGGGTCGAAACTCCGTAGCGAGAGCAACCGTAACATCGAAATCAAGGATTATATACAATTTAAACAATCAATGTGTTACAATACAAAACGCATAAGGCAAATTAATAGCATTAAACCTCTAAAAAACACAGAAACCCCTTGCAAAGTACGGGAAAAAACAGATTCTAAAAAGGAACCTCCTAATCTTTAACGGGGCAAAGGGGGGGTTAAAAATGCCGTTGGGCTGTACAAAATTATTGCGGCGAGAACGAGGGAAAAACTTAAAAGGCAACCTCCACAGCTAAGCTTGCTAGTGAGGTGATGCTCATGAAGAGGAGACCGAGGAAGTGGAAGAAGAAGGGCAGGATGCGCTGGAAGTGGATGAAGAAAAGGATCAGGCGCCTCAAAAGACAGAGAAGGAAGGAGCGCGGGCTCTGAGTTCCGCCCTCCCTTTTAAAGTTCTCTTTTGGTGATCATATGGACTTTTCTGGAGAGTTCCAAAGGCTCTCCCTTGAGATTGAAACGGAAAACGGCAGGGCACTTCTGATGGCGGATCCTCACATAGGCTTTGAGCTCTCCAGGGGACTGAGGGTCAGAACCCGATTCGAAGAGCATCTAGCAGCGTTCATCCTAGAGAGTGACCCAGATATCCTCGTAATTCTGGGCGATGTAAAGGAACCGATAGGGCTGAGCTTCACGATGAAACGCATTTTAACGTGCTTCTTCTCCGAAATACGTGAGGTGCCCACGGTAATAACAAGAGGCAACCACGACGGAAGGATCGAGGAAGTAACGGCGAGATTTCCCGACGTGGAGGTTGTTGATCACCTGCTCCTGGGGGACCTTCTCTTCCTGCACGGCCACACGAAACTGCCAGATGTGGATTTCAAGGAAGCCTACCTCGGACATATTCACCCCACCTACACGTTCAACTCGAACGGTGTTAGGAGGAGAGTAAAAGTGCTACTGCGTGTCGGACGGTTCCTGATGCTGCCCTCAGTGAACCCGTTTATAGAAGGATTAGATGTAAGGGAAGGGATACTTATGGTGCCGTTCCTGAAATTCGCCAAATGGGGCGATATCTTCCTGAACGACGGGACGTACCTCGGCAGGGTGAGATTTGAAGGGAGCAGCGCCCATATCATGAAACCCCCACACCTTAAGGGGAGAGGCTTAAGAAGAAAAAGGACAAAATAAAGAAAAACGTCAAATTTCACTTTTTCACAGGGTTTGGCAGGGTTTCCATATGATTTAGCTTCAAAACGTCTTTGAGTGGGCCTGCTCAGGACCTTCAATGAGACTCCAGCACCGAGGAGGATTAGGACGGGGAGGCTGAGGGTGTGGATGATTAGTCCGATGAGGACGCTTAGTTTTCGGCTGATTTTATCTGCTACTCCTCCTGTCGGGACTTCAAAAAGGACGTATCCGGCGGCCATTACTGCCGTTGTGGTTCCTATTTGAGCGTAGTTGAATCCTTTAGTCAGGTAGTAGATGATGAGGATATTTCCGACGAAGCCCGTGCTTATCAGGGTGTAAAAGAGCCTGTACTTTTGAAGTAAGCCCATTTAACGTCCCCCAACGTGGTTTTAGCGATTTGTCTCTCAATTTCTTAATGTAGAATGCTTTTGTCTTTGTGCACCAAAATAGAACTCACTAATTATGGTTATCCAAAAACATATTGCGACGAGCAGAGCTTTGAAATTTGTGTTCTATCAATACCCAAAATCGAGTTTAGTTTGTCCAGGTGTTCCATTGACGGGATTAATAGAGGGCAAACCTTATTAAGGCCCTATGAAAATAAGGTTTCATAGGTGCGATATTAAGAGGTCAGGTGACGGGGATGAGCGATATCTACGAGAAGCTTGAGACGCTACTGCGTTCTCTAGGAGTGAAGAAGACGGAGCTCAGGATATACCGGCTCCTGCTCAACAGGAACGAACCCATGAGAATAACCGAGATACAGCGGGAGCTCAACATAAGTGAGAGGAGCGTTCGCGAGCACGTGCTGAGTCTCTACAGAAGGGGGATACTGAAGAGGACCCTAATCCAGCAGGGGTGGCTCGGGTACGTCTACACCGCGGTCTCCCCCAGCGAGGTCCTCGAAAACCTCAAAGAGAACATCATAAAGAAAATCAACGAAATCGAAAGGGAGCTCAAGAACTCCCCTAGCCAGAATGGACAGACCTAACCATTCCCGCCTCCTCAAGAAGACCAACGAGCTCCGCCAACACCCCCCGGTTCACTTTCCCGTACTCCTCCTCAAGCGCCTTGAAGGCCTCCTCCCTCGGCAGGAGCTCACCGAGCATGAGGAGTTCATGGAGCTGCACCAAGACCTTTCTGTCCTTGGTCAATTCTTTAAACTTCCCAACAAGGGATGGAGCTACCCTTTTAACAACGTCTTCGTTTACAAGGCCCTTAATTACCCAGTCGAGCCACGGGTACCTCCCAATTTCATGTCCACTCTCGATGCCGAGGAACCTCGAGTCCCTGGCGAGACCCCACATGACGAGCTTCTCCGCCACCTCCGTATTTCCCTCCATCCCAAGCTCACCGAGGTACTTCATTGCGTAGCCCCTTGCAAAGCGTCCGAGTTCATCCTCTCCGGCTTCAGCGAGGGCAAGTGCCGCTGCCGTGACCGCACGCCCTATCACCTCCACGCTCTCCTTGCTGACCTTATCCACCGTGTCCTCGCTGGAGTGGTAGAACCGGTCTGGCCAGGTTATCGACATAACCGCAGGGACACCGAAGAAGTTGAAGACGTCGTGGTCGCTACCCATCTCGTACGGGTAGGATTTAAACCGGAGCTTCGGTAGCGGGGAGCCCGAAAGACTCTCTCCCACCGCGTTGGTCATCCCAAGGAAGTACTCCATCAGACCGGAGACTACAGAGAACCGGGAGAGTGGTGTTCTAACCAGCATCAAGGTCGAACCCGCCCGATCCCAGCTTCCAGCAACCATGTCTAGGTTCACAACTGCGTAGTACCTATTCAGGTCTGCGTGGCGCTCTATGAATGCCTGAGTGCCGTAGTACTCAGGAACCCAGAGGAACGCAAAGCCAAAGCGAAAGGAATCCCTGTAAAGGGCATTCAGAACCCTGGCAAGTTCCACAAGCGTTGCACTCCCGCTCGCGTTATCGTTGGCCCCCGGCTTCGGATGACAGAGGTGAGCGGTGAACAGAATAAACGGCGGCTTCCCAATCTCGGCGTAGAGGATCGGGAGAACCTGGTGCTCTCTGACCTCCACCTCAATTGAACCACTGGCCTCCACTCTCCCACCGGAGAGAACCTTCGAGATGGCCTCCCTCGCCCACGTTTCTGGAACCGCAAAGGCGGGTATCCTGGCCCATTCCATGTCCTCTTTTGTCAGAAACAGGCCTATGTACGGGACGGCATTTCCCGTTCCTTCACGGTACGCTATGAAGGCCACGGCACCAGACTCGTTGGCCTTTCTGTAAGCTTCCCTCCAGGATTTCCCAACCAGAACCACCCTGCCCTTCGCCAGTTTCCAGTCCTCGTCCCTGAGTATGGGGAAGACATCACCCTTGAAGCTTCCACCGGGGGAGTGGGCCAGCGAGACGAGGGGTGTTTCCCAGGAGCCGAGCTCCCTCCCATTGAATCGAATTTCTGCCCTGATCAAGTCCCACGCTATCGGACTTCTGAGGGTCAAGTACCATTCGGACCCATCGTAAACGTCCCCGTAGAGAATGGCCTGTATGCCCAATAACTCAAGTTCCTCACGCAGGAACCTGGCGGCCTCAACAAGTTCCTTCGAACCCTGAATGCGGTGGAACTGACTTATCTCCGAGATGTAATGGAGAACCTTCGTGGAATCAAAAAGTCTGGCTTCGTCTAGAAAGCGTCTCATGAACATCCCCAACGAGTATTTGAATGAAGGGATATTTAAGCTGTTGCCCGGTGAGGAATGAAAACTCAAAAACCCAGGCGAAGCATCTTGGGTGGCCTTATGTTCTTCAGTGTGTCCAGGAGATCGGGGGGAAGATAAAGCCGCGTGGTTTCAATGAACCTGATGAACTCCCCTTCAATCTCCTCCGAAGTCTCCTCAAATGGGAAAACCTCCGGGGCTCCACGTCCATCCAGGATGGGGGCCCCCTTACCGAGGCCTTTTCTGATGTCCTCCTCCTTCTTCTTTGCTCCCTCCGCTTTTCCCCGCCGATATGCATCCCGTACAAGCTCAAGAACCCCAAGCTCTTCCGCAAGGGAGTACATCTGAACCTTCTTCCGTCGTATCCATCCCGCCCATTCGCTGTGTCCCCCGTAACCCACGAAGTAGCCGAAGCGGTAGGCCTCCTCAACCAGACGTTTGAGCTCGGAGGAGTCCCCCATTCTCCCACCTCAAAACGGGGCCTCAGGGTAGACCCTAAGCCCTTCATCGGTGAAGCGTATCCTCTTGAGGTTGCTGTCGTGAGGAATCCCGTGCATCTTGAGAACCTGGAGGGCACGGATCATCTGGTAGTTCCGCATGAAGTGGTGGATTACGATGACCCCATCGGCCAGGTAGTACTCGTCTGTGTACGTCTCAGAGCTAAGCATTTCGGAGACAAGGACCGTGGTAACGTTCATCTTCTGCAGTTTCCTGACGAACCTGCCCATGGCTATACGTTTGTTCTCGGCGTCGCGCGTTGAGTACTCAAGGGACGTGAAAGAGTCCACGACCACACGTTTGGCATTCTCCGCCTCCACAACATGGAGTATTGAGCCGAACAGATCGTTCCACGTGAACTTGTACTCGGATTCAAATATCATCCTCCCGAGGTCGTGGAGGGTTATCCTCTTTGATTTGACGTAGTCCAAAAGCCCGAAGTTGTATTTGAGCATGTTCTGGATGATTATCTCCGGGTGCTCAATCAGTGATATGAAAACCCCCTTCTCATCGTTTTTCGCCCCCTCTACGAGAAACTGCATCCCCAGGGTGGTTTTCCCGCTACCGGGTGGCCCTACCACAAGGTAGACCCTACCTGGAAGGAACCCGCCATTCAGCAGATCATCGAGTCCAGGAACCCCGCTTGGTACCCTTTCCAATGTCCTCAGAAGGTCTCCCACGTACATGCTATCCCCCACCCGAATATACAGTGGAGGTATTTAAGTTTGTGGTCTCCAGTATGAGGTCATCTCAATGGAGGACCAAATAGAGATTAATATAACATAAAGTTATAAAACTGCAATATCACCTGGATCAACCCCACGTAACGTGCCGGTTGAAGAGGAAGCGGACGATGAAGGAGAAACCAATTCCCACAAGGTTCGCGATGAGGTAGTTCATCCCGAAGAGGATCAATCCGGCGTAGACCATCCACTGGACAACCGCGCCTGTAAATGCGGCGAGATGGAAGTTCAGAAGCCGATTCGGCAGGGGCTTCCCCCGGACGTCCCTGAAGGTCCAGATATCGTTCCAGGCGAAGTTGTTGAGTATCGCCAGCTCCGTGGCGGCCACGTTGGCCAGTATCTTGTCCCAGCCCGGGAACGTCACAAACGCCCAGAGAAATCCCTCATTGACCAGTATTCCAGAAGCCCCGACTACCGAAAACTTGATGAGCCTGTCCAGTTCGCCTTCCCATTTCATCAGCCTCAGCACGTGCCGGAGGTAGTTCCACATAGTTCTGCCGCTCAGCTTGCTCTCGCCCGCCCTCCGGAGTCCGAACGTGAACGGGACCTCAACAACCTCCAGGTAGTGCCCTTTAATAAGAACCTCCATCAGTATCTTAAAACCAACGGGATTGAGCTCGGCCCCCGCGATAACCTCCCGCCTGAGGGCAAAGAAGCCGCTCACGGGATCTTTAACGTCCCTTATCTTTGGCAGGGCCAGTCTCCCGATGAGGATGGCCCCTTTGGAGATCAGCTTCCGGTACCAGTACCAGTTCCTTACCCGCCCCCCATGAACGTACCGCGATCCTATGGCCACATCAGCCCCTCCCTCAATCGCCCCCACGAGTTCGGGAATCTTCTCGGGAGGGTGCTGAAGATCGGCGTCCATGACAACAAAAACGTCTCCAGATGCCTCTTTAAATCCCCTTATCACCGCAGAGGAAAGGCCCTTCTCACCAACCCTTCTGATAACCCTAACCGGATACCTCTCTCCAAGTTCCAAGGCCAGCTCCCAGGTTCCATCGGGGGAATCATCATCCACAACGATGATCTCGTAGTCACGTCCATTGAGTGCCCGGTCGATCCTCTCAAAGAGTTCTCCAAGGTTGTCCCTTTCATTGTAAGTCGGAATGATTACGGATACCTTCATGCCTATCCTCCCCAGGGTGGGACTGATAACGCCGCAAACTTTATAAGTTTTACAAATTCTCTAAGGGCGGGTATGGGGCCGTGGGGTAGCTTGGCCTATCCTTCCGGCTTCGGGAGCCGGGGACCCGAGTTCGAATCTCGGCGGCCCCACCATAACAGCCTTTTCTGAAGAAAGCAGTGACGGGAAGAGCGCGTGCGATTCTAAAAATGCTTGTTTTTAGGTGGTTTACTCCCCAGTTGCACATCTACAGCGTTTCACTCTCCACAAGGCGTCCGAAAAAATGCCAGAACAAAAAGCGAAACCCGTTTAACCGCATTTTCAGAGCCAGGGGGCCCGTCATACGGGCAAGAGTTTACATACGTTAGCTCCAGTCAATTTAACAGATATTGTCCCAGATACAACTAGGGGTTCATTTCAAAACTTTGCCCCGCAAAGTTTCGAGGGATAAAATTTATAAATACCGCCCTGAACCTACCAACGGGTATAGCCCCGTGGTGTAGCGGCCAAGCATCGGGGACTCTGGATCCCTGGACCGGGGTTCGAATCCCCGCGGGGCTACCAAAGCCCCAAATTCATAACATGTACATTCTCGAATTTCAAACCGCATGTTATACTTCATTTAGTACTATTTGATCTTGGGACTTGCCCCAGCTATGTGATTTTTGCGGGTTATGCTCCCACGTTAGTTGGGACGTGCATTTTAAATCCTCCTCTCTCGAGTTGTGTTGTAAAATATCCAATATCTTGCTAAATTAAGCATGGGGACAGGCTAGTTCCCCGGCGCCGCTATGGAACATACAACCCGGTTCACACGAAAAACGCCTTATAAACGGAGTTATCCACCAGATTCCTGTTTTCGAACTTTTAGAGCAGGTTTAAATACCCCTTTACATTACATAGTTTAAGACTGGACCTTACTCCAGTCGGGAGGTCGTAGTCATGGGTAGGGACTTTGAGAGTGAGATTGTGGATATGCTTCGAGGGAGAGAACTCACAGTTGCGTTTATCACCCGCTTTCTGATGGAGAGGGGTTTTGAGATCACCAGACAGAAGGTGGAGAGGACACTGAGACGACTGGTCAACACGGGCATCGTCGAGGCCAGAATCGGAAACAACGGCAGAAAGCACTACAGGTTGGCACGGTGATCGCCATGGGGGCCTCCTCGGTCATACTTGGCAACAGCAGGAGGATGCTGCTCATAGAGTACCTCCGCAGTTGCGAAGGAAAGGCCGAGCTGAGGGACGTGGTCGAGTTCATAGCCAAGAACGAGGGTAACACCGACCGAAAGCACCGAAAGAGTGTCTACGTGAGCCTCGTTCAAACACATATCCCCAAGCTGGAACGGGAGGGTGTCATAGCCCTGAAGCATGGGGTGATAACCCTTGTCAGGGTCCCCAACGACGTTACAGTTTATATGGAGACCGTAAAGAAGAACGATATAAGCTGGAGTTCCTTCTACATAGGTCTCTCCCTGATATTCTTTATAACGGCAATCTACCTGAACAACCTCCACCTTGCGCTGGCCTCAATTATCTACGCCGGCGTTGGCGTTGTCCACCACAGAAAGATGAGACGTATCTGACCGCCATCCCCAGGGTAATCCCCCGTTACCGGCCGTTAACCTGCCATTTCATATATACCCCAACGGCCCAAGTAATGGACAGGCAACCCACGCGGTTGCACGAGGCACTGCGTTGATTTCACCGTTGCAGTGGTTGTGAGTGTATACAAGGTTTAGGGATGAACCCCACTTCACCGCTCGCTTCCTTCTCCACAGTGCCTCCTGATTCGGAGGCGAAAAAGATGAGAAAGAATATTGCCCTTGGAATTTTTGGCCTGCTGGTGGCCTTTGGCCTTGTATTGGGGGCCGGAGCCAACTTCAGGGACTACAACGCTGACAGGAGTGTCCACTGGGACATCGTCAGCGATGACAACGAGCTCATCGACCTGACGCCCATTCAGCCCTACGCATACATAAACGAGGGTGGCGTTCTGGTGGTTGACATAAGCCCGGACAATCCGAACTACCCAGGTTACGGCCAGGGTCTTAGCCCGAACTCGGAGTACAACTTCGACGAGGTCTTTGAGGTAAGCAACGACCTCTGGGAGAACAACATGAGTATAGTTGTCAGGATTACCAACGCCAACACCGCGATACAGTTCTACGGCGCAGACCACGACATCCACGATGCCAGCACCGGCAACATCGTCTACGCCAGTGACATGGCGAAAAACGACGTCTGCTTCGTCGTTGGTCCAGGAGAGGCCGTTAAGGTCGGCATGGACTTTACAGTTGGCAACGCAGCTCTGAACACCACAGAGAGCAGCAACATACATATAGAGGCCTACAGGCTCGGCACCGAACCCGCAGAACTGGCCGGAAAGTGTGGGCAGTGAGGTGAAGAAAGATGAACAAGCTATTTGGACTGGCTTTACTGATGGTTGGAATGCTCCTGGCAGTTGGAGCCGGGGCCAACTTCAGGTACTACTCCGCCGACAGGCAGGCGAGCTTCGACGTCGTCGCGGATGACAACGAGCTCATCGACCTGACGGCCCTTCAGCCTTACGTGACCTACGACGCTGGAAAGCTCTACGTGGACATAACCCAGTACAACCCGAACTACCCGGAGGGTGCAGGCCAGGGCATGAGCCCGAACACAACGTACGTCTTTGAGGAGATGTTTGAGGTAAGCAATGAGCTCTGGGAGAACAACCAGACCGAGTACCCGATATGCGTCGACATAAAGACCAACCATGAGGGTGTCCTGCTCTTCGCCGGGAACTACACCAACCCGATTGCAGGACCGGCCAACAACCTGGAGTTCACGGTCTACCACGGAAACCCCGTGCCCATTGGAATGATATTCGACAACACAAACGCAACCCTCGGAAACTATCAGTTCCAGATGAGCATAGAAGCCCATGCCGGGGCCTGTGAACAGTGATTTCTTTCCGGGGCCTTTGCCCCAAACCCTTTGAGGGGGGGTGCCCATGAAAAAACTAATCGAACTCATCCTTGCGGTCATCATCTTGGTTTTCATTATAGGCTCATTAGCGGGCTTCCTCCTCAACAGACCGGTTTTTCTGTCGTACGCTTATTCCAAGAGCATGACCCCCACTATAGATAAGGGCGACCTCTTCATCATGAATCCCTTAGCCAGAAACTTCGACGTTGGTGACATCATCGTATTTCACAGGCACGGGGGCTGGACCGTTCACAGGATCTTCGCGGTCACCGATGATGGCTTCATAACCAAGGGAGATAACAACGTAGCCACCGATCAGCAGGATGGGCTTTATCCCCCGGTTAAGAGACCGGATATAGCCGGAAAAGTCGTTGTTCTCTTTAGAAAACCCCTCGTCATCCGCGGTGGTGGAGCGTTTATTCAATCCGCCAGGGCAAAGCTAAGCAACGTCTACGTCATAGCGGTTCTCCTATTCATTGGGGCGTTTCTAACGTTCTCCGGGAGCTCCAAAAGGAGGAAGAGGATAAAGTATTACCGGGTAAGTGTTAGAACCCTCTACGCAGCCATATCAGTGCTCATCATAGCGGGCTTCCTTTTCGTAACGGTTGCATCTTGGGGAACGCTGGCCTTCACCTACTCCTCTACCCTCGCGGGCGGTCAGCGGGCCGGCTGGTACCTTCCCGGTTCAACCTTCGAGAAGAACTTAAGTGTGGAAAACAGGGCAGTTTACCCCTTTTACTACTTTGTAAGTGGGGGAAACGAGAGGGTAGAACTCCTGGGCCCCACGTTCCTCCGCCTCGATGGTGGTTCAAGCGCCAGCGTTTTGGCTCACGTTACTGTTCCAACAGACACCAGGATCTACCGCGAGGAGTTCCAAGTAAGGTCGTATCCGGCCATTCTACCGGTGTCCCTCGTCACGTTCCTGTACTCCTTCAACCCGTACCTGCCGCTCGTTGCATATGCTCTCTTCCTGTCGGCAGTCCTGTGGACCTTCTACGTTCTTTCAGGGGTTTCTGAGGGGGATATTCTTAGAATCAGGAAGCGGAGAGGAAGTCTCCTCTCCAAGATACTCGGAGATGGTTAGTATGAGAAAAGTCATGATATTCACGGCCTTCCTGCTTGGACTGCTCCTCATCATGGGTTCGAGTGGGAACTTTCGGGCTTACACATCACAGAGGAGCGCGGAATTCACGGTGGTTAATGGTAGCAATTCATACGTCGCCTACCGCTGTCTTTCAGAGCCGGTTCCCGTCAATGCAAGCTCCGGCGTCGACTTCACCGCGATAATCGTTGAGAACCTGATGGACAAATTAATAACCGTGCACGTCGTCGGTGACTACTCAAACCTACCGGACGGGCTCAACGGCAGCGTTGACAGTTCCACCTATACACTTGAACCGGGCGAGTCCGTCTCAATCGGAGGAAGTTTCTCTACGGGCGACGAAGTTACCAGCGGAACCTACGGTGTTCCACTCACTGTCTACGCCCAGTGGGAAGGGGGAAGCGCCGAGCTGAGGGACTGTTCCATGTACGCTAAGGTTGAACAGCCGACCTACGTTCTAAAGAAGGGCATAGTGGGGGGTGTTTATGAGTACACGGTTGGGGAGTGGTATACAATAACACTACAGCTCAACTTCACGAACAACGGCCCGGACGGCGACTTCGTCATAAAGGACGTTATTCCCAACCCCGGATGGAGGGCATTTTACCTGGTGGGCCCGCCCCAGCCAAGCTCGGGCAACGCCGACATGTTTATCAGCGCCGGCCACTGCGGTTGTGCCGGCTGGCTAATAGTGTGGCACGTCCACGTGGCCCATGGAGAGACCGTGACCCTAAACATCCCCATGGAAGCGGTTTTCTTCTGCAGTGGGAACTACATTCTCAACTGTGGGGCGCATCTGTGCGGGACGCACGTCGTCTCGAACCGCATCACCGTTCATGTAGCTGGAGGTAGATGACCATGAAGTTTTATGAAAAGATCGATAAAAAACGGACCATCCTGATTGGGATTGCCGTTTCAATTTCCCTCGCCGTTCTGTTCGGGGCCTACTCTGGTCTGGCCTACTCACGGACCCCAATAACGACGAAGGCAACGTATTCCACACTGTACACGGAGGAAGGGCACTTTAGACACACCGGGATATTCTCCAACGAGACCATCTACAAGAGTGGAGTATCGCTCAATTACTACCCGTCGAAGATAACCGAGGAACTGCTGGGGAACTACACGTTCAGGTTATCCCCACAGGCCACTGGCAGATACGAGGCGGCACTTCACGTCAACTACTACGTGTCGTCCGCCAGGAAGAAGGTGTACATCCTCAACGAAACGTCGTTCATTGGCCGGGGAGCATTTTCGGGCTCGTTTACCATACCGGTACATCTCAACATGACCGAGCTCGACGAGAGGCTTAAGGAGATACGGGAGGGCACCGGACTCTACCGTGCCGAGAGGGAAGTCTATATAACGGTCAAAGTGCTGAGCGACGATAAAGAGCCCTTTACTCAGGAAATCCGGCTAAACCGCGACGCCTCAGGGATGCTCTATTTCACGGGGTCCGACAAGGAATACAGAAAGGTCGTCCGGAACGTCAGCACAACGACGAACTCACTCTCCTTTGTAGGCTCGGACGTCGGGGTTTCAACTGCCAGAACGGTCTTCCCTGCGATGGCGTTGCTCTTCGCAATTCCCCCAGCGGGCTTCATCTACACCAAGAGGGAGAGGAAGCTGGACAAGCTCAAGGGACTAAGGAAGTACGTAGTCGAGGGGACGGCACCTTCAGCAGAGAGAAAGATCGAACTATCCTCGCCCAAGGACCTTGAAAGAGTTTTTGAACTTGTTGATCGGCCCATAGTCCATTACCGTGATGGCGAGACCGATGTCTATGTCGTAACCGATGGTGGAACAGTTTACGAGTATCGGGCTTCCTAGCCCGACCAACAACTTTAAAAGACCTACCCGAAAGCCTAACCTAGAAGTTCTTCAAGAGGTAAGAGGTGATTAGAGATGAACCCGTTCCACGACATAGAACCCGGACCGGAGGTTCCAGAGGTAGTAAACGCCGTCATAGAAATCCCTAAGGGGAGCAGGAACAAATACGAGCTCGACAAGAAACACGGCCTTATAAAACTCGACCGCGTTCTCTACAGCCCGTTCTTCTACCCGGTCGACTACGGAATCATCCCCCAGACCTACTACGACGATGGAGACCCCTTCGACATAATGGTCATCATGCGCGAGCCGGTCTACCCGCTCACCCTTATCGAGAGCAGGCCGATAGGCATTATGAAGATGAACGACAGCGGCGATAAGGACTGGAAAGTTCTCGCCGTCCCCGTTGACGACCCGTACTTCAAGGAATGGAAGGACATAGATGACGTTCCCAAGTCTTTCCTCGACGAAATCGCTCATTTCTTCAGGCGCTATAAGGAGCTCCAGGGCAAGACCACCGTCGTTGAGGGTTGGGGCAACGCCGAGGAGGCCAAGAGGGAGATCCTCCGCTCCATTGAGATGTACAAAGAGAAGTTCGGAAAGAAGGAGTGAGCCTCCTCCAACTTTTTTCAGGAGGTAAAGCCATGTACAAACTCCTAACGGTTAAGGACATCGTCAGAATCCCCCCCAAGATGTTCACCGTGGACCCAAAGGAAGCCGCGAAGATCGTGCTCCGCGAGACGTACGAGGGCATCTACGACAGGGATGAGGGCGTGGTGCTCTCCATCCTGGACGTCAGGGAGATAGGTCCGGGGCTCATAGTACCCGGCGATGGTGCGACGTATCACGACGTCGTTTTCGACGTTCTGGTGTGGAAGCCCGAGATGCACGAGGTCGTTGAGGGGGAGGTCGTCGATGTGGCCCCCTACGGGGCTTTCATCAGGATCGGTCCCGTTGATGGCCTTGTTCACATCTCCCAGCTGATGGATGACTACGTCGTCTTCGACGAGAAGAACAAACAGTTCGTCGGTAAAGAGACAAGGAGAACACTTCAGCTTGGCGACAAGGTTCGCGCAAGGATAATAGCGGTCAGCATAAAGAGCAAGGTCATACGGGAGAACAAGGTAGGCCTCACCATGCGCCAGCCAGGACTCGGAAAGGAGGATTGGATAGAAAAGGAGAAGCGCAAGGAGGCCGAAACATGACCAAAGAGAGGGCATGCAGACACTGCCACTACATAACCACAGAGGACCGCTGCCCGGTCTGCGGCAGCAGGGACCTGAGCGAAGAGTGGTTCGACTTGGTGATAATCTCAGATCCCGAAAACAGCAGAATCGCCCAAAAATTGGGCGTTACCGTGCCCGGAAAGTACGCTATAAGGGTTAGATGATGTACTTCAGATTAACCTCCGACCTGCGGAAACTCCTGAAGGAGCCCCTCGGCCGGCTTGAGAGGGGTGAAATCCCCGAACCGTACCTTCGGGCCAGGGGAGAACTCGAGAGAGCAGGTTACCTGATTACAGTGGGGGACGTTGTCACGGAGAACGTCCTTAAACTTGGGTTGAAGCCCGCGGTGGCCATATACGACCACCGAACCCACAGAAGGGAGTACGACCCGGACATAACAGACAGTGCAGTTGTTATGACCGTTCAAAATCCGCCGGGGACTATAACGAAAGCTTTATTAAACGCGATTAGAAAGGGCTTCCTGCTCGCCAAGCGAGGGAGAAGGGTCTACATAAAGGTGAACGGCGAGGAAGACCTCGCGGCGATTCCAGCCGTGCTCTACGCCCCAGAAGGGTCGGTGGTGGTTTACGGGCAGCCGAACGAGGGGGTAGTGCTTATAAAGGTAACATCCGAATGCAAGCTCAAGTGCGGAAAACTCATGTCGAAGATGGAGGTGATTCAAGATGGAGATTAAGGTTACCGAGATTAAAGAGAACAAGCTCCTCGGAAGGAAGGAGATACACTTCGACGTCCTCCATGAGGGAGAGGCCACACCCTCCAGGAAGGAAGTAAAGGGCAAACTCGTCGCAATGCTCGACCTGAACCCAGAGACAACGGTCGTTCAGTACATCAGGTCATTCTTCGGAAGCCACGTGAGCAGGGGGTACGCAAAGGCCTACGAGAGCAGGGAAAGAATGATGAACGTCGAGCCGGAGTACATCCTAATTAGAGACGGGATCCTTCAGAAGAGTGAGGAGTGAGGTGGTGGTTTAAATGGCCAAGGGAAAGAAGAAAACCAGCCAGAAATGGAAGCTCTACGAGGTACAGGGGGGGAAGATAAAGAGGAAAAACCGCTTCTGCCCCCGCTGCGGTCCGGGTATCTTCATGGCAGACCACGGCGACCGCTGGGCATGCGGAAGGTGCGGCTACACCGAATGGAAGAAGAAGTGATTTCTTTTTCCTTCCATTTAAAACCGCTTTTCTACGGGCATCTGGGATGAGGAGAATTGCCAACGTACTACGGCCTCAACCTCAAACTCCATCCTCAGGTCTACGAGCCCGCGGAGGATACCTTCCTCCTAGCTGAAAACCTCGCGGTCAGCGAAGGGGATACAGCCCTCGACGTTGGCACGGGCACGGGACTGATAGCCCTTCTGATGGCGAGGAAAGCCAGCTTTGTCCTCGGTGTGGACATCAATCCCCTCTCAGTTGAATTCGCCAAAGAGAACGCCCGACTCAACGGGATCACCAACGTGGAGTTTCGCTTAAGCGACCTCTTTGAGAACGTCCGCGAAAAGTTCGACGTGATAACGTTCAACGCCCCCTACCTGCCAGGTGAACCTGAGGAACCGATAGACCTAGCCCTGGTTGGGGGGAAAGACGGACGAGAAGTTATCGATAGGTTCATCGAGAGGGCAACGGAGCACCTCAAACCCGGGGGAATCGTCCAGATAGTTCAGAGTTCAGTGACGGGGATAGACGAAACACTGAGAAAACTGGGGGAAAAGGGGCTGACTGGAAAGACCGTGGCTAAGAAACATATGTTCTTCGAAGACATAGTTCTGATAAACGGCCGTGCACCCGTCAGGCGAGACGATAACGTGGAACCTCAAACATGAGTTTAACCCGCGGGTATCCCTCGGATTCAACGTCCTCCTCGAAGAAGTTGATATGTATCTCCCTCGCTTTGATCTCGGGTTCGGGTTTTATTCGCTCAAACATGAATTGGAAGGTCTCTTAACCCCTTTTAAACCTTTCGCAAATTGCCGAACTATTTTTCGACGATAAAATAACCAAACCACATCGCCAGGCCATCACATTTTTAAGAAGACCCGAGAAAGCTCACTCAGAGGGAGATTTAGGTGAGGCTAATGGCGATAACATTTGTATTAAACCCCAACATGCCCGAGAAGATAACGGACCTCTTCAGGAAACAGCACTACGCGCTCGTGGGCAGGCACAGCTCGGTGAAGCTCTGCCACTGGCTCAAGGAGAGCATAAAGCACGACCGCTTCTGCTACAAGCAGAAGTTCTACAACATACACTCCCACCGCTGCCTGCAGATGACGCCTGTTACGGCATGGTGCACCCACAACTGCATATTCTGCTGGCGCCCGATGGAGGGCTTCCTCGGCACGGAGCTACCACAGCCCTGGGATGACCCAGCATTCATCGTCGAGGAGAGCATAAAAGCCCAGAGAAAACTCCTCGTCGGCTACAAGGGAATGCCCGGCATAAACATGAAGAAGTTCGAGGAGGCATGGAACCCCAAGCACGCAGCCATAAGCCTATCCGGCGAGTCGATGCTCTACCCCTACATGGGCGACCTGGTGGAGGAGTTCCACAAGCGCGGATTTACCACCTTCATCGTCACCAACGGAACCGTTCCGGAGAGGCTCGAGGAGATGAAGAGAGAGGACAAGCTGCCGAGCCAGCTCTACGTATCCCTCACCGCCCCGGACATCGAGACCTACAACCGGGTGAACGTCCCCATGATTCCGGACGGATGGGAGAAGATAAAGAAGACGCTGGGACTCATGAATGACGCCCAGACCAGGACGGTGGTAAGGCTGACCCTCGTCAAGGGCGAGAACATGGGCAACCCCGAGGGCTACGCGAAGCTGATAAAGCTCGCCAACCCGATGTTCATTGAGGCAAAAGCCTACATGTTCGTCGGATTCTCGCGCAACAGGCTCACCATCAACAACATGCCGAGGCACGAGGAGATTAAGGCCTTCGCCGAGGAGCTGGTGAAGCACCTGCCCGGCTACCACATCGAGGATGAATACGAGCCGAGCAGGGTCGTGCTCATAATGCGCGACGACGTTGATCCCCACGGAACCGGAATCGGTGGCAGATTCATAAAGCACTGAGGCCTGTCCCTTTGTTTTATAAGTTTT
>Ga0256840_1000166_pt1 | contig 61593 bp, 61 predicted proteins | sample 355202metaG_FD_185969 | JGI IMG/M metagenome (GOLD analysis project Ga0256840, IMG submission 185969) | Hydrothermal vent microbial communities from Mid Atlantic Ridge, Atlantic Ocean - 355-202 | ecosystem: Environmental > Aquatic > Marine > Hydrothermal vents | place: Atlantic Ocean: Mid...
AACTCGGTGATGCTGGAAAGCCTCGTAAGGAAGTACTTCGGTGAGCCAGTCTTTTACGGAGTCTTTCCTGACGACGAAGAAGATATAAGGGGCGCAATAGAGAGGGCCAAGAATGAGAACGACCTCATTTTGGTTACCGGAGGTTCTGCCTTCGGCGATAAGGACTTCGCCCACCGCTTCGTCAAACTCCTTTTCCATGGAACGACGATAAAACCGGGGAGACCCATAGGCTATGGCGAGCGGATCTTCATAATGAGTGGTTATCCAGCGGCTGTCTTTGCCCAGTTCCACCTCTACGTCAAACATGCCCTGGCAGAGCTCGTCGGTGCTAAGAACTACGAGGTTCGCGTTAAAGCAACGCTCACCGAGCGTGCATCAAGCCAGCTCGGAAGACACGAGTTCGTGAAGGTGTGGTACGAGAACGGGGAAGCCAGACCGATCAAAAAGAAGGGCAGCGGAATAATAAGCTCGCTCGTGGAGAGCAACGGTTATATAGTTATCCCGGAGGACAGTGAGGGGTACCTCGAGGGAGAGACCGTGGAAGCCGTGCTCTACTGAGGTCAAGGGCATCTGTACAGAACGGACTGGGAAAGGCCCGCCTCTCTGTTTTCTTCGTTTGGGGGTGAGATATGGCCCGCCCGTAACACCCGCCCCCATCGAAGCCTACGGCAGAACTCGGGCGGGTTAACCCAGGCGGGCCGAGAAGTGTGCCCGGTCTGGGTTTCCCACGGTCATTGCGCTCCGTAACGCGGAAGGCCCTCCCGCGGGGACCTCGCTGTAAGACCGGGCTGTGGCCCCCGCATCGCCCCCCGGTTCATTCGTCCCCGGGGTCCTCGCGCGGGGGCAAAAAGGGTTGGAGGATTCCGTATATAAGGCTACCTCAACCGACCAGCTTATGAAGTTGAGCGAAGAGCTTCTCCCCCAGACTCATGTTGTCAACGACGAGTATCAGGGTGCCGTTGTTTACCACGACGAAGTCCCGGAGCTTCGCGAGGAACTTCATAACGCTGTCAGGTGGGTTGTACACCAGCAGGTACTCAATGCAATCCATGAGCACTATACCCCTACCTCCAGCCTTCGAGGTCTCCTGCAGGTACCGATAAGAAACCTCGGTTATCCTGGCGAGGTTCGTGGGGATTATGGTCTCTTTGATCTTGTCGTTGAAGGGAACGGTGGTGACGAAGTAGAAGCGCCATGCCTTTGGAACGTCGGTAACATCCCTTATAAAAGCGAGAACCGGAACGTCTTTGAGCTTGTCTTTGATTTTCCCGTATTCTTCAGTGTTAATTATCATAACACCGGGTTCAATTGGGGTCTCTGAGGCTTCAACCGGTTTCACGTTCATGAAGGATTCGGAGGACATCAGTCTCAGCATAAACATTACCATCAGGACTATCAGGGTTGTTGACATGGAAAACCCTATGGGCGCGTACCACTCGTGGATGCCGAAAAGGGCGGCGGGAACCAGATGGAATCCAAAGAGCACGATGCTTATGTATAGATATCGGGCAGCGCTCTTGTATATATCAACGGTCTCCCTGAGGAGCATCCCGGCCGTTATAACAAACATCCCCGTTATGCCGAGGGAAGCAGCCGCCGTGGTGGTCCACACAGCATCTTTGGTGTACGCATAGACCCCAAGCATGTAGAGCATAAATACGGTTGGCATTGGAATGAGAATGTAGATCGAGTCGCGTGGCACTTTGAGGGATTCTTCCTCCAGAAACTTCGCGGCCCCGTAAAGGAGAAACGCTGAGAACAACGTGAGAGAGATGTAGCTGAGCTCATTGAGGGTTGGAGACCCAAACGCACTCAGCAGTATGGCAATGAAATCAAAGAACCACGCAAGTGAAAATATCAGCGCGGCCTTTCTCCTGTTCTTGAGGTATATCCTGAGGATGAGAAACATGGCGGTTAGGTCGGCGATCATAACTACAACGCCCTCAGCCATCACCACCTGCTGCAGCACCGCCATGAAATCACCTCAACACCCGGCGCTCCGGGTCTCCAAACCCATCCCATCTAAACGGACCTTCCGGGGGAGTCCTGACCGCGGTTTCGTTCTCAAGCTTCACCACCAGGAGCTCCGGACGGGCGATGAGCATTCCGACCTGCCCCCTGTCACCGTACCCAACGACACGGTACACCCCTTCTTTCCTCACGGGTAGTATCACCGTGAAAGGATAGTTGGGATAATACCAAAAGCTTTTCGCATGCATCATACCAACGAGGTCGCCGAAACCGTAGTAACCGTACATGGGTATGAGCCTCGTCCCGCTGAACTTCTCCAAGAGGTACTTGAAGAAGGCGTAGTCTATCCCCACACCGCTCACTATGGCCGTCTCGATGTTCTCGCTGTAGGGCTCAAAGAGCATCATCAGCGGAGGGGCCGACCTGACGGTGTTTATCATATCGGCCTCCATCACCCGGTGGGTGTATTTCACGAGGGGATCAAGAAGCTTGAGAACCGCTTCAATCCCCTGTTCTGCCAGAACCTTCTTCGTTCCATCGGTTTCCATTCCTATGAAGTACAGAACGCCCCCATAGCTCCAGACAAGTTCGCTTATCTCATCCTGGTACCAGCCATAGGGACCGTGAGCCAGCGCCCTCATCTGGTGCTCCCCAGTGTAGATGCGGTCCAAACGATAGATAGAATCAAGGGCAGCGCGTAGGTATGCATGCAGGTAGTGGAGATATTCTCTGTCCCAGTGTCCTATGGCGCGTTCCCTTGTTGTTCCAGAGGACTGGTAGAACCTGATGTGCCCTTGGTAATCCCTCGGAACGAACTCCAGCCAGTGGTTGCGCAGGTATTCCTCCTCGGCCACCAGGCCGGCGTTGAGCAGGTTCTCAAAAACCTCCTCCAGAGTTCCCTGGAACACATCATCCAGATTCGGTTTGAGCCTTTCATTGAGTCCCATCCAGTACGGCGTATTATGAAGATGAAACTCAAAAACTGCCCTGAGGTATTCCACGGTGTCACTGTTTTTAACGTTCAAGGGATTATCTTGAAATTTTCCCAACATGTTATCGAATTTCGCGTACCTCATGCTGTGAATTTAGTCCCTTGGAGTATAAAACTTTTCCCATACTACGGTTCGTTGGAGCAAACCCAATGTTTAAATAAAATGAATACACAGTTCATACGGTGGTTACCTGTGGATATGATTGCAGGTAGAGTCGCTAAGGAGGACCTCTCCGATTTAAGGTACACCCTTGAGAGGGCCCTTGAAACAACGGAGTTCTGGAGAAGGAAATTCCATGGGGTAGACGTGGATGGTATAACACCATCCCGGCTCTCGGAACTTACCGAAACCGTTAACATCACACCCCACGATCTCTACAGAACCGATGAGGTCTGGCCCGAGTACATCAGGAGGGGTACCGTGTTCCACGCCGTGATGAGGACAAGTGGAACCACCGGGAAGCCCAAGCGCGTTCCCTACACGCGGGACGACAGGTTCAGGACAGGAAGACAGATCGAACCCTGGGTGCGGGAGTATATGGACAGGGGGGATCGGATCGCCTCGTTCTTCCCGCCGCTACCCTCCTCCTCCGGTATGTTCGCGTACGGCGGATTTGAAGCCATCACCGCAAAGGCCGCGTACTACCAGATCCCCATACAGTACCTCTTGGATAAGAACATGCTCCTAAGCGAGCTCAGGGACATAAAACCAACCGCCCTCTTCTGCTTGACCGCGACGGCCTACAACCTCGGCCTTATTCTCCCAGAGAGTATAAAGAAAGACATCCAGACAATAGTGGTCGGGGGAGAGACGCTAACGCCGGAACTCGCCAAGGCCACCTTGGAGCTCTTCGAGGATGCTGTTATAGTGGACAACTTCGGCTCAACCGAGGATGCGATCACTGGATATCGGGTCGTCAAAAGCGGGAAGACCACCCCGTTCACGTTCCCAGACTCGGCGGTTATCCTCAAGGACAACAACGATGGCTACTCGGAGTACAAGAGAATGTATATAACCAAGGTCATGCACGAAGGAGAGCTAACGGGGCTGCCGCTCTTCAACTACGATATAGGGGACCTAGCCAGGATAGCCGACGGGAGGGTTATGAACATCATCCGCGTCAAGGACGTTGTGAGCCTCGCGGGGGCCAAACTGCACATCGACCAGGTTATGGAGATAGTCTACAATCATCCAAACCTGCTCGACTTCGTGATGATATACCACCCACTCTCCCCAGAAAACCCGAAACCCAAGGTTATCATACGGGTGGCGTACAGAGAAAAGAAGCCGCCGGGGATAGAGGATGAGGTCAGGGAACTCATCTACGAGGCAAACAACCCCGTCAGGTACGAGGTCGAAGAGTCCAAACAGGCCGAGCTCATCATCGAAGCGGTGCCCCCCGAAAACCTTAGGGCGGACCTCCCCCAGAGGCTGGGGAAGACGAAAAGGATATACATAGTCGGCAGGGATCTCTGACCCATTTTCTTTTAACCTTCTACCCCGTTGTCACAATGGCGAAAAATTATTTAAGCAATTTCTCGGAATTCCAACCGGTGATGGGTATGGATGGAAAGATCATCCACGACGGGATACACGGCAGTATGAAGATAAGCGGTCTAATCCTGGATCTCGTTAAGACACCTGAGTTTCAGCGTTTGAGGAACATACGACAGCTCGGTCTTGCCTACCTCGTTTATCCGGGCGCGAACCACACCCGTTTCGAACACTCCCTGGGGGCATGGGATATAGCAAGACGGCTCTCCGCCGAAGTTGGTCTGGATGAGAGTGAGAGCATGCTCCTCCAGGTCGGGGCGCTCCTCCATGATATCGGCCATGGGCCGTTCAGCCACACCTTTGAGAGCATCTACAAACACTACGTTAAGGAGCACGACCATATGCGCCTCGGTCAGGACATCATACTGGGCAGGACGAACATAACGGAGAGGGAGGATGGAGGCAAGATACCCGAGATAATCGAGGCATACGATTACGACTTCACGGCCAGAGACGTTGCCGAGCTGATCCTGGGCAGGCATGGAAACCCCTACCTCGGGCATATGCTCCACGGCGACGTTGACGTTGACCAGCTTGACTACCTCATAAGGGATGCACACTACACCGGCGTCGCCCACGGCATAATAGACATGGAACGACTTCTGAAGGTCCTAAAAATCCACGACGATGAACTGGTGGTTGACGAGAAGGGTATAGAAGCCGTGGAGGGCATGATGGTGGCAAGGTCCCTCATGTACTCCAGGGTCTACTTCCACCACACGGTTAAAATCGCCGAGGGTATGCTGACCAGGGCCCTGGAATTCGCCTTGGAGGAGGACCACCTATGGGACTTCTGGAGGATGATCGATTGCCGAGTTCTGGTTGAGCTGGAGGATCTGGAGGGACTGCCTGTGGAGATAGTGCGGAGAGTTAAATACCGCGATCTGTACAAGGCAGCGGTCTTGGCGAGTGCCGATGACCTGAGCGCCGAGGAGAAGAGGGAGCTTCTGGCCGCATACCGAAACGTGAAAAGAAGGCAGGAAATGGAGAGGGCTCTGGCTGATGCAGTCGGTGCGAGGGAAGGCGAAGTCATTCTGGAGTTCAGCATAGCGGACCTCATGCTCAGCGAGCCGAGGCTGAAGGCCACAGAGATAAACGTCCTCCTAGACGACGGAACGATCGAGCCCCTAACAAAGGTCACCCCACTGGCCAACGCCCTTAAAAGACGACAGACACCGAGATGGGCCGTCCTGATAGCGGCACCTTCAAAATACGTGCCAAAGGTCAGGGAGACGTGGAGAAAGATTGTATTTGGATGAATCGAAGAGGGGACTACCTGGAGAACAACCCTTTCTTTATCTCCCTCTTCAACTCCTCTATGAGGTCTATGAGTTCATCCGCATCCCGAATCTCCCTAAGGCGCTCCTTGGGTATGAGAGGGACCTCCCCAACGACCTGTGTCTTGGTCTTCTCCAGTATGAAGACTCCGTCGCTGTTTATGATCTTCCCAACCTCGGCAACCATCTCGGCCCGTTTAACGGTTGAGCTCGTCTTTTTCTCATCAACCCCCGTTAGTATCCTGAACTTATCCTCCTTGGAAACTGCGTTAAACGGTGCTTTCTTCACCTTGACAACGCCCAGACCCAAGAGGCGCAGACGCTCGAACACCTCCTGTTCAAGGGGAGTTTCGGGCTTAACGTCCAGCCTCGCCTCCACGGTTGAGTGCAGAACGTCTATGGGCTCCGCGAGGGGTTCGTCGAATATCTCCTCAAGTCTGAGGGCAACGTCTATTGAAACCGCCTGCTCCCCACGCTCGTAGTTGAGGAGACTCTTTCGGGAGACACCTGCCATCTTGGCAAGTTCATTAATGGAGTACCCGTACCTCTCCCTGAGTTCGCGCAGGAGGCTACCGTTCACCCGGACATAAAAGCCGCCGCGCTCGGCAAAGATCGCCGGAAGTTCGTTTTCAACGAGGACGTCGTAGAGGGTCTCGGGCCGGAGGGAGTATATGCCGAAGCGGTCGTAAACCACCCCCTCCTCCAGCTCGGAGTTCTTGGTTTTAATGCCGATTATGAGGGGGGATGCGTTGAAGAACTTTGAGAGGCGCTTGAGATCCTCGGCCTGCTCCTGGGTCACGGTATCGATGTTGGTAACCACCTTTATGAACAGCAGGAGGAATAACCTGCTCGCCACTAGGTCGAAGCAGGAGCCCTTAAACTCAAGGCGGGCGGTCTTATACCCTGTACCCCTTAGAATGCCCTCCACAGCCCGTATGAGTCTTTCCCTGTCCATCATACTTAAATAGGATTTCCCCTTAATAAACTTAAGGTGTTGATATGAGACCGATAATCATCAAAGGAAGGCTCGTCTCCCTTGGAGTGCTCACCCGGGAAGATCTAAAACGGTTGTGGATGTGGTACAACGACAGAAGCGTGAGGTCGTACCTCTCTTTCCCCGGGGAGGTCTACTTCTACGAAGATGAGCTTGAGTGGTATGAGGCACTGCGGCGGGGGAAAAAGCGTGAGAAAGTGTTTACCATCCTGGAACGGAGCAGTAAAGGGCTCACCGGGGTTGTGGGCCTTCACGGCATCGACCACGAGAATGGCCGTGCGGAAGTTGGATACTTCCTCTCACCGGAATACTGGGGAAGGGGCTACGCGACTGAAGCAGTTGCACTCGCCCTGAGGTACGCTTTTGAGTGGCTCAACCTGAGGAAGGTCTACGCCCACGTCTTCGAGACGAACCTGGCCTCAATAAGGGTCTTGGAAAAGAACGGTTTTAATCTAGTCGGAAGGTGGAGGAAACATCAATACGTGCCGGGGGAAGGCTTTGTCGACGTTCTCATGTACGAGAGGTTCCGTAGTGGCGTTTGATTTTTAAACCCCCCCTCCCTTCTTCAACCATGCTCCTCCAAATTGGAATCGACGACACAGACTCACCAAACGGCATGTGCACCACCTACATAGGTGCGCTCCTTTACAGGGAGCTTTCCCGCATAGCGGAGCCAATCGACCTGCCGAGGCTGATAAGGCTCAACCCAAACATCCCCTACAAGACGCGCGGCAACGGAGCGGTCGCGATGACCTTCGAGGTCGATGAGTGGGTTATCCCCAAAATCAAAGACACCGTCCTTTTCTACGTTAACCAGCTGGCAGACTTCACCCACGAGAACACGAACCCGGGAGTTGTCTTCTTTGAAGGGAATATTCCAGAAGAGCTCCGCGAGTTTTCGCTTAAAGCCCTGAAGGAGCACGTTACGATTGAAGATGCCGAAAGGGTCGCGAAAGATATCGGGGCGGAGGTCTTCAAGTTCAAGCTCGGCAGAGGGGTAATCGGCGCGCTCGCTTCAATCGGCTACCCTCTGAAAAGGTTCACCTACGAGCTGTTAGCTTACCGCGAGCCTGAGAACTGGGGGACGCCGAGAAGGGTCGATTCGGAGAGCGTTTTTATGGCAGACCACTGGAGCTACCCCTTCACCTACGACAACGTTGACCCCTACAAGAGGAGCGTCATCATAACGCCACACGGCAAAGACCCCGTTCTCGTTGGAATACGCGGGATTGATAAGGGAAAAGTCCTACAGACCTTTGAGCGGGTCGAGTTTGGTGAACCTATCGCTTTCTACCAGCTCTACAAGACGAACCAGAACACCGACGACCACTTGACTCCTAAAAAAATCGGCGAGCTGAGGCTCTACGACAGCGCGGTTGTGAGGGGTAAAGTGGCCGGCCCCTACTGGGAAAAGGGCCGGCACGTCTTCTTCGAGCTTGAGGACGAGACCGGTAGAATCCGCGTCGCGGCCTTCGAGCCGACGAAGAAGTTCAGGAACTGGGTCAGGAAACTCCTACCGGGCGATGAAATCATCGCGGCCGGTGGCGTTAAGGAGCACGATGGAATCTTGACGCTCAACCTTGAGAAGTTCTACCCGGTGAAGCTCGCCTCCAGAATTGAATACCGGAAGCCGAAATGTCCAAAGTGTGGGGGAACGATGAAGAGCAAGGGCGACTATTTGAAGTGCAAGCGCTGTGGCTATAGAATGCCGAAGAAGCTTATTCCAGTCGAAGTCCCGCGCGAGTTGGCCAAGAAAATCTACGAGGTTCCTCCAGATGCCAGGAAGCACCTGTCGAGGCCCCTCGTCCTGCCGGGTGGTGAGGAGAGGATTTTGAGACTTTTGTGAGCGAAAGGGTTTAAAATGATAATTGCCATTATCATAATGGTGATTATCATATGAGCTATTTTGTGGGCAGGAGGGAGGAGCTTAAAGCACTAAGAGAAAGAATCTCAAGCGATAATTTTGAGTTAATCGTCATCTACGGTAGGAGGCGTGTTGGAAAGACCCGTCTCGTCCTCGAAGCCGTGAAAGACGTCCCCCACGTTTACTACCTCGCCGTCGAGGGGGATAACCTGAGGCATTTCCGAGAGACTGCCGGGAGAGTTTTTCAGGAGGTGAGATACGCCCGGGAAGACTGGGAGGGCCTTCTCCACGCCCTCAGAGGGAAAGTCATCGTTATTGACGAGTTTCCGAACCTGATAAAGGAAGACCCCACCGTTCTGAGCGTTTTTCAGAGGGCTATTGACACGGACCTTTCGGATTCAAAGACAAAGCTAATTCTTCTTGGCTCTTCAGTGAGCATAATGACTGAGAAGGTTCTCAGCTACAAGAGCCCGCTCTACGGCAGAAGAACGGGCTCAATGAAGCTCAAGCCTTTGAAATTTTTCCATCTAAGGGAGTTTTTCCCCAATGCCGACTGGAAGGAACTCGTAGAGGTCTACGGCATGACCGATGGGATTCCATTCTACATAACTCAGGTTAGGTTGCCCTTCTGGGAATGGCTTGATAGAGAGCTGAAAAACCCCGTAAGCCTTTTCCGCGATGAGGTTGATTTTCTGCTGAAGTATGAGTTCACGGAGACGAGAACATACCGGAGAATCCTTGAGGCGATATCTCTTGGCAAAACGACACCGAAGGAGATAAGGGACTTCATCGGCATGAGACACTCGGACGTAACACCCTACCTCAGAAACTTAATCGAGACCGGGCTCGTCGTGAGGGAGGTTCCGATAACTGAAAAGCCGAACTCAAAGAGGGGTCGCTACTACCTGGCCGACAACTTCCTCGCTTTCTGGTTCCGCTTTATCTACCCGAACCTCTCGGCCATCGAGGAGGGCATCTTTGACGCTGAGGAGGTTAAGAGGGATTACAGCCACTACCTTGGCCCGGTGTTTGAAAAAGTAGCCAAACAGGTTCTGATCGAGCTGAACAAGACTGGAAGGCTACCCTTCCGTTTCACCAAGATCGGGCAGTGGTGGAGGAAGGGCGAGGAGATTGACTTGGTGGCGCTGAATGAGCGCGAAAATAAGGCTCTCTTCGTTGAGGTGAAGTGGAAGGAGTTGAGCGAAAGGGAAGCGAGGGGAGTTTTGAGGGGCTTGGAGAGGAAGGCTGAGTTGGTTGGTCTTGATGGATGGGAGAAGAGCTATGGACTGATTGCTAGGGGAGTGGAGGGCAAGGAGGAGTTGAGAGCAGGGGGCTGGTGGGTTTGGGACTTGGAGGATTTCGAAAGGCTTATCTCTTCTGAAATCCAAATTCAGAGGGAGGCATGACAATGGTGCTCACGCGGAAGAAAACAGGAATAGTAGTGGTGGAAGAAAAAAAGAGATTCAGAACGGTGAAGAGGAAGGAACAGGTAGATGTATACACGGCACCCACAGGACGTAACAGCACGGTTTTCGCCGAAATTGCCCAGATCGCCGCAGGATTGCCTGACCTGCACCCAACACACACGCACTGGGCCAGCGATGGAACCAATTTTATATCAGAAAGAGACACACCCACAGAGGTAGGATACGATTTTCTGATAGGTCTGTTCACTGGGTTGGCAAGAGATGGCGTCGGCGGCGCACACACAAATCACGTAGAGTTCCGCTTCCACAACATACTCAAGGAAATCGGTGAAGAAGTTGAGATACCATCTACACGGCCTACAAACTGAGGGGAAAGATCAGAGACAAGGAGAAAATCAGAAAAGCCGTTGAGAATGCCATTGAGATTTCGGACAAACTTGCGCACAACATATTCGATAACCGAGCAGATCCGTACTGGATCGCTGTTAATCACTACAAAAACTTGTATAATCAACCGCCGCCAGTCCAGCTGACTGGGATATTTGACGGACTTCTCCGAGTACCGCGGGAGAAGGTGCTTGGAACAATAGGAGATCACATAATCGAACTGAAGAAGGTATTCCCAAACGTCGTGAAACCAGAGGAAGTATATGGTGATCTATGGTTCGAGTTCCCCAAGAAGAAAGGGATCGATCCAAAAACGCTGGAGCCGATTGAGGCAAAACCAAAATCCTCTGAGGAGAAGATTTCCACCTTTACCGAGCTTCTTGCCATAGCTAAAGCCCTCAAATACGCGGGATTCTCAAGCGAAGCGATGAAGCGAGCGGAGATGGACTTAATTAACAGGCTCGACCGGCTTCTCGAAAACCCTGAGGAAAACGCCATCGAGATAGCCCATACGGTTAAGCTCCTCAGGCTCGTTCAGAAGAAGGAGACTGAGAAGATAGCAGAGTTCGCTAAGTGAGAGAATGCGGGAAAATTCCTGTTTTAACATTTGAACCCCTGCAAAGGGATTTAAAAAGAGTTTGCAGTGAGGATGCAGTCTATCTAATGACCTCAATCGCGTTAATGCCCTCAAAGTCAGAATCAAAAGTCGCTATCCTCGGAATGCCGTGCTTTATGCAGGTCGCGAGGATCGTTGCATCGCTTGGCAGGAGACCGTACATGGCGGCAACTTCTTTTATTATTTCGGCTCTATCTTCATCGGGGAGGATATCAATCCAGCATCCCCGATGAGACCTAAGACCATGGAAACCGCCGTTTCAATCAGTTTTAAACCATCTGGAGTCTTGACGAATTGCTTTACATCGTAGATGTTAGAAATTCCGTGTTTCTCTTTGGCGAGCTTCCTAAAAGAGACGTAAACTGCCTCGTTGATTGAAATCGGAGAAATAACCAGCTCGTCTTCTGAAGTCAGCATGTCCCTCGCTCTTGGAGTTAAGGATGTCATGAAAAGAAAGTTGTAGATGATGTTGGCGTCAATGTATGTCCTCAAAGCCCTTTAGATAGAGCGTAGGTGTCGAGCTCCTCAACGGAAGCCTTTCCGAGTATTCCCATGTAGCTCTCAACGGGAAGTTTCTTACGTTTTTTCTTTGATTTTAATTCAAGGTAGATTCGAAGGGCTTCAAGCTCAAGCTCTCTTTCAATGGCCCGTTTGGTCTCCTCACTAACCTTTCCGGGCAGTTTCACGCGAAGGTTGCCCCTTCCATACCCCCACCGCTCTTAGTTTGGGGTTCATTGGATATAACCCTATCCCCTCATCACCTTCCACACTAACAGGGGGAAGACGAGCGTTGCATCTGCCCAGATCTCGACGTAATCAGCTTTTGCCCTTATCTTGCCCCAGCTGACGCCTTCGCTCGGAGGGGCACCGCTCAGAGAGCCGTCCCACGGAATTGCCGTTGTTATGTAAATCGCGTAGTCCGTTCCTCCCCTGAAGAGATTTGCGTTGATTATCGCATGCTTAGGCAGGGAACCTCCGAGGATTATCGAGGCTGTTTCCTTGGCGGTAACGGCCAAGTTGTTGAGTTTCACTATATCGTTGGCGATATCAATGATCAGCTCCCTGTCACCACGCTCCTCCTTGAAGAAGTAGAGCATGTCCCCTATCGAGCCGTCGGTTATGGCGGGACAGAAAATCGGGACGTTTCTCTTGTAGGCCCAGTAGATAACGCTCTTCTCCTTCTCATTTCCGAGCTTCTCGTCCATGTATCTACCGAGCTCGTGGATGAACTCGCTGGCAGTGAGAGACTTTCCAGCTTCGCGCTCCATCTCAAGAATTCTTTCGAAGAATGGAATCATGTACTTCTCGAATTCAATGTAGCGGTCGTTGGGCACGAAGATGTTGCCTATCCTGTTTATGCCCTTTTCCCTGAGAAGGACATCGTTCACCTGCCAGTCGCCGAGGACGAAGGGCTTTAATGCCTTTATGAAGTCCTCCTCGATTCCTCCAGCGGTGGTTACGATGACGTCCACCTTGTCTTCTTTCACGAGCCACGCAACCAGCTCCCGCAGGCCAGAAGAGACTATGTTGGAGGTGTATCCGAGGAAAACCCTGACCTCTTCTCCCTCCGCGCGCTTCTCCTCGACCTTGCGCCATATCTCTATCGCCCTTCCGAGGTGCGTCGCCTGAAAGCCTGTCCTCGTGTAATAATCCAAAACCTCCTCAAGGCTCGAAACCTCATCCAACCATGGACCCTCGATTGGAAGGCCCTCAACCTCTTCGCTTTCTTTAAGAACAATGTCTTTTGGCTCATTCATAGGATGACGTGTGGTTGATTGCTTTATAAATAATTGGGGTACGGTTTTGATAATATGACAATTAACTTAGAAATTCTACCAAGTTTTTTGTAAAATTGACAATAAAGAAAAAAAAATCTTAAATAGTATTGTATTCCTAACTTTACTGAAATAACTCTATAGGAGGGATAGATATGATAAGGAAAAAATTAGCCAGTATTCTTATGGTATTAAGTTCCGTGGTATTAGCAACAACAATAGAGCTGCAGGGATAATTATTCCAGGTACGTACCATAACTACTCAGAGGTTACTGCATACGCAACTGACATTGTTGGATGGCACATGGCGTGGGTGACGTCCAAGTGGACATTCGCAACCTCATCCAATGGGCAGTTCCTCCTAGACAGGAACACATTCATCGAAACAACTACTGGAGGCCACTTAGGAGACTATGGAAGCTGGGATTATACTCAGGCAATCCCAAGTTCCAACGAATTGGAGTTCTGGGGAGTATTCACGCTTCATGGGTTGCCAGGAAACGATCTACAGGGAGTTCTGTATAATAGAGTCCGCTTTAACGGGAAGACTCCAGATGGTATGAACTATAAATACGAGGTATATTATGGGGTTAATGGCATAGCTAGCCAAACTGAAACACTTCCTGTGGAATTCGCCATAGAGATTGATGCATGATAGTTCTTGCAAATACAAATAGCATAATTTTTTATTTATTTAGCCTTGTATACCAGTAGGAGGAACAAACAATGACAAAAAAAAGTACATACCGGATAATCGCTATTACTCTTATAAGTTTTGGCCTTTTAGTCAATTTTGGGCCGGTCATGTCGTATTATGCTAACACATATATTCATGTCCCTCACAAAGGCAACATTGTCAATGGTAGCACACTCTCGTTCTATGCATTTGTGGGGTCTTTCTACGACAACAAGAGAAGAGCCACGAAGAGTTTAATCTCGGGTTAATCCTTAACGTTACCAGTTTGGGGGGTGATAGATATAAAATTAAATACACAATCTATAAACTCCTGGGGGAAAAAGGTGGACTCAACCCTGAACTTCTACCCAAGTTCCCGTTTTATTCAACTGGAGGTATCTCAAAGGTCGTTGATGGTCAAAAGACTTTTACCTCTCAGGATGATTTGATTAAACTTCTTTTGCCTTCAAAACCCTCAAATGGATGTTTTTTGAACAACACCCACACATTTCCAAATAAATTCTACGGGTTCCCCAGAGTGTTGTATTGTGGACATAATAGCACCATAGGTGAGTATACCAGGTTTCAAAATGGCGGGATACTCCTGTTACAGGTCCTCACTTCAAATATTACCTCAATACGTCCGCTATTGTCCCTTACAAACGCCCCTGTTAATGAAACGGATGGGGTGATGATGGGTCTTTTTCTTGGTGGTGGCAACACGGTACCCCCTCAGGACTGGGCCGGCTGGTTGAGGTACGGCTTCGGGACATCTTTTCCATTGAATGTAGGTTTTGTAATTCTCGGAATGCTTTTGCTAATAATAGCATCGAGGAGGACCTAACTTGATAATTGAAATTGAAATTGAAACAGATGGGCTGGGCTTCAGCTACGACTCAAGAACCCCCGCCCTAGAGGATGTTACCTTTGAAGTCACGGCCAGGAGAATCGGCATCGTCGGTCAGAACGGGAGTGGAAAAACGACCCTCCTCTCGATCTTTATGGGGTTCTTAAAACCGGACAAAGGAGAGGTCATGATCAACGGACTCGTGCCCTTTAAAGAGAGGGACAAGTTGCTGAAAATGTTTGCCCCAGCCTTTGAAAAGGGCCACCTTCCCTACGGCATGAAGGTGCGGGAGCTCGTAACACTAATCGGTGAGATAGTGGGGGACGAGAAGGATGTTGAGGATTTGGCTGGAGAACTCGGTCTTCTAAGTTTTAAGGACAAAAAGGTTTACGAGCTTTCCTCTGGCCAGGGGCAACTCCTTTGGATTTTCAATGCCCTCGCAGACAGAAACAGGGTACCTGTACTGGATGAACCTTTTGTTCATCTCGATATACACGCTTACAAGCGAGTTGCCAGGGTTCTAAAGGAACGCTTTGACAGTTACATACTTACGTCCCATATACCTGAGGACGTTGAGCTCTTGACCGAGTCGGTAATCGTACTTGAGGATGGCAGGGTCTGGTGGCATGGCAGCCTGCCGGAAGTTGAATCAACGTACGAGGTCTTTGTTCCTGCGGGTGCAAAAGTTGGGCTTCCAAAGGTTCTGGCGGATTTCGGCAACGTCGTTGTCTGCGAATGTCCCGAAGAGCTCCTTGAATCTTTGATGAGGGATGGTTCTATACTGGGCTACAAACGTGCGGGGGTGCGTTTGCTCTATGCTAAGATACGTAGTTAGGATGTACCTCAAGGAGATATTTACAGGCTCCACGTACTGGATAATTCTTGGAGTCCTTCTATGGTCGGAGTACTTTGCGGCCAGCCAATTTAAAGGAGAACTGGCTCTCGTTGAAATGCTACAGTTCATTGCGATTCCAGTTTACATCTTCCTCGTTTCGACGGTGTTCTTCACCGAGGACAAGGTTCTGACTTTTGAGCTCGTCATGTTCCGGGACTGGTCTACAGTGGCCGTTGGGAGGTTGCTGTCCCTCTTCCTCTCCCTCACGCCCTTCACAGTAGCCACCGTTCTCATAGTGGGGCACTACCATGCGGGCACTTTCATGGTCCCTATCTCCGTCGCTGTCCTCCTTTACAGCACAACGATAATCCTCTCAACCGTCATAGGGGGCGGCAGCAAGCTCTACGTCCTCTCGATGGGACTGCTCTTTATGCTCCCGTTCTCGTCGCTGGTTTTGATACAGAATCAGGCAAGCCTTGGAAACCCAGTACATGGCGCCATGGGGTACCTCACTTATCTTTTCGCCCCGGTTTACGGTTCCTACGCCGTTTCCTCAAGAATCCTGCTGGTTGATTCAAACCTGGCCAACTGGATTGTTTTTGGTCTCTCGGTGTTTCTGGGGATAGGCTATCCTTTCATCTTTAAAAGAAGAGAGGTGCATCCAGGTAATTAGTAACCTCCGATCAAAACCAACCTATCAGTAGGTGGTAACTTAAACCCAGGAGATTACGCGGAGGTTTTGGGTGAACCAACCTTTGTCCCCTTTTCCTGCACCTCCCAAGAAGTTCCGAGGTTTCCATGAGACGTCGCCGGGACAAAGGTTATTAGCCACTCCTCGAAGTGAGTATCATGATCAAGATCAACCTCAGGAAAATGGGCGTAGTTGTTACGGCCTCATCCCGGGGCATAGGCTTCAACGTTGCAAGGGAACTGCTGAGGAGAAACGCAAGGGTTGTGATAAGCTCCAGGAGTGAGGAAAACCTAAAGAAGGCGCTGGATGAGCTTTTGAGCTACGGTGAAGTGTACGGGGTTAAGGCGAACCTCCACAGCCAGCGAGACCTCGAGAATCTTGTAAAAGAAAGCTGGGAACTTCTTGGAGAAATTGATGCCCTCGTCTGGAACGCTGGAAACGTCCGCTGTGAGCCGTGCCTCCTCCACGAGACGAGCTATACAGACTGGATCGAAGCTTCCGCTCTCCACACAGTCGCTCCGGGCTATCTAACAACCCTTTTGGTCCGGGCTTGGCTTGAAAGGAATATGAGGGGAACACTGATTTACCTCAACTCCGTCTCAATAAAGGAACCCATGCCCCCCCTTGTTCTGGCCGATGTTACGAGGGCTGGACTCGTTCAGCTGGCGAAGAGCGTTTCCAGGACCTACGGGGAGGATGGAGTAAGGGCATACAGCATCCTGCTCGGCAGCTTCGACACGCCCGGTGCGAGGGAGAACCTTAAAGCCGTCGCCGAGTCGAGGGGAGAACCCTTTGAGGAGACCTGGGAACGGGAGGTTTTGAACAGAACGCCCCTCCACAGGACTGGAAAATGGAGAGAACTCGGTTCGCTGGTGGCTTTTCTCCTCAGCAAAGAAGCCGAGTACATGCTCGGCTCGACCGTTGTCATAGACGGCGCGATGACCAGAGGCGTCTTCATCTGAGCATCAGGAAACACACCCAAAAAGAAGAGAGAAAGTTCAGAAGTATATGCCCATCTCCTCCGCTATTTTCCTGAGCCTTTCTATCCTAGCTTCAGTGGGGGGATGTGTGGAGAAGAGGGTTGCCAGTCCAAGCCCCCTGAAGGGATTGATGATGAACATGTGAGCCGTTGCCGGGTTTCCGTTCTTCAAAGGCCGATAGCGGACAGCAGTATCTATCTTCATCAGCGCGCTCGCGAGTGCCTGGGGTTTTCCGCTTATTCTCGCGCCCCCCTCATCCGCGAGGAACTCCCTTGAGCGACTTATGGCCGCTTGGATGAGCATGGCAGCGATAGGGGCCAGAACCGCCACCAGGATAGCAGCGAGTACATTTTCACCGTCGTCCCTGTCACCTCCAAAACCACCAAATATGGCTATCCATCGCGCCCAGTAAGCGAGCTGGATTATAGCACCGGCCATGGCGGCGGCTAGGGTTCCTATAAGCATATCCCTGTTCTTTACGTGTGTGAGTTCGTGACCGAGCACCCCCTCCAGCTCATCGCGGTCAAGTATCTTAAGGAGCCCCTGCGTAACGGCCACCACAGCATGCTCCGGGTCCCTACCCGTTGCAAAGGCGTTGGGTGTTTCGGTTGGGATTATCGCAACCCTCGGCGTTGGAAGACCGGCCCTCTCGGCTAGACCTCTTACGATGGAGTAGAGCTCAGGTGCCTCGTACTCGTCAACGACCCTCGCCCTGTACCAGCCCAGGACTATTCTGTCGCTGTACCAGTACGTTATGAAGTTGAAGAACATCGAGAAGACGAACATTATCAACGCCAGATTTGGCCCGCCGAAGATGTAACCTATCCCCATCAACAACCCCGTGAGGATTGCCATCAGCAGACCAGTTCTGAGCCACATCGCAAGCCCCATCATCTCACCTCCAGCAACTCTATCTCTCCAAGACGGCACATCACCCTCAAAAGAACGTTTGGATTTTCACAATAAAAGGTTTTGGAACATAAAAAAGGGCAGAAAAATTGGGGACATCACATGCCCATTCCAGGCATTCCCCCCATGCCACCCATACCAGCGGGCATTTCCCCGCCCTGACCGCCTTCTGACTTGCTCGCCTTCGCGGCGATGACGTCGTCGATTCTGAGGATCATTATTGCGGCCTCGCTGGCGCTCTTGATGGCCTGCTTGGTGACCCTGACTGGTGCTATAACACCGCGCTCCATCATATCAGCCGGCTCGCCTGCGAAGACGTCGATGCCGATGCCCCTGCCCTTGTTCTTGTGTTCACTGATGACCTTCACGAGGACGTCAACGGTGTCAAGGCCGGCGTTCTCTGCGAGGGTCCTGGGGATTATCTTCAATGCTTCGGCGAAGTTCTCAATAGCAAGCGCCTCCTTGCCGCCAACCTCCTTTGCATACTCGTCAAGCCTGATGGCGAGCTCAATCTCCGGAGCACCACCCGCCGGAAGGACTGCGCCGTCCTCCATGACGTCTTTGACGACTTTGAGTGCGTCTTCCAGAGCTCTCTCGACTTCGTCGACGACGTGCTCGGTGCCGCCCCTGATGAGTATGGTGACGGCCTTCGGGTTCTTGCAACCCTCAACAAAGATCATGTTCTCCCCAGCAACCTTCCTCTCCTCAACGAGTTCAGCCTCTCCAAGGTCCTCCGGGGTTAGGTCACGAATGTTGGTGACGATCTTGGCGCCGGTGGCTTTAGCAAGCTTCTCCATGTCACTCTTCTTGACGCGCCTAACGGCCAGGATCCCAGCCTTAGCGAGGTAGTGCTGGGCAAGATCATCAATACCCTTCTGAACGAAGACGACGTTGGCGCCGACCTCCTTGATCTTCTCGACCATCTCGCGGAGCATCTTCTCCTCCTGTTCTATAAAGGAGTAGAGCTGGTCCGGGGCTGTTATGTTGATCTTCGCGTCCGTTTCGGTCTTCTTAACCTCGAGGGCCTCGTTGATGAGGGCGATCTTGGCGTTCTCAACTCTACTGGGCATCCTCGGGTGGACGCGCTCCTTGTCGATGATTATACCACGAACAAGCTCACTCTCCTCAGCACTCTCCCCTGCCTTCTTCTCGATTTTAACGTTGTCGAGGTCAACCTTGTAGCCATCTCCCGTCTTCTCGGCGACCTGCCTGACGGCCTCGACTGCGAGCTTTGCGAATATCCCTTTGTGGGTCTCTGCGTTCTTACCGGTTATCGAGGTGGCGGCGATCTTCGTGAGGGTCTCCTCATCTGTTGGGTCCACTTTCACGGCGATCTCGTCGAGTATTTCTTGGGCTTTTTCGGCGGCCATGGTGTAGCCTTTAACTATGATGCTTGGGTGAATGTTCTGGTCTAAGAGCTCCTCAGCCTTCCTGAGGAGTTCACCGGCAATAACGACGGCAGTAGTAGTACCATCACCAGCCTCCTTATCCTGAGTCTTAGCAACCTCAACCATCATCTTAGCAGCTGGATGCTGGAGGTCGATTCTGTCAAGAATCGTGGCTCCATCATTTGTGACAACGACATCACCGAGGCTGTCGACGAGCATTTTATCCATTCCCTTCGGGCCGAGCGTTGTTCTAACCGTCTCGGCTATAATCCTTGCAGCTAAGATGTTTAACCTCTGGGCGTCCCTTCCGACGTATCTCTGGGTCCCTTCCGGCAGAATAACAACAGGCTGTCCACTAAGCTGTGCCATTTGACATTCCTCCTATTCAGTTGCTTTTTGCAGAAACGCTTCGTCAGCGTTCTATAAAAAGTTTTGGGTTAAAAATTTTAGATAGCTCGCAGAATATGGATGAAATGACTAAAAAAGTACTACAAATTGAGGAAAGGGCTAAAACCTGTTGGGCCGAGTGGATACGGTGAGCGCCGTGGAGCCAATGATTTACAGGGTACCCCATGAAGAAGTTAGGGCGATCCTGGAGAAGATCCCCGGATACGGATTGATCGGGGTTGACGTTGAGAACGAGGCGTCGTTGATGGACGACATGCTGGCCTCGGAGAAGGATAGGATCGGGTACGCCCGCAAGAAGGTGACCGAAAACGGAGCCGACTCGGCAATCTTTCTTGTAAAGGACGATACCGGAATCCTCACCATAAATATTGGAGACGTTATAACGATCCGGATAAGGATAAGGGGACATAGAAGGTTCTTAAACGATCTCGGCCTGAGGAGGGAGGGGAATGGAACTGATAAAACAGGGTGCTGAGGCGAGGATATACAAAGCGGAGTTCGGGGAGCTGTATTTCCCGTGGGATGACGAAAAGGTCATCGTAAAGGATCGCATTCCAAAGCGCTACCGCATAGAGGAGATCGACAGGAAGCTCAGAAAGGAGCGGACGGTTAGGGAGGCGAGGATACTCCACAGAGCAAAGGAAGCTGGGGTGAACTGTCCGTACGTTTATGAAGTCGATACACTGAACATGAGAATCGTCATGGAGTTCATCAATGGGAAGAGGATGAAGGAGCTCCTTGAGGAGGTTCCGATGGACGAGCGTCTCTCCCTCTGCAGGGAGATCGGCCGTCAGATCGGCAGACTGCACGAAGCTGGACTAATGCACGGCGATTTGACAACGAGCAATATGATACTCCGCGGGGAAAAGGTTTACCTTATAGACTTCGGTTTGGCGGACTTTGACCCCACCCTGGAGGCCCAGGGCGTCGATCTGCATCTCCTAAGGCGGGCCATGGAGAGCACGCACTACACGTGGTTTGAGAGAGGCTTTAAGGCGGTTCTGGAGGGCTACGCCGAGGTTCGCGGCGAGGAGGCCCGGAGAGAAATAGAGGCAAAAATCGATGAGATAGAAAGCCGCGGTAGGTACCGGGAGAGGAGCTGGGTGGGGTAAGTTCAATATATCAAGCCAAAAAGGAAGAGCGGAATCCTGCCGTTTCCGGTCAGCAGTCCATCCATGGCTATGTAATCCGGCCTCTGATATCTCCTCTTCTTCTCACCACCAACTTCTATTGTCCAGTCTCCAACTTTAAAGTCCGCGGTTTTTTCACCCCGCTTTCCCTTTAGGTAGCACGGCTGGGAGATCCACCTCACGTGGTTCACGAAGAACTCTTCCCTCAAAGCACCCAAATGGACACTGAAGCCCTTTTTTGCAAAGAACATCCTGAGTGGAACGGTAAGGTAGAGCTTTGGTTCCTTTCTTACGCTACCGCAGGGCTGGAGGGTGTATAGCAAACCTGCCTTGGAGAGGTCCTCAACGAGCCTTATGGCCATGTTCTTTGAGACGTCCAGCTCCTTGGCAATTGAGGAATAATTCACCTCAAAGGGAGCAGATTTAGCCACGAGATAGAGCAGGCGGTATGCATCTGTCTCGTACTTCACGCTGATTTCCCTCAGCGCGGATAGGTCCTCGAGTATAACCTTTCTAACTGAGTTTTCAATGGCATCGTAGAATCCGCTCCCGGGATAGAGTACCTCTCCCCTTTCCATATACTCCATCCAGAGAGCGTGGGGTCCATGTACATCTGTGTCATGTCAAACGGTCTGGAAATCACTTCTTCCATTGAGTGAACGGGGATATCCATACCCTTTTGTATGTTCGGCCACTCCCTAAACGATGCCGGCGGCAGCTCCTTCAGTACGACCCTGTGGGATAGATCCGGCCCGGAATGCAGATATCAATGGTAAATAAACCGGAAAAGGATATTCTAACCTCATGTTCGTCGTACAGAGTTTTTACGTCTTCCTCCCAGTCGGGTTTTCTATGGATTTCGTCTATGAAGACGTTCCTGTATCCGAGGCTGGAGAAAGCCTTGACAACCTCGTAGAGGGGGAAAGGCTTTATAAGCGTGGAATCCACAGAGAAATATGTACTCTTCTCCGTTTCTATGGCAAGCTGGAGCATTAAAACCGTTTTGCCAACGCCCCGAATTCCTTTGGATGCCGACGTAGTATTCCCCGTCTATTCTTTTTAGTTTCGGGTAAAGAAAGCGCTTCTTTGGAAATTTTTTCGCCCGCGCCATCAACCGCCGGCTCGTTGCTACCAGGGAAGTTAATATTCTATCCCCCATGATACCCCCTGCGCGTCGTTTTTTACAAACCTTATCCCTACGTGAGGACGATATGCATGCATTTCGTCACCACGTAAGGACAAAGTGCAGAGCTCACTCCTGCCTGAACGCCCTCAGAACCCTCTCAAATATCTCCCTCTCCTTCCCGCGCTTCCTCCTCGCGAGGCTCTCCACTATTAGCTCGGGGGTGCTACGCCCGAGTTTTCCAAAGACAGGCTGCCTGTCAACGATAAGGTTAAGGTCATCATCAAGGCCCTTCGCCTCTATCCCATCGACCCTCGCGAATGGAAGCTCCTCCCCCAGTTCCCCGCCTAGATGGGAGACTATAACAACGTAGAAGCTACGCTCATATGCTATCTTGAGGAGCCCCCCGATTATCCTCACCGCAGCACCGGGCTCCGTTATCGCCTCAAATTCATCTATCAGGATAAGCTTTCTCTCGGAGCGCTTTTTCCTTGAGTTCCGCAGGGCCCTTACGAAGGAACGCAGGGCAGTTTCAAAGGTACCGGCCCCATAGCTGCTCCTCTTCCGCCTGAAGAAGAACAGCCCGTCAAGGGGCTCGATCCACGCCCTCTCCGCCGGAACCGGAAAACCCATATGGGCTAGAATTTCTATCTGTGTTATCAGCTCCAGGAGACTGGTCTTCCCACCACTGTTGGCACCGGTGAGGATAACAACGCTCTCGCCGCGGACGTTCTCCGAGCCCGAGACTGAAAAACCATCGGGTACATCTCCAACGACGTGGCTGACCGGCTGCGGGTTCTCGATAAAGAGGTGCCGGCCGTTGACAAACGCTATCCCCCCATCCGACAGTTTGGGAAAAGAAAACCCACTGGTGAACTCACTAACTGCCAAAAGGAAGTCGAGCTCGTGGACCCTCTCAAGCTCCCCCCTGAGTCTCGGCAGCAGGGGCCTAATCTCATCAAGCACCTCACGGCTTTTAAGGTAGATCCCAACCTTCAGCTCACGTTCGAGCTCCTCCCGGAGCAGCTCCACCTCCTCCGGGGGAACGGTTACCGGATAAAGCTCCTCACGCGGGAACAGTTCAACTGTAACGCCCAACTTTTCGCTCAGCTCGTTTTCAACCTCGTTTATCAGCTCAAGTATTTCGTTCTCAACATCACCAAAGTGCCGGAATATGGCCCCGTAGTTTCCTGCCCTGAGCTCCCCAAGGAAGTCGAGTAGCTCCTTTCCGCTTAGCGTCAGGCTGAACTTTTCGAGCTTTTCCGCTATCCTCTCGTTGAGCCCGCGCTCCTTCTCGGCTATCAACTCCTCCAGACCGTCGAGGAGCTTCCGTCTTTCCATCATCTCTTTAATTTCGCTCAGCTCACGGAGGATTTCCGACGCTACGCTTCCCTCTCCCCTCAATTCGCCTATCCTCGCCAAGGCTCCCAGCGTCTCCTGGTTCTCCCAAAGGGGCATGATATAGAGTTCCGGCACTATCTGGGACGGTGTCAGTTCCACGTCGATTCCATACCCAACGGTGCTCAGCACCAGCGAGTAACCTTCTACATCCTCAAGGTTTGTGGACACTTCGCAGAGGCCCAGGTTTTTGGCCCTTTCGAGCTCGTCATCATCGACTATTAGAATCCTGTCGTGGAGGTAATCGCGACGGAACTTTATCGGTTTGACATTAGCTATCTCTCCCTTTAGTTCTGGCCGGAGGTTAGATAGGTTTTCCCGGAAATAGGCCTGCCTGCGAAGAATCTCTTCCACCTCAGGTGTAGGTTCAAACTCGTCGAGAATGTGCAAACTCCCAGGCAGGACTAACCTCCTTTTTATCTCCTCCCTGATTGAGCGATATACTGCCTTTGCCTCTGGGTTGAGCTTGAGCGCCATCGTTAAGGGGATGTTTAAAATGGCTAAAAAGGTATCCTTTGCCACAACCTTAAAAGTTATAAATGCCGAGCGTAACCCAATGACGATAGCATCGGGTGATTGCCATGGTTTTCAAGCGATTCTTCAATCCAATCTACTTATTCTACTGGCTGGAGCTTACGGAGGGAGATGCCGAATTGGCTCTTCAGAGCTTTAAAAATAGGGGGCTCGTGTTCACAGGATTGAAGGAACCATGGAACCCGAACTTGAGATCGAATCCTTTCTCGCCTCCAGCTTTGGGAAGTATGTTTACCTCATATGAGTGAAGAAAACATCATGGAACGGAAGTGGCGGCCACAGAGTTACCTTGTGAGGGACGAAAACGGCCTCAAAAGGCTCATCGTCAAGGAAATTTCCCCTTTCAGGACACTCCCCTGGAAAACCCTCTATCTGGTCCTGTGGATTGGGCTATGGTTCCTCCTATGGGAAAATTCACGGGAGTTTCATGGCCACAATGGTGTTTTGAGCAATAAGCTTTGATTCCCTCTCTGGAAGACGTTGTCCACTACATTACGATCGGTTACTGCAACCGATGACTTTCAACCTTCCAACGAACTCATCCCTATCCATACAGGGCCCATTCCTTTTGAGCATCACCGCGGCGACCTTGTAGTTCCCTTTTCCGATAAACCTGCAGGCTTTTTCAGGCTCATCAACGAGCCTCGCAACTGCGTAAGTTATACCTTCGAGCTCGATGTAGTCTATGACCGTGTCCTGAAAGCCCGTAAAGATTACAACGCACTTCCTGTTCGGGTCAAATGGTTCCAAATCCCCATCTATCAAAGGGAGTCTCTTAACTGTGCACTCCTCCGGAAACTCGTGGGCCTTGAGTCTTCTAACCAGTTCGGGCATCTCCCCCTTTTCTCAAACCTCTCAAGCTCCTCCTCCGGAACCTCAACCGGCTTCATCGAGTAGCAGAGGAACTCCTCATCGTGGAACATCATGTAGGTTCCGTCCTTAAGGAACATGAAAGCTACCCTCTCACGCGGAAGGTCGAAGATGTAACCCGATCTGCTCTTTTTAACTGAGTACATCGTCACCACCGGGCCCAATTTGATGGGCCACTTATAACCATTGCTGGTCATTTCTGTTTAATCTTTTCCACGACGTGAACGTCTTCAATCCTCGTCAGTGGGTACTGGCCGTTCTCGTCCTTTTCAACGGCCTTGACCATGTCCCATATCGTCAGCAGGGCAACGGTTACACCCGTTAGGGCCTCCATCTCAACCCCCGTCTTGTAGTATGCGCGGATCTCACAGGTCGCCTCGATGTAGTCCTCACCGAAGTCGAAGGTTATGTCAACGCCCGTGAGAGGTATCGGGTGGCAGAGTGGTATGAGTTCCGGGGTTTTCTTGACGGCCAGTATTCCTGCGATCTGGGCGGTCGCTATTACGTTGCCCTTCTTCGTCTTTCCAGCTTTGATAAGCTCAATTGTTTCCGGTTTCAGCCTGATCCTGCCTTTGGCTACCGCCCTCCTGAAAACCATGTCTTTGTGCCCGACCTCGACCATCTTGACGCCCTTCTCATCGACGTGTGTGAGTTCCTTCATCGTGAAGCCCCCGCTTTGAATAAAAAGAAGGTATCAGCCCTTGGCAACGCCCATCGGCCTCATCCTTGCCACGAGGTTAGCTATGCCCGCCCGGTGGACGACGTTGACGACGTTGTCGACGCTCTTGTATGCACCGGGAGCCTCTTCGGCAACGACCCTGAGAGAAGCCGCACGGATGTAGATGCCCCTCCTCATGAGGTCGTTTCTCAGTCTGTCGCCGCGGTACTGCCTCGTTGCGGCTTTTCTGCTCATCAGCCTTCCCGCACCGTGGCACGTTGAGCCGAAGGCCTCTCTCATTGATCCCTCCGTACCGGCCAGAACATAGCTCGCGGTCCCCATTGAGCCCGGAATCAGGACGGGCTGGCCGACGTCGCGATACGCTCTGGGAACGTCCGGATATCCCGGCGGAAAAGCCCTCGTCGCTCCCTTCCTGTGGACGACCACCTTAACCCTCCGTCCATCAACCTCGTGCTCCTCAAGCTTGGCTATGTTGTGGGCGACATCGTAAACGATGTTCATCTCCATGTCCTCCGCTTTTCTCTTAAAGACCTCTTCAAAGCTCTCCCTGATCCAGTGGACTATCATCTGCCTGTTTGCCCAGGCGAAGTTTGCCGCCGCTTTCATCGCGCTGAAATACCTCTGCCCCTCTTCGCTCTGGAACGGAACGCTCACAAGCTCACGGTCCGGCCAGGGGACGCGGTATCTCCTTGCAGCCTTCTCCATTATCCTCAGGTAATCGCTCGCAACCTGATGGCCCAATCCCCTGCTTCCGGTGTGCTCCATCACAACGACCTGTCCCTCGAAGAGGCCGTAAGCTTTAGCTATCTTCTCGTCGAAGATTTTATCAACCACCTGAACCTCTAAGAAGTGGTTTCCGGAGCCGAGGGAACCGAGCTGCGGAGCGCCTCTCTGCTTCGCCTTCTGGCTGACGGCCTCTGGATCTGCTCCCTCCATTCTGCCTCCTTCCTCAAGGTGCTCAAGATCCTCCTTCCAGCCGTAGCCGTTATCAACTGCCCACTTGGCTCCATCGGCCAAGACGTCATCGAGCTGGCTCCAGTGGAGCCTCACGCGGCCTTTGCTGCTGAGGCCACTTGGAACGTTTTTGAAGAGCGTATCGACGAGCTCCTTTATCTTCGGTCTTACCTCTTTCTCGGTCAGGTTGGTTCGGATTAGCCTGACGCCGCAGTTGTGGACAACTACGCCATTGGCTATGAAGTTGTGGGTCCTGTGATAGACACCGATGTCGTAGAATTTCTCATAGTCCGGCCTGACTCTCTCGACCTTGACGACCTTCTCCGCCACGAAGCCACCTTCGTAGCCCCTATCCTCTGCAAACTCTTCGAACGCTGGAAAGTCCTTCGGGACGCGTGGTTCCTTTTTGCCTTCGTAGATTGCCCTCTCGACGAAGCGTCTGTTCACGGTGTCTTTGACCCTGAGATAAGCAAGCTCAATTCTTCCGGTCTCTGCATAAACTTTTCTCGCGGTTTCAGCGGCTTTCCTCCTCCCGGCCCTGGCGTGCCCCTTTAAGAGGAGGTATGCGTAGGCGATCAGACCTTTTGCCTTCTTTTCAAGGTCATACTCGTAGTTTACCCTTCCGAGGAAGTTTCTAACGCTCTCCTCACCAACGAGGGCGAGCCTGTATGTGATGCCCTTCTTTGACTTAACTGGGTATACTGTTGTTCTAACGCCGAACTCGGCAAGAAGCTTTGCTACATCTCCCATGAACTTCCTAAGGCTTTCCTCAAGCTCTTCGACCTTTGACTGGGTAAGGTTTATGGGCAACGGAGTAACGCCTTTGAACTCAACTATACTGCCGTCAGCCGCGAACAGTCCCGCCAGGAAGTTCCTCTTTATCCAGAGTGGGGCTTCCTTAATCCACTCCGGAATGGTATAAGGCTTCTCGGCCTTCCTGCCCCTCGGCATGCCGAGCTTCTCCATGAGGAAGGCAAAGCTCCTAGAAGTTATCCTTAGCTCGGCGGAGATGCTTTTACCGCTGTATGAACCACTCACCGTTTCGATGCTGTAATCCCTCTTCCTGACGTATAGGTTCGCATTGATCCCAAGCATTTCAAGGTCTTTTTTGAGCTCCCTCAGGGTTTCCTCCCTTCCATAGAAGCTTAGGTAAAGCCTCCCATCCATCTCACCGAGGTGACCGTCGCCAAGGGCAAAGCCAAGGATTCTCGCGAGGGTTCCTATCTTTGGATCCTCCCAGCGAAGCGGTAGAAGACCTTTCTCCCTCAGGAACATTATCACCTGTTTATCTAAACCGTCAAAGTCCTTTTCATCAAGGAGAACGCCCTTTCTCTCCTCGAACTCCACGCCCTCGAACGGATAGACGATGACCATGTCCCCCTCTCTGACGTTCCTAAGGTAAACGTAGCCCTCTGGTGTCAAAACAGGATGGTCCTTACTGCCCTCGATAACTTTTCCGGACTCTGTGGTTATCCTGACGGCGAGCTCTCCGGGCTCGACTTCCCTCTCTGCCACGAAGGACACTCTTGAAAAATCGTTGTGGCCCTCATCGATGTTGTAAACCCTCAACCCCTGAAGTTTGAACTTCTCCGGCATTTCTTCAACCTTAACCCAGTAGCCATGCTCGGTTAAAACTTTCGAGCCCGGAGCAAGGCAGTTGATATCGTAGCCCACTCCTCCGGGGCTTATTATTCCCTCTTTGGCATCAAACGCTGCAACACCGCCAATTGGGAAGCCATAGCCCTGATGGCCATCCGGCATGACTATCGAGTACTTATATATTCCCGGGAGCATGGCAACGTTTGCCGCCTGCTCAAGCGTCCTATCCGAGCGCATCTTCTCTATCAGAACATCATCCGCATAAACCCTTCCCGGAACGCGCATTCGTTTGTCATACTTCGGGATCTCCCACCTTATCCTGTCAATTCTCTTCAGCGGAACCATCCTCTCACCCCATCTTAGATTACCCTGAAGTTATTTAAAGCTTAAGCTGGCCATTCAATCTCCCTGAGATGTCTTACCCTTTCCTCTATTGATGGGTGGTAGTTGAGCAGATTGAACCACTTTCCTGTTCTCTTTGGAGTCAGGTTTACCTCGGCAAGCTTTTCGAGGGTTCTTATGACGGTTTTCTTTCCAACGACCTCTGCCGCGAACTCATCCGCCTTAAACTCGTTTCTCAGCGAGATTCTTCCCTGAATGATTACAAAGTAAATGACGTATGCGACACCAAAGGCTCCGAAGAACACCGCAGGGGATAGAATATCCACGCCGAGCTTTATCAGGGCAAAAACTACGCCCATCCAGAAACCAAACCAGCCAATTGCAACGAGAAGGTTTATCCAAAGGTGTTTCCCCTTAATATGGCCTATCTCGTGGGCTATCACTGCCTTGATCTCCTCCGGCTTAAAGGTTTCGAGCATGTATTCCGTAACGAAGATGTACCTCGCGAAGGGAAGTATCCCAGTGACCCCGGCGTTTGCTATCCTGTACTCTTTCTTTCCGGTCACCCTTATGTCCTTCACTCTGAAGCCAAGGCCTTCGCAGAACTTCAGAAGTTCGCTCCTCATGGGCTCGGGCATCGGTTTCGGTTTGCTGAAGAACCTCGTGAGATAGGGCGAAAGCGCGAAGAAGGCAATGATATAAACCACGAAGATGCCAAAGCTCGCGGGGGTGCTGTTCCTAACCCTATCAGGAAGGGCCGTATAGATGGCGAGCCATATGATTCCCGGAAGAAGAATAAAGGCGAAGGCTTTGAGGATTCCCTTGACTATTTCCAGGGTTCTGATGCTCAATCCTTTCTCTCTGATTTCAATTTTTGAGGCAGCGAGTATTGTGAGTGCAATTGAAATCAGCAGGGGAGCAATAAGAATTCCCATAAAAATCAGGGCACCAAAAAACGGGCTGGAGATGTGCTCGGCGAGGGGTTCCATAACCTTTCCAATGATTCCCAACCCGATGACGGGTGGAAAATAAACTCCAACCGCGAGAAGGGTGCAGAACGTTATTCCCCTAACTCCCTTGTACATCTTTTCGTCGTCTGGAATGTCGCTCCCCAAAATTCTTTTTGTGTAAAGTTTCATAACCAGCGGCGGCACAACGACGGTTAACGCGGAAATTATGATGAAGGTGAGGAGCCAGTGCATACATCATTCACCCCCTTGGACTACCCCGGGGCTATCATGGGAGTCCCCAATCCCAGCACATACTTGTTCCATGTCACCCCAGGACTTCATTGAATCCCCTCTCAATGATGCCTCCTGGGATTGTATTCGGTTAGTATGTATGTTAGAACAAAGAGAAGGGCTCCGCTCCAAGTTATAACCCATCTCATGCTGAAGATTCCAAGCAGAATCAGCAGAGCCCCAGCAAGAAGCCCCGGATTCTCTATTAGTTTATCCAGATTCATCTTCGGTCACCCAATGCTCAGGAAAGTGCCATTTACAATTTGTGAGAAATTTTTCAATTAAAAAATTTTTGGTTCAACTCTGGAAATGCTTCTCACTCAATCCTTAGCCTCCTCTCCTTAGGGATGTAGTTGTGCACCCTGCCTCCCCTCAACTTACCCGTTCCGAGGTAGTAACTTCCCCACTTCAGGATAACCCACCCCTCCAGCTCTGCATTAACCTCGATGTCCTCCCCGCTCAGGTAGCGCCTCGCCCTCTCGTCGTCGAGCTCGACGACGTTCTTGGTCGCTTTTGGCCCGACGAGGAAAGAGCCCTCTATGCTCAGCCTTATCCCATCCGCTTCGATCCTCCCGAAGTATATTCCCCTGTCTGTCCTGACTTTGGGGTCAAATCCGCACGGCCGGTATGCGTATATCTTCCTGCTTCCCCGGATTTCATAAATCAGCCCGGGGGCATGGCCAAACTGCTCTATCAAAGCCCTTCTCACGGCTTCACTATCTTCGCCACGAAGAAGGCCTCGCTGTCGTTGTCCTGCGGGTGCAGCCTGAGGCATTTGCTCACCTCCTCCGAGTATTTCCTCCCCTCAAACTCAAGAACCGGCTCGCTTGATTTTAGGGGAAGCTGAATCCTCTCAATCTCCGCATCCGTTTTCTTCAGGAGGTAATCCACCACCTCCTCATTTTCAATCGGGTCAATCGTGCATGTCGAATAAACCAAAACACCGCCGGGTTTTAACGCCCTGTAGGCGGCAAGAATAAGTCTTTTCTGGATGTTTGAGTATCTCAGAGCTGTTTTAAGCTGCCACTCCCTCAGGAACCTGAAGCTCTTCCTCACCATTCCGACGCTTGAGCATGGCGCATCGAGGAGAATCCTGTCAAAGGTGTTATCGAACCTCCCGAAATAGCGGCCGTCCTTTATCGTGACCCTCGCATTCAGCACCCCCATCCTGTTAAGGTTTGCTATGAGGACATTTACGCGTCCCTTCTTCATGTCATTTGCAATCAGGCAGCCTCCGTTCTTCATGTACTGTGCCATCTGACCGGTCTTTGAACCCGGCGCGGCGGCCATGTCGAGGACCAGCTCACCCGGCTTCGGATCGAGGACAACTGGAGGTATCATGGAACTCGCTTCCTGGCCGAAGATTAGGCCAAGACCATGCTCAGGAACGCCAGCGAGGTTGTCCGAATTTATAAAGAAACCCTCCTCGACCCATGGAACCGGTTCAAGCTCGAACTCCTCGCTAAGCCTCTCAACGACCACATCAAGAGGCGCCTTGAGGGTGTTGACCCTTATGCTCTGCCGCAGGGATCGAATTATGAACTCCCAGAACTCGTCGGTATCTTCGAGCAGGGAGTAGCGCTCGTAGAATTTACGGTTTGCTTCACGCACGATGTCTCTCGCACTCATGAAACCACCTCATATGTCCGGAACAAGCTGCGCCATCCACCTGCCATCTGGCAATTTCTCAATCCTCATTTCGTGGTAGGTTATCGCCTTCACCTCTTCCTTTGGCTCGTGCCTTTCGTAGTCGAGGGGTTCACCACACACCTTTGCCTTAAGCCAATAGCCGTTTTCGTTCTCCTGCATCTGAACTCTAACATCCCCAAAGACCAGCCCCTCCATGTCGTGGAGCACGAGAAGCTCCTCAAGGAAGCTGTAGAGGAGCGCCATCAGGTCCTCGCCCTCAACTTCAACCTCTCGGCATTCTCTGCTCTTCACCTTCCTTACGTTGACCATCACGTCAAAGAGCGCCAGCGCAACGGCCTCAAAGGCCCCCCTCAGGGTATCACCGTACCCCCTGATACCAACATCAGCGGTGTGCTCGTAGTGTTCCCAATTCCGCATACCTCCACCCCCAGAAGGCTTATAGGGACGGAGGTTTATTAGCCTACGGGTGAGAAAATGAGGGAGACAACGCCTCGGAAAATAATCGAGATGAAGGGTAAGGAACCGGTAGTTATGGTTACTGCTTACGATTACCCCTCGGCTCTGATAGCCGATAGAGCCGGGATGGATATAATCTTCGTCGGTGACTCACTGGGGATGGTGGTTTACGGAGAGGAAAACACGCTGAACGTCACGATGGAGCAGATGATCCTCCACACCAGGGCGGCCTCAAAGGCCGTCAGGAGGGCACTCGTTCTGGCGGACATGCCCTTCGGGAGCTATGAAGTGGACACCGAGGATGGTGTCAGAAACGCGGTTAGACTCATACAGGCCGGGGCGGACGCGGTGAAGATCGAGGGCGGTTACGATCACCGAAAGCTCGTGAGGAAGCTGGTTCGCATGGGCATTCCCGTTATGGGGCACACTGGTCTAACACCACAACGCTACCTCCGCCTGGGTGGATACAGGCTCATGGGCGAAGCCGAAGAGGAGATCGAGGAGATCCTCCGCGACGCCAAGGCACTGGAGAGGGCTGGGGCCTTCGCGGTAGTCATCGAGTTCACACTGGCGGACGTTGCGAAGCTCGTAACCGAAGAGGTCTCAATACCCACCATCGGAATTGGGGCCGGCCCCTATGTCGATGGACAGGTTCTCGTCTGGCACGACCTCCTTGGAATATATGATAACACACCCCCGTTTGTGAAGAAATACGCCGATATTGGTTCAATGATTCAGCTTGCCCTAGAGAACTACCGCGAGGATGTTAAAGGGCTCCAGTTCCCGGGCAGGGAGCACTACTGGGAATACCTCGACAAGAACGACTTTGAGAGAAAGAAACGAAGAGTTCTTGAAAGGCTGGAAGAGGAAGGGCTATGACCGGGGGAAAGAGAATAAGCATTGTCGTACCCGCGTACAATGAAGAAAAGCGGCTTCCGGAGGTCCTCAAGCGGGTACCTGATTTCGTCGATGAGTTAATCGTTGTCGACGACGGCAGCACGGACGGAACTTACAGTACTGCCCTTAAGATGGCGGAGGAGGATCCGCGTGTGGTGCCGATCAGGCTTGAGGAGAACTGTGGTAAAGGTTGTGCCATGAGGGAGGGAATTAAACACGCAAGGGGAGACGTGGTAGTGTTCATGGATGCCGACGGACAGCACCTCCCGGAGGAGATAGGTAAACTCGTGGGACCAATAGTGCAGGGAGAAGCGGACGTTGTTATCGGGGCACGGAGGCTTGAGGTACAGGGAAAGCGACCCATCCACCGACGGCTCAGCAACATGATCACCACACGGTTGCTCAGACTGAAGCTTGGAACGTACGTGTACGACACTCAAAGCGGTTTCCGGGCATACCGAAGGGAATTCCTACCTAGAATAGAGAGCAGCAGGTATGAGGTCGAGAGTGAGATGCTGATAAAAGCTGTCAAAATGGGGGCCCGCATAAGGGAAGTACCCGTGAGCATGGTATACGGGGTTGAAACCGGCCATTTCAAGGTTGAGGATGTTTTCAGATTCTTGTACGCCCTCATCAAGTTCTGAGTCGCTTTTCATCTTTACAGCGCCCACGATCCCTGACACCGGGAGTGAAGAGGTGATGAAACTGCCCCGTACCCCTTACCCCACCACTTCCTCTTAAAAAATCCCCGGAAAATCATTAGAACTTCTACAAATCCCTATAGTCACAGAAATCCGGGTAAATTCCCCCTCTCTTGGAGTTTGTTCAATTTAATGGACATGTTACAGATTATGAAGATATAAGTAATAAAAAACAATAAAATTAAGACTTAAAGTCACAAGATTTAAATACAGTGATAACAAGATTACAATGGGGGGGTAGGGATGGCAGCGACAACCACTAGGGTCCTTAAGACAAAGAAAGCAGAGGTGTTTGGGTTCACGATTCTACTCATCGGGGCTATTCTCATATCCACCATATTATTGGGGGCTTCATACAGCTCCCAGAGGAAAATCGTGATACCCCCAGGAGGATACTACGTGTACAAACTAAGCGGACACGAATGGAGTATGATACAATTCTCCATGAGGTCGAATGAGCCGGTGACCGTATGCATCACAGACGAGACGGGATTTAGAATACTAAAATCCGGCGACGGGGCCCTGTGTTTATTCAAAGTAGACGGTGCCACTCGTATAGATAAAGTCTGGAGGTTTCCCAAGAACGGTCCAATGTACATGGTGATAATCCCAGACTCAAAAGAGGACCCCGTTTCAATCTCCCTCCGTGTGAAGGGCGGGCTGATTCTGTGGTGAGCTGCAATGGGGGGATAGTCCACGAGGGCTTCTTCCGAAGTAAGGGATTTGAGAAAGGGACGAAGATTGTGGAGCCGGGAGCGGGATTTGAACCCGCGACCTGCGGATTACGAGTCCGCCGCCCTGCCGAGCTAGGCTACCCCGGCACGACCGATGCATTGGAGGTAGGCTAGGTTTATAAGTTTTTCCCGGCCTTCAAACCTAAGGTTTAGGGGTGTGGATGGCGAGAAGTAGCACCGATAGGCCCACAAGGAGCCCAACCACCGTCACCCGCTGGATGTGAGAAACCCCCATCTCCCTGATGCTCTCCGGTACTTTAAGCGTGTGTCCACTGGTGACTTTCACGATGATGAAAGCAAGCAGGATACCCGCCACTGCGTCGTATACCCAGTGATGCCCCAAGAGAACCGTCGCAAAGGGTATCATCAGGTTCAACAGAATCAGGAATTTTGCCCAAATTTTATCCCTGTGGTGCCATATAGTCAGCAGATTTATCATCGCAACGGTGTTGTGAAGTGAGGGAAAGACGAACTCCTGCCGGGTGAGGTAGGTGTTGTCCAGGTAGAATCCGGGGATGTGATAGACGTAGTGGGGGGCATAAACGTGGAAGATTGAGTAGATCAACCCGCATGAAACATAGGCCAGCAGGTACCTCACGGCAAGCTCATCGGATGCCTTTAAGTCCCTCCAGTAAATCAGCATGAAAAAGACGGTGAGGGCTATCGAACCCGTGAAACCGATGTAGTACGTTACCCTCAGGGTGATGTAGAGGGGAGGAATGGAGTGGGTGAACCGTACCACGGAGAGGACAAAGGACTTCGAGGTGAGCGGCAACCTCAGGAGCTCCTGGGTTACGTTCCTGCTGTGGTTTTGGATGAGCCCGTAGGCGACGGTAAACGCGATCCATCCAAGGTACAGTAGAAGAAGGACGTTCAAACGGACCAATACCTCTTTGTCGTTAAGCGAGGACTTCACCACCCGAGCAGTGCTGGCAAGCACGTCCTTCACCCTTCCCGCCATTTCTGATCAACCGCTCCAACTTATCGAAGGTTATATTTAAACTTTTCTGAGTTGTACTGTGACATGTCAACAATTTTAACGGGCTTCATCTATCCGATTAGCCCTTGTTCACAACCTTTTTATGGGTTCCGGTGTAACGTCCCCCGGTGAGTGAAATGGAAGCAGTTGTCCCCAACTTTGGGAGAATCTCATTTAAGAATGTACTTTTTGACCTCAACGGCACTCTGGGGGAAGAAGGGCATTTAGAGGGGGAGGTTAGACGTCTCATTGAAAGGCTCGCGGATAAATACACGGTCGTCGTTCTGAGCGCGGACACCTTTGGAACGCTGGAGGAGGAGTTTAAAGGACTTCCCGTGAGGATTGAGAGGGTTTCCAGCGGCACTGAGAAAGCCATGATAGCCGAGGGCTACAAACCCTACGCCGCGGTCGGAAACGGCAACAACGACGTGGCCATGCTCGAAGGTGCAGAGCTTGCTTTCTGTGTGATAGGGCCGGAGGGAGCGAGCATAGATGCTCTCCTGGCGAGCGACGTAGTGGTGAGGGACGTTAAGGACGCCATAGGCATGCTCCTCGATGAGAAGAAGCTCACAGCGACCCTGAGAGGGTGAACTATGGACTACAGAACGCTGAAGGGTATCGGAACGGCGGAGCTGGTGATCAAGAAGTCCGTCTTCATAGGCTACGCCTTGCCAGCGAAGACGGAAGAAGAGGCCAAGGCCTTCATCTCAAAAATCAAGGCCCACCACAGCGATGCAACGCACAACGTCTCCGCATACCTCATCAACGACGGAAAGAACTTTGCGGTTCGCTACGATGACGACGGCGAGCCCAAAGGCTCTGCCGGAAAACCGGTTCTCAAGGTAATCCAGAATAAAGGTCTCAGTAACGTTGTGGTCGTCGTTACCCGCTACTTCGGTGGCATACAACTCGGCTACGGGGGTCTGATTAAGGCGTACAGCGATGCGGCCAGTTTGGCCATTGAGAACGCGGGTATAGTCGAGGTTTACGAGACGGAGCGCTTCCAGGTTGCATTACCCTACAGCCTCTTTCACCCCGTCAGAGAGACCGTTGAGAATTCCGGCGGGAGGGTCGTTGGGGAAGAGTACGGCGAGCTGGTAACCTTCACCGTCGAGACGAGAAAGGGGGAGGCGGAAAAGCTGATGGAGCTTTTGACGGAGAGGACGAGAGGGAGGGTTAGACTAAGGTCCCTCTTCATGAGCTCGTTTGAGGGCAACCTTTAAATTTACACGGTATGTAATTTACATGGGGTGTAAATTACATGGGGTGTAAAAACTTCTTCCGAACCAGACCGGTGATGGAGGAGGAATGTCTCTGGGGAGAGGGCCACAGAAAGACCGTTGAGAGCCTTCTCAGAGCAGTTCTCCGGGGCAATGCTGCGGTTCTTCTCGGTCCGAGAAGAGTTGGAAAAACGAGTGTGGTCAGTGTGATGGCAGAAAAGCTACGGAGAAAAAGGGGACACCACTACGTCTATTTCAACTTCTCCCGATTCCTCGGGTCGAAGGCGATTTCAATATCGGATATAGAACCCAAGAGAACATCGCTGAAGATGATAACGACGAGCAAGAGCTATACACTATCTCTCAGGGGCCTCAGCGTGGAGGTGAGAAAAACGAGCATCGAGGAGTTCAGCAGGGACTTTTCAAGGCTGGTCAGGGTATTGTCTGAGAACGCCAGGCTGGGTGTTTTGATATTCGACGAAGCCCAGGTCTTAGCGAGACTGAAGAACCTCGACTTTAGAGGGCTTTTGCAGGAGATAACGGACAGCTATCCGAACATCTCCCTCGTTTTCACAGGTTCAATGCCGGGCATGCTGGTTGAATACCTGAATCCAAGCGCCGAAAGGCCCAACTTCATGCGCTCGGCGGAAATCTTTACCCTTCCAAGGTGGAGCATCAGTGAGGGAAAGGGCTACCTCATGGAGGGGTTCAGAAGTTACGGAATAAGCCGGGTGAACGAGCTGGAGCTCTCAAGAGCCGTTGAAGAGCTGGGGGGAGTTCCGGGATTTGTCTCCCACTATGGCATCACGGTCGTCAACTTCGTGAGGGATGGAAAAAGCCCGGAAGAAGCTCTTCCAATGGCACTTATGGAAAGCAGGAGGTATGCGCTTGAGGAATGGCGGAAGGATATAGAGGCCTTTCTGAACGTCTACAACAGTACGGTTTACATGGGGATCCTCAGAGTCCTTGCCGGGGCTTATCCCAGCGCCCTCAGGGGGGCCGAAATCTACAGGAGGCTTCAATCCATAGGTCTTGCTCCTACCAGGGTACAGCACGTTTACAAATACCTCGAAACGCTGGAAAAGGCGGGCTTCGTTCGTTCATCGGAAAAAAGGTACTGGGTTGAGGATCCACTCCTCCGGGAGGCAGTTAAAAGATTCAGCACCCCTTGAAGCCCTCCCCTTTATTTTCCAGAACCTTTTCCCACACCCTTATCGCTGTCCACTTGTCAAGGAACTCATTGAAGGTGCCGCACTTCGGTGAGAGCGTGCACACGGGACAGCCATCTTTACATGGGCAGGAACGGAGGTGCTCTAAACTCTTCTCCATCAATTTTTCGGCGTTCCCATAGATTATCGGAACTAAACCACTTCCCCCTTCGTTCCCGTCGTAGATGAAAACAACCGGCCTTCCAGCGTGAGGCAAACCAGGAAAGCTCGCGTAGCTGTAGCCTCCGAGCTCCCTGCTGTCAATGTAGGTGAAGATGGGGGCGATTTTTATCATGTTGTGCTCTATCGCATGCAAAGCGGAGCCGATTCCGTCCTTGCTGTCGACCATCTTCTTTATAGCAAAGGCCAGCTCCTCGTCGCTGATTCCGAGCCTCTGGAGGGCATCACCTATTGTTTTCCTTATGACGTGGGTGGTAGTCCCGAGGTAGAGCGGAAAGAGCTTTCTCCGGTCGAGGTCGCTGTAGAGGGTGAAGGCGAGGTCTTCAGAGCCTTTCTCGACGGCAACATCGAAGAACTCCTTGAACTCCTCGGAAGCAGCTTCCCTTATCGAGTCCGGAAAGACGAGCCATATTCCTTCGGTCTCAAACTCCCTGACGTGTGGCTCCTCGAACTCGACCTTCGCGAACTTCTCCCAGTTGAGGATCGAGTAGTCCCCTTCATCAACCCTCTCGCCGGTCATCGGGGAATATATTTCGGCTCGAAGGATTCCGCTTTCCTTCAGCTTGAGAAGTTCTTCCACGTAGTTCCCTGTGTCGGCCCCCTTGACGGCGAATCCGGTGTAGACGTGCCTGACCCTCAGCCGGCCGAGATGAATCTCCACTCCCCTGTAGGTTTTCTTCTCCCCCCTTTCCAGTATCTCGACCTCTTCCCTCTTGGCCGCGAAGGTCTCAACACGCCAGAAGCGGTTAAGTTGCCTTGCGAAGACGAAGTGAAACTTTCCGAGGGAGAGTCTATCCATGGCCATGTAGAGCTCTCCCCGCGAGAAGTAGGCCATTCCCGGAAGGAGAGAGCGGTGATACTCGTTGGAATCGACCTCCTCGATGATGTAGCCCTTGAGCTTGAGCCAGTTGGTGAAGTTGAGGAGCTCCCTGAGTGAGGACTTCTCTATCAGCCTGTCCCGTATCCATGGCTCGTCTTTGACGAGGAAGAAAGTCTCATCGCTCGCCGTCCTCAGGGAGGAGTAGCTGAAGGCCGGCTTTCTGAGGCGGACTTCAAGTTTGCCCGTGAGCGGATTTCTCTTCAGGTCCGACTTCCGTTCGATAACGAGCCTCTCCACGACTTTCCTCTCGAACTCGTCAAGCTCGTCCCAGTCGACTATTCCCAGCTCCGTGAGGAGGTAGTGGAGGTGCTTCTCGGCTATGCGGTCGTTCTCCAGGTTGACCGGCATGTATTCGATTATACCCCTCCCCAGCCTCTCAACGAGCTCGTCGAAGTGTTCCCTGTAGTAGTAGTCGAGACCGTTCTTCCTGAGGACTATGGCGTTCAAAGCTTCCCTATCGGCACTCCTCCCGGCCCGGCCGAAGCGCTGGATGAGGGAGAAGAGCCCGTCGGGTGGGATTCCGTAGTTCACCACCGCATCGAGGTCGCCGATGTCTATGCCGAGCTCGAGGGCGTTGGTCGTCAGGAGAACAAGCAGTTTGCCGTCCTTGAAGTCCCGTTCTATCTCCCATCGGACGTTCCTGGGCAGGGTTCCCTTGTAGGTGGTCACCTTCGAGAAAGCCGTTGAACCGAGGAGGAATCGGAGGAGCTTTTCGGTTCCCCTTCTGCTGTCGAAGAACACAAGCGTCTTGACCTTCTCCCAGGTGAGGCGCTCGACCACCGCCCGGAGGAGCTGCCTCTCGTCGAGGTTTTTGGGTTCGAAGAGGACGAGATATCTCCTCGGAAAGGGGTTGGTGGCACCGCTTATCGCCCCAAATTCCTTCCTGAAGAGCTTCTCCGCGAAATCCCTCGGGTTCCTCAGCGTTGCCGAGAGCGCTATGATCTGGGGCCTTGCTCCAAGTTTCCTTAGCCTGAAGTCGAGGCGGCGGAAGAGGTACGCGAAGTTGCTCCCGAAGACGCCCCTGTAAACGTGAAGCTCGTCAACGACCAGGTAGCGGAGGTTTCTGAGGAGCCACTCGTAGTCCCTCCATCTCCTCAAAATGTTGTAGTGGAGCATGTCAGGGGTGGTGAAGATAACCCTTGGTCTCTCGCGGATTAGGGTTTTCCTCTCCTCCCATGGGACGTCGCCCGTCAGAACCCTCGCGCTCACGTGTTTTCCGGTGAGGCGGTAGAAGACGAGGTTCTGGATGGAGAACTTTTCGAGCTGATTGTTTATGAGGGCCCTCGTGGGGTATATGAGCAGATAAGTTGCGCGGGGATTGGAGAGGTAGGAATCAAAAATGGCCAGCCGGAATATCTCGCTCTTGCCGCTGGCCGTTGGTGTTGTAACGACGATGTTCTTTCCAGTGTAGAGGCTCTTGAGGGCCTCGACCTGGTGGTGGTAGAGGGAAAAGCCGAGCTCTTCGAGGAGTTCGTTTACCTCCGGGTTGTCGAATCGGAATTCCCCGAATTCGCCTTCCTTTGGGGGAAAAACGTGAACCCTCGCTATCTCGGACTTGAGGGGCTTGAACGTCTCAAAGAGGGACATGAAAAGTTGGTAACGGGGAAAGGCTAAAAACCTAACCCCTGGGATCCCCGACGCCCCTCCCCTCAATGAACTCCCTGTGGTACTCGTCGAGGGTCTTCCTAATGGTCCGTCCTATCTTCAGGTAGTCCACCTCACGCAAGTTGGCCAGTGAAACCCTGGCTGAAGGATGGGGCACGTCAAAGCCTTTACCTGGAAGGAGAACGACACCCGCCTCCCTGGCGAGACGGGCTATGAACTCCTCCGGCGGGAAATTCTTGATGAACCATCTGCTAAACTCCCTCCCGTAGAGGCGCTCCGCGAGAGCCTCAGCGTCCAGCAGGGTGTAATAGTACGCGTAGTTCTGAAGGCTCAAGGGCTCAATGCCAAGCCCCCTGTAGAGGGCCTCATAACGGCGCCTCAAGATGTGCTTCACCGCTTTCTTATATTCCTCTTCCTCATCCATCAGGGCGTAGAGGGCGAAGAGCACCATCTGCACCTGTTGGGGCGTCGAAAGGCCTGCGGTGTGTCTCAGAGCAACGTTCCTGCTGTCAGCGACCAGCCTGTCCATGAACTTCAGCTCCCGTGGGTTGGGGGTTATCGGGGCATACCTCCCATCCAGCTCCCTCTTAATGTCCTCCGGTAGCCCTCTGATCAGTCGATCGACGACGTTGTCCCTGTGAAGGGCTATTACACCGAGGCGCCAGCCTGTCGCCCCAAAGTACTTGGAGAATGAATATACAAGTATCGTGTTGTGGGGCAGGATGGCGTAGAGGGACTTGAATCCGTCCACGAAGGTCGCGTAGACGTCATCGGTTATGATGATCAGGTCCCTCCTGTCTCCCTCAACCAGTTCTTTGATGCGATTCAGAGTGCCCTCGTCAAATTTGACAGAGGTGGGGTTTCCCGGATTTACGACGAAAAAGACCTTTATATCCGGATCGCGAAGTTTCTCAAGCTCCTCCCCAGGAATCTGGTAGCCCACCTCAGGATCGGCCCGAACCTCGATCTCAACGAGGCGGTAGGTGTCGAGTTTGGGTATCTCCAGGTAGGGGCTGAATATCGGGACTGCCAGGGCAACCTTGTCCCCAGGGTTGAGTATCTTGTTGGCACTGAGGGATTCGAAGAGATAAGCCATGGCCGCGGTTCCTCCCTCAACGGCGAAGAGCTCCGTCTCGTCGACGAGGGAGTACCCGAGGTCGTAACCGGCACCCATCTCCTTCAGCAGATACCTCACGACGATTTTTTCAATTATTCTGAGCATCCTTGGTGGAGAGGGGTAGTCGCAACCGAGGTAACCCTGAACCATCTCGTGTAGGAATTCGCCCGCCGAAAGGCCCAGGTAGTCCCTCACATAACTCACTGCAGAGTGCAGGAACCTTGTACCCCTCTCGTTCCAGTGGTTCCGTACGAATATCTCAAAGCGGGCCTCTATACCCTCCCTCTCGCAGTGGCCCCCTATAAGGTCACCCATGTACCCAAAGTGCCTCTCGGCCTCACTCAGCGCAAACCTCCCGAGCTGCAGAAAGGCGTACCTCGGTTCCAGGGCGAGGAAGTTTGGGTTTCCCCTACCTGCGTTCAGCATCACCCTCTCTGACGTCCTGCCCGCGAGTTTGATCAGCAGGTCTTTAAACTCAAATGGGCTGAGCTCCCCAAGGCTCTTAACATCCTCAAGGATGTTGCCCCCGTTGGTCCCATCGGATGAATCCATCGCCCGCACCTCCGTTAAAATCCAGTGACATGACGTAAGATTCCCGCAACCCTTTAAAACCCTCCCCCTCAGCCTAACCCGGTGGTGGAAATGACGAGGATAGCGGTCATCGATTACGACAGGTGCAACCCGGATAAGTGTGGCAACTTTCTGTGCGAGAGGGTATGTCCGGTCAACCGGATGGGCGGTGAGGCTATAGTGATAGATGAAGAGAACTACCGCCCGGTGATCCAGGAGGCGAGCTGTACCGGCTGTGGGATATGCGTCCACAAGTGCCCCTTCAACGCAATAACCATCGTCAACCTTCCGGAGCAACTGGATGAGGACTGCGTTCACAGGTATGGAATCAACTCCTTCGTTCTCTACCGCATGCCGGTTGTCAAGGACGGTATGGTCGTCGGAATCCTCGGTCCAAACGGTACAGGCAAAACAACGGCGGTTAAGATACTCTCCGGCCAGATACTGCCTAACCTCTGCGGCGACAACAAAAGCTGGGACAGCGTTATCAAGGCATTCCGCGGCAATGAGCTCCAGAACTACTTTGAGAAGCTGAAGAACGGAGGGATACGCCCTGTTGTAAAGCCACAGTACGTTGATCTGATTCCCCGCGCAATTCGGGGTAGGGTCGAGGAGCTCCTCAGAAAGGCCGATGATAGGGGGACACTGAAGGAGGTCGTCGAGGAGCTGGGACTCGGGAACATACTCGATAGAGATATAAAACAGCTCTCCGGCGGTGAGCTCCAGCTAGTTGCGATCGCGGCCGCCCTTCTGAGGGACGCTCACTTCTACTTCTTTGATGAGCCGTCAAGCTACCTCGATATACAGCAGAGGCTCAAGATCGCCAAGATAATACGACGCCTTGCCGAGAGCGGGAAAGCCGTCCTCACGGTCGAGCACGACCTAGCAATCCTCGATTACATGAGCGATATCATCCACGTCGTCTACGGCAAGCCAGGAGCGTACGGCATATTCTCCAAACCAAAGAGCACACGCAACGGAATAAACGAGTTCCTGAGCGGCTACCTCAAGGATGAAAACGTCAGGTTCAGACCATTTGAGATAAGCTTCACAAAGAAGAGCGAAAGGAAGAGCCAGGAGGGTGAGATACTCGTCCAATACCCCCGTCTTGTCAAGGACTACGGTTCGTTCAGGGTTGAGGTGGAAGGTGGGAACCTCCACATCGGAGAGGTCGTTGGAATAGTGGGACCGAACGGTATAGGTAAGACGACCTTCGTCAAGATGTTGGCTGGGGTCGAGAAGCCGACCGAGGGAGAGGTTGACTGGAACCTGACCGTCAGCTACAAACCACAGTACATCAAAGTGGACTACGAAGGAACCGTGTTTAACCTCCTGGGCAAGATAGATGCCTCAAAGCTCATGAGCAGCTTTTACAAGAGCGAACTCCTGAACCCACTCGGAATCCCCGAACTGTACGATAGGCAGCTCAACGAGCTCTCCGGCGGTGAGCTTCAGCGTGTGGCGATCACGGCCTGCCTGATACGGGATGCGGACATATACCTCCTCGACGAACCCTCCGCCCACCTGGACGTTGAACAGAGGCTTGCGGTTTCGAAGGCCATCCGCTCGCTCATGGCAAAGAACGACAGAACCGCCCTGATAGTCGAGCACGACGTCATGATGGTTGACTATCTAAGCGACAGACTCATAGTCTTTGATGGCGAACCGGGGAAAGCGGGTAGGGCTCTGCCCCCTATGGGCATGAGGGAAGGAATGAACCGGTTCCTCTCCTCCGTTGGCATAACCTTCCGTCGTGACCCAGACAGTGGGAGACCAAGGGCCAACAAGGAAGGGTCCGTCAAGGACAGGGAGCAGAAGGAGAGAGGCGAGTATTACTACACTATCCCGTGATGTGTTTTATCTTTGGAGGCACCATCCTGCTCTTTATCCTTTTAATCCAGCAGTCTACCGAGAACAACCGAGTTCTGGAGGTATCCGTCCTCCATGAACGTAGGTAAACAGTGATCAACGTTGTTTAACGATAAAACACAGGGAAGGGCAGCATCCGCCTCCTATTTGAACAAACATTAATCTACACAGACGATTTCCTGAAAAAAGCTTAAATAGAGGGTATTAACCACATATCAACGAGGTGATTGGCCATGATGTGGAAAAAACTTGTTTCGGTGCTCATTGGTTTAATACTATTGGGCACCACGGGAGCCGTAAGTGCGGCCAGCGGAAGTGGAGGGAGCGCCGGAGCTTCCGTGACTGTGATACTGGTGAGTGATAATGCGGCCGACTCAGCACTGGCTCATTACATAGCAAACCTGACCGGGAGCGTGGTGGTCACAATCCCCTGGGGGGTCTACGACCCGAACGTCACCGCCGAGATAGCGGGTTACGGTCCGGACCTTGTGATAATAATAGGGGGCCCAGACGCAGTGCCCCAGCAGTACGCCTCGGACATTCAAAACTTGGGGATACCGGTGAAACGCTGGTGGGGTGAAACCAGGTACGGTACCAACATCGCGGTCATAAAGAACGCCACGGTAGAGCTTGGAATAAAGTTCAAGGGGCCTGTGATAATAGTCCCTGGAAACGACACCGCCGCCATACAGGTTGCCCTTCAGAACGCCTTGAAGAACATGGGGGTCATCCTCCTGGCAAACGACACAACCAACATAACCAAGGTCATGATGAAGATTAAAGTCGCACCCAGCAACGTTACTATAATCCGGAGCCGTGTCTTCGGGGTTCACCTGAACCGGCTGATGGAGGAGCTGAAGAGGGAGGCGATGTGCAACTGCACCGAAATCGACGTAAACATCACCGCCCAGATGGCTCTCAAAGCGATAAACGCCAGCGAGGAGAGGCTTGGCATTGCTAAGGAACTCCTGCAGAACATGACTGAGCAGAACGTAACGCTGAGACCGGGGCCCAAGATGATGATCTCCAGGATGATCAACATTGCAGAGAACGAGATCAGAGCCGCAAAGGAGGCCTACGAGCAGGGGTACTACGGAAGGGCTTACGGACAGGCGATAGCCGCAAGGGCCCACGCGGACGTTGCCATCAAGCTGGCATCCCACAAGTGGCTGGACGAAAGCGAAAGGAACCCCAGGCTCAGGGGAGACATGACCTTCTGGAGGGTGAACGCCACACTGTGCGTGCTTGAAAAGGCGGGCGTGGATGTTACCCTGCTGACAAAGCTGCTGAAACAGCTTAAAGAGGCCGTAATAAACGGAAACAGGGAGCAGATAGAGGCCATAATAGAGCAGATCCACGACATCCTGAAGCAGATATACAAGCAGAACCGCGGAATCGTTAGGGCTCACTCTTTCGAAATGCACCACCATGGCCGAGGCTGACTTCTCCACTCGGCTTTCTTTTATTTTTTGTTACGGGGCTTTTCTGGGGTTGATACTTAACGGGGCCGTTGACGGAACTTTTTTATTGGGAAAACCGAAAGAGGTCTAGAGTTTAGTGGGGGGGCAGGAGATGCTACCAGGGAAGGTTCCACCGGAGGTCCTGGAAAGACTGGTATTTACTAATCTGGGCATCAGCGATAAGAGGGTTCTAATGGGTTCTGGAAAAGGCATAGACGCGGCCGCAATAGAGTTCGGGGACCGTGTTCTCGTCGCATCAACGGACCCCATAACAGGTGTTGGGGAAAATATCGGCTTCTACGCGGTTCACATAAACGCAAACGACGTTGCCACCTTCGGCGCGAGACCGCGGTGGTTTCTGGTCTCCATACTCCTTCCGGAAGCGGCAGATGAGTCGACCCTACGGGAGATTATGGGGGAACTCCACGAGAACGCGGCTAATCTTGGTGTTTCAATAGTAGGAGGGCACACCGAGGTAACACCGGGTCTGAACAGGCCAGTGGTCGTGGGGACGATGATGGGTGAGGTTGACCGGGAGAGACTTGTGACGTCAAACGGGGCCAGGCCTGGAGACGCTCTGATCGTAACAAAGTGGATCGGACTTGAGGGCACGTCGATAATAGCCCGTGAGCGGGCCGAGGAACTGGAACAAACCTTCGGAAGGGAGTTCGTCGAACGGGCAAAGGGGCTGATAGACATGATAAGTGTTGTTAAAGATGCCCTGGTGGCCGCTGGAATAGGTGTCAACGCGATGCACGATCCAACGGAAGGTGGAATCGCCAATGGACTCCACGAAATGGCCGATGCCGCGGATCTGGGATTTAAGGTGTACGCGGAGAGGATTCCAGTTAGAGAGGAAACCCTGAAGATCTGCGGGCTGTACGGCTTGGACCCCCTGGCCCTCATAAGCTCCGGAACCCTCATGGTAGCGGCTCCTAGGGAGAGAGCCAGCCGGATAGCCTCCGCCCTCGAAAGGGAGGGAATCCATGCCACGGTCGTAGGAGAGTTCGTGGAGGACCCGGACGTCAGAGTGCTCGTCGAAAAGGACGGGGAAAAGGAGCTCCCCCAACCCAAAAGCGATGAGATATGGAAGGTCGTCTAAAGCTCAACGGAGATCCTCAGTTTCTCCTCTTCTTCCAGCTTTTTCAGGATTTCAAATGCCTTGGCCGGAGGCAAATTCAGTGCCCTGAGGTGCTCGTAAGCCAGCCTTATCTCCGAACGTTCCGGCTCAGGAGCTCTGCGCTCCATGTACATCAGAACCGCCAGAAGAACTCCCCTGATGCTCGGCTCCTGGAGGGGCAGGAGCTTCCAGCCGTTTTCGTAAACGTACGCTGCCCTAGGGGTATCCGTCTCCGAGATCTCATCTATGGGGAGCAGGTTCGAGGAGCTGGCCGTCAGATAGCCAACGAGGGTCTCCTCAGAATAGCCCTCCTTCTTGAGGCTTGAGAAACTGAGCTCCAACGCCTTCAACAGGGAGGAGCGACGCTCGATTCCTGTGATTCCATCCTTAGAGAGGAAGGATAGCTTCAACACGGATCTCTCAAGCGGCTCAGCCTCCAGGTTAACCCTTAAAAGAACGCGATCGCTAAGGCGCGAACCCTCCTCGAAGGCCTTTATAGCTATCCAAACGGCTCCGTTTGTAAGGATTCCATACCTAACTCCAGCGTTAAAGCAGTACCTCCCAAGCTGGCGCAGGGGCCCCTCGTTCTTCAGTATGTTGACTCCCAGGTTCTTGGCCTCCACAAAGGCAAAGACCGATCCGTTCAGTATCAGTGCATAATCGGCCCTACCGTCCTCGGTCCGTTCCTCGGGTCGGACTTCCTCAGGATTGTTCCAGTCCCACCCAAGTGCCCGGAATATCTCACCGAGAAGGTGCTGTTTCACCGCCTCTTCGTTCTTTTCGTAGAGGTTTCTGTGTGCCCGCATCCTCCGGGACACCCTAAGGACCGCACTCCTAAGTCCGTCCATGTGTACCACCGGTCCCTCTGGACTACACCCAACAACCTAAAAGCTTTTGTGGTTGAATCCGAAAACCCAAGGGGATTGAAATGTGTCGGATACTCTTTGCAGCCGGGGAAGGGGGGCGGATACGACCGCTTCTGGATGCACTCGTGAACGCATCAAAGAAGGACCCGTACAAAGAGGCCAGGGGAAAGGGGAGCCAGCACAGGGACGGGTGGGGGTACCTGCTCATCAGGGATGGAACGGAGAGGCACTACAGATCGGTTAACCCGATGTTCCATGATATAGATGAGATCCAAACCCTCAACGAGAGGCTGAACGGTTTCGTGGTCTTGATGGCTCACGCACGAGCTGCCAGTCAGGGAAGCGTCGGACTCCTGAATACACACCCGTTCGCGTTCTCCTCCCGAAGGGGTTTCAGTTTCTGGTTGTTCCACAACGGGGACCTAAACAAAAAGCAACTGGTCGAGATGGCCGGGTTTGAGGAGGAGGACCTTAAAGGAGTTTCCGACAGCTACGTACTGGCAGCTTACCTCTGCAGGCACCTGGCGGGTACGTCAAAGGAAGACGTGATTGAAGCTTATAGAGAGGCGGTAAAAGCCACCAGGACCTCGTTAAACACCGTGACGGTGTTCCAGGATACCTCACCGGAAATCCGCGCTTTCATAACAGCGTATTCGACGGAAAACCGCGTTAAGGAACCCAAGGACTGGGACTACGCCAAGATACTGTCCCTTGAGGAAGATGACCTCTTCGCTATTGCCTCCTCAACAGTGGAGCTTTACCACCCCTCGGACTGGAGGGTTCTTAAAAACGGAACCGCGCTGTACCTCCGGATCGACCCACGGAAGAGGAGGGTGGACCGCACAGTGGAGAGCCTCTGAAATGTTATATACTCCTTTTCCCAGAACAGTATCACGGTGATCTCATGGAGAGGGACACCCCCATAAAGGTCTACATGACGAGGAAACTAATCGGTGTTTCTCCGGGAGACTCGGTAAAACAGGCGTGCGAGATAATGGTGGAGTTCGACATCGGCTCCCTAGTCGTCATAGAGGATAACAGAGTGGTCGGTTTCTTCACAAAGAGCGACATAATAAGACGCGTCGTTATCCCGGGCCTCCCGAACTCAACCCCCGTGAGGGAGATAATGAGCAGCGAATTGATAAGTGTGGACAGCAACACCCCTCTGAGGGAGGTTCTGGATCTGATGGCCAAGAAGGGCATAAAGCACATGCTTGTCGAGGACAACGGAAAGATCGTGGGCATCTTCAGCCTGAGCGACCTTCTCACCGCCAGCAGGAGGCGGCTTGAAACCGCCATAGCTGCGGAGTGATACGCATGATAAGGATAGCCCACATAAGCGACACGCACATAACGAGCGACGCGGCCTACAAGGGATACGCGTTTGACCTGATAGCCGAGGAGATAAACCGCGGGGACTTCGACTTCGTCATCCACACCGGTGACGTGACCAACCAGGGGCTCAGGGAGGAGTACGAGAGGGCGTCCTACGAGCTGAAGAAGATACGCAAGCCTATCGTAGTGCTACCCGGGAACCACGACGTCCGAAACGTGGGCTACAAACTCTTTGAAAAGTTCATAGGCCCCCCAAACGGCGTGTTTGAGTTCCAGGAGGGGGTTCTGATATGGGTTGACTCCACGATCCCGGACCTCAGCGACGGCAGGATCGGGGAGTATAAATTCAGATGGCTCAGGGGAAAACTTGAGGAGTACTCCAGCAGAAGGATAAAGATAGTGGCAGCCCATCACCACCTAATACCACTCCCAGACACGGGCAGAGAGAGGAACGTACTGTACAACGCAGGGGACGTGCTTGATCTCTTCCTCAGGCATGAAGTCACCCTGTATACCTGCGGACATAAACACGTGCCCAACCTGTACCGCGTGGAGGACCTCGTGGTGGACAACGCGGGCTGTACATCATGCCGCAAGACCCGCGCGGGGGACGTCAATAGCTACAACGTGATAACTCTGTACGACGACGGCCGGATGGAAGTCAGGATAAGGCGCGTGACGGGGGACGAATTCAGAAAAGAGCACAGAGCCGTAAAACCCAAGCTCTTTATCCCCAAAGGAAAACGGCTCGTGAGAGTAGTCCAGATGAGCGAAAGCAATGTATCCGACCGTGTGTACTTCAGGAAGAAGGTTCTAGAGCATGCGATCAGGATGATAAATGAGAAGCTCAAACCCGATCTCGTCATACACAACGGTGATCTGGTGGACGCCGGCATCGAGCGCTACTACGCCAAGGCATACGAATTCTACGAGAGGATAAAGGCCCGAAAGCTGATAGTACCTGGTCATAACGACATAACCTACCTCGGACACGACCTCTTCAAAGAGTACTTCGGAAGGCCCAACACCGTCGAGATAGGGAAGTTTGCCTTCATCCCAGTTCAGAGTGCACAGTACGAAACCCCAATCGGTGTCGTCGGGAGGATGGGACAGCGTATCCTCCGCGATCTACTCCGGGAGCATGATGACAAGTTCACCACGGTCGTAATGCACCACAACATAATCCCAGTCCCACGGAGCAGGGAAATCGGCTTTCTGGAGGATGCTGGCGATGTGCTGAAGATGATCACGGAAGAAAACGCCAACCTTGTCCTCACGGGACACGGGGGAAACGCCTTTGGGGTAAAGGTTGAGGACTCCCCGATAGTGAACGCGGGATCGGTGAGCTGGGAGCTCCACAGAAACCCCTACGGAAACACGTTCAACGTCATAGACATTTACACTCACATCGTGGTGGCGTTTGAGGTCCAAGCGACATGGGGCTCCGGCAGGCTCCTGGGGATATGGAAGGTAAAGAAGAACCTCAATCCGTGAGGTCCTCCACCCGCTTCATCATTCGTTCCATCAGGTCCTTCATTATCCTTGAAACCGTTGCCTCCAGCTCAATGTTTTCAAAAACCGGAACTCCCCGCTCCTTCGCCTTACGCACTATGAACTCCTGTATCTCCATTATCTCATCGAGATGTTTCAGGTAGTACTCCGCGGGACGCCTGCTGTACCTTCCCCTCTCGTAGAACCGCGCCCTGAGGTCCTCCTTGGTGGGCACGGTTATCACGTACATGAAGCTGTTCTCCGCGGGGTCAACGTACCCGGGAACCAGATGTATGCCCTCTAATATCGCATTGAGACCCTCCCTACGGGCCCGTTCGACAACCGCGTTGACGCCAACCGAGACGTGTTTCACCTGATTTTCAAAACCCCTCCACAGGGCGACCTCCCCCCTTCGATCCGGAGAGTGGAGTGTCCTCCAGGCAAGGAACGAGGAGGTGTGAAGGTCGGGCAGGAGTTCGGGGGCAATCATCTTCCTCATGACCTCCCTGATGGTGTCGGTTCCGATAACGCTCCTTACCCCAAGCCGGAACGCCAGCTCCGTGGCTATCGTTGATTTGCCCACCCCGGTAGTCCCACCGATCAGGAGAACCATCGGGAGCTTAAGCCGTTTGAACCTGCGCCAGAACACGTACCTCTGGGCTTCCTCAGTGAGGCCGTGCTCCCGGAGTTTGAGGTAGGTCAAATCACGGATTTCATCGGAGGTCACGACCCTCTTTCTCCTGGCCTCAAGCTCCTTCTGCACCTCGGTGGCTATCCCGTAAGCTATTCCAACGTCCACCCCAGCTAGGGTTATTGAACGCGTTAGTATCCCTCTGGAAAACGGGAGTCGGGTGTTCCGCTCCCTATCGGCAACTATTATCATCCCCCCGCCTCCAGAACCCTCTTTCCAAGCTCAACGAATGCGGCCGCCAAGTCCTTGCCGTCTATGTTCAGAGGTTCGTTGTCTAAGTATACAACTTCCACCCCCCTTTCAAGCGCCCACCTGGTTACCACATCGACGGCGGCCGCTTTAAGCTCCACCGCAACCGCATCCACCCTTTCAAACCTCCGGAGATCCCTAATGAGCCGGGGTCGGTTGGCAAGGTTTCCCGAGACCTCCACTACATCCGAACCGAGGGGCTCAAGGTAGCTGCGTGCCTTGCCCGCCGCCTCCGTAGAGGTCATGATTACCCCGATCCTTTTCCCAGTAACGTCGCCCAGTGGCCTCGGCCTAAAAGCCGTGAAATGGATGTCGGCTTCAGGGTTTACCTCCATCACGATCCTCTCGATCTTTTCAAGCTTATCCGCACTGACCACGTCTGCCATAGTCACCACAACAACGTCCGCAAAGGCCAGTCGCAGAGGGCCGAAATAGCCGGATATATGAGTTAGGGGTTGCTTTGCCCCGACAACCACCACATAAGCATCCGCACGATAAGGTGGGAACGTCGCCCCGCTCCCCTCCAGGATCACGAGGTCAACCGGGAGGCTCTCCGCGAGCTTTACTCCCTCGTGTACAACATCTAAAAAGGGAAAACCCGCCATTCCACCACCACACCGCCTGCATCCGATGGTCTTCACTCCCGATGTCAAAGCATCCTCCAGATGGTCCGAGGCCGCGTGCTCACCACCCTCCACCAGTTCAATGAGGTACTCCGGCGTAATATCTTCCGCATCCCCCGGGATAAGCTCAGGCTGCTCCGGGCCCCCCCTTCCCATGGTCACTATCACCGGTTCACAGATCTCCTTCAGGGTTCTGGCGAGAAAGCCGCTAACTGCGGTTTTCCCTATCCTTTTTCCCGTCCCTATAACCCCGACGCTCGGCTTTTTGACGCGACCCAGAGGCTTTGGGGTAAAGTGAAAGTCCGCTCCCCGGTAGGAGACCCCGTGAAGGAGGCAGAGTGAAGCGATCTTAAACCGGTCCTCGTAGGTGACAACTGGCTCATCGCTTAGATCAACCACTTCTTCAACGTGATTCTCCATGAGCGCCCGTTTAAGGGAGGCCAAATACTCATCCGAGTAATACAGACGGATTCCAAGTTTTTCAGCCAGTGATTCAATGGAACCAACCTTCTCGATGCCACCGAGAAAGACAGCACAGCAGACATCACCGAGGGTCCTCACGGCCCAGGCGGTTACGTCGGGGTAATGTTCCCCATCGATGAGGACCATTCTCATGAGATCACCATAGAAGAATCCGCACTGGAGGATTTAACCTTTGCCGATGGCAACACAAGCGTTATAAATCCTAAAAGGACTATACTTACGACGCCACTTAGGGCGTCATGTATGGAGGTGTAAGCCATGGTTGAGATGCTGGTTAAGTCCAAGATTAAAGAGGCCGTTAAGGCCGTTGACCCCGACATGAGGGTTAACCCAGAGTTCTACGACGCCCTTGAAGCGGAACTCAAGGCCCTTGTCGAAAAGGCCGTCAGAAGGGCCAAAGACGAAGGCAAGAAGACCCTCTACCCAAGGCACGTCTGAAGGTATACTTCGGACCGTTTTCGTTCTCAACCGGTGGTCTTTTATCCACCGCCCCCTAATTTCTTTGGTGCTGAACATGGGAGTGAGAAAACTAGGTGACTCTCTGTACATATACCCTGGAAGTCCGGGCACGTTCATAAAAGTGGTTGAGGATAAAGCGGTCCTTGTAGACCCCGGACACGGGGGTAAGAGGCACAAAGACCTCCGGAGAGAGGTCAAAAGACTGGGAGTCGATGTGCGAGCCCAGCTGGCTACCCACGGACATGCCGATCACATATCCGTCTGCCCGCGGATTGGGGCACCCCTCTTCATGCACCGCTTTGAATTCAGCGTGGCGGAGAGCCCCCTGAACCGGGAGCTCCTGACCTTCGGATCGAAAGCTCCCGAAGGATTTCTGGTGTTTCAGTTCCCCGAGGAGGTTAAGGTTCACGCGGTTTTTGAGTGGAACGACAACCTCTTTGGGCTCAGGGCCCTCAAGCTCAACGGCCATTCCCCTGGAATGACGGGCTTTCTCGACGAGGATGAGGGGGTGATCTATGCGGGGGACTCCTTCTTCGGGGAGAGGGTTCTGGAGTCCGTCGGTGTTCCCTATCTGATCGACCCAGTGTTATTCAAGACATCAATAAACGAACTGCATAATTATACAGAGAAGGGCTACACGCTTGTACCCTCCCACGGGAAGATCGTCGAAGGGGAGGAGGCCATCGAGCTACTTGACCTCAACATGAGGAGGATTGAAGAAACAGAAGCGCTTGTCCTTCGTCTGCTTGAGAACCCCCTGAGCATGGATGAACTCGCGTTCAGGATAATGAAGGAATACGGCGTCGAGATAACACCACAAAAACTCGCCCTCAACTTGGTGCCCCTCCGGGCGTTCATCGCAGAACTCCACGACAGGGAAGAGGTGGAGGCACTGATCGAGAACGGTCTGAAGTGGAGGGTTAAAAGGGTGTAAACTTGTGAGTTGCGGTTCTATTCCCCGTCCTCGGGGTAGCAGATGTACTTGTAGGGACAGAACCTGCACGCGTATGAGTACTTCCTTGGGGGAAGTCTATCATTCTCGTAGTGCCGCTTCACCGTGTAAAAATGCCTGAGAGTTTCGCGGAACATTTTGCCATCGTAGAGGACTTCAAACGCCCTAAAGTTCGGGCCCTTGACAACCGGGAACCCCGAAAAGTCTATCTTGCTGATGATTTTCATAGGCTCCTCATGAAGCTTGACGTAGTATAAATAGCCATAGTCCGCCTCCGCCCACCTCATGTAGATGTTGAGCTGGGCCATGTGGTAGTCGTAGGGCTCCCTCGGGAGACTGGTCTTGCCCTTTATCTCTATGGGAAAATCCCGTATAGCATCGATCCTGCCGTGGATCTCGAATCCAAGCCTCTCAGAGCGTAGTATGAGGTGTTTCTCCAGCTCAAAGCCGTACCTCCGCGAGAGTATCCCCTGAAGGACATTGTGGGTGTCTATCCCCTGATTCAACCGCACCCTCACGAATTCAGGCCAGCGTTCGGGGTAGCCCTTCAGCCTGAAGTATATCCTCCTCGGGCATGTGAGAGCCTCACTGGCGTAAAATTCCAGCAGTCCATCACCATCGTTCTCTTCCATGAGTTTCCCCCCAGGAACGGGGCGGGTCATCGGTCCGCGAGCCTCACCACCCCTGCGTCAGCTAATACCGACGTCATCACCCGTTCAGACTGGGCAAGGGTCGTCATCCGCGCTGATACTTAGTGCAGAAACCCTCTTTAAAACCTTTGGGGAAAGGAAGCAAAGAGAAGCGTCAGAGTATCGTGCCTTTCTTCCTTTTGAGGGAGTAGCTGAGACCGTAGGCGGGCCAGATGCTTGGGGGCTGGTCGTAGTGATGCAGGTTGCAAAGTATCTTCTCCGCGGTTTCCCTGTTTCTGGCCCTGACGCGGAGGGTGCCATCTTCAAGTTCCACCACACCCTCGGCCAGACGAAGCCTTAATCTAGAACCGTCCCGTTCAGGTCGGGCCCTCATCAGGAGCCGTTCGTACTCCTCGTATGCCTCCCGACTCAGTCTCTGCTCAAGAAGTGCACTTTTTTTCTTATTCTTAAACAGGCGTGACAACCAACTATTCGGTGGGTCTTCCTCCATACCGTTCATCGACCTCCAAGAGGATTCTCATCATCTACTCTCTCTTTCGAGTTTTTAAGGATTTCCCGTCGACTTTCACCAAAACGGCAAGTGGGAACCTTTTTAAGGAACCTTCCTCAGGGAAGTGCGATGGATGGAATAAAAAAGACCCAGCTCATAAAACCCCGCATAAGGAGGATACTATCCAAGGAACTCCCCCCAGAACTCATCCCAAAGCTTCCCAGACACTGGGTTCTGGTAGGCGACGTTCTGATTCTTCCAATCCGCACCGAGCTTGAACCCTACAAGCACCGTATAGCCGAGGTCTACGCGGAGGTTATCGGTGCCAGGGCCGTTCTACGAAAAGGAAGAATAAGCGGTGAGTTTCGCGAGACGAACTACGAGCTTCTCCACGGGAACGATACTGTGACGGTGCACGTTGAGAACGGGATAAGGTACAAGCTCGACGTTGCCAAGGTCATGTTCTCTCCGGCCAACATCAAGGAGCGCGTTAGAATGGCGAAGGTTGCAAGACCCGGCGAGCTGGTCGTCGATATGTTCGCGGGAATCGGGCACCTGAGCCTTCCGATGGCCGTCCACGGAAAGGCCCGAGTGATAGCCATAGAGAAGAGCCCTTACACGTTCCAGTTCCTCGTTGAGAACATCGAACTGAACAGGGTTCAGGGCAGGATGACAGCCTACAACATCGACAACCGCGACTTTCCCGGGGAGAACGTAGCGGACAGGGTCTTAATGGGCTACGTGGTTAAAACCCACGAGTTCATACCAAAGGCACTGGACATAGCCAAAGACGGGGCGGTGATCCACTACCACAACACGGTACCTGAGAAGCTGATGCCCGAGGAGCCATTCAGGACGTTCCGGGAAATCGCGAGGGAGCACGGCTACGAGGCCGAGAAGCTCAACGAGCTGGTAATCAAACGCTACGCCCCGGGTGTCTGGCACGTTGTCGTTGACGTGAGAGTGTTCAAGGGATAACCCCCAACGTCCGGTTTTAAGGTCCCCCATCACGTTGTTCGACCACGTTCACTGAGGGAAATTTCAGGACATCCGAATAAAAATTTGAGCCCCCCCGCCATCCCTTGATACCCTGTGGTTAACGCATGAACTTAACCTCTTATCCCCTGTGAAACGCTTCCTTTTGCGAAGACCTTATATCTTCGGACCCGAAAATCTTTCGAGGTGATTCTGACATGGAAGCTAAGGGTGGTTACTGGGGCAAGGTTCTAAGGGTCAACCTGACGACCCACGAGATCAGGGTGGAGCCCCTGTCCGAGGAGTTCCCGAGGAAGTACCTCGGCGGCGTTGGCTTCGGTACAAGGGTTCTCTACGACGAGGTTCCGGCCTGTACCGATCCGCTTGGGCCGGAGAACAAAATGATAATCACGCCCGGCCTGTTCGTTGATACAGGCATCGGGACCGGTTCCAAGACGGCCTTCAACTTCAAGAGCCCGCTTACAGGCGGCTACGGAAGGGCCATGGCCGGTGCAGAACTCGGTGTCCATCTGAAGAGGGCCGGCTACGATATGCTAATCATAGAGGGGGAGAGCGAAGAACCCGTTATGCTCGTTATAGAAGATGATGAAGTAATGTTTGTCCCGGCCAACGGCTACTGGGGACTCACAACCGGCGAGGCCAGAGCCAAGGCAAAGGAGGAGTACCCCGGTCACGCAACGGCATTTATAGGCCCAGCGGGCGAGAACCTCAGTCTCATCTCAACCATCGAAACCGATGAGAGACAGGCCGCTCGCGGTGGTCCCGGTGCGGTTCTTGGAAGCAAGAAACTCAAGGGAATCCTCATAAAAGGCACCGGAAAGATACCGATAGCCGATCCTGAGAAACTCCGCGAGCTCATCAAGAAGTGGGCAATGGTATTTAAGGACCACCCGGCGATCAAGGCGGACATGGACTACGGAAGCGGCGAGTTCCTCGACTGGATGAACCGCGAGCGCGGTACCTTCCCGGTCAGGAACTGGCAGATGGGCTTCTTCAAGAAGGCCTACGAGAGGGCCAAGGAGGAGGGAAGGGAGCACATCGGAATCGACCCCTACTTCTGGGCACCGAAGTACCGCGCGGGAAGGAGACCGTGCCCACTCTGTAACAAACCGTGCAGCCAGTACGTTCAGGTCGAGAGCGAGAAGTGGGGCACCTTCATGGTGGACGGTCCCGAGTACGAGACCCTCTACTCCTTCGGCGGCGTTCTTGAGCTCGACGACTTCGAGACCGTTGCATACCTCAACAAGATAGCCGATGAGTACGGCCTCGATACCATCTCTGCAGGTGTTACCATCGCCTGGGCCATGGAGGCCTACGAACGTGGATTGCTCACCAGGGAAGAGACCGACGGTATCGAGCTCACCTTTGGCAACGGTGATGCAGCCGTTCAGGCCCTCCGGAAGATGGCGCTTCGCGAGGGCAACCTTGGAAAACTCCTCGCCGACGGTGTAAAGAGGGCCAGCGAGAGGCTAGGAAAAGACAGCTGGAAGTTCGCCATGCATGTCAAGGGTATGGAGCCACCTGCCTACGACGTTAGGGGAATCAAGGGAATGGCACTCGCCTTCGCCGTGAACGTTCGTGGTGCAGACCATCTAACCTCCGGAGCTTACGGAACCGAGCTCGTAGGAAGGTGGTGGAAGTTCGACGGCGTGGACAGGACGAAGGGCGAGAACAAGGGCTTTGAGATTGCCTTCCACGAGAACCTCATGGCGGTCTACGACGCCACCGGAACATGCAAGTTCTCAAGGCACATGTACTTCCTTGAGGGCTTCCCGGAGCTCGTCAAGGCGGTCACCGGCATGAACATCGGCGAGGCCGAGCTGATGGTCATCGGCGAGAGGATAATGAACATCGCCCGCGCCTTCAACGTCCGCGAGGGCTTCACCAGGAAGGATGACACCCTGCCGTACAGGGTTATATGGGAGCCGATTCCAGAGGGGGTCAGCAAGGGGCTCCACGTTCCGCCGTGGGAGCTCGACAGGATGCTCGATGAGTACTATCAGGCTCGCGGATGGAGCAGGGATGGAATCCCGGCCAAGGCCAAGCTCATGGCCCTCGACCTCCCGGACATCGCAGAGGACATCGGGGCGGGGATTTGATTCCTGCCTTCTCTTTGCTTCTCCCCAATAAGTTAAATATAAGAACCTGCTGGAGTATCCCCTCTTCGGTGTGAATCATGGAGAAGAAGCTCACTGATTTCCTAGATGCTCCACCAAAGAAGGATACCGGTTTAACCCGCGAGGAGCTTGAGCGGGCTCTTAAGAAGGCCGCGGATTTAATCAGGACGAGGGTCGATTATAAGTACATCCCCCTTCTGCTCTTCCTGAAGCGTCTGAGCGACGAGTGGGAGAAGGAGTTTGAGGAGTACGTTAGGAAGCTCACCAAGGAAGGCCTGGACAGAAAGACCGCCGAGGAGCTCGCCCTCAAAGACAGGGAATCATACACGATTAACTATCCGCCAGAATACCTCTGGAGGAAGCTCCGCGAGAAGGACATCGAGAGCCTTCCCCAGAACCTTTCGCAGGCCCTCAAGAAGCTCGCCGAGCTCAACCCCAACCTGAGGGGTGTCGTCGACCGCTTCGACTTTATGGAGTTCATGCTCCACAGGGACAACGCCGAGATACTCAGGCAGCTCTTCGAGCTCTTCAGCGGGCTTGACCTAAAGCACGCCTCGCCCGATGTTCTTGGCGATGCCTACGAGTGGATTCTAAGGTATTTCGCCCCGCAGAAAGCCAAGGAGGGTGAGGTTTATACCCCAAGAGAAGTCATCAGGCTCCTAGTTGAAATCCTCAAGCCGGAGCCGGGCGAAGAAGTCTACGACCCCGCGATGGGCTCCGGGGGAATGCTCATCGGGGCTTACCTTTACGTTAAGGAGCACCGCGGAGCGGATGAGGCTAAAAAGCTCTTCCTCTACGGCCAAGAGGTCAATCCAACCACCTACGCTTTAGCCGAGATGAACATGATACTCCACGGCATTAAGTCTCCAAAGCTCGCCACCGGCGATACACTTCTGAGACCACAGTTTAAAGAGAGCGAAAGGCTCAAGTGCTTCAATGTGGTTATAGCCAACCCTCCGTGGAACCAGGACGGCTACGGTGAGGCGACCCTCAAAAAGGCCGAGTTTACCGAGCGCTTCAAGTACGGCTATCCGCCGAACAACTCCGCGGACTGGGCGTGGATCCAGCACATGCTCGCGAGCGCCAAATATACTGGAAGGGTCGGCATCGTCATAGACAACGGCGCGCTCTTCAGGGGCGGGGCCGAGAAGAAGATAAGGGCGAAGATACTCAAAGAGGATCTGCTTGAGGCGATAATTTTACTCCCCGAAAAGCTCTTCTACAACACCGGCGCTCCGGGTGCGGTAATGATATTCAACAGGAACAAGCCAGAGGACAGGAGGGGGAAAGTCCTCTTCATCAACGCCTCGCAGGAATACGAAAAGCATCCGGAGATAAGGAAGCTGAACAGACTCGGCGAGGAGCACATCAGAAAAATAGTAACTGCCTTCGAGAAGTTTGAAGATATCGAGGGCTTTGCGAGGGTCGTTGAGCTGGACGAGATAAAGGAGAACGACTACAACCTCAACGTCACCCTCTACGTCTTTTCGATGGAGGAAGAGGAGGAGATAGACGTTAAGGCCGAGTGGAAGGAGCTGAAGAGGATTAACGAGGAGCTCGCGAGGGTTGACGAGAGGATTGAGGGGTATTTGAAGGAGCTGGGGTATTGAGGTGAATGACATGACTAATTCCCGCCCAATTCCAATAGTTGAGAGCATTTCTGTTCAAAACATCTACGAGGCTCCAGAATTGAAGCCAATATTTGACGAGTTCCTAGTAGAACTGCCTCCAAGCATGTTGGAGATTATCAAACAATTCGCAGAGCGCATTCTCATGGATATCACGGGGATTAAGGGCACGCTAGAACTTTCCATTGTTGTTGATGCAAATCAAGTAATATCCGAAGCAATTAACTACATCCGAGATGGTAGATTGCCCCTCATTATTGAACTATCGAAAACGCCATTTGTTAAGCTATATGCTCCCCCATCAATCCGTGAGGAAACTTTGAAAGATGAGAGAAAACTAGAGAAGATCTCAAAGAAGAAGGGAATCCCAGTTGAAGCACTCAAGAGCGCCATTGAGGAAATTCTAGAGCACATCACCTTTAAAGTGCCAGAGGGTTATGAGGAATATAAAAAGGCTATGAAATTAGTTGGTGAAAGGGATCCTGATGATGTAGACTACGTGTGGCTGTATTTTTCAATAAATGCAACCGCTATTGTTTCTTCCGATAAAGACATCACAGAAACCACAATTAAAACATGGAAAAACATGGGGCCGTTAAAATACATTGAAGTTATCCTTAGGAGAGGCTCTCTTTCTTTTGTTGTCTTATCTCTGGGAGGGCGTGCCATTTTGGAGTTTCTGTTTAAGATAATCCTGGCCGTAATTGGAACAATCTTAGGAATTTTAAAAGTCATGTGGAGTTATACAAAACGCATTATTGCATGGATTAGTGAGGGTATTCAAAATTTATCTGAACTACAAGCATTGGCTTTCTTCGCAACTCTCGGGGCCATTGTGTATTATTTTGGCAGAGAAATTAAAGAATGGGCAGAAACCTTAGTGAATAGAGTTATAGAATTCTTGAGGTCTGTAAAAGACTTTATCATTAGCCTCTTGAATATAATCTTGGACAGCCCTATAGTTAGGGCCTTAAGAACCTTAATGGAATACTCTGCGATTTTGATAGAACTTTACAAAGAGATTAACCTCAAGGACATTGAGGAAAATGTCATCAAAGTGGGTGGTCCCAATGAAAGCTCAGGCTAAAACCAAGTTCAAGAAAACCCCAATCGGCGAGATTCCCGAGGATTGGGAAGTTGTCAAAATAAAAGAGGTTATCAAAGAAGCTAAACCCGGGTTTGCAAGTGGAAAACGTGATGAAAACGGGATAATTCAGCTTAGAATGAACAACATCACTACCGAAGGCAAGGTCACACTAAAGGAATACTTGAAAGTCCCAGTTCCTGACAATATTGATGATTATCTCCTTAAACCCGGCGATGTGCTGTTTAACAACACAAACAGTGTTGACTTAATAGGAAAGACTGCAATATTCCGAGGTGAATGCAGGTTTTGTACATATAGCAACCATATAACACGAATTAGAGTAGATTCAAATCAAGTTCTTCCAGAGTGGGTTATGTACTACTTCTTAGAACTTTGGCGTATCGGATACTTTAGACAGATTTGTGTTAGGTATGTTGGACAGGCCAGTGTTAAAAAGACCGACTTGTTGAATATAAAAATCCCCCTCCCACCCCTCCCCGAGCAGAAGAAAATAGCCGAGATTCTAAGGACAGTTGACGAGGCCATCGAGCGAACGGAGCGCCTGAAAAAGGGCCTCATGCAGAGGCTTTTAACGAAAGGCATCAAGCATGAGCGGTTCAAGAAGACCGAGCTGGGCGAGATTCCAGAGGAGTGGAGGGTTGTAAGAGCTGGTGAAATTTGTCAAAGTATAGTTCCTGGTAGAAATAAACCAAAAAAATTCGATGGCGATATCCCTTGGATAACCCTAGCAGATATAGACGGCATGTATGTTGGGGCTTCAAAATCTGGCCTAAATGTGAGCAAAGAGGAAATTAAAAGGTGTGGGAATAAAATTATTCCTCCTAATAGCGTCATAATGAGTTGTGTAGGAAAGTTTGGTATTGTTGCAATAACTACAAGGGAAGTTGTATTAAACCAACAACTACACGCTTTTGTGTGCCCTAAAACATTAGATCCATATTTTCTTGCAGTTGCGTTAATGTCCCAAGCTAGATATATGGAATCAATAGCAACTAAAACGACCGTTCCATATCTAAATAAAGACAAGATTAATAGCATTCCGATACCTATTCCTCCCCTCTCCGAACAGAAACAAATAGCCAAAATCCTCTCCACCGTCGATAGAAAGCTCGAACTCCTCCGGCAGAGAAGGGAAAAGCTTGAGCGCGTTAAGCGCGGGCTGATGAAAGACCTGCTGACAGGAAGGGGGAGGGTGAAGTATTACAACCAAAAAGTATAAATAACCTTTTGTCTTGAATATTAACATCCCGGTGGGTCTCCTGCTCCTGATGACCTCGGGAACCGTCAGCCCCGACACAGTTTCAGCAGTCGTTGGGGTGATTGACATGGTGGTCCAAGCAACTTCAAG
>Ga0256840_1000167_pt1 | contig 61551 bp, 59 predicted proteins | sample 355202metaG_FD_185969 | JGI IMG/M metagenome (GOLD analysis project Ga0256840, IMG submission 185969) | Hydrothermal vent microbial communities from Mid Atlantic Ridge, Atlantic Ocean - 355-202 | ecosystem: Environmental > Aquatic > Marine > Hydrothermal vents | place: Atlantic Ocean: Mid...
TAAGTAAAAAGATAAGGTAAATGTGTAACTAAACTTTTATATGCTGATACTAGTTTTTGATGAGTGAATGACTCTTGCAATGTGTCAGGGTTTATGGTTTTCTCTGCTAAAAAATCTTTATGCTTTTTATACCACTCATTAAGTTTTTTTGTAAAACTAGTTTGAGTTGTTGATGTCCAATATCTAAAAGTCTTTGAAGAAGTTGCTTGTAGTCTTTAGTTAGTTCACTTTGAACATGCTTCCAGATAAGAACCTCGCCAGATAAAATATCTTTAAATACTAGTGTACCTAGCTTGTCTTTTTTCTTTCCGTAAAAAGTAGCATCACAGACGATAACTACTTCTCTTGGATTGTGAGTTTTTTCTGCTGGTTCATATTCAAATATTTGTTTTCTTATCCATGGAATACTATGCTTATAATCACATGCTAAATCTTTTAAAATTTGTCTACGATAAACATACTTTTTAAAGATAGTTTCCTGTAGATTTTTTGGTCTTCTTTTTGAGCTAATCCAACTATCACATTCATGACAATAGTATCTCTTAATTCCTCTTCTTGAACCTTTGGAAATAGTGTTTTTAGAATCACATTTTGGACAAGTTTTAGAGATTTTTTACAATCATTTGTAAATAAACCTTTGTTTACACCCAATATACCGAAGTTTTATGAATGTTTTAGGAGCCCGAATTTTTCATTAAACCAGAGTTGTAGATGTAAGTGTAGCAAAAAAGATTAGTATGCGTGAGATAAGAAGTAAATGATTTTTTCTTTTAAAAGTCGTTGTTCTTCTTTATTATAATCATGCGGTGAAAGGATAGAACTAAGTAAATTTTTTAAATTCATATAGTGATCCTATCTTTTTGCAATCATTATATAACTTTTATGCACAAAAAGTCAATATTATTTATTTAAAATAAGCACTTGTGTAGCCAACTACTCTTGATGTGTCATTACTAGCATCTGCACTTGTTCTATAATCTAATATAGTGGCATTTAAATGTAGTTTTTTAGCACTCAAAATCATAGCCTCAACACCTATCTTTCCACAAGCTTCACATCCAGAATGAAGTAAACCTATATCTTGTTTCTCTATAGCTTGTAAACAAATATTGTCTAGTATGTTTGCATATTCTTGAGAGTGAAAATGACTTAAATCGGTACTAATTATAACTCCATAGTCATCTTGTTCTAAAACATAATCTATAATTTGAGAAAGAAGTGTCGCATCCGTTTTTGAATATACAAGCTCAACAATATTCACATCATCTATATAATACTTTAAAAATGGAAACTGTACCTCTGTAGAGTGTTCTGCATGAGCTTGACTGAAACATGAGAGGTTAAACTTTTCATGTAGTTTTTGTGCCATTGCATTATCACTTCTTATATCTTCAAAGGGGGTCTCAAAGCTCTCAAAATTAGATATGCTTATCCCATCAAAGACCACTCTATGAGATGGACCGATAACAAGAAACTTTTTTATACCACTTTTGTGCAAAACTCTATATGCAATGTTTGCAGTGTAGCCTGAGTAGATATATCCAGCATGTGGAACTATCACTGCTCTTGTTTTTATATCAGGAAGTTTAAATTTTTCATCATATATTTTAGTGAAATGTTCAAAGTATCTCTCTAGTTCAATATCCCTTGCTGGATAAAAAGTACCAGCAACACTCCTCATCTGTCTTTTCATTGCCAAACTCCTTTTATAGGCTCTTTACAAGATTTACAAACTCCATTGCTCAAATCTATCACATCAGAACCAAATCCTATTCTATCTATGAGTTTATCTCCACATTTATAGCAATATGTACTATTATCATTTTGAATATTTCCTAAATAAATGTACTTGATTCCATAGCTTTGTGCAATTTTTTTAGCTTTTAAAAGAGTCTCCAAAGTAGTGTTTGGCGTATCAAGCATTTTGTAGTCTGGATGAAAAGCACTAAAGTGCCAAGGGATGTCAGTTCCAAGCTTTGATGATATAAATTGTGACATCTTATGAATCTCCTCTTTTGAATCATTAACTCCAGGGATGAGAAGGGTGGTGATTTCGAGCCATATATCACTTGAAGCAAACTCTATAAGTGATTCGAGCACACCATCTAGGTTGGTTTTTAAAACTTTTTTATAGTAATCATGCGAAAAACTTTTAAGGTCTATGTTGGCAGCATCGAGCCATGACTTCATATCTTCTAAGACCTCTTTTGATTCATAACCACTTGATACAAACACATTTTTCATCCCTTTTTCTCGTGCAAGAACCCCTATATCTTTTGCATAGGGGTACCAGATAGTTGGTTCATTGTATGTATAGCTGATACTTTGTGTTTTGTTCTCAATCGCTAAGTCAACTATATCTTGCGGTGTATATATAACACTCTCATCTATTTTTGTTGTTTGTGAGATGGAGTAGTTTTGACAAAATGGACATTTAAAGTTACATCCGACTGTTCCAATTGAGAGAGATTTAGAAGCGGGTAAAAAATGATAAAGCGGTTTTTTTTCAATTGGGTCTATATGAACAGCACTCGGATGTGCGTATGTTTTATTTACAAGGTGCGAGTCTCTGTTGTAATTGATACCGCATATACCATTTTTATCTTTTTTTAGTGTGCAGTAATGTTTACATAAAAGACACACGATTGCATTATCATCTTTATATCGGTAGTATTTCATTGAACCTTCCTTTGAGATGTTCAACACTGTACCTATAGATAGTTGGATGTTGTGCATAGATAGATGGATCTGTCCCGGCTTTCATACTAAGATGCTCTAAAAACTGCATAGGTTTTGGTAACTGTTCCCAAACCTGAGGTAAAAATGTACCTTGATAAACACCATGTTTTAAAATAAGTCCATCGACATTTGGTGTGACTTTTTGAAGCAGGTCATTATAGTTTTCATACTCTAAAATTTCAGGAGTACTCAAAACTGAAACTTCAAGTGTTAGTTCTGAGAGCTCATCAAGCCTTAGAGGGCTAAATCTGGAGTCATTAAATGCTGAAGATATTGCATTGTGTATTATATCTTCGAGAAAAGAAGTGTGTGCAATTATGGAACCTATGCAACCACGCAATTTATGCGAAAATTCTAATGTAACAAAAGTTGCAACATTCTCTTGCAAAAACGGATAGTGGGAAAGGAGTTCTTCTTTGTTAAATTTATACTCAGTATCAAATCTACTGAGTATCGCACTTTTTGCAATGCGTAGTACAATCTTGTCTATCATAATAAAACCTTTTAACAAGAATACTATTTTTTAGATTTTATCTTGCTTCTTTAATTGCTTCAAGGGCTGCAGCATAGTTTGGCTCATTCGTAACCTCAGCGACAATCTCTTTATATACAACAGTACCACTTCTGTCAATAACAAATACACTTCTAGCACTCAAACCTTTTAGTTTATTATCAGCCATAAGGACACCGTAAGCTTTGCTTACCTCTTTTTCTATATAATCAGATGCAACGCTTAGATTAGCTATCCCCTCTGTTGTGCAAAAACGCTCAGATGCAAATGGCAAGTCCATAGAAACAACTGTAGTTTCACAAATGTCAAGATTATTTACATCTTGGTTAAATCTTCTAGTCTCAGCAGCACAAGTGTCTGTATCTAAAGATGGAAGAGTGATGAGGAGTTGTATATTATCTTTAGCTCCACCAATCTCTATATCACTTAAATCAGTAGCAATAGCTGTTACAACTGGTGCTTTATCACCTACATTGATTTCATCACCTGATAGTTTTACGGGGTTTCCTAAAAATGTTGTTGTTTGCATGAAGTTTCCTTAAAGAATTTTTAATTATTTTATCATAAAAACTGTATAAGTTATCTTCTTTACTTATGCCCTTTATGCTTTTTTTCAAAGTCTGTTTCATAAATATACTCAGAGATAATTTCTAAAGTATCTAAACCAAATCCTAGTTCTGGCATCAATGCATGTTTTTTGATAGCATCACGCATAATTGAGGTCTCTTTTTGTGGATGTTGTACCCAAGCAGACATATATTTAATAAAATCTTCTTTTTGAGGGAATGCATCCATGTATCTTTGTTTAAACTCTATGACAGAGGGTGCAGAAACAGTTTTACCCTCAAAATGGCAGGTTGTGCAGTTGCCGTGAAATAGTAATGAAGCATAAGGGTTAGCTTGAAGGTTTAAAGTAAAAAGTAGTGGAATGAAAAATATTTTGAACATATTTGTAGGAGAGCTTATTCGCTCTCTTTTTTAGGCTTTAATGCTTTTATATTTATTTTTTTACCTGTACGGCGCCTTGTGGAGACTTTTTCATCATTGTGTTTTGGAGTACCGTCATAACGGTGGTTACGCTCACCTGATCTTCCTGAAAACATTGCTTTTCCATTTTCATCTTTTCCAAGGTATTTTGATTTAGAGTTTTGTGAGTGCTTGCCAGATCTTTCATTGTTTTTGCGTGCTTTAGATGCTTGTTCTTTAGATGCTTTAGCTCTCTCTTGCAGTAGTGAATCAGGCTCAAATCCTTTAATCACCTCTTGTTTTAAAGCTCTCTCAAGAAGTGTTTCAATAGGGTATAGTTTTTTATGTTCACCTTCATCTAGCAGTATTGAAGCATATATAATAGCATGAGCCAATCTAACCATATAAACAATCGAAGTATCTGGCAAGTCATAACTAATAAGCATATCACATTTGAGTTTATTATCTTTTGTTAATTCACTATCGGTTAATACCGTAACATTCTCATTTGCAAGGTTTTTAAGTTCTTCTATCTCATCGCTTGTAACAATTAAGATACTTTTATCCGTGTTATTTTTTAGTAGAAAATTCAGTAGTTCATTTTTACGTTTAGTGTCACATGGGTGAACACAATGATTGTGGCGTTTAACAGAGATAGTATCTGATGACATTAAGAGTCCTTGATTACATTAAAATTTTATATAATTATAGCGTAAGGAACTTAATTGCATAAAAAAAGTTTTTTGATTATAATGGACAACATTAAAACATATGTTAAGGAAACATTATTTGAATAAAAAAAACATGATTTTAGAAGTAGCAGAACAGTTATTTGCCAGTGAGGGATATACATCAACTTCCATAGATGATATAGCATCAAAATGTGATATTACAAAGGCTGCTATATATTATCATTTTAAAAATAAACAAGAACTTTATAGATATATTTTACAAAAAAACTTTATGAATTTAGCTCAAAATATAGAAATTGCTGTAGGGAATGAAGATAAGGTTGAAAACAAATTTATCGCCTATGTTATCACCTTTGCTCAAGAGATACAAAACAGCAAACATATAGCGTCACTACTTATGCGAGAGATGGCAAACGGTGGAAAAGATATGCCTCCAGATGCTCTAAAAGAGATGTTAAGAACTTTTAAATCACTTACCCTTATTATAAAATCTGGAAATGAACAGAAAATATTTAAATGTATAGAACCAATGATTATGCAGATGATGATTATAGGTTCATTGTCTTTTTTATTTACAACTCAAAAAATAAGAAAAAAGGTAAAAGAAGAATCCGATACTGGAGCTAAAGTAGATATACAACACAGCTTTGAGCAAAGTGCCTATAAGATATCAATGACTCTTTTGAACTCCTTGGAAGAGTAGCATTAGACAATATTTTGCAATAGTTAATGAAATAGTTGCTACAATACTAAACGATTGTTAAGTAAGGTGAATATAATATGATAAAAATGTTATCTGTACTCTCTTTGGTGAGTCTCTCTTTAATGGCTCTTACTTTGGATGAAAGTGTTGATGCAGCACTAGAGAATAGCTCTAAACTTAGTGAAATTAAACTAAATAAAGAGATTAAAAAATTACATAAAGAAGAAAAAAGTGGACTGCAATATGGTGAACTTAGTTTAGTTGGAAGTTTTGATCATTATAATCTTCCTAGAACACTTGCTCCAATAACTCCAGCATCTATATCCCCATCAACTCCAACTACACAAGATTTATTTAGTCTTGGACTTAATTACTCTGTAGCACTGTTTACTGGTTTTGCACAAACAAGAAATGTAGAGATAGAGCAGTTGCAAGTTGAGAGTGCTATTAGTATGGAAAACTTAACTAAAGAGCAGATTATTTACAATGTTAAAAACATATATCTCTCTATCCTTTCTTTAGATAAGCAGTTACAATCACTCAATGATTATTTTAAAGCTCAAAGTGCTTTTGTGGATGTTATAAAAGAGGAAGTAAAACTTGGGAAAAAAGCTTATATAGATGAGTTAAAAGCAAAAAATGATTTAGAATCTATTAAAGCAAATAGACAAACCCTTTTAGCAAATAAAGATATTTTAAAAGCGTCGTTAAAATATTTTATAAATCAAGATATAAACACTTTAGAAGATATAGGGATTACAGTCTCCAAGGTGGAATTTGACATAGCTAATATTGACTCGCTTGATAGATTAAAAGTGTTAGATTTAAGCTTACAAGCTATAGATAAAAAAGTAAAGATAAAAGAATCTTCTTACTATCCTCAGGTTTCACTCAACGGTTACTTCGGAGAAAATTTTGGCTTTAATGATGCAACCAATGTAAATGATGGTGACTTTGATAGTGAAACTATCTGGCAGGTTGGAGTGAAGCTAAAATATAATTTGTATGACTTTGGCTCAAGAGGTGCATCTGTAGAGTCTGCGAAGGTTGAAAAACTCCAAAATAGCATAAAAAAAGAAGATATGAAGCGAGAAATTACAAAAGATGTTACTACTGCACTAGCAAAACTCAACGAGAGTATCTCCACCTATGAAAGTACAAGTTCACAGTTTGAACTTTTGCAAGAGAGTGCTGAGATAGAGCAGGTGAGATACGAAAGTGGAGCTGCAACTATAAATGATTTGCTATTTATAAATGCTCAAAAAGAGCTAGCAAGATCAAAAATGATAGATTCAAAATACGCATATCAAAAAGCTATCTACTACATAGAATACATACTAGAAAAAGGAAATAAATAGATGAAAAAAATCATACCAATAATAATATTTGCAATAATTGCTGTAATTGCAGGGAGGTTTTTGTTAGGAGAAAAGCAAAAAGTTGAAAATGCCCCTGTGGCAGTTAAACCAACTATATCGGTTAAGTTAGCAGATGCAGAACAATCAACTCTAACAGATAAAAAAAGCTATCTTGCTACTTTGTATGCTGATAAAAGTGTAAACATCTCATCAAAGCTCAGTGGCTATATAGAAAGCGTAGCTGTAAAAGAGGGCGATGTTGTAAAAAAAGGGGATTTACTTGTAAAGATAGACTCTGCAGAAATCAAAACAAATATAGACTCTCTTAAGGGTTCTATTGAGGCAATGCAAAAAGATTTAGACTATAAAACATTGGTTTATGAGCGAAATAAAAAACTTTATGAGAAAAAAGCACTCTCCAAAGAGAAACTAGACCTCAGTGCAGTTGCTTTAAGCGCAACAAATGCAAATATAAATGCAAATTCTCAAAAAGTTCTCTCTTTACTTAATCAACTTGAATACTTAAATATTAAAGCACCTTTTGATGGGGTTGTCTCTACCATCATAACTCATAAAGGTGACTTAGCTATGCCAAATAAACCAATCATAAAACTAAATAACATAGAGCAAAAACTAATCTTTTCATTTGTTGATAAAAAGGTTAAAAAAGATATGAGTGTTTTTATAGAGGGTGTTAAATATGGAAAAATTAAAACCATATACGATGATGCTAAAAACGGTTTAAAAGTTGCAGAGGTTGAGGTGTTTAAGCATATAGATGCAACAAATGGTGAAAGTTTTAGAGTTGATGTTGTGTTTGATGAAGTTGATGGATGTAAGGTTGATACAAAAGCTATACTTTATGATGATGGTAAAAATTATTTACTAGAGTATAAAGATGGTTCGTTTGATTTTTTAGGTATAGATATAGTGTTGGTCGAAAATGACAAGGCAATAGTTACTCCATGTACACCAAACAAGATAGCACTCTCTTCACAAAGTAAGCTCTCAATTTTGCCACAGTATAAAGATGTGAATATCATAGAGGCAAAATAATGAAGAAGTCCAATAGTTTCATAGAGGCACTCTTAAATAGACCCTCTTTTATATTTTCATTTCTTACACTTTTTATATTTTTAGGGATTGTTGGATATACAAAAATAAATCATAAACTATTTCCTGATTCAAACTACCCTCAAATCGCTATAGCAATTGTCCAGCCTGGTGCATCTGCTGAATCCATGGCGACCAATATTGCTGTGAGTGTTGAAGAGGAGTTTTACACACTAGATAAGGTAAGAAGAGTATTTTCTACAACTATTGATGAGGTAAGTGTGATAAATGTAGAGTTTGAATATGAAAAAGATATAGATGCTGCTTCAAATGATGTGAGTAGCTCTTTAGAGAAGATAAAAAGTAAACTTCCATCTTCTATACTTGCCCCGCAGATTATAAAAATCACTTCAGCAACTGCACCCATACTTACAATCGCAATATCACCTAAAAATGATGAGATTTCACTAGAAGATATAAGAGAACTAGCAGACACTAAACTAAAAAAACAACTTATAAAGATGGATGGAGTTAGTAATGTTGATATCTTTGGTGGATATAAAAAAGAGATTCAAATTATAGTTGACAAAGATAAACTTGAAGCATTACATCTTTCTATATCTCAAATCATAGCAGTTATATCTTCAAACAACAAAGATTTAGCAGCAGGATTTATAACAAACGATAAGGGTCGTTATCTTTTAAAAGCATCTCTTAAAAGAGATAATATTCAAGCTTTAAAAGAGCTCTCAATCACACCAAGTGTAAGCCTTCAAGATGTAGCAGATGTTACACTATCCTCTTATGAGAACTCTGCTGAGTATTTTGGAAATGGGAAAAAGTCCATAGCACTAGCCGTTCAAAGGGGTGATAGTGCAGATATTATCAAAACTATAGATAAAGTTGAAAAAGAGATTCAAACTCTTAGAGAGAGGTATAAAAACCTAAACTTTGAGATAAGCGATACACAAAAAGAGACCATAGAACAAAGCACTACAAATATGTTTGAGTCACTTCGTGATGCGATTATCATGTCAACCATAGTTATATTTTTCTTTCTTGCTAGTTTTAGACAAGTTTTAGTTGTACTGATAACAATCCCCATAGTTTATGCAGCTACTATTGCTCTTATGTGGATAGTTGGAATTGAGTTTAATGTTGTAACATTAACTGCTGTTATCTTAGCTCTCGGGTTATTACTAGATGATACCGTTGTTGTTATGGAAAATATTGAGAGGCATTACAGGGAACTCAATGATGATATACATAAAGCGGTGTTTACAGGTACAAAAGAGATAATGTTTGCTGATTTGTCTGGAACTATAACAACCATGATTGCTCTTGCTCCTATGCTTTTTGTGGGTGGTTATCCACAAACAGTTTTTCAGCCTCTAGTTGGAACACTTTTACTAGCACTCGCTGCTTCGTATGTTATATCTATAACAGCGGTGCCACTTTTATCACTTCATATTTTAGCAATAGATAATAAGTTTATAAATACAAGTGAGAAGTTTTTTCATAGTGCATTTGGTAGAGTTACAGATGGTGCACAGAGATTTTTTTCTGGTGCTGTAAAGATGGCACTAGAGAGTAAAAAAATAGCCTTTATATATTTTGCCATTTTAATATTTTTGTTTTTAACAAGCGTAAAAGGTGTTATGCCTACGGTTGGTCAAGAGCTTATGCCCCCAATGGACACAGGGGGTGTGAAGGTTGCTGTTAGTGTTGATTCAAATCTTCCAATTGAGAGTTCTCAACTTGTAGTGGAGCAAATTGATGAGATTTTGCGTAAACATGGAGAGATACTAAGAGTCTCAAGCTCCATAGGTTCAGAAGCTGGTGTTGTAAGCATTGGAAGTGGTAGCGGGATAGATAAAATTGTAATAAATGCTACTTATATAGATAGATACCAAAGAGATGAGAGTATTTGGGAGATACAAAGAGAGCTTAGAAAAGAGATTGCAGAGATAGAAAATATAAAACATTTTGAAGTTGTTGATTATGGTGCTACTGCACTTGCTAGTATCCGTGCCAATTTAGATGTTACACTTTATAGTGAGAACATAGAAGACCTAGTTATTGCTGGAGATATGATAGAAAAAGCTATCTATAATACTCAAGGAATAGTCTCAGTTTCAAGAACATGGGATATGGATAAAGTGGTTTATGACTTAGAGATAGATGAAGTTATGGCACTCTCATACGGGCTAACAAGCTCAGAGTTGATGTCTCAGGTACAAGTACTGCTTCATGGTGCTTTAATCTCTTCATATCCAAGAGAAAATAGTTCAGACTATATGGTGAGAGTTTGGGTGGATGAAGAGTATAGAGATTCAAAATCTACAATACTCTCAACTAAAATAACTACAAAAAAAGGTTTAGTTGAGTTGCAAAAGTTTGCAAAACTAAACAAAGTAGTAGAGCCTACAGTGATTACAAGAGAGGGGCTACAATACACTTTAAATGTTTATGGATTTAGAGAAAAAGCGGCGATTTCGCACATCATGGCATCCTTTGAAGAGGTTTCTAAAGATATAGTTCTCCCTCCTAGTGTTACAATGGAGCAAACAGGAGATATAAAGCAGTTTAAGAGTTCAGCCGCAAGGATGATAGGTGCTATCGGCTTTGCAATAGTGCTCATCTTTTTTACACTTATCACCCTTTTTAATTCTGTTAAAATTTCTATAATGATTTTATTATCTATCCCTTTAACTATCATAGGTGCTTCATGGATTATGCTAATTTTAAATTATCATACATCTATGCCAGCGATGATGGGTTTTATGCTTCTAAGTGGTGTCATAGTTAACAATGCCATACTTTTGATACATTTCGCTTTAGAAAAGATGCAAGAGGGATTAAAGAAAAGAGAAGCTATGTTGGAGTCCATAAGGATAAGAACAAGACCAGTTCTTATGACAGCTTTTGCGGTAACAGCAGGTATGTTGCCAGTTGCCCTCGGTAGTGCTATAGGCTTAGAGAGACTTGCCCCACTTGGAGCTGTTGCTATTGGTGGACTTATGATAGGAACATTTTTAACACTTTTGTTTATCCCGTTAGTATTTATATGGACCATTAACGATAAAGATAAAGACTTGTTGTAATTTTGTTGATTTTATTATTTTAAGAATTTTATTATGTTAATTAAAATAAAATTCTAAAAAAAAATAGGCGAAATATGAAGATTTGTAGAAAAAGAGTTGTTTTTTTATTTTTAGTGAGCGTTCTTTTAAGCTCTAGTGTTTTTGCAGGAACTACTTTTATGGCTTCAGGGAGTGCAAAACAGTATGAAATAACAACTACTCAAAAGGCAACAGGTGGTGATATTTCACTTTTTGATTATCAGTATTTAGTAAGAATGGAGTCAAAATATTTTGGTTCACTAAAATACTCCAAAACATTTGCTGAGTATGATAATAAAAATTTTAATGAAGTTGATTATAAATCAAGTGTGTTGATGTACTATACTGATCCTATGGCAATTATGATTTTACCTAGCTACAATTTGAAAAAGTTTGATGAGCCAAATAGAAAGTATAAAGAACAAACTGTTTCTATCTGGCTTGGATTGTTTTCATACTCTCAAAGAGAAGATGAAAATAGCTCTTCAATAATAAAATCAAAAAGATATGGGCTTACAACCTCTAAGTTTGCTGAAGAGTATAGACACCTTATAAGCTATGGCTTTCGAAATGCAGATGATATATCAGAAGGTCTTTTAGCCGATAGAGTAGTTCAGCTTGAAAATAATTTATGTTCCTCAGCATTTTGGTATTCAGGTGGATACCAATACTGTTCGTTTGATGATTTTAATATGTATGCGTATTATGGACTTTCTTACGATTATTATGCAATAGATGTAGAGCATGATATCTATGGTGAAGGGAGAGGAACAGGCTTTATGTATGGTGCCAATGCCTTGCTTGAACTTTCATATAACCCTTTTGAAAACAATTCTATAGTTTTTGGGATAGATTATTCATATTTTGTGGGTACTGAGACTATTGATTTTGAAACAGTTGAGTTTCAGGATGATGTATCCCGTAAAAATTTTGCAACATCCTTTAAATATGTAGGTAGATTTTAATCGGATAAATATTATATTGTTTTAACAAAGAGGTAACTTTTTTTTAAAAAACCATTTTTTTCATAAAATTTATGAGCTTCTTCTCTAGCAAATCCTGAGGAGAGGACAATACTTTGACACATCCCCATTTTTGAGTAATCTATCAAATATTCCAACATCATCTCCCCATATTTTTTACCTCTGTATTTTTCATCAGTTACAAAGTCAAAAACATACAGATGTCTTTTGTGGTAAAGATTTGTTTGAATCGCAACACCAGCATAAGTGATAAGTTTTTCTTTGTCAAAAATACCTAGCATTTTATACTCCATATGTCGCATATCATATATGAGGTCTTCAAAATCTTTATAGCTTAGTTCAGTACGAAGCTGAGATACAAGCTCATAAGCTGTGTATAGTTCTTTTAAATCAAGTTCTCTTATCTGCATATTTTATCTATCCATTAATCAATCTTTTGTATGCATTATAGCAAATTAGAGATGCCCAACAAGTGTTAATATAAGATAAAGTAATTAACAACTACAATACCCTTAGATATAATTTATAGAGCAGGAGTTATTTGAATGAAAAACAGTATAACAATGATAGATAATAGAACAAATGAAAGTTATGAGTTTAATATTATAAATGCTACAAAGGGACCAAGTGTAGTTGATATATCTACTTTTTATAAAGAAACAGGAATGTTCACATATGATCCTGGTTTTACATCTACAGCTAGTTGTAAATCTGATATAACATTTATAGATGGTGATAAGGGTAAGCTTACTTATAGAGGAGTTGAGATTAGTGAACTTGCCTCAAAACATAGCTATATGGAGGTTTGTTATCTACTTTTAAACTCTAAATTTCCAAGTAAAGAGGAGTCAGAAGATTTAGATTTGGAACTAAGACATAGAGGTTTTTTACATGAGGGATTGATGAATCTTTTTCGTGCTTTTCCATCAAATGCACACCCAATGGCAACCCTCTCTTCTGCTACATCTGCACTTTCATCGTTTTACTATGATCATTTAGATATAGAACATGAAGAGGAGTATCAGGAGATGGCTAGAAGAATCATCGCTAAAATCCCCACAATCGCAGCATTTGCCTACAGACATTCTATTGGTGCACCGTTCATCCAGCCTGATATAGACAGAGGGTTTACAGAGAACTTTTTGTATATGCTTCGTGCGTACCCAGGTGGAAAGATGCATAGAAATGCAAACGGTGAAGACCACATCAGAGAGATAGAGGTAAAAGCACTTGATACTATCTTTACTCTTCATGCAGACCATGAGCAAAATGCTTCAACTACAACAGTTAGAAATGTAGCCTCAACAGGAGCACATCCATATGTGGCTATAAGTGCAGGAATATCTGCACTTTGGGGAAGAGCACACGGTGGAGCAAATGAGTCTGTAATCAACCAGCTTAAAATGATAGGAAGCGTTGATAATGTAGATGCTTTTATAGCTAGAGCAAAAGACCCTGATGATGATTTTAGACTTATGGGTTTTGGTCACCGTGTTTATAAAAATTTTGATCCTCGTGCAAAAGCTCTCAAAGGACTTCAAGACCAACTCAAAGATGAACTGCATCTTGATTCAGGACTGATGCAAATAGCGAGTAGGATTGAAGAGATAGCATTAAATGATGAGTACTTTATAAAAAGAAAACTGTATCCAAATATAGACTTTTACTCGGGTGTAATTTTAACAGCCCTCAAAATTCCAACATCCATGTTCACACCAATTTTTGTAATAGGAAGAACAGTAGGATGGATAACTCAGTGGATAGAACTCAAAAAAGACCATAAAGCAAAAATAGCCAGACCTAGACAGCTCTACTTAGGGAAGTAGAGCAAAAATGAGAAATCATATTATATTTCTGTAAGTTTTATAAAAGTTTAGAAGTAGTATGTTTATGCAAGTATCAGACTTAATTAAAATACGGGGTTTGAAAATTCATTTTATTCAACTTCAAACTCTTATTCAATCCTTGATGCAAACTAATCATATTTTTCATAACACTCATCAAGCTTTTGCGCGAAGTGTTTCTCTGTAGTTTGAGTCAGCCTTGAAACTATTTTCTTTAGATCTTTACTCGCTTGTAATTTTGGTTTCAATGTTAAATATCGCTGTACTATCCTTTTCCGATGGAAGTGACATATTTCAAGGAAAGTTTGTTACACAACCACTATTGGCTACTTTTGCATTGGAACATCTTTAAATATATCTGAGTCAATTAAAGCAGTTTTAGTGTTTTTTATAATTCATTATAAAAATACCTTATCACCTTATGTAAGATGTGTTAGAGCAGGGCAGTAAAAATTAAAGATAATCAACTTTTAAACAACTCTTAGCTATAATCGCGAAAAATATAATAGGCACTTAATTCCCCTTGGTGTCTAAACGAGAGAAATAATCATGGTAAGTGTAAATAATTTAATAATGCGTTTTGGAAATAGAGTTCTATTTCAAGATATCAACCTTAAACTTGATCGTCATAAAAGATACGGACTAATTGGTGCAAATGGTGCTGGAAAAACAACATTTTTAAAAATTCTTTCTGGTCAAATAGATGAGTACGAAGGTGATATCAATATTGAGAATGGATTAAAGGTTGGAGTACTTGGGCAAAATCAATTTGCTTTTGAAGACTTTACAATTATGGATGCTGTTCTTTATGGTAACAAAAGACTTTATGATGCTATCAAAGAGAAAGAGGAACTATATGCTACTGGTGACTTTGAAGATGATGCTGTAAATAATCGTCTTGCCGATTTAGAAGTTATCTGCGTTGAAGAGGATCCAACCTATGAGTATGATGTAAACATTGCTAAAATCTTAGAAAATGTTGGCATCCCTGCAGATCAACACCAGAATCTTATGAGCACACTGGACTCTGCTGATAAGTTTAAGGTTTTACTTGCACAGGTTTTGTATCCTAAACCTGATGTATTATTCCTTGATGAGCCTACGAATAATCTTGATATTGAAACTATTAGTTGGCTAGAACATGAACTAAAGCGCCATGATGGTACACTTGTTGTTATCTCTCACGATAGACACTTTTTAAATGCAGTAGTGACAAATATTTTAGATGTGGATTACCAGAAGATTCGAGAGTTTACTGGAACCTATGATGATTGGTACATTGCTGCAAATGTTATCGCAAAACAAAATGAACTTGATAATGCAAAAAAAGAGAAAGAAAAAGAGCAACTAGAAGCTTTCGTTCGCCGTTTCTCTGCAAATGCTTCAAAAGCCAAACAAGCAACCTCGAGACAAAAACAACTTGACAAATTAGTTATAGAAGATATAAAACCATCTTCTCGCCGTGACCCAAGTATAGTTTTTAAAGCTAAAAGAGTGATGGGTGATGAAGCGCTTAACATTGTTGGAGTAAACCATACATATGATGATGGCAATGAAGTTTTAAAAGATATTAACTTAAAATTTGATCCAGATGAAAAAGTTGCACTCATTGGGCCAAATGGTGCGGGTAAAACAACTTTACTCAAAATAATTATGGAAGAGTTAAAGCCTAGTAGTGGTGAAGTTCACTGGGGTGCTACGATTGAGAGCTCATACTTTCCACAAGATACAGCAGATACTATTAGTGGAGATGGAACTCTTTATGATTGGTTAAGAGCCTTTGACCCTAAGCGTGAAATTGCTGAGATTAGAAACTGTCTTGGTCGTATGCTTTTTAATGGTGAACAGCAAGAAAAATCAGTTGAGAGTATATCTGGTGGTGAAAAACATAGAATGATGTTAAGTAAAATGATGCTTGAGGGTGGAAATTTTTTAGTTCTCGATGAGCCTTCAAATCACCTTGACCTTGAGGCTATCGTTGCGCTTGGTGAAGCACTTTTACAGTTTAAAGGAAATGTGATTTGTGTATCTCATGACCGTGAGTTACTTGACGCTTTTGCTTCTCGTATCATAGAGATTCATGCTGATGGGAGTATTACAGATTTCAAAGGAACTTATGAAGAGTACGCTGAGAGAAAAGAAAATGGCAAAGTATAAACATTTTTTAGGTTTAGGTATTGCTGGAAATTTTGCACTTCACCTAGCACAAGCGGGTGAGCTTGAAGAGTTTAAAGATATCATTACAGCAGATGAAGCAGCTCCAAAAGGGATGTTTCCTTTTTATCTACCTAAGCCAGTAAGTGGTGCTAAAGAAATTTTAGGTATGTTTCCATTATCAAGTTCTGCTATAAAACTTCCAGATGCGGATGTAAATGTTCAAGCAGAACCAGAAGTTGGACTTGTATGTAAAATACAATATAAAGATAAGAAAATAGTTAAAATCATTCCAACTCACTTTGGTGCTTATAATGACTGCTCTATCCGTGTAGCAGGTGCGAGTAAAATTAGTGACAAGAAAAACTGGGGTGCTGATTCCAAAGGGATAAGTGACAATTTAATCTCCATAGATAAGTTTGAAGATGGCGGAGTTATGGATAATTACTCAATATGTAGTTTTTTACGTCGTGATGACGAAGTTCGTGCTTATGGTGAAGATGTTGAACTAAATGGTTATAGTTATTTTTATGAGAAACTAGAAGCATGGATGGTCAACCAAATCAACACACAAGAGGATTTTGGTCCACTTGAGCCACTAAGTGAATATATTGCTGAGTGTGAGTACCCTACTGAAGCTGTTATCAGCATCGGTGCTACAAGATACACGCCATATGGTGAGACTACATTTTTAAAGAGCGGTGATGAAGTTATTATTGTTGTTTATAATGCAAAAAATATCTCTGCACAAGATGTTGTTAAAAGTGTAGAAAATAAATCTTATGATAACTCAAACATGAGTGTCCTAGCACAAAAAGTTCTCTAATCAAATTATGAGTAGAGGCAAAAAGCTAGATATATTTATCGGTGCAGATATTGAAGATAGTTGGGCAGAGATTCAAGCCCCTAGAAAATCTACAATCTCAAACGAAATTTTAGAACCTTCTAAACATTTTCTTATGTTTAAAAAAGAGAAACGCCGTGGGAAAACTGTAACCTTAGTCGGCGAATTTAAATTACCTAAAAATGACGCAACAGCAACACTCAAAACTTTGAAAAAAAAGCTTGGATGTGGTGGCAGTTACAAAGATAACTGGATGGAGTTTCAAGGTGAACTAAAAGATAAGCTTCGTGCACTTTTAATACAAGAGGGTTTTAGATTTAAACATAAGCACTAAACAGATACCTTCTTAGAAACCTTTGCAAAACTTACATCTGTACTCAAAACAAAACAATCCCTACCGCTCTCTTTTGCTTCATAAAGCATCTTATCTGCTAGAGAGATGAGAGCATCATCATCAAGTGCGTCATCAGCTACACAACACACAACACCAATAGAGATAGTTACAAACTCATTAACCTTAGAGGTTTCATGCCTAATCTCTCTACCTCTGATAGCATCACAAATATTTTGAGCTAATTTAGCACTGTTAAGCTCATCTGTGTCAGTGAGTAAAACACCAAACTCTTCCCCGCCAAGCCTGAAAACAAAATCACTAGGGCGTTTGAGCGTATCTTTTAAAACTTTTGCAACAGATTTTAAAGCGAAGTCTCCCTCTATGTGACCGTATGTATCGTTATATTGTTTAAAGAAGTCTATGTCTAACATCATAAAAGTTATATGGCATTTTGTTCTTTTAGCACGCTTAAGCTCTTTGTCGTAAATAAAGTTAAAATACCTTCTGTTGTGCAGGGATGTAAGTGCATCTGTATAGGAAACATTTTCCAGTTTTTTATTTGCTCGTTTTAATTTTTTAGTTGTAATTTCGAGTTTTGTTTGATCTCTTTGTATGCTTGCAAACACATGGTAAGATATAAATAAAACAGCAATGATTATAGCGAGCAGTACAATACCAACTTCAAATAAGGTTGAATTATATTTATTTAAAAATTGTTTTCTATCATATTTGGCAATTTCTATTTCGTATTGGATCATCTTTTTTATAATTGTATGCAGGTGAGTTATATATTTTGTTATTGAAACTATATTTATATCTTTCAAGTCTTTATTGTGCTGAAATACACTTGTAAAGTGTTTATTCGCATTTTCTATCTCAAGAGAAACATAATTTACATATTCCAACTCTTCATCTCTTTTAAAATGAGATTCATATTGAGACCAATATTTGTTTATTTTTCTAATAGAACTTTGAACTTGAGTGTTGGCTTGATCGAAACTAATCTCTTTGTTTTTTATGTTGTAAAATGTAGTAGCAACTTTTCCATGATAGATTTGTAGTATTTCATTGAGCTCAGTCACAGGTACTAATGAACCAAAATATAAAGAGTCCACACTCTTTTTCATTGAGTTGATATTGATAGCACCCATGATACCAACGATAATAAGACCAATCGTTATGAGTATAAAAAGAAAAAATAGCTTACTTCTAAGCTTTAAAGCTTCAATGAATTGCATATTGCTCCCTATGTTCAAAACCAAGTAGCAATTTATATGCCATTTTTTGCTAAAAAGTAATATTATGATAAAATGTAAATAATATTTTTGACTCAGGACTTAACAATATGAAAATAATTGAAGAAGAATATATCGACTTACAGCTATTTTTGCAAACATAATATGATGGAAGAAAAGTTAAAGCATATAGAAAAGCTCAGTTTTTTTAAATCATTAAAGAGTGAGCAACTTGATATAATTATCAATATCTCAAATGTAGTAAAGTATCCTAAAGGTTCCATCCTTTATTACGAAAATGATTTTTTCAATAAAATTTTCTTTTTGGTTTCTGGTCTCTTAAAGGTCTATAAAATAGATAAGTTTGAGAATGAAATTTTTTTGTATCACATTTATGAAAACACCCTTATATCGGAGCTCACTACATTAGAAAGTGATACTGTTCACTGTTTTTCAAATTCTGAATTTATGGAAGAGAGCGTTGTTTTAGAGGTTGATTTCATAGAGTTAAAAAAACAATTTTTATCTAAAAACATACTCAATAATGAGTTTATCAATGAGATACTATTAAAAACGCAACAGCTTCATTGCGTAGTAAATAGAGAATTGGTTTTTGATGCAACAGCAAAAGTTGCTTTTATGTTAAGTAACGATTTGGAGATATTTAACTCCCTTAAAAGACAGGAAGTCTCCTTTATGCTACATATCCAGCCAGAGACATTATCAAGAGTGCTAAAAAAATTAAAACGAAGCAATACAATAGAGATTAATCAATCATGTATTAGTATTTTAGATAAAGAAGCATTAAAAAGTATATATAAAGGTGTAGAGATATGAAAAAACCAAATAAGATTAGTACAAAAATTAAACTATTAGGTGCGTTGTTAATTGTTTTAATGTTAAGTGTTATCTCTACAACTATCTATCTAAATCAGCAAAATACAAAAGATGCTTTAATTGTCAATATAGTCGGTAAACAGAGAATGTTAACGCAAAAAATGGCTAAAAATGTATTTTATATACATTATAGTTCAAATAAAGACTTTTATGAATTAAATACAGCAATAGAAGAATTTATAAAAGGCTTAAATATTTTAAGGCATGGCTCACAAGATAAACAGATACCACCTGTCCCTACGCATAAAATCTCAGCACATTTATTTGAGGTAAATAAACTTTGGGATAAATTTTACGAGGATATTCAAAGCTTTAAACTCTTGACAAATTCAGATCTCAATAGAAAATATGAACTAGAGGAGATTGTAACTTCTATCTATAAGCAAAACACTATACTTTTAGATAGTGTAGATAAGCTTGTAACTATGTACACGGATCATAGTGAAGATAAAACAAACTTTATAAAAACATTTCAATTTGTATCAGGATTTATACTGCTTATTTTATTTATATATTCACTTTATCAATTAAGGACAATAGAATCCCATGTTGATGATTTTATGCAATACTCCAAAATGCTTGCTAATGATGGTGATGTCACAAAACTAGAACCAATTAAAATTGAGGCAGAGAGCGAAATAGAATTAGTTGAAGTCAGTGATACTATAAACTGCTTTATTAAAAAAATTAACTCTGCTGTTGATTATTCAAGTGAAGCATTACTACAGTCTCAACAAGCTTCACAAAAACTTGAAGAGTTAACAGATGAGTTTGATACGATTTTAGATGAGTTAAAAGATGCTTCAGTTATCTCAAAACATCTCAATAATAGTGAGGATATTGTGATAGAATCTACTGAAGATTTGATTAATTCAACGAAGAGATTGCAAAACTTAAAGGAAGAATTGCAGATGCTTACAAAAACTTGTTTAAACACAAAAGCTTAGTGCTACAAAAATCTACATATAAAATAAAACTTAATTATTTTTTTTAAACATTTGACATAAGTCAAGGGTTTTAAATCTTCAAGCTGATACTATAGACATTGTTAATGGACACCTTAACAAAGTTGAAGAGAAGCAATTTTTGAAGTTGCTTGATTCTTCAAACATTATCAAATAGGAGAAAATATGTCACTTTCAAGAAGAGAATTTCTTAAAAGTTCAGCGGCAGCATCTGCAGCAGCAGCGATAGGTATGAGTGTACCATCAGAGCTTGAAGCAGCGGCTAGTGAAGCTGAAGGTGGTTGGAGATGGGACAAGGCAGCTTGTCGTTTCTGTGGTACAGGTTGTGGTATCATGATGGCAACAAAAAACGGTAAAATTGTTGCTGTTAAAGGAGACCCTGCAGCTCCTGTAAATAGAGGTTTGAACTGTATTAAAGGTTATTTTAATGCAAAAATCATGTATGGTGCAGATAGACTTACTCAGCCTCTTTTGAGAGTTGATTCAAATGGAAATTTTGATAAAAAAGGTAAATTTGCTCCAGTATCATGGGAAAGAGCTTTTGATGAGATGGAAGTAAATATCAAAAAAGCACTAAAAGAGAGTGGTCCTGAGGGCGTTGGTGTTTTTGCTTCTGGGCAGTACACAGTTATGGAAGGTTATGCAGCTCAAAAAATGATGAAAGGTGGATTCCGTTCAAACGCAATCGATCCAAATGCTCGTCACTGTATGGCATCTGCGGTTGTTGGTTTTTACCAAACTTTTGGTGTTGATGAACCATCTGGATGTTATGATGATATCGAGCTTACGGACACAGTCGTAGCTTGGGGATCAAATATGGCAGAGATGCATCCTATCCTTTGGTCTCGTGTAACTGATAGAAAACTCTCAGATCCAGATCGTGTAAAAGTTATTAGTATTCAAACTTATACTCATAGAACTTCTGATTTAGCGGATACTGAGATTATTTTCTCACCAAATACAGATACGGCGCTGTGGAATTATGTAGCGCGTGAAATTGTATATAATAACCCTGAGTCAATAGATTGGGATTTTATCAAGAAGCATATTATTTTTGCAGCAGGTCCTGTAAATATTGGTTATGGTATGAGAAGAAAGGGTGAAAAATCACTCAAGGATGGTAAATACTCAGCTAAAGAGATGGAGATCATTGATAAAGAGATGAAAACTACAGTTTCTGCAAAAGAAGCACCTGCTTTAGAACCATATGGTTACAAAGAGGGTGATACTATGAAACACACCCCTGGCACATTAGGTCACTGGGAAATCTCTTTTGAAGAGTATAAAAAATCTCTTGCTCCATATACATTAGATTATACAGCAAAAATTGTAAAAGGTGATCCTGATGAAAGTATTGAAAGTTTTAAAGCAAAACTTCAAGAACTAGCTGATTTATACATTGAAAAAGATAGAAAAGTAGTATCTTTTTGGACTATGGGTATGAATCAACATACGCGTGGTACTTGGTGTAATACTTTATCTTATAATGTTCACTTTTTACTAAATAAACAAGCTAAACCAGGTAATGGTGCATTTTCACTAACTGGTCAACCTTCTGCTTGTGGTACTGCTCGTGAAGTTGGTACATTTACACATAGATTACCAGCCGATATGATGGTTAAAAACCCTAAGCATAGAAAAATTGTTGAGAATAAATGGAATGTTCCTGAGGGAACTTTAAATGGTGTTGGTAAACAACACATCATGGCTATTCATAGAGGAATAGAAGATGGTCTTGTTAAATTTGCATGGGTAAATGTTTGTAATCCTTACCAAGACTCTGCATCTGCAACTCACTGGATCAAAGCGGCTCGTGAGATGGATAACTTCATTGTTACCTCTGATGGATACCCTGGTATTTCAGCAAAAGTTTCTGACCTTATCTTACCATCAGCGATGATGTATGAGAAATGGGGAGCTTACGGTAATGCTGAGCGTCGTACACAACACTGGAGACAACAAGTAATTCCAGTAGGTGATGCGATGAGTGATACTTGGCAATGGGTTGAGCTTTCAAAAAGATTTACTGTTAAAGATGTGTGGGGTTCATACGCACCATCAGGACCAAGAAAAAAAGCACTTCCAAGTGTAATCGATAAAGCAATAGCAATGGGATACACTGAAGATACAACTATGTTTGATATTCTTTTTGCTAATGATACTGCTAAGTCTTATAAACTTGACCAAAATGACCCAATCCAAAAAGGGTATGATAACTCTGAGTGTTATGGTGATAGCAGAAATGTTGTTGGTTCAGACGGTAAAGTATTTGAGGGTTATGGTTTCTTTATTCATAAATATCTGTTTGAAGAATATGCAGCATTTACTCGTGGACATGGTCATGACCTTGCACCATTTGATGTTTACCATAAAGTTCGTGGACTTAAATGGCCAGTTGTTGATGGTAAAGAGACTCAGTGGAGATTTAATGCTAAGTATGATCCATACGCAGCAAAAGCTACAAAAGAGAGTGGTAATTCACATGCATTCTATGGTACTTTAGCTAAAGCATTGCAACATGGTAGTTTAATGGGTAAAGATAAAGCTAGTAAAAAAACTGGTCTTAAAAATAAAGCCAAAATTTTTGCTCGTCCATATATGGATCCACCAGAAATGCCAGATGCAGAGTATCCAATGTGGTTAAGTACAGGTCGTGTACTAGAGCACTGGCACTCAGGAACTATGACTATGCGTGTACCTGAACTCTATCGTGCAGTTCCAGAAGCTCTTTGTTATATGCATCCACAAGATGCGAAAGAAAAAGATCTTAAACAAGGTGCTTTATGTTGGGTTGAATCTCGTCGTGGTAAAGTAAAAGCGAGAGTTGAAACTCGTGGTAGAAATAGACCTTCTCGTGGTCTTGCGTATGTTCCATGGTTTGATGAGAAAGTATTTATCAATAAAGTTTGTTTAGATGCAACATGTCCAATGTCAAAACAAACAGACTTTAAAAAATGTGCTGTAAAAATTTACAAAGCATAAAAAAACTAAATAAAAAGGCAAGGGAAGTATCGTTTTGAGCGAAAACAGACCTGAAATAAAAAAGAAAAAAAGAGAACCATTGAGTGATAGAAGGAAGTTTATTCTTAATATGGCAAGAGGCGTAGGTCTCGTAACGATGGGTGGATTTGTGTGGAGTGCTTATGTTGATGAAGTTACAGCTTCAACACTGCTCCTTCGACCACCTGGAGCTATAAAAGAGAAAGATTTCTTAAAAACATGTATCAAGTGTGGACTATGTGCTTTAGCTTGTCCATACGATACTCTATTACTTGCTAAACCAGGTGATAATAAACCTCTAGGAACACCGTATTTTATTCCTAGAGATATACCATGTTATATGTGTCCAGATATTCCTTGTGTACCTGTATGTCCTACAGGTGCTCTTGATGAAACTAGTGTAACGACAGATGGTGTGTTAGATATAAATATAGCTGACATGGGTCTTGCGATAGTTGATGATGAGAGCTGTATAGCTTTTTGGGGGATTCAGTGTGATGCTTGTTATAGAGCTTGCCCTCTTTTGGGAGAAGCAATAACAATTGAATATGAAAAAAATGCTAGAACTGGTAAACATGCTTTTATGAAGCCTATAGTGCACAGTGATGCTTGTACTGGATGTGGATTGTGTGAAAGAGCGTGTGTAACTGAAAAACCAGCCATATTTGTACTTCCTCGTGAAACTGCAATGGGTAAAGCTGGTGACTACTATATCAAAGGTTGGGATAAAGAGGACGAAAAGCGCTTAGAAAATGCTGGAGAAATCAAAACAACAACTGAGATAAGTAAACAAAGTGCGATGGATTCTTTAAATAGTGGTATGGAGGACTTATACTAATGGCAACATTATGGAATAGTTACAGGTACCTTGTTTTAAGAAGAGTGACGCAAATTGGTTTGCTGGTTCTGTATTTTGGAGCAAATGCTTGGGGATGGACTATCCTTATGGGAAATCTTAGTTCATCAAGATTTTTAGATTTTGTACCGATGAGTGATCCATATGCCGCATTACAGATGTTAGTGGCAGGTGCTGTTCTTGCAACAGATTTGCTTATAGGTGTAGCAGTTGTTACTGTATTTTATCTACTTATCGGCGGTCGTGCCTTTTGTAGTTGGGTTTGCCCTATAAATATGATAACAGATGCAGCAAATTTTCTAAGAAGAAAACTAGAAATTGATCGTATTCAAGGGTCTAAGCAACCCGCATCTCGTAATATGAGATACTGGATTTTAGCTCTTAGTTTGATAATCTCAGCAATTATGGGATTAACAGCGTTTGAGTTTATATCACCAATATCTATGGTTCATAGAGGTATTGTATTTGGTTTAGGTTTTGGTTGGGCAGCGATGCTTATAATTTTTCTTTTTGACCTATTTGTCCTAAAAAATGGATGGTGTGGACATGTGTGTCCGCTCGGTGGATTTTATTCACTACTAGGCAAATTTAGTCTCATTAGAGTACAACACTATGAAGAAAATTGTACTTTATGTATGAAATGTAAAACTGTTTGTCCTGAGCATCAAGTGTTACATATGATAGGCAAGAAAAGTTTACCTGTACTTTCAGGTGAGTGTTCAAATTGTGCAAGATGTATAGAAGTATGTGATGATGATGCTTTGGGTTTTTCGATAAGAAATTTAGCAGAAAATAAAAAGACGGGAGAGTAAAATGAAAACAATAAGTAAAATAACGATTGGTTTAGCTGCTGCGGCACTACTAATTGTTGGTTGTGGTAGTGCAACTCCATCAGGAGAGCAGAAAGTTAAAGCTTCTGTAAGTGAAGAGTCATTAGGTTTAAGAACAACTGACCTTTATAGTGAAGAGAGCACTGTAGCCCCAAAAACAGAGTATAGAACAGCTGGAGCTGGATCAAGTACTAAGATAGCAAGAGCATTTCAAGATGCTCCACCAATGATTCCACATGATGTATCTGATTATCTTCCAATTACGATAAACAATAATGCATGTACTGGATGTCACATGCCAGAGGTAGCTCCATCAGTTGGTGCAACAGCGATTCCTAAGTCTCACTTCTTAGATATGAGACCTAAGCACGAGTTTGATGGTAAAATGTTTACTAAAACTATCGACAATATGAAAAATGAAACTTCTGTTAAGAAAATAGATCATCTTTCAATGTCTAGATTTAATTGTTCACAGTGTCATGCTCCTCAGTCACAAGGTAATCTTGCAGTTGAGAATACATTTGAAGCTGCATACACCAGAGCTGATGGTGCGTTTAAATCAACTTGGGATGAAGTTGTTTATGATAGTTTAGATACTGTTGGTGGTTCAGCTGCTACAGTTACTGATGCAGACATTGCAAATGCAAACTCTGCTGCTGGTAGTCTAGATCATTAATAATGGAGAGAAGAGAACTATTTAGTTCTCTTGCCTCATCTCTAAAAGGTGCAGTCTCTGCACCCCAAGAGACGCAAGAGCGATTTTTAAGACCACCGTATAATAATGATGAATCTCTTTTTCATAATGAGTGTAGCAAGTGTGAAGCTAAATGCGCCGCTGTTTGTGAAGAAGAAATTATAAAAATAGCAAGTGATTCTACCCCTTATTTAGATTTTTCTCGCAGTGGATGTACATACTGTGATGATTGTGCAAGAGCTTGTGAGTATGGGGTACTTATTTTAGAAGCTAAGAAGTTTATTGATGCTACTATCAGTATCAATAAATCAAGCTGTGTTAGCTGGAATGCAACTATGTGTTTTTCATGTAAAGATCCATGCTTAGATAATGCAATAGATTTTCAGGCAATGTTTATGCCTGAGATAAATGCAAAATGTACATCATGTGGATTTTGCATAAGTAGGTGTCCAACATTGGCAATAGATCTAAAGGTGCTATAATGAAAATAATTTTAACAATAATACTAATAATAAGTTCTCTTTTTGGTGTAAATATACAATTACCTGTTGCAAAGTTTAAATCTAGCGGTGCTGTAACAGATTTGTTTATTCATGAAAATAAATTATATAGTGCTACTAATGCTAGCTGTATAGATGTTTTTGATATGAAAACAAAAAAAATAATCAAAAAAATAGAAGTTGATAAAATTACTGATTTTATGGGAGACTTAGTAGATTCTAAAGTCTATTCTATAGATGTAATAGATGATAAAATATTAATTTTATCTCAAACAAAACAGGGCTTTAGAAGAGTGCATATCTATAAAGATAATAAATATAAGCTTATCATATCATATCAAGATAATCTCTCTATCGCAAAAGCAAAATTTTTAGATAGTAATACTATTTTATTTGCGCTCTTAAGTAATGAACTTATCTCTTATGACATTAAAAAAAGAAAACAGAATTGGATAATTCAAGTTTCAGGAGCGAAGTTTTCAAATTTTGCTTTAAGTGAAAATAAAAAACAAGTCGTGATAGCTGATGAGAGTGGAGATTTGAAAATCCACAATACTAAAAGTGGAAAACTAGAGAAGTTACTTGAAGGACAGAACCTAGATAATGTTTTTCAAGTTGATTATAAAAATGGGATAATTGCTACAGCAGGTCAAGATAGACGAGTGGTTGTTTATAATACTAAACTTAATTCTGCTTATTATAAAAGTGCTCCCTTTTTAATATATAGTGTAGGACTTAGCCCAAGTGGAAAACTAGTAGCTTATTCAAGTGATGAAAACAATAATGTAACAGTTTTTAAAACTACTACAAAGAGTACAGTTGGTGTTTATGGTGGTAACAAAATGACACTTACTAATATTCTTTTTATTGATGAAAAAGAATTTTTAGTATCTAGTGACGATAATACAATCAACTTGTATAAAATTAAATAGAGGTGAGATATGCAGTTTAATCAAAGTGAATTTTTAATAGAAACTATTGTCCCAGAAGATGAGTTGATTGTTTCTCGAACTGACTTAAATGGCAACATTACATTTGCAAATGAAACATTTTGCAATATTAGTGGTTATGAAATGGAAGAACTTATTGGCGAATCGCACAATATTGTTAGACATCCAGATATGCCAAAAGCTGCTTTTAAAGATTTGTGGGAGAGTATTAAAAATAAGAAGCAATGGAAGGGAATTGTGAAAAATCTTCGCAAAGACAAAGGATATTATTGGGTAGAAGCGATAGTCTCTGGTGTATATAAGGATGGAGATTTGGTTGAATATAAATCATTAAGAACACCTATATCATTTGATGAAAAATTAAAATATCAAAAGTTGTATGATAAAATGCGTAGCGAAAATGGCGAAAGAAGAAGAAAAATTATTTATGAATAAGGAAATAAGATGAATGTATCAAGTATAGTAGTGCAAACACTGCCAAAGTATTTAGAAGAAGTTGTTCAAAGTTTGAAAGATTGCGAAGTTTGTGATTATCATTTACATGATGCAAAAGGGAGGATTATTATTACTATTGAGGGTGCTGGTGTTTCTGAAGAGCTTGAAAAATTAAAAGTTATAGAAAATATTCCCCATGTAGTAGCTGCGGATATGCAGATGGCATACAGTGAGGATGAACTCGATGAACATATGGAAAGAATCAATGATGCAGAGGTTGTACCTAAGTTTTTAAATGATGCAGATATAAGACCTGAAGATATAATATATAATGGTGATTTAAAGAAAAAAGATTTAGAAGGTTTTGCTAAAACTTTTGATAACACAGGGAAAGATTAGTAATGAGTGTTATTTTTGAATCAGTAATTAAAATCGATGAAATGGGCGAATGGTTTATAGAGTTAACAGATACAGTGGATGGCAGAGTTGAGCTATGTACAAGTATGGAAGAATTTTCTGAAAAAGTTCAAGAGCTTGGAAATGATTATGGTGGAAATATTGATGAAGTGAAATGGAGCAAAGATGATAATGTTCCTGCAAATGTTATGAATGAGATAAGAGAAGAGATGGCTAAACAACAAGCAGATATTGAAGAACAAACAGGTGAACCACTCATTAAAAAATAATTTACAAATTTATTAGCTTATATTCGCTAAAATTCCATGAATGAAAATTTCATTAAATTTTACAAGGATATATACATGAACTTTCAACCATTAGGAAAAAGAGTTTTAGTTAAAAGAGTAGAGGAAGCGAATACTACTGTGTCAGGTATTATTATCCCTGATAATGCACAGGAAAAACCTTCTCAAGGTGAAGTTGTAGCAGTTAGCAAAGAGGTTTCCGAATTAGAATTAGGAAATCTTGTTGTGTTTGGTAAATATGCAGGCAATGAGGTTTCACTTGGAACTGATAAATTCTTAGTTTTAAATACAGAAGATATTTTTGGAATAATAGGATAATAATATGGCAAAAGAGATGATTTTTTCAGATGATGCGAGAAATGCATTGGCTCGTGGTGTTGCACAATTAACAGATGCAGTAAAAGTAACTATGGGACCTCGTGGTCGTAATGTTCTGATTCAAAGAAGTTACGGTTCACCAGTAATCACTAAAGATGGTGTTTCTGTTGCTCGTGAGATAGAACTAAAAGATAAACTAGAAGATATGGGTGCGCAACTTGTTAAAGAGGTAGCGTCTAATACAGCTGATGAGGCTGGTGATGGAACAACAACAGCTACAGTTTTAGCAAATGCTATTTTCTCAGAGGGGCTTAGAAATATTACTGCTGGTGCTAACCCTATTGAGGTTAAAAGAGGCATGGATAAAGCGTGTGAATTAATTTTAGAAAATTTAAAAGCTGCAAGTAAATCAGTTGACGGTAAGCAAGATATAGCACAAGTTGCTACAATCTCTGCAAACTCTGATAGTGCTATTGGTGATATGATTGCTGAGGCTATGGAGAAAGTTGGTCAAGATGGTGTCATTACTGTTGAGGAAGCTAAAGGGATATCTGATGAGTTGGATGTCGTTGAGGGTATGCAGTTTGATCGTGGTTATTTGAGTCCCTATTTTATTACAAATACTGAGAAGATGATTGCTGAGATAGAAAATCCTTGGATTTTACTTGCAGATAGTAAAATCTCATCATTAAAAGATTTATTACCAGTTTTAGAGCAAGTTCAAAAAACTTCTCGTCCACTTCTTATCATCGCTGAAGATGTGGAGGGTGAAGCGCTTTCAACTTTAGTTGTAAATAAACTTCGTGGAGTGTTAAACATAAGTGCTGTAAAAGCTCCAGGTTTTGGTGATAGAAGAAAAGCTATGCTTCAAGATATTGCGACACTCACAAAAGGGACTGTGATTTCTGAAGAAACTGGTCATACCATAGAAGGTGCTGATATCTCTTTGCTAGGTCAAGCTTCTCGTGTAGTAATCGATAAGGACAACACTGTTATAGTAAATGGTGCTGGTGATGAAGCAGATGTTCAATCAAGAATAGCAGAGATAAAAGTTCAAATAGATGCTACAACCTCGGAGTATGATAAAGAAAAACTTCAAGAGCGTTTAGCAAAACTTTCGGGTGGTGTTGCAGTTATTAAAGTTGGTGCGGCTACTGAGACTGAGATGAAAGAGAAAAAAGATAGAGTTGATGATGCACTCTCAGCAACAAAAGCCGCTGTTGAAGAGGGCATAGTTATTGGTGGTGGTGCTGCACTTGTTCGTGCTGCTGCTAATGTTTCTCTTGATTTAGAAGGTGACCAGCTTATAGGGTGTGAAATTATACTTCGTGCTGTAAAAGCTCCAATCAAACAGATAGCGCAAAATGCTGGTTATGACACAGGTGTTGTTGTAAATGCAGTAGAGATTGCAGAAAATAAAAACATAGGATTTAATGCAGCAACTGGCGAATATGTAGATATGTTTGAAGCTGGGATTATTGATCCTCTTAAAGTTGCAAGAGTTGCTTTAACAAATGCAACATCTGTTTCGAGTCTTCTTTTAACAACAGAAGCTGCAATTTTTGAGATACCAGAAAACAATCCTGCACCTGCTGATATGGGTGGTGGAATGCCACCACAAATGGGTGGAATGCCAGGTATGATGTAAGCAAGCGTTAAGAAAACGACAAATTTATTGTCGTTTTTAGCTTGCGCACCAAAGGGCGATGTGCTTTAGCACCGACCGGCGGAGACAACAACGACAAATTTATTGTCGTTTTTAGCTTGCGCACCAAAGGGCGATGTGCTTTAGCACCGACCGGCGGAGACAACAACGACAAATTTATTGTCGTTTTTAGCTTGCGCACCAAAGGGCGATGTGCTTTAGCACCGACCGGCGGAGACAACAACGACAAATTTATTGTCGTTTTTAGCTCATTTTCCAATAATTTTTATCCTTTATAAAGATATTGTAATCTCATAAGCGATACAATATAATTATGAATAGACTCCCTTTAAAATTAAAAATCCTCATAATGTTTCTAGTACCAACCGTAGCACTTTTATATGTGACAATTGTATTTATAGATTTAAAATACAGTCAACTTCAAAGTAGTTCTGCTAGTAAGGCAGCCACAGAGATAACAAGTACTTTAAGTGCACTGATTCACAATCTACAAATTGAAAGAGGCTTAAGTGCTGGCTACATTGCTTCCTCAAGTGAAAATAAAAAGCTTATAGACCTTTCGTCTCAATTTAAACTAACCGATGAATCTTATAAATCATTTTTAGATTTGATTCAGCTACATAGCCAAGAAAAGAAACGACTACATGAGAAAATAGCTTATAAGGTTAAGCCATTAGTGAAAAATATAGTAAAAGAACTCAGTGAATTAAAAGATATAAGAAAAAAGGTGCTAGAAAACAAGATAAATTTTGTACAAGAGGTAGAATTTTATACAGCCATAAACGGCTATATAATAAAAATCATTAAAATAATCAATGAAACTGTAAATATTAAGACAACTAATAGCCATGCAATAGTTGTCTTACACTACTTAAAAGAGAGTGCTGGACTAGAGAGGGCTTACATATATAACCAGTTGCTTTCAAAAAAATTTGAATCAAGGTATTTAGAAAAAATAATAGAACTTCAAGAAGTTCAAAAAAAATATGAGGATGATTTTTTTACGGTATCAAGCGTAGATGCAGCGATGAATTTTTACAAATATATAGATGGCTCAATAAAAAAAGATATTAAAAGCACTAGAGAGAAGTTTATAAATAAAAAACTCAATGATGCTGATGCTCAAAGATGGTTTATGTTAAAGACACAATATATTGATAGTTTAGATAATATTTTATTAATTATTTTTGACTCACATATAAAAAATTCTGAAATTAGATATGAAAAAGCTAGTGAAGATTTGTTGATTGTTTCTATTATTAGTGGATTGTCGTTCTTTATACTTACTTGTATGACATTTATAATATTTAATCTTATACGCAAAGAGGAAAAGCTATTATCAGAGGTGATGTTTTCTGCATATGCATTTGAATCACATGAAGCAATTGTTATTACAGATGTAAACGCAAATATAGTAAAAATCAATCAAGCTTTTAGTGATATAACAGGGTATTCATTTGAAGAAGTTAATGGAAAAAACATAAGAATACTCAAGTCAAATAAGCATGGAAAAAGTTTTTTTAAAGATATGTGGTATAAGATTAGCACTATTGGAAAATGGAATGGTGAGATTTACAATAAACGAAAAAATGGAGAAATATTTCCAGAACTACTCTCTATAACAGCTATAAAAAATGAAAAAAATACCACCACACATTATATAGCTCAGTTTTCAGATATAAGTGAACTAAAAGCTACACAAGAAGAGGCTGAATACCAAGCGAATCACGATTTTTTAACAGAGCTTGACAATAGAAAAGCAATTACTAAAAGGCTTAAAGAAGAGTTTGCAAAGTCAAAAAGACATAACTTTTTAGAAGCATTTTTATTTATTGATTTGGATGGATTTAAACAGATTAATGATACTTACGGGCATCATATAGGAGATTTATTACTTATAGAATTTGCACATCGACTTAGAAATATATTACGAGAAGAGGATGTATTAGCTAGAATAAGTGGTGATGAGTTTGCTATTATAATATCTAACTCTAATAGTAATTATGATGAGATGAAGAGCACAACGAAAGAGGTGTGTAAAAAAATATTTCACTCAATTTCAAAAAAATTCATTTTAGAAGATGCGGAGATAAGCATGGGAGCAAGTATAGGTGTAAGTATTTTTCCTATGAAACTACTTAATTATGAAGATGTGATAAACGAAGCAGATAGTGCAATGTACAAGGCAAAGCTAAATGGTAAAAATAGGGTAGAGTTTGCTATAGAATTATAATAATTGCTTAAAATTAAAGAAATATAAAGTATAATGGCAAAAGAAGAGTAAATTAATAAATGAGATTAGATGGCTAGAGTAACAAAACAAGAGCGTAAAGATGGAATTATATCAGTAGCACTGAAACTTTTCTCTGAAAAAGGTTTTTACATTACAACTATACCTGATATCGCAGAAAAAGTTGGGATGAGTGTTGGAAATTTTTATAACTATTTTACATCAAAAGATATTTTAGCAAAAGAGCTTGTGGTATATATCTCTGAGTATATTGGAGCTAAAATAAAAAAAATTAATGAAAGTGATATTGCTACAGAAAAAAAAATATATGAAATTGTATCTATGTATTTCGATATGGCAGATGAAAAACCTGAGATGATAGAATATTTTTTAAGAGTGTATCTCTCAAATCGTGAAGTATTTAAAGAGGGCTGTGAGGGTATGATTTGTGTGAGTGCCTTTGTAACTGAGTTGATGATATTTTTTGATGAAGGCGTTGAATCTGGAGATTTGTATGACCAAGATTTTTTTAGTGCTTTTGGACTTTTTATGGGATACTTAGGAGGTATGGTTTTTCTTTTTGGAGAAAAAATCTTACCAGACTCGCTATCAAGCTATAAAGAGTCTATAGCACAAAATATTTATAATGCACTCAAAGCAAGATAAGAAACCAACACTTATCTGGTTTCAAGGTCTTACTTGTAATGGTAACACACACTCTTTTTTTAATCTGCACAACTTAGAAAACCTACTTAATAAATTTGAAATTCTTTACCATCCATCTTTAGAGTCAACAAAAAATATAGACGAAATAACAGCTTGTATATTTACCTGTGATATATTTATCTTTGAGGGGACATATGACCCCCTCATGAAGCGAAATGATGTTTTAGTTTCTGAGATTTTAAATTATTACGCAAAAGATGCAAACTATATTATAGCTGCTGGAACTTGCGCAAGTTTTGGTGGAATGTTTAAGGCATCAGCACCAGAGAGAAATAGCGGATTAATATTTAACGAAGCAGACCATGAGGGACCAATAATAAAGTATAAGCATAAAGTTATAAACATCTCTGGATGTCCAATCCACCCTGAATGGCTAGGATATACCTTAAATATGGTTCTCTCAAAAAAAGAGCTAGAAGTGGATAAGTTGCATCGACCAATAGAGCTCTTTAGTAACCTTTCTCATCATGGATGTACTAGAAACGAATATTTTGAATGGAAGGTTGATAGCGATAATTTTGGTGAAAAAGAGGGTTGTTTGTACTATAAACAAGGTTGTCGAGCTCCAATGACACATGCCTCATGCAACAAAATACTTTGGAACGAAGTAAGTTCTAAAACAAGAGTTGGAACTCCATGCTTTGGATGTACTGAAGCAGATTTCCCAAGACAAAGCCTTTACAGCACAAAAACAAATATGTCTATACCTCAAGATATGCCTATTGGAGTTCCAAAGCGAAGCTATCTAACATTAGCAGGTATTGCTAAAACATTTAGTATAAAAAGATTAGAAGGGAAACTCATTGATTACAAAAAAACTCATTGATAAGATAGAGGGTGAGGCTTGTGTTTATTTTGATATTAAAGATAGAGTTGTTGATTTTGCAACGATAGCATTTCCAAATTTTAGGGGAATACAAGAAATTCTTAAGGGAAAGAATGCCTTAGACGCTTTAGTTATTACACCTCGAGTGTGTGGCATTTGTGGGCATGCACATTTAATGGCTACGGTTAGAGCTATAGAAGATGCATATAAAAATGGAGGCTATGAAATAGTTCTCAATCAAAAAATTCAAAAAATCCGAGAATTTACATTAATTATGGAGACAATTCAGAACCATTTAAAATGGATATACCTAACAATTATGCCCGAGCTTGCTCAATTAAACAAATCAACTAAAATACTAACACCATTAAAAAGTGCATTTGGATCTTCAATTGCTGCAAGAGCAATAGCTACATTTGCAGGTCAATGGCCACACTCATCATATATGCTCCCCGGAGGAATTACTTGTGATCCAACAAATATTGATGCACTAAAAGCAAAAAGCTATGTAGATGAGCTAACATCTTTTTTTGAAAAGGAGTCATTAGGGATAGGGATAGAAGAGTTTTTAGCTTTTGAATCTTGCAAAGATTTTAAAAATATGGATAGTGATATCTCCTTTATAGAAGAGGAATTGATAAAAGCTGGTATGAATAAAAAAGGGTTTTCTCACGATCGCTTTATTGTCTTAGGCAATCATAGCTATACAAATCCATCTAAAATAAATCAAACAAGAATATACTGTGCTGATGCAATGTGTGTAGAAGATATCGATTCCTATTCTCCAAATGAAAAAACATATGCTAAGAATGCAGTATATAGTGGAAGTTATTACGAAGCAGGTTCACTAGCGAGACAGATGTCTTTAAATGTCCCTATAGTAAAAAATATGCATAGAAGGTATAAAGATAGTGCATATAGTAGGGTGATGGCTAGAATATTTGAACTTGCATATCTGCTTAAAGAATCTAATAGCATCTTAGATGATATAGATATTAGTGAAGCATCTTTTAACGCACCCCAGCACATCAATGCAATAACTGCAACAGGAATAGGTGTAGTAGAAGCACCAAGGGGACCATTAGTTCATAAAGTAAGCTTAGAAAAAGGTGTCATAAAAGAGTATAAAATAATAACTCCTACACAGTTTAATATTGGTAGTTCAACAAAATCAGATCCAACACCTGCTCAAAAATCAATGATAGGGGTATCTAAGGAGGACGCCTTATTTATCTTTCGTACCTTCGATGTATGCTCAGTTTGTACCACACATTAAAATTTGAATAACTCCTAAAAATATACAAGAAATAACTTATTTTAGTTTAAATTAAATAATATAATATTTGTTTAAGTAATTATTATGTAACATACTGAATGATAGTTCAATCATAAAAAAGAGGAGAAAACAATGGCAGATAGAATTGAAGGTGTAAAAAAACTTTTTACATCTAAAAGTGCACGCGTTGAAACAAATATGGGTGATGCTCATTACGAGAAGTTGTTTCAATCATGTCAAGCAAGAATAGAAGAGTTAAAAACACAGACACCGAGGGAGAATCGTTTAGATATAGATAGTTTTTTGGATGACCAAGGTGTTAATCGTCGTGATTTTATGAAATGGGCAAGTGCTGTAACTGGTATGTTAATGTTGCCATCATCATTTACTCCTCTTGTAGCAGATGCAGCTTTACTCATGAATAGAGCTCCTGTTATTTGGCTAGAGCTTTCTGATTGTGCAGGAAATACTGAGGCTATTCTTCGTTCAGACGGACCAAAAATTGATGAAATTCTTTTGGATATTATATCTTTAGAATTTAATGAAACAATTATGGCAGCATCTGGACACCAAGCTGAGAAACAATTAGAAGATGCTATACACACATTTAAAGGTAAATATTTACTTTTTGTTGAGGGTGCTATACCTATGGGTCTTGATGGTCAATATGGTACTATCGGTGCTCATGCAGAGACATTTTATGATCATCTTATGAGAATCTCTAAAGATGCGGCTGCTGTTGTTGCTGTTGGTTCTTGTGCGACTTTTGGTGGTGTTCCAGCCGCTTCTCCAAATCCGACTCAGGCAGTTGGTGTTATGGATGTACTTAAAGGTAAGCCACTTATTAATATCCCTGCTTGTCCTGCTAATCCTGCAAATATGGTTGGTGTAATTATTCACTATATCTTAACTGGTCAAGTTCCAGAGTTAGATTCACTACTTCGTCCTAAGTTTGCATTTGGATATAGAATTCACGATAATTGTGAGCGTCGTGCACATTTTGATGCTGGTGAGTTTGTTGAAGAGTGGGGAGATCATGGAGCAAAACATAATCATTGCCTCTATAAGGTTGGATGTAAAGGTCCTATGACATTTAATAATTGTTCTATTATTAGATACAATGAAGGTGTTAACTGGCCTATCGGTGTTGGCCGTGGTTGTATAGGCTGTTCTGAGCCAGATTTCTGGGATAAGTATGCGCATGAGCGTCCTATATCAAGCGTAAATATAAAAGCACCAACTGGCGGTGTTGAAAAAACTGTTGATGAGTTTGGTTTAGGACTCTTAACAGCAGCGAGTATCGGTATCGGTATTCATGCAGTAGCAAGTGTAATAGCCGGTAAGACAGAGAATAAGGAGTATTAAGATGGCAAAAAAACATATAATAGTAGATCCAATAACAAGAATTGAAGGTCACTTAAGAATAGAAGCGGTAATTGATGAGAATAATACAATTGTAGATGCGTATGCATCATCAACACTTTTTCGTGGTATAGAGACAATCCTTCAAGGGCGTGACCCTCGTGATGCTGGTCTTTTAGCTATGCGTATTTGTGGTGTTTGTACTGGTACACACTATCAGCGTTCAATCGAAGCTGTTGAAGATGCATTTAATGTTACTATTCCAAAAAACGCTCGTTTAGTTCGTAACCTTATTCAGGGTGCATTATATCTGCACGATCATTTGGTTCACTTTTACCATCTTCATGCTCTTGATTTTGTTGATGTAGTATCAGCTTTATCAGCTGATCCTAAAAAGACATCCGATGAGGCTGTAAAATGGGCAAAAGTATCAGGTACTAACCCTTTCATAGAGGGAGCTGGTCAATTTAAAGAGATTCAAGATAGAGTTGCTAAATTTGTAAAACAAGGCCGTTTAGGAATTTTTGGAAATGGATATTGGGGTAACAAGCACTACAAACTAACTCCTGAACAAAACTTAATTGGTGTTGCACACTACTTAAAAGCTCTTGATATTCAAAGAGATATGGCTAAGATGCAGGCTATCTTTGGTGGTAAAAATCCACATCCACAATCAATAGTAGTTGGTGGAGTAACTTGTGTTCAAGATATTCAAAATCCTGCTCGTATTGCACTTTTTAAGTCACTTTTAAAAGATGCAAATAAGTTTATCAAACAAGCGTATCTTCCAGATGTTTATATGGCTGGAACTATGTATGCAGATGAAGCGACTGACTCTAATGCTACATTTACAAAACACACAACTGGAAAAGGTGTAGGTGGAACTGGTGGAGGTCTTCTTAACTTCTTGTCATATGGTGATTTTAGACTAGATGATACTGGTTTTTATAAATCTGCACTTCTGTTCCCATCTGGTGTAGTAAAAAATGGAGATTTAACGAAGGTGTATCCATTTGATCCAGAGAAAGTTAAAGAGGATGTTACCCATGCTTGGTATGAAGGAACAGGTTCTCCTGAGCATCCATATGAGGGGACAACAAACCCTAAATATACTGGAATGGAGAAAAAAGCTGATGGTATGAGTTATCTTAAAACTGATGAAAAATACTCTTGGATAAAATCTCCAATCTATGATGATGAGAGAATGGAGGTTGGACCACTAGCTCGTATGGTTATTGGTGTTGCGTCTGGACATGAACTTATAACAAAATATGTAACAAACTTTTTAGAGCGTGCAAACCTTCCTGTAACTGTACTCTACAGTACTATTGGTCGTACAGCAGCTCGTGCTATTGAGACTGAACTTATGGGTGATGAGATGATGAAATGGGTAGATGAACTAGCTGCAAATGCTGCAAGTGGTGATCTACATACATGGACTGATTTTGATTTTGATGTAGTGAGTCAAAATACTAAAGGTGCTGGTCTTGCAGAAGCTCCTCGTGGAGGTCTTGGTCACTGGGTGAAAATTGAAAATGGTAAAATCTCTAACTATCAAGCTGTCGTTCCATCAACATGGAATGCAGCTCCTAGAGACTATAAAGGTCGTTTAGGTGCTTATGAGGCTGCTCTAATTGGTACGAAAGTAGCTGACGCTGAACAGCCACTGGAAATCATAAGAACTATTCATAGTTTTGACCCTTGTATCGCATGTGCAGTGCATGTAGTAGATACTAAAGGTAAAGAGCTTGGTGTTTATAAGATAGATACTCAGTGTAGTATCTAAGGAGTTTCGTATGAATAATACTGATGTCGAATATGACGATAAACTAGGGAGCAAAAGAGTTAGAGTAAGACGCATGACATTTACAATGCGTCTTATTCACTGGGTAAATGTTGTTTCAATGATAGTTGCAATAGCTACAGGTTTATATATTGCTGAACCATATTATCAAACATTAATAGCTGACGATGCTGTTGATAAATATGTTATGGCATGGAACCGTTGGGGACACTTTATAGTTGCTATTATTTTTGATGTTACTGCTATTATTGTTTCTTATCTGTTTTTCTTTTCTAGGTTTGAGAAGCATTATTTAAAAATAATACCAAATAAGAAAAATATAATTGAGTTTTGGGAAGTGTTTTTAAATCTTATACTCTTAAATAGAAGAAAAAAGTTTGACTCATCTCACAACGATAGCTTTAATGCCATATACTTTATTGTATTTCATATAATGCTAGCGTGGATGCTCTTTACTGGACTTCAGCTGTATGTACATGCTTTGGCTTCCGGAGATAGTTCTATCGGTGCTTGGTGGCCTTGGATGTTGCACCTTGTAACAGATTGGACAATTCCATTTTCATCATGGTTAGTTGGTACAACAGCAACGGGTGGAAATATTATGGATGTAAGAATTGTACACCATATGAGCATGTGGATAATAATTGTTTGGGTTTTATTTCATATTTACTATCAAATATGGAGAACAATTTTTTGGCAAGAAGGTGATATAGCTATAGTAGTTGGTGGTTCTAAATTCATGAAAGTTGGCAGCGATGGCAACAAAAAAGTAGAAGATAAATAACTTCAGTCTTCTAATTTACAAAAAATAATAGGGAAGATTTTTCTTCCCTGTCTCAAATCACTTTCCATATATTCTTTTATCAATTATCATCACATTATATCATTTGCTATTTTAAGTTCTCCAGCTAAGTGTTTCAAGTTCGGACAATGAATATTCATTCACTATAGAATTTATTATTATATTAATATAAAATTATATTTTAAGGTTTAAGCTAATAGAATTAAATTACTTTTTAAATTAAGTAAATATTAATAATAAGGGGCGATTCATGCTTAATAAAACCTGTATTCGGATGTATTGCGAATCTGAGGGTAGATGTCATGGAATTGTTTTAGTACATTTTACAGAAGATCAAAAAAAAAGAATAATGACTCAAGTCAATGAGTTGTCACATAGACATAGAGTTTCACCTGATGTCGTTTCAAGAAAGATGTCTCACTATGGTGAAGTGTTTATAGAATTTTATGATGAATATCATCATGAAGATGCTTGCTTTTTCGAAGATTTGGTTGATGCACTAGGTGCTAAACTATGTAACTGTGAGGAGATGTAATGGCAAAGATTATACCTAAGATATTTAGAATAAATACTGGAAGTTGTAATGGATGTGATGTAGAGTTCGTAGCCACTGCATTTGTAGATAAATTTCATATAACTAGCTTAAATGTGGAACTTGTTGATGATGTAAAAGATGCAAATCTTTTAGTTATTACAGGACCTTTAACGGCTAGAAGTGAATCATTTTTAAAAAATGCGTTAACAAAACTACGAAAACCTTTTGTAGTTGTTGGAGTTGGAACCTGTTCTGTTAGTTGTGGAATATTTAGAGATTCATATGCGATTAATGGTCCCATTGATAAGTTTGTTGCAGTAGATGTAAATGTGGCAGGATGCCCACCTCGTCCAGAGTCAATTGCAGAGGGGATAGCAAAAGGGATAAAAGTTCTTGAACAAAAACTCAACGGTGAGGTTATACCTAAGAAAATAGATACAATTTTTAGTGATTTTAGTGCACCTGCTAGTTTTAGAGGAAGAATGGACTTAAATGCAGATATGTGCACTGGATGCAGAACTTGCGAGACTGTGTGTCCATCAACGGCTATTAAAATATCTGAAGATGCAAATGGGTTTATTCATAAGATTTGGCATAACAGCTGTTGTTATTGTGGAAATTGTGCGTATTTTTGTCCAACAGGTGCTATCTTTTCAACAAATAGCTTTGATACAGTTAAATTGCAAAATGAAAAATACTCAGATGTAAATGTATCGCACATCTTTTATGATGAATGTACTTGTTGTGGAGAAAAATATATGCCACCATCTAGGGGACTTCTTAGTAAATCATACATTAAAGAGGATAGAAATAAGTTAAATGCAGCAATTTGCTCGAAATGTAGAAAAGAAGAAAATTTTAAAAGGATGTATGGATGAAATTGGAAGAGTTTAACAATGCAGTAAAAAGTAAAATATCTTGTGGATATGAGTTTAAAGAAGATAAAGATAGCTATTCTAATCCATCGGCCTGGATTATATTAAAAGATAAAAGAGATTCTGAAGTAGTAGCAAAGGCAATCAAGGCATACAAAGGAAGATGCGTAGTTGCAACTGCATATAAAAATGATGGTGAAGATGTTCATACAGTAATTTATCATTTTGATATTGCAGGGACAATAATAAATATGCAGCTACAAACAGATGATGCAACTATTCATGCTATCACCCATATCCTTCCGAGCGCTAACTGGGCTGAGAGAGAAATCCGTGAGATGTATGGAGTAGAGCCAATTGGGCATCCAAATAAAGATAGGCTGTTCTTAGATTACTCAATTGCTAAGGGTGTGTTAAATGAGTATATTTCACTCTCAAAGATGCAACTTGGGGTGAGTGATACGGATGTACTTTGGAACAATGTTAACAAGGAGGCAAATTAATGACTCAAACTCAAAAAATCACTATTGGACCATTTAATCCTGAACTTGAAGAGTCTGTATATTTTAAGCTAGAAGCAGATGAAAATAGAGTTGTGACACATGTTGAAATAATAAATGGTTTTATCCACAGGGGTATGGAATCTCTTGTTACAAAGAAAAACTTTATGCAAAATCTTATTTTAACAGAGCGTGTCTGCTCCCTTTGTTCTAATAATCATCCATTTACATATGCCTTAGCAGTGGAAAAAATCGCTGGCATAAAAGTTCCACTTCGTGCAGAGGCGCTTCGTGTAATAGCTGATGAAGTAAAAAGAGTTGCTTCTGATTTATTCAATCTATCAATGTTAACACATTTAGCTCATCATCACGAACTGATGCGTGATACAATGAATACAAGAGAACATATGCAAGACCTCAAAGAGATTATTTGGGGAAATCGGATGGATATGAGTGCTAACCAACTCACAGGTACAAAATATGACCTAGATGAGAAGAAGATAGAACTCATCATCGATACTCTTGATAGAGTTGAACCAAAGCTAAGAGATTTGCAGGAGAGATATGAAAATGATGAAATCTTCCGTGAAAAAACTGTAGGTGTTGGTGTACTTCCATATGAAGATGCAATAGAGATAGGTGTTACAGGTCCTGTTGCAAGAGGTAGTGGCATCAATAATGATGTGCGTGTAATGGCACCATACTCACTATATGCTTACAGAAAAGAGCTTCAACCAAAGGTCACACTAAGAGAAGAGGGTGATGTGCACGCTCGTGCTATGGCTAGATTCGGTGATATTTTAGAGGCTGTTAGGATTATCCGTGATGTCGTTGCAGATATGCCAGAGGGTGATACATATGTTGAAAAAAGACCCCATATCCCAGCAGGTGAAGCAGTTGTTAGAACAGAAGCACCTCGTGGTGAACTTATCTATTATTTAAAAACGGATGGCTCACAAAAACCTGTAAGAATGCGTTGGAAAGTACCAACATTTACAAATTGGGAAGCACTTAAAGTGATGATTTTAGGTGATAAAGTGGACAATGTAACAATGATTTTAAATAGTATAGACCCTTGCATATCTTGTACTGAGAGATAGGAGATAAAAGTGAAAAATAATAGATTTATATATGCCGATCCAGATAAATGTATAGGGTGTATTAACTGTGAACTTGCATGTAGTGCTAGTCATATGGGAATAGATATAGACAGTGTATATGAGATGGCACTTCAAGGTGAAGAGATAGCACCTTCAAGAAACAAGGTGATTAAAGTAGATGGTAAAACTGCTCCACTACAGTGTATGCAGTGTCCAGATGCTCCATGTTTAGAGGGATGTCCTGTTGATATCATCAAGTATGAAGATGATTTTGTAAAATATTATGAGAGTGATTGTATAGGGTGTAAAAGTTGTGATATGGTTTGTCCATATGGTGCAGTAGTTATGGCAACGAATACGAAACCAGATGCACCAGTCAGTCAAATGGTGGCTCTTACTTGTGATTTATGTGGTGGCGAAAATGGCAAACAAGCATGTATCAATATATGTCCTACAGATGCAATAGCGCTTATAGATTATGAGCAGTTCTTTGAGATTTCTTTTAAAAGAGCTTAGATAATATGCATGAATATAGCATTGTTCAATCTATGTTGGATTTATGTGAAAAACACTCAAATGGTAAAGAGATTCAAAAAGTTGTAGTAAAGATTGGAAAAATGAGTGGAATTGAGCCCCATTTTCTTAAATCAAGTTTCGATCTCTTTAAAGAAGACACTCTTTGTCATGATGCAATTATGGAAATGCAACTTATAGATATAACATTGTTATGTGTTGATTGCAACAAAGAAGCTTTAGTTGATAGTTTTAACTTTTATTGTCCACACTGCAAAGGTGGAAATACAAAGGTGCTAACGGGGCAAGAGATGCATATAGATTATATAGAATTGAAGGAGTAGAGATGCAGAGAAAAAAACAATACCTAAAGATAAAAAAAGAGACACCAAGAAAAAGAGAAGCAGATGAGAGAGTTATAGATTTTCATCCCACTTACCATCTTTTTAGTAAAGAAGAAGCAGATACACAATCGCTGAGATGTATTAAGTGCCCTGTTGATTTACTTAAAGATATGAGTGGAGATTTTAGCTTTTGTAGAACTGGATGTCCATTGGAAAATAAAATTCCACTTTGGATTGAGGCAACAAAAAATGGTGATATTAAAAAAGCCTTTGAGTTAAGTAATGAGGTCTCGCCTTTTCCTGAGATACTTGGTATGGTTTGTCCACACGATGTTTTATGTCAGGGAGGCTGCACCATCTCTAAAACAGAGAGTGGAAGTGTCAGTATTGGTGCGATTGAAGTTTATCTAAATGAGCAAGCATTTAAGATGGGTTTAAAGCCTGATTATGGACAAAATAAAGATAGAACAGGGAAAAAAGTAGCTGTTATAGGAAGTGGACCTGCTGGCATGAGCTGTGCAACATTTTTACTTCGTGCTGGTGTTGAGGTAGATATGTTTGAAAAATCAGATAGACCAGGTGGACTATTAACCTATGGCATCCCAAATTTTAAGATAAAAAAAGATGTGATTTTGAGAAGATTTGGTTGGATGCAAGAAGCAGGGATGAATTTACATCTTAATAGCGATATAAAGGACTCACAACAATTAAAAAACATGCTAGATGAATATGATGCAATTTTTGTAGGTCTAGGAGCACCAAGCAGTAGAGGTGCTAGAATGAAAAATGAAGATTCCCACGGGGTGTATCATGTTATGGATATATTAAAGCATGCTCAAAAAAGGGTATTTGAAGATTTCTATGAGTCAATCCTTGAGGATAAACATGTAGTAGTTATTGGTGGTGGTGATTCTGCTATGGATGCTGTAAGAACTTCAGTGCGTATGAATGCAAAATCTGTTCGTTGTGCATATAGAAGAGATCAAGCAAATATGCCAGGAAGTCAAAAAGAGGTTATAAATGCAAAAGAGGAAGGTGTTCTCTTTGAGTTTTATACTGCTCCAAAAGAGGTTGTAGTAGATAAGGGTAGGCATGTGAAAGGTATGATATGTCAAAAAACTCACTTAGGCGAACCAGACGCAAGTGGCAGAAGAAAACTTGAAGTGATAGAGGGAAGTGATTTTGAATTAGAGTGTGATGTTATTATCTTAGCACTAGGTTTTGATAATGTAGAGTTCCCTTGGTATGATGATGCTCAAATAAACACTGGTAGATGGGGTGATATTCTTGTTAATGAAGAAAAGAGAACTTCTAATAAACGCGTTTATGCTGGTGGAGATGCTGTAAGAGGTGCTGATTTAGCAGTAACTGCAGCAGCAGATGGAAGATTGGCAGCCTTGTCAATGATGCAAGATTTCGGTCTAACTCTATAGACAAGGTTACAAAACATAGAGATATTGACACTTTTCATTTGATTTTATTTTAATATTAATTCCTTTGGTAAATTTAAGTTTACTAAAGGAAAAATGTGTACAATAACGAATGAATATTCATTTGTCTATGAAATATTACTATTTAATCTTATAAAGGAGGAATAATGAAAGAGAGCAGTACAGTAAAAAAGTTAGCATTATTTGTGTTTTTTATTGCAGTTGGTTTATTTATATACACAGTATATATCTCAAAAGCGTGGTCTTACCTATCTAAAGATCCAAAAGCTTGTATAAACTGTCATGTAATGGATACACAATATGCAACATGGCAACATAGTTCTCATGGGATAGCTGGAGTTACTTGTGTTGAGTGTCACCTACCAACAGATAGTTTTGTCAATAAGTATATGGCAAAAGCAAGAGATGGTTGGAACCACTCTGTAGCGTTTACCTTAAGAACATATGATAATGCTATGCAGATCAGTGATGACGGTGCAAGAAGGGTACAAGAAAATTGTATATCGTGTCATGCAAGCTTAGCATCAACGCTTGGTGAAAATGCTGATAAATACCATAAGTTTTCACAGCCGTATGTTGAGAATGGACGAAAATGCTGGGAGTGTCATAAGAGTGTGCCTCATGGAAAAGTTCGTAGTCTTACTACAACACCATATAATTTAGGTATGAAAGATTTTAAATAAAAAAAGGAGATAAAATGGGTATAAATTTTAAGTTATTACTTGCAGGTTCAGTTGTTGCAATAGGTGCTATGGCTTTATTGGCTAGTAGTATTAATGAGAGAGAACAAGAGAGAGTGGAGCTTCATAAGACTCCCGTTATAGCAAAAAGCATAGAAAACAAAAGTGAAGAGTGGGCTAGATATTATCCTAGACAATATAGTTCTTGGAAAAAAACAAAAGAGCAGGATGAGTTGACTGATATGTTGAAAGAAAAATCTCAACTAGCTGTTTTATGGGCCGGTTACGGTTTCGCAAAAGATTATAATGCTCCTCGTGGACACTATTATGCACTTCAAGATAATGTTAATACGCTTAGAACAGGGGCTCCAGTAGATGATAAAACTGGACCTATGCCAACTGCATGTTGGACTTGTAAATCTCCAGATGTTCCTCGTATTCAAGAGAGAGATGGTGAGTTAGAATATTTTACTGGTAAATGGTCAAAATATGGTGATGAAATTGTAAACACTATTGGTTGTGCTTCTTGCCACTCCAATGAAACTGGTGAGCTTTTAGTTCGTGTTCCTCACTTAGATAGAGCTTTAAAGTCAGCTGGTTTGCCAACATTTGCTGAATCAACTCATCAAGAAAAAAGAAACTTAGTATGTGCACAGTGTCATGTTGAGTACTATTTCCAAAAAACTGAATGGAAAGATAAAGATGGCAATAAAAAAATTGCAAAAGTTGTTACTTTACCATGGGCTAATGGCTTAACGGCAGAGGGCGCAGAGAAGTACTATAATGATATGAACTTTACTGACTGGACACATAAAATCTCTAAAACTAAAATGTTAAAAACGCAACATCCAGGTTATGAGCTTTATAAAACTGGTATTCATGGACAAAAAGGTGTGTCTTGTGCAGATTGTCACATGCCATATACTCAAGAGGGATCTGTAAAATATTCAGACCACCAGCTACAAAACCCATTAGAAACAATGGATAGATCTTGCATGAATTGTCATAGAGAGAGTGAAAAGAAGTTAAAAGAGATTGTTCATAGAAAATATGAAAGAAAAGATCAACTTCATGAGATAGCTATGGATAACTTGGCTAAAGCTCACCTAGAAACTGCCAAAGCGATGGAAGCAGGTGCTACAGATGCAGAGCTTAAAGATATAAGAGCAAATATTCGTTCAGCACAGTGGAATTGGGACTATGCAGTGGCATCTCACCCAGCGTTCTTTCATGCACCTGAAGAGACATTAAGACTTTTAGCTGTTGCAAATGAAAAAGCACAGAATGCTAGAATTGGTTTAGTTGGTGTTCTTGCTAAACATGGTGTTATGAACTATTCTGCTCCAGATTTTTCTACAAAAGAAAAAGCGCAAAAGCTTGCAGGTGTTCCATTTGAAAAACTAGTTGCTGCTAAGCTTAAGTTCAAGAAAACTCTAGAAAAAGAGTGGTATAAACAAGCTGAGGCCAAAGGTACTTTAAATGCTAAAGCATCTCGTCAAGGTTTAGATGATGTTGAGACAGCGTATTCTAAATAAAAAAGATAAACTATAAACAATGGGAGTTCCCATTGTTTATAGATATTTTAGATTAAAAATATATATTTATTTTTAATCTAAAATATCTTGAGTAACTAAAAGAATGGATTATATGTTATATAAAATTTTCACCTCCTATATCACTATGTTTATATTGTTGTCAATACTAGCAGTAGGTGCAGCTATTGGAACATTTATTGAAAATGACTATGGTTCCATTGAAGCAAAAAGAGTAGTATATTACTCATGGTGGTACGAACTCACTTTAATCTTTAGTGTTTTAAATATCTTAGCAGTTGTTATAAAAACAAAGATGTATAAAGTTAAGCCAAGGGCTTTGTTTCATATATCTTTTTTATTTATACTTGTAGGTGCTGGGATCACACATTTTTTTGGCATAGATGGTACGATGCATATTCGTGAAGGCAAACAATCAAATATAATTTTAGTAGGTAAAAAAGAATATATTGTACCTTTTAGCATAAAACTAGAAGATTTTACCCTCAAACGCTATCCTGGAAGTAGATCGCCCTCTGAATTTTCTTCAGATGTTGTAGTTTTAGATGAAGAGTTAGATAAAGAGTTTAGATATAAGATATATATGAATCATACACTTAGCTATAGAGGGTATAAGTTTTTTCAAACATCCTATGATAGTGATGAAAAGGGAACTAAACTATCTGTAAATAAAGATCCTGGAGTAGAAGTAACTTATATTGGTTATGCGATGCTGTTTTTAGGGCTAATTTGGACACTTTTAGATAAAAAATCTCGTTTTAGATATTTAGTAAGAAAGATACAAAAGATGCCTATAGCTTCTATAGCTTTTGCCTTTTTAGTTGTTTCATCTCCTACTCTCCCATTATTTGCATCTGATTCTACATTTATTCAAGAGTATATAAAAGAGCATAGAACAAAAGCAGCAGAGGTTTCTCAAAAATTTGGAACGCTTATTGTGCAAGCACCAGATGGACGAATGAAACCATTAAACACTCAAAATCGAGAAGTTTTAAGCAAGATAAGTGGTTCCTATACTTGGAACAGTATGGATGCTGACATGGTGATGTTGGGTATTTTTTCTAAGCCTAGTGCATGGAAAAAGATAGAGATAATTCGCGTAAAAACTAAAAAATTACGAAAATATTTAGGGGTGAGTGAAGATAAAAAGTTATTAAGATTTGTAGATTTTTTTAATGATGATGGAAAATATATATTATCAAATGAAGTTGATAAAGCAAATAGGATTGCAGCATCAAAAAGAGGGACTTATGAGAGAGACCTTATTCAAGTTGATGAGAGGTTAAATGTTTTTTTTATGGCATATAGGGGAGTGTTATTTACTATATTTCCTTTGCCAAATGATGAAAAAGAAAAATGGGTTGATTTTAAGAGTATGTTTAGTGAGGTGGAAGATAGTAATATAAAACGGAGTGTTAGTAAGTTTTTAGATGCTACTTATAATAGACAATATGAAAAAGCACTCCCTATGTTAGATGATATTACTGCTTATCAGTATAGGTATGGAAATGAAGTGATTCCATCAAAAGAAAAACTAGATTTAGAAATATGGTTTAATTCACTTGATTTGTTTTTCAAACTAGCACTTGGGTACCTCTTTTTTGGAATTTTACTACTTATATATAGTATAGTCTCGATGTTTAACAATAAGCTTGTAAATGAAAAGATAAAAAAAATATTTTCATTTATCACTATGCTTTTATTTGTTTTTCATAGTGCGGGGATAGCGATTAGATGGTATGTGGGTGGTTACATACCAATCTCAAATACCTATGAAACTATGGTTTACATAGCATATGCTTCGATAATTGTATCTTTAGTGTTTTTTAGAAAATCAACTCTAGCTTTGGCCGCTGCCTTTGTGATGGCAGGAGTGTTTTTATTTGGTGCATATTTAGGGGAAGTTGATCCTCAAATAACTAGCTTAGTTCCAGTGCTAAAATCTTACTGGCTTAGCATACATGTTTCCGTGATTACAGCAAGTTATGGTTTTTTTGGAGTGAGTGCAATTTTGGGCTTAGTTATGTTGTTGCTGTTTTCTTTGAGGGATTCAAAAAGAGAGTATATAAATAAACATATTCAAAATATAGCATACATAAATGAAGCTATTTTGATACTAGGCTTGGTTCTGCTTGTGATTGGAAACTTTCTAGGCGGTATTTGGGCAAATGAGTCTTGGGGAAGATACTGGGGATGGGATCCTAAAGAAACATGGGCATATATCTCAATAATAGTATATACACTTGTTATCCATTTGCGTTTAATACAAAAATTTTACTCTTTATACCTCTTTTCTATACTGAGCGTATTGTCATTTTATTCAATATTAATGACATATTTTGGTGTAAACTTTTATCTTGCGGGGATGCATTCCTATGCTACTGGAGACCCTATCCCCATACCTATTTGGGTTTATGTGTCTTTAGCTATTGTGTTTGTATTTGTTGCAATGGCTTACCCTAAAAGAAAAATAGAAAATCAAAAAGGAAAATTCAAATGAAAAAAATGATAATGGCTTCGATGCTAGTGCTTGGAATGTTAACACTACAGGCTAGTGAAATAGAAAAAGAGCAAGTGAGTTCTGAACAGGTTAAGCCTTATTATATGGGTGAGATTGTAAAAGTTGAGCAGGGTGGTGCATATACATACCTAGAGATTAAAGAAAAAAACAATAAAAGCTTTTGGATAGCAGTTAATAGTATAGAAGCAAACAAGGGTGACACTGTGCGTTTTCAAAATGAATTAGTTGTTAAGGACTTTACAAGCAAGGCATTAAATAAAAAATTTGATGAATTGATGTTTGCTTCAAATTTGCAGTATAAAGTGAAATAATCTTTAAGATGTTTCTAAAATGTAATAATTAGATACTTAATAAGTAGTTTATCTGAAATATTAATAATATTATATTAGTTTAAGTTAAACTATCATACTATTCTTAAATGAATTAGCATTCATTCACTATAAAAAGGAGTAAGAATGATGAAGCCGCATACTGAGGTATCGTTTGATAAACTTTATAAAGATTTTGAAAATCGAATTAAAGATTTAGAAAAATTACCGCGTGTCAAAGAGGAAGGTTCTGTCGAGCAAATGCTAACAGAAAAAGGGTTTTCAAGAAGAGATTTTATGAAGTGGGCAAGTGCAATTACAGCAATGCTAGCCCTTCCGTCAAGTTTTACACCACTTATGGCAGATGCTATTAAAGTTGTTGATAGACTTCCGATTATTTGGTTGCATATGGCGGAGTGTACAGGTTGCAGTGAAGCACTTCTTCGTTCTGCTCACCCAACTATAGACAGTCTTATATTTGACTATATTTCATTAGAATATCATGAAACTTTAATGGCTGCAGCTGGTTGGCAGGCTGAAGAAAATATAGAACATGCAATGGATAAATATAAGGGTCAGTATATCTTAATGGTTGAGGGTGGCATCCCAACTGGCTTAGAGGGTTCTTATCTTACTATTGGTGGACATGGGAAAAAAGGTATAGATATAGCCAAGGAAGCTAGTGATAATGCAGCGGCTATTTTTGCTATTGGTACATGTTCTGCATATGGTGGAGTGCAAGCTGCTATTCCAAATCCTACAGGTGCTGTTGCTCTAAGTGATGTGACAAATAAAACAGTTATTAATGTTCCAGGATGTCCTCCTAGTGAGAAAAATATTGTTGGAACTTTAATGTACTATCTCCTGTATGGTTCTTTACCTGCACTTGATGTATATAACAGACCAAAATGGGCTTATAGATTGAGAATCCATGATTTATGCGAGAGAAGAGGTCGCTTCGATGCTGGTGAATTTGTAGAGAGTTTTGGTGATGAGGGTGCAAAAGATGGATATTGCCTATATAAAGTAGGTTGTAAAGGTCCTTATACCTTCAATAACTGCTCTAAAAATAAATTTAATGAAGATACTTCATGGCCGGTTCAAGTTGGTTTTGGGTGTATTGGTTGTAGTGAACCAGATTTCTGGGATACTATGGGAACAGTTAATGAACCACTCGCAAACAAGCTCTACAATACTACATTTAGTGGGCTAGGCGCTGATGCAACAGCAGATAAGATAGGTGTAGCTATATTAGCAGCAACCGCTATTGGTGTAACAGCTCACGCAGTTTTAGCATTAGTTAAGCCACCAAAAGAATAAGAGTAGAGGAGATAAGATATGTCAAAAAGAGTAATAGTTGACCCAATAACTAGAATAGAGGGACACTTAAGAGCAGAAGTTGTGGTTGGAGATGATGGTATAGTTGAAGATGCCTTTGTTTCTTCAACGCTATGGCGTGGTTTAGAAGTGATTGCTAAAGATAGAGATCCAAGAAATGTTGCAATTTTAATGCAAAGAATATGTGGTGTTTGTACTTATTCTCACTACTTAAAAAGTACTATGGCAGTTGAGGACGCATTAGGGATTAAAATTCCATTAAATGCAGAACTTGTGCGAACACTTATGAATGTAGCACTATTTATTCATGACCATGTAGTTCATTTTTATCATCTTCATGGTGTTGATTGGGTTGATATTACAAGTGCACTAAAAGCTGATCCTGCAAAGGCGTCAAAGTTAGCATTTAAGTATAGTGACTCTCCAGTAGCAACAGGGGAGGCTGATCTTAAAAAGACACAAGAGACTATTGAGAAGTTTGCTAAAAGCCCACAAGGGATGGGACCATTTGCTAATGCATATTGGGGTCATGGAACTTACAGACTAACACCTGAGCAAAATTTAATAGCACTTTCTCACTATTTAAAAGCCTTAGAGATTCAAAGAATAGCGGCGAAGATGATGGCTATTTTTGGTGGTAAAAATCCACATCCACAATCTTTAGTTATTGGTGGTGTAAGCTGTGTTATGGATATACTTGATCCAACTAGAATGGCAGAGTATATGGAAAACTTCAAAAAACTTGCAGATTTTGTTGATAATGCTTATTATCCAGATATTAAGATGGCAGCAGAGATGTACAGAGATGAACCATCTGTTGTGAAGCCAATAGGTGTTAAAAATTTTATGGGTGCACCTGAACTAATGATAGGGAGAGGCGAGTATCTGTTTGATGCAAAAGGGTATATTTTAGATGCTGATTTATCTAAAGTCTTTGATATAAATGAAGACTTAATCACAGAAGAAGCAACACATGCATGGTATGCAGATGATGAAGCGCAACACCCATATGATGGAACAACTGTACCAAACTACACAGGTTTTGTAAAAGGTGAAAGTGTTGGACCTCAAGGCAAAATGGTGCATTCTGAAAATATTGACCCTAAAGGGAAATATAGTTGGATAAAAGCTCCACGATATGAAGATAAGCCGATGGAAGTAGGTCCTTTAGCTTCTATACTTGTAAACTATGCGAACGGAAATGAAAAAGTGATAGCTGCGGTTGATAGTTTCTTAGAAGAGACAGATTTACCTCTTGAAGCACTCTTTACTACATTGGGTCGTACAGCGGCTCGTGCTGTTCAAGCAAAATTAATAGCTAAGCATGGTATGGAAGCATTTTATAATCTTATTGAAAACCTTAAGGTTGATGAAGAAACATGTGCTCCGTATGTGATTGATACAAACAAAGAGTACAAAGGTCGTGGAATCGGTGAAGCGCCTCGTGGTATGTTAATCCACTGGATTCGCATAAAAAATGGTGTTTGTGAAAATTATCAAGCTACTGTACCATCAACATGGAACGCATCGCCTATAGATGCTAATGGTGTAAAAGGTCCCTATGAAGCTGATTTAGTTGGTCTTAAAATTAAAGATTTATCAAAGCCTTTAGAAGTTATTAGGGTTATACACTCTTATGACCCTTGTATTGCTTGTGCTGTTCATGTTATGGACACTAAGGGTAACAAGCTTGGTGAATATAAGGTTGACCCACTCTATGGTGGCGTTTGTAACGCATAAGGAGCTATAATGCAAACTGTTCAAAATAAAGATGCCTCTCACGAGGAGGTTCATATAGAGCAAGAGTTAGAGTTTAGTACATTTTACAGGTTACATCATTGGGTAAGGGTACTTAGTATTATAGTTTTAACAGCGACAGGATTTTATTTAGCTATTCCTGTTATTGCACCTGCTCAAAATCCTGAGCCTACAAACTTTATGTATGCACTTTTTAGATCTTGGCATCTCATATTTGGTTTTGTGATGATCTCTATGTTTATAGGTAAAACATACTATTTCTTATTTGTTAAAAGTAATAGAGCCGAGGTAAAATCTATAAAAGACATTTTTCGTTTGGAGAATTGGGCAAAGCAGATAGGATACTATTTTCTTGTAACAAAGCATCCACAGTTAACGGGTGCTTATAATGTTGTACAGTTTATAGCCTATGTTGCTTTTTACTTTATATCATTGGGTCTTATAGTTACAGGCTTAATCCTTTATGTTCATGTATATCATGAGGGGATGGGTGGTGTACTTTATGATAGCATGAGGTACTTAGAAGTTATGTTAGGTGGCTTAGCCTTTGTAAGAGAGTTACATCATCTTCTTATGTGGGGAACTATTCTTTTTGTTGTGGTTCATGTGTATATGGCAATCTTTAATGCTGTGTATGGCAAAGAGGGAAGCATAGATTCAATTATTAGTGGATATAAATGGCATAGAAAGCATTAGCAGATAGAAAAAGGAAATTATTTTGAAAATATTAATATTAGGCATTGGTAATATCCTTTTTGGAGATGAGGGAGTAGGTCCTCATCTTGCAAATCTTATCGAGAGAAAATACGAATTTACTTCAGATAAACATAGTGTTGAAATCATAGACGGTGGAACACTAGCACACAGACTTATCCCAATAATTACCGAATATGATAGAGTAGTGCTTATAGATTGTGTAAAAGTTGATGATGGAAAAATTGGGGATGTGTACTCTTTTGAGTTTAGTGATATGCCAGAACATATAAAATGGAATGGCAGTGCACATGAGGTTGAGATGCTGCAAACTCTTCAAATGATAGAGATGATAGGAGACTTACCACCTGTAAAGATAGTAGGCGTAATCCCTTATGTGATTGGTGAAAATAGTACATTTTCTATGACACAAGAGGTCGTTAATGCAAGTTTAACAATGGAGAAAGTAGTTATAGACTATCTGAAATCCCTAGATATAGATGTAGAAATAAAAAAAGATTTAAAAATTACAGATGTGACAAATGATACATACACCAAGGGGATAGAATATGATATTGGAGTTTAGTCTTGATTACCGTTCTTCCTCTTTGGTGTATGAAAAGATTTTTTTAAAGCTACTCAAAGAGCATGGCTTGAGTGGAAAAATAATCAAAAATAAATTTAGCCTAAAGTTTTATGTTGTATCAGAAGATATGGAGTTGCTCAAGGATTTTATTACAAATTTTTCATCAACTCTTCCCCACTCCATTTTTTTATATGCAAATGATGCTCAGATGCTAGAAGAGATGCCAGAGGGAAACTACGAGCTAAATGAAGATAAAAAAACTTCGCTCCCTTTTTGTTTAGAATGTCTTCATGATGTTATGGATGAGACTGGTGATGATTATTATAATATATTTAAAGAGTGTAGCGTTTGTGGCTATAGTGTAGATGGAGAAAAACGAAGCTATAAAAAAGAGTTTGAAAAAATAGCACAAGATATTAAAAATGGGAAAAATGTAGAGTTAAGCACATTATATGGAAAATATATAGTAGGTTTGCCATCAAAGCTATGTAATGAGTATAAATGCGATTTAATAGCGTATGATTATGCCACTATAAATGAGTACATGAATGCTATAGAGGAGGAGCTCACAGCGATAGCATCTTTTGAGAAACCTTTTGTGAAATTATCAAGAAAAATGAAACTTGCTCTTGATTATGAGGATGTTGAAGTTGAGTTGTTTCGATGCAAACTACCTGATGATTTAGTGCTGCATTTGTTGATGCAAGAGTTATATGCTTTAGATGAGAGGCTTATGTTTATATCTAAAGAGAAGATCGATTATGATGAACAATTACACCTTAATGTGATTAAAGAGGAACAAGAGCCTATTGAGCTTGTAGTTTCTTCTACACATAGAGCTATTGTAAAAGGAGAAAAAGGACTTCAAGAGTTTGAAGTTCTTAGAGAAGAGGTTGTGCCTTCTCATGGTGCACTCTTATCTGTAGTAAATGAACACAGCATAGATGCACAAAATATAGCTGGTTTATATCTGAGTAAAGAGCGCCAGTCATCTTTGGTTGTTTATGGAAAAAAATATGACTTTATAGATTATCTTTATTTTACTTTTTCATTTTCATCTGTAAAAGAAGTTATGAATGCGATTGTAGAGTCAGATGAGACGGCAAGAAAGTTAGTTGAAAACTATACAAATAAATTTCCACAGCACCTTGAAAAAATAAAAGATATTTCATGGAAAAAAGAGAAGTTAAGTATATATGATCTTTGGGGAGTTGCCGCAATTATTTTAAATCTAACACAATCAGATGATATTTATCAAGCTGCGCAGGATTTAGAAGATAATAATATGAAATTTTTAGGAGAAAAAGGGCCTAGAATTGATTATAAACTTATTAAAGAAGAGAAACAGATAGTTTTAGACCCACTCAAAATGATAAGAAGTGCTATCAGTTTTAAGCTGGCAGGAATAGATAATTTGACACTTTCTTATGGAATTATGGAGAGTTTTGTAGAATTTATTGCTCACGAAATTGATGTTTTAAAAGAGAGTATGAGTGTAGAAGCGGTGGTGATATCTGGCTCAATGTTAGAAAATAAAAAACTCTTTAGAAGGTTGTGTAAAGATATAAATGATAACCATAAACTTTATTTTCACAATGAATTACTTGTAGATGGCGATAGTATATTTAAATAGCATAGAAGGACAAAACGGTGGATAAAAAACAAAGAGAATATAAAATAATAGAATCCGCATTAGATATGTTTTCTAGAAAAGGTTTTTACAGCACGACAGTAGCTCAGATAGCTAAAAGTATTGGTATGAGTGTTGGACATTTTTATAATTTTTTTCCATCAAAAAATTCACTTGCAAAAGCTTCTATCACATTTGTAACAAAAAAATTAGCAGATGAACTGCATAAAATAAATGAATTAAATATATCTTCAAAAGATAAAATACATATGTTTGTACTTAGCTATTTAGATTTTTTAGAAAAAAATCCACAAATGATTGATTATTTTTTTAAAGTATATTTAGCAAATAGAGAGATGTTTTCACAAGATGGAGATAGTGGATTTGAGCTTGCAAAAGCATTTATAGATGAGATAGAGATTTTAATAAATAGCGGCATAGAATCAAAAGAGTTTTGCAAAAAAGATTTTTATGTCTCTTTCTCTTGTATTACAGGAATTTTAGGGGGGATAACTTTTTTAAATGGTGAGGGTGTTTTAAATAAAGATGTCAATATATATGCTAAAGAACTTTCAGATTCAATTGTAAAAGCACTTCAATAGTTGAGTTAGTGAATTTAATTAATTTTTTTGTTATCATTTATTAGTATAATATTTCTTTATTAAAATCTAAAAGGTAATCTATGGCATTTGTCCTTGAACTTCAAACCACTTCCAAACAAAACTACATTAAAAATTACATTACATCTGTTATCAGAAACTTTGATATAAAAGTAGATATATTACACGATAGTGAAAAACTAGCCTTTGCTTTTGAATCAGAACATGAAAAACTTCAAGAGTGTCTTGACTCAATCGCAAAAGAGCTTCCAGCTTCTATTTTTTTGAAAAGTTCTACTAGTTACAGGGTAGATGATGAGCCAAAATCAATTCCAGAGATGGATAATTCATTTGCACTCAATCTAGGACTCTGCCCCTCTTGTCAAAAAGAGATGTTTGATGTAAGTTCTAAGCGATACTACTATCCATTTGCTTCATGCTCTTGTTGTGGTGGAAACTACAGCTTTGTTAACTCTTATCCATATGAGAGAAAAAACACCTCCTTTAAATTTATAAGCCCCTGTAAATCATGTGTTGATGAAACAAATAGTGTTGGTACAAAAGAGACGCATCAAGTAAACTCTTGCCATGATTGTGGTGTTCCTGTGAGACTTGTAAATAAGTCAAATGAGAGATATGCAAACGATGCTGGTAGCTTTAGAACTATGTTTGAGGTTGCTGCAAAAGCTTTGCATGATGACAAAAAACTACTGATGAAGACCACTTTTGGGTATAGACTTTTTTATAAATCTAATATGATGGATAATAGTTCCACCCTTATGATGATAAATGCAAGCAAAATAACGGATCATCTCTCTTTAATCACAGAAGAGTTCAATGCTCTGTTGAGCATAGAGAGACCTATTTTAAATGTAACATTAAAAAATGAAGAGTTAAAAAAGCAGCTAGGGGCAAATACTGTAAATGTAAAATATCCCGATGATGGTTTTAGCATACTTCTTGGTGCAGAGTTGCAAAAGCTTGGAGTTGATTATATAGCATATGAAGATACAAACTCCGATGTGGATGCTGATATACTTATGGATTATGACCTAGAGGTAAGAGCTCAAAAAGATATGAAAATCTTTTTAAATAAAGATATATTGTTTATAGCAGAGGGTGAGAGGGTCTCTTTTCCATCTAAAAATCTTGTAGCCAAAAGTGTTTTAAGTGTTAGTGATAAGTTTATAGGTTTACCAAAAAATGGTGAAATGTTTTTTGATAAAATGGAACTTTTTGAGTCAGTAGATGTTCATAAGGCAAATGTTTTAGAGGGGATAGATGAAAAATACCACTCAAACCAAACAGCGTACTCAAAAGAGGAAGCATCTTTTACCTCTGTGATAGCAGAGCATAATCTTTTTGGCAAAAAATGTGTAGGGGCATACTTTGATGAGGAACCATCTTTTTTGTACTATGATGGGAAAAAAGTACTCAAAATAGTTCCACCTAAGAAGTTTGATCCAAAAGAGATTTTGAATGATATTTCGCAGTTGCGAGAGGGTTCAGATAAACTTGTACAAAACTTAGAGAAAAATATGCCTGAGGTTTATAAAAAGCTCCAAGAGATGCAAGAGAGAGATGATGTAAAGTTTTTTGAATCAGTTGCAATCATACTCGGACTAAGCGATGAGTCTATGGATGGGGTAACTAAAGAGGCTATGAAGTTTATAGGAAAAGGTGGGATTCAGATAGATACACATGTAAAAGATAACCGTTTTGATCATAGTGCATTTCTAGCAAGTATCATCTCATACCAACTAGCTGGTGTTGAGAGTACCATAATTGCATACTCTATCTTTGAGAGCTTCGGTGATTACTTTAGCGAGATAATTGGTGAACTAAAAGAGAAAACAAAATCAAGTGAGATAATTCTTTGTGGAACACATTTTGCAAACCAGTCACTTTTTTCAAGGATGCAAAGAAATCTAAAAATTACACCACCATATATGAATAAAAACTATCCAATAGGGGGAGAAAATGTAGTTGTTGGGGGCGTTTATCTATAGGTTAGAGCTAAAAATACATGGTATTGTACAAGGTGTTGGGTTTCGACCTTACATCTACAAACTAGCGCATAAATATAAACTTTTTGGGCATATCTATAATGATGGTAATGGTGTGACTATTGAGATAGAAGGGGATGAGAAAAATATCTCCAACTTTAAAGAGGAGCTAAAAAATTCAACTCCAGTTTTATCTCGAATAGATTTGATGCAAACAAAAGAGTTAGAGCTAAAAAATAGCACAGAGTTTCTTATACTTAAATCCAACCAAACATCTATCTCAACTATGCTATCAGCAGATATAACTATGTGTGATGATTGTAAAGCAGAGATGTACGATAAAAACAATCGCAGATACAATTACCCCTTTATAAATTGTACAAATTGTGGACCAAGATACACCATCATTAAAAACCTTCCCTATGATAGAGATGAAACAAGCATGAGCCTTTTTGAGATGTGTAGTGAATGTAGGCAAGAGTATGAAAATCCAAACAATAGAAGATACCATGCACAGCCAATATCATGTTTTAGATGTGGTCCAAAGTTACGGTTTGTGTCTATTGACGGGGATAAAGAGATAGATGAAGAAAAAGCTATTCAAAAGATATGTTTGCTTATCAAAAGTGGACAAAGCGTTGGTATAAAAGGTCTCGGTGGTTTTCATATAGTTTGTGATGCTAGCAACGAAAAGGCAGTATCAGAGCTGCGTTTAAATAAAAACAGACCAACAAAACCATTGGCAGTGATGTTTAAAGATATAGACGCTATAAAAAAAGTATGTTCACTCACTCAAAAAGATGAAGAGCTTGTACTCTCAAAAGAGAGACCCATAGTGATAGTTACAAAAAGCTCTTATATAGGTTTAGCCGATTCTATTGCACCCAATATTGATAAAATAGGAGTTTTTCTACCCTATACACCACTGCACGAGATACTCTTGCAAGAGTTAAATATACCCTTAGTAGCTACAAGTGCAAATCTAAGTGATGAACCAATCATAAGAGATGAAAAAGAGCTCTTTGTAAAGATGCCAAATGTTATAAAAAATGTTTTAACACACGATAGAGAGATTGTAAATGCTTGTGATGATAGTGTTGTTTTAAACAGTTCTACCCATATACTTATGCTTAGGATGGCAAGGGGATATGCACCGCAGAGTTTTTACTTGAAGAAAAAAATATCTAAAAATATTTTAGCTCTAGGAGCTAACCAAAAATCAACTATAACCATAGCTTTTGATAATAACATAGTAATATCTCCTCATATTGGGGATTTGAACTCCATAGAAGCCTTTGAGTATTTTAAAACTACACTCGATACTCTCAAGAGAGTTTACAAGTTTGAACCAGATGTGATAGTATGCGATAAACATCCAAGGTATGAAACAACAATTTGGGCAAAAGAGTATGTAAAAGAGCATAAAAATATAGAACTTTTAGAGGTGCAACACCATTTCTCCCATGCTCTTGCTTGTATGGCTGAATACTCTTTAGATGAAGATGTTTTGGCATTTTGTTTTGATGGAACAGGGTATGGAGATGATGGAAAACTTTGGGGTGGAGAGGTTTTTGTAGTATCAGCACAAAAATATAAAAGAGTGTATCATTTTTTAGAACTCTCTTTGCTAGGTGGTGAAAAAGCTATAAAAGAGCCAAAAAGAGTTGGACTTTCACTATTGTTTGAGATATTTTCCCTCCACGAGATACTAAGCATGGAGTGTGAATTTTTAAAAGCATTTACAAAACAAGAGATAAAAATATTTCATCATATCTACATTAAAGGTACAAACACTCCAAAAACCTCCTCTTTGGGAAGAATTTTTGATGGTGTGTATGCCCTTAGTGGTGATGGAGTAAACTTAGGTTATGAGGGTGAGAGTGGTTTAATACTAGAGACTCAAAGTAAAGATTCCTCTAGCGAAGAGATATATAGCTACACACTAGAAAATGGGGTGATTGACTATAAAGAGATGATAAATCAGATAGTGATAGATGCAGATAAAACAGATATAGCAAAAAAGTTTATCTCTACTATCACAAATATAATTGTAGATATAGCTAAAGAGTATCCTACATTACCAGTAGTTCTTAGTGGTGGAGTGTTTCAAAATGCCACCTTAGTTTCGCAGGTGACACAAGCACTCAAAGAGATGGACAGAGAGTATTATATACAGAGTAAAACACCTATAAATGATGGTGGAATTTCACTCGGTCAAGCATATTTTGCAATAAAAAAGGATGGATAAATGGGTAAAAAAATAGCACTAATAGGTTCTGGCAATGCATTTTTTAAAGATGAGGGGATAGGTCTTTATGGGGCAAAATATATAAAAGAAAACTATATTTTTGAGCCTAGTATAGAGATAGTTGATGGTGGAACACTTGGGTTTTTGCTTATGCCACTTTTACAAGAGTTTGATGAGGTGATAATCATTAACACAGAATCTGATGAGGGGAAAGAAGCTGGTGATATAGTAATCAAAACAACAGATGAGTTTTTAGATGGCACACTTGTAAAAAAGACGGCAAATGAGGTAGAGATAGCTGAGATGCTACAGATTTGCTCCCTTACAGAGGCTATGGCAGAGACAACTGTAATAAGTATAGTTCCTAAAGATATTATCTCTGTTGAGGTTGCATTAAGTGAGGAGCTCAAATCAGCATGGAGGAGATACATAGATGTCACTCTTGAGAAGATAAAGGCACTTGGTGTTGGTGTTAAGAAAAAAGAGGAAGAGTTTACCTTAGAGGAGATATTAGATATTTTTGCAAATCCAAGTATAGAGTTTAAAAAAGGATTTTGATGAGCTGTTTACCTCACTAGATTGTGCTATACTTGAGATATGAAAAATATATTGATAGTTGAAGATGATGTTGACTTAAACACTACAGTATCTAAGTTTTTAAAGCTGAAGTCTTTTGGTTGTAGCTCTGCTTTTGATGGACAAAAGGCGGTTGATATGGCGTATGAGGATAATTATGATTTGATTATTTTAGATGTAAAGCTTCCCCTTTTAAATGGTTTTGAGGTGGCTACAAAAATAAGGGAAAACTCCAATACTCCCATAATATTTTTAACCTCACTCAATAGTGAAAAAGATATAGAACAGGGCTTTTTAACTGGTGGTGATGACTACATAACAAAGCCTTTTTCGCTCTCAGAGTTACATCTAAGAATAA
>Ga0256840_1000168_pt1 | contig 61538 bp, 51 predicted proteins | sample 355202metaG_FD_185969 | JGI IMG/M metagenome (GOLD analysis project Ga0256840, IMG submission 185969) | Hydrothermal vent microbial communities from Mid Atlantic Ridge, Atlantic Ocean - 355-202 | ecosystem: Environmental > Aquatic > Marine > Hydrothermal vents | place: Atlantic Ocean: Mid...
CTCAAAAAGACTCTTGGATTTGTACAATTGGCCCTTTTGGTAAAAATATTGGCTAAATTTACGGACTGGCTCATGTCAGTAAAATCCATTCAGCTTGTAGCTGGATGACTTATTGAGGAAGCTCTATTTAACTTTTAAATTGCATACTTTCGCAGATGTCTCCCCTCTGGTGCTTACCAAGTGGCATCTTCTCGATGTTTCGTTTATTAATCCTCTTGACCCAGCCCTCCAAAAATCGCCTTTAGCAATGAATTTGATAAAAAATCGCTACCATGCGACTATAGTGCGACAATTTGCCACGCGGATCTGGTGCCATTTTGTGGTAAGTTTGGGGGAAATTATGTATAAAAAACATAAATATGAATGTGAGTCATTGATTTTTAACCAGCGTTGCTCGCAGGGCAGCAATTGAATATGGCGGTGGTTCACTGGAATACCACAAAGTACAGTCGGAGAGAAAAATGAATCTGCCTGAATTGATACAGGATCGGAGGGACTCTGGCCCGTTTTTACCAGCCGTGGTCCTTGCCCTGTTGTGTAGTGTCCTCTCTGTTGGGCCTGTCCATGCCATGATATCGGGTATCTGTTCCGATTGTCACACCATGCATAACAGCCAGGATAATGCCCCGATGAACTTTGATAACTCGACCACTCCCAATGAAAACCTGACCCGTGGCAGCTGTTTCGGTTGTCACGCCCAGGGCGGTGGCAGTCCTATTGTGACGGTGGGTAACTCTGTTATTCCCCAGGTAATGCACAGCAGCTCAGTTGCCCTTGCAGCTGGAAATTTTGGTTATATTACCGGTATGGCAGGAAGTGGGGCGGCAGACAGTAAAGGACACAATATCGATGGTCTGACAGGTGTGGACAGTGTACTCTATGCACCTCCCGGTGGAATTGTTAACGTGGGTGGCCCAAGTCATGTTCTGGGGAATACCGTGAACACCAATACTCTCACCTGTGCTGGAAACAACGGTTGCCATGGGTATCGGCATTATGGCCCCGGTGGCGACAGTACCTACAGGGTAAAAGGTATCACCGGTTCCCACCATAAGAATGTCGATGGGCAGTTGGATCAGGCTACTGAGCCGGCTAACAGTTACAGGTTTCTTATGGCAGTAAAGGGCCTGGAAAGTTCAGATTGGCAAGAAAATGCCAGTAGCAGCAATCATAATGAATATTATGCATTGCCTGCCCCGATTCAGCTGGGTTGTTCAAGTCCTGCGGTCAAGTGTCACGAAGGTCCCGGCGGATTGACTCAGCCTCCGGATGGTACCATGAGTCAGTTTTGTGCAACCTGTCATGGTAACTTCCATACCCTTACCACATCTGAATCAGATGGTGTCGGCAGTGTAGCCAACTCGCCCTTCATAAGACACCCGACAGATCTTTCTCTCCCCGTCACCGGAGAGTATGCGGATTATACAGTTTACAATATAAATGCGCCGGTGGCTCGTCTCACGGTTCCGGCTGTCTCGAGCAGTGTTGTGACGCCGGGAAGTGATGCTGTTATGTGCCTCTCCTGTCATATGTCACATGCCAGTGATTATCCTGATATGTTGCGCTGGAACTATGACACTATGATTTCAGGCAATGCCGGAGCAGCGGCAGGAACTGGTTGTTTTGTGTGTCATACCACCAAGGACTGATGGCGTCTCTGGGGCACTCGCAAGCTACAATGAACTGTTTCATGTAGAAGAAGCTGTATTGAAGAGATATCGATTAGGTCATAGACCTCAAAGTGGAAGGAGTATCTTGTTTTAATGACCTCATGGAACAGGGTGGGGTATGGAATCTGTATGTTTGTATGACTAACTTCAACTAGAGGTTTTATGGGTAACAGATTTGCTTCAGTTCCTTTTGTAACTTTTATTCTGTTCTTTGTGCTGTTTTGCAGCAGCCCAGGTTATGCGGAGATGGCTGATGGCCAACAGCTGACTTTTGTACACGCTGACGTTAGCGCTACCACAAATATTCATTTCAATAAGTATTACTGTACCGAATGCCATCTCGAAGCTGAAGGCGGGCAGTATAAAGAGTTGCGCTATGACAATTACACCCAGACTTGTCGTTGCCATAATTATACTCCTGAAACATACACGCACCCTGTGGGAATAACCTTGCCCCCGGAGAAAAGAAAAAAGATACCTGCTGATTTTCCACTTGAGGATGGAACCATAACCTGTGGAACCTGTCATATTCTGCTGTTGCAGTGCCAGGCGGACAGCAGTGTAAAGAGGTTCAATGGTTCATTTTTACGTGTCAATCCACGTCCGTCACGGACAGCCATCTGTTTCAGATGTCATAATGAGGCCAGGTACAGGATGATGGATCCTCACAATCAGATAGATCATGCCGGTAATATAATCAAAGAAAAGTGCCTTTATTGTCATAAAAAACTTCCAGATGTCGATCGGGCAACCTTGGATCCTCGTCAGGGGCTTGAGGAACTTGTTGCCCCCATCGGTGAACTCGATGTGCTCTGTTACCGATGTCACTACAAACAGGTAAAGCTTCATCCCATAAATGCGAATCACTTGAAGAAACCACCACAGAGAATACTCAACAATATACGAAGGTCTGAGCGGAAGCTTGGAATTATAATGCCACTGGATACACAGGGGAAGATAACGTGTGTTACCTGTCATAATCCACACGAACGAGGCGTCATTCAACAAGGTAAAGCGGGTGCAGGAGGAGCCGATGAAGTAGGACGATTACGAGTGTCAAAGAGTGGAGATAAAATTTGTCTCGCGTGTCATCGTAATAACTAGTGCCTGTCCATAAATGTTTTTTCCCAACTCTTGGTTGCTGTGGGAATTTTTCATTCCCTTTGATTTAGGGGAAAACTTATTAATGGATAAACGCTAACTAACAGAAAAGGGGGAGGAAATGTTGTTGAATTTAATAAAGAGACCACACTGGTCTTTCGGGGCTTTACTTATTGCCCTTTGTTTACTGCCTGGATGGGTGCTCGCTGCAGACATGGGGAATTGTCTGTTGTGTCATAAGTATCCTGGACTGAGCCGGATTGATAATGACGGCAAGATGAAGTTGATGTTTGTAAATGAGGAAATCTTCAATAAAAGTGTTCACTCAAAGGTAAAATGTGAGGGATGTCACACCGATATCACCAAGATCCCTCATGAGCCGGCAAAACCAGTTGATTGTCTCACAGTTTGTCACATCATTGAGCCCACCAGTGAGCAGAAATTTTCTCACAAGTCTGTCAAGACATTCATAGATGAGTCTGTACATAGTAAAATTGATCAAGAAGGAAAACTGAAAAAGTTCAGTGAAGATATGCCAACCTGTAAAGATTGTCATGATAATCCGCTTTTCAGGCCACTTGCATTTGTTAAAAAAGTACGTCCCGGTATTGCGGAAGATGCCATGGGCAGGTGTCGGGTCTGTCATGAAAAAGAAGATTTTATCTTCAGGTTTTATAATCACATCACTACCCGTCTCCATAAAAGTCGTAGTCCTCTCAATGTAGCAGAGGCCTGTGGTAAGTGTCACGATGACAAGGCACTGGTGAAACGTCACGGACTTACCGTAATGGCCGGTTCTTCCTATGCTGAAACATTCCATGGTAAGGCTGCAAACCTGCTTTCTGAAACCATTCCAGATTGTCTGGATTGCCATGTTGTAAAAGGAAAATCTGTGCATCAGATGTATGGAAATGATGACCCTCGTTCTTCTACTCATCCCGAGAACAGGGGAGCAATTTGTAATTCAGTGGATTGTCATCCCAAAGCTTCTGTCAAGTTTGCCAACTATCAGGTCCATCCTGTGTTTAATAAGGACCAAAGCCCTGTGGTTTACTGGTTCACAACGTTCTTTTACGTCCTTACTGGAGGAACTCTGCTGCCGCTGATGATTATTCTGTTCCTTGATCTCTTGCGGCGTTTGTTTCCAAATGCCACTTTTAGAAGGAGGAAATAGAAATCATGACTAAATATCCTCGTATAAAATTAATAAATGGTGAAAAATATTTTTTCAGATTTGATATGGATCTCAGGATCCAGCATATTTTTCTTGCGGGCACAGTTGTTATCCTGGTCTTGAGCGGTATGCCGCTTAAGTTCAGTGATGCATCCTGGGCACCTTATCTTTACGCCATTTTTGGCGGCATTAATTTGGCCCCAACGGTTCACAAGATAACAGGCGCCATCATGCTTCTTCTTTTTGGATACCATCTTTTCTGGATAGCAAAGGTAGTATACAAAAATCATTATCTGCGTATGAAGAGAGAGGGGACTTACACCACCAAGGGGTTTCTTCTAAGAGTCGTCAAATTACCCATGGTTCCAAACTTGAAAGATCTCAAAGATATTATTGATCTTATGAAATATCTGTTCTATTTCACCAATGTCCGTCCCAATGGCGACGAGTACACCTGGAAAGAAAAGTTTGATTACTGGGCTCCTTTCTGGGGTATGTTTATCATTGGTGCCTCTGGAGTCATCATATGGAAGAAGGAGCTGTTTACCCAGATAATTCCTGGAGAGGTTATCAACTTCTTGCTGATTGCTCATAGTGACGAAGCTTTGCTGGCCGGTCTGTTTCTCTTTATCTGGCACTGGTACAATGTCCATTTTTCCACCTCGGTGTTCCCCATGGGAACAGTATTTCTGACAGGTTACCTGTCAGAGGAGTTAATGTGTGAAGAGCATTATGATTATTATGTGAAAGTGATGAAAGAAGAAGGTTATGAAAAGGAGATTCTACCACCCCATGGTGGTGGACATGCTCCAAGCTGTTCAGATTATGCTCCAAAAGGTGATGATGGGGCTGCTTCCTTTGAAAAAATTTCAGAAGCTGAAACTTCAGAACATCTTGCCAAGGAAGGAGGAACAGCAGCATGAAAAATTTCCTGACAAAGATATACATACTGGCCTTCATGGCACTGGTGACGTATTTCGGGGTGATTATCTGGAATCTAACCTTTGCCCATCTGATACATGAATACCATGAAAGACATGCTGGAAATGTTGAGTATAGTGAAGAAGATATCGCTCAGCAGGAAAAGGACAAGATGTCTTTTGAACAGGTAATCCTGAAAAGTGAGAAACGGGTCAAAAATTATCTCGGTTATCGTGTCCTTGAACAGCAGTATATCAAGGGACATTTTCATCATATCGGTTTTGATGTGGGGCCGGACAAATATTCATACTGCAGTTCCTGCCACGGTGATATGCCCCATGACAACGTAACTAAAGATATGCGTGCCTTTCTGAATATGCATGCTTTTTTCATTGGATGTCAGACTTGTCACTCCAGGCCTGAAGGTGAGATGACCACAGGTGTCTATCAGTGGTATGACCGTGAGACCGGTGAAATTGTTTCAAGTCCTGTGAATGATGCATCTCCAGGAACATACAAGGCCAAGATCATTCCATTTGTGTTGGAAAATGACGCACTGGTACGGATCGACAGTAAGGAGCGGATCGAGTTTGTCGCGCAGTATCGTCTGAATGAGAAAGACCTTTCAGAGGGGCAGCGCTCCAAAGCCAAGAAGTTGATCCACAGTGTTGTCAGCAAGAAGCCCGTGATGTGTGAGGAATGCCATTCCAAGGAAAATCCTCTGCTGCCTCTTGAGAATCTCGGATATTCCAAAAGGCGCGTTGATTCCATAACAAGCACAGAAGTGGTTGGTATGATCAAAAATTATACCAAATTCTATATGCCCCAGATGCTTCATCCAGGTGTGGCAGATGACGCTGTACAGCAGGAGCAGGTACAACAGGCTACTCCTGTGGTTCCAGTTGCTTCGGAGTCCGCTGCTCCTGATGCCAAACATCAGGCTGCTGGTGAGGCGGAGGAGTAATGTCATAGATCTTAATTCGTGAAGATTTCATGGTCTGATTATTTTTGTAACATGGTGATAATAAAAATAAATGATCAGGTGTGTTTGAAAATCTTGAAAAAAGGTCACTTGATAGATGGCTAAGTAAAAACTTTAGATGTGAGGTGCATATTTTTTGTTTGATTTCGGCGTACCAGGGTACGTCGTAATTGAATAAAAAATGTAGCAACGAAACAGGTGAAGAGTTTTTACGACTCCATCATGTTTGAAAAAATCAGAAGCACCACCTCCGAATGCTCACGGATTCTGGATAGAGTAAGATAGAGGTTTACTGGAGGCGGCACCAGGAATGTGTCGTCTCCTTTTTTGGGACAGTACTCGGATTGCAGGTATATGAGAAGAAGTGGGGTTCGCTCAGTTTTGTCAGAGGGAGAAGGTAAGGGCTTGGGGGCTTTTGTCCGGAGAGGGGTGTTTTTGTTATCGGTGCTTTTCCTAGTGGCTACACCTGCCCAAGGTGTTGAATTTACTTCTGTGACACATCTATTCGATATTGAGCATGATTTCAGCCAGCCCAGTGATGTCGCTGTTGCCCCGGATGGATCCATTTATGTGGTGGATGGTGTTAATTATGCGATTAAAGTTTTTGATTCAAAGGGTACATTTCAATTTTCCTTTGGCTCACATGGCAGTGGTCCGGGACAGTTTAATTACCCACTAGGTATGGATATCGATGCTGCTGGAAGGCTGTATGTCGCTGATAGTGGTAACAGCAGGATTCAGATTTTTCTGCCGGATGGAAGTTTCTTGAATGAGATTCCCATCGCAGTCAGCAATGGGAAAAAATGTGATCCCACCGACGTTGCTGTGGACAGCGCAGGAAGCAAGGCCTTTGTGGTTGACAATGAAAACCACTGTATTCTGACCTATGACCTGAAAACCCTCCTGCCAGTGAAGGTTGTTGGTAAAGCTGGAATAGAGAGGATGGAGTTTCGATACCCTTTTCTCATTTCAAAATACAACGACAAGTATCTCTATGTGGTGGATGTTATCAACACAAGGGTGCAGGAGTTGACTGATACCGGCAAGTTTGTTCGTTTTATCGGTGACTGGGGTGTTGAAAAGGGACAGTTTTTCCGGCCCAAAGGGGTGGCTGTTGATCCATCGGGGCTGGTTTATGTGAGTGACTCCTATATGGGGGTCGTTCAGGTGTTTGAGGAAGGGGTCTTTCATTCTGTCATAGGAGATACCGTAAGAGGAACGGTGTATCGTTATACGACTCCGGTTGGTCTCTTTGTTGATAAAAATAACCGCTTGTATGTGGTGGAAATGTTTGCTGAGCGAGTCAGTGTTTTCCAGATTAACCGGGATGCGGATTGAAGTGTTGAACAGCAACATTCACAAATCCTTTAAAGATTCAGTAAAATAGAGGCAGCATAACAGTGCTTATCTTCCTGATATTCAGGTTCTAAGAGTTTCAAGCAGGATTGAGTGTATGATACAGTTTTCCAGGTTATTTTTCTGCAGTACTCTTTTTATTCTGTTGGCTTTGCAGAATAGTTTTGCCGCTGTAAGTGCACCAAGTAATCCCAGTTCCGCAAAAGAATGTGCCCTCTGTCATTACCGTTGGATTGATACTTTTTTTATTGATGGCCGAGGTTCTGATCTTGTGCCTTACCAGTCCAAGAAGGTGGTGGCCGAAGCAGAAATATGTTACTCCTGCCACGATGGCAGTGTTGCTGATTCCAGGGCCAGGGTCTATAACGACAGCCATCATCCCATCAACAAGCCACCCCCGCCGGATATGGAAATTCCGGAAATTTTCCCCCTCGATAAGAATGGTTTCATGCAGTGTGCAACTTGCCATACCGCACATGGGGTGCCAAGTGAAATGGGAATGGATAAAACCATTTTCATCCGTGCTGCAAATGAAAATTCCGGCATGTGCCGCCTGTGCCACAAGGATAAGGATGGAGGCCCGGCAAATGGCAATCATCCTATAGATTCGACTAAGCTGGCATTTTCAGATGAGTTCAGGGAGATGGGTGCCGTTGAAGGTTCTGAAAAGAATCAGGTTATTTGTCAAAGTTGCCACAGGGTACATGGAGCACCCAATGATAAGTTCCTGATAGACAGTGCTCAGGAAGGAGGGCATCTCTGCCTTGATTGTCATATTGATAAAGAAGAGTTGCTTGGTACAGGCCACGATCTACGCTTCAGCGCACCTGATTCCGTTAATTTGAAGGGCAAGACACCTTCGGAGTCTGGTGTTTGCGGTGCCTGTCACCTGGTACATGGTTCCAAAGAGGCTGTGCTGTGGGGGCGAAGGATGCCCGCTGTTTCCAGTGGATACGGGGCTTTTGATCTTTGTCTCAGTTGCCATCAGAAGGATGGTCTTGCTCGGAAAAAGGTTTTGACTGATTTTTCTCATCCCTATAATGTACCGATGCAGGATAAAGGGATGAATCCTGATCTTCCTGTTTTTGACATAAAGGGTAAGAGGGTTCCCATGGAGAAGGGGTTACTCTCCTGCCCTACCTGCCACGATCCTCACATGGGAAGAAAAGTGTTGGCCGAGGGAAAACTGGCAGAAGGAGATAAATTTCTCCGCTTCCCTGTTAAACCTTCTCCGACACTCTGCTCTCAATGTCACCCGGCCGAAAGCAGGGTTGAGCTTACTGACCATGACCTGCTGGCAGGAGGTGTTAAATCTCTTAATGTCCAGGGACAGAGTCCCGCCGAATCCGGTACCTGTGGCGTTTGTCACCTGATCCACAAGGCGGAGAACGAAAAGTTGTGGGCCCTTGATAATATCCCTGCCTCCAGGCAGCCAGCAGAAGCAGTCTGCATGGCCTGTCATAATCCAAAGGGTACTGCTGCAACCAAGGTACTGGGCAAACGATCTCACCCTGTTAATGTAAGACCGGCTTCCAAAGGAATAAAAACGGAGCTGCCACTGTATAATAAAAAAGGCGATAGTGATGTCAGCGGCGCATTGACTTGTTTGACCTGCCATAACCCGCATCAGTGGAATCCGGACAAGCCGGTGGTCGAACGTTCTCTGGGTATGGAAGGGGATGGTAGCAACAGTTTCCTTCGTTTGAAAAGTGCACCGAATTCTGCTCTTTGTTCCAGCTGTCACGCAGACCAGTCCACAGTTGTCATGACGGATCATGATATGACCATCCTGGCTCCGGATTCAAAAAATCTTCTGGGCCAGAGACCTGTTGAGTCAGGTCCTTGTGGCGCCTGTCACCTGGTACACAATGGGAAAAACAGGGTACGTCTCTGGGCCCGGAAACTGAGAAAGGGCGACGGAGTCATGGATAAAATGTGCAAGTCCTGCCATAACAGGAAATCCATCGGTTCCGAAAAAGTACCGAAGGTGGATTCTCATCCCAAAGGTATGCTTATCACCAGTGTTGGCAGAAATGTGAAGGGGAAGGCGAATTACTTTCCACTGTTTCACCGCAGGACCGGTAAGTATGTAACTGTCGGTGACATTGCCTGTGCCTCCTGTCATGATGTGCATCGCTGGGACCCCAAAGTCAAGGGGCCTGGACCGGGGAAGAATATTGAGGGCCGGACAACCAATAGTTTTCTACGAATGCAGACTTACAGTATCATGTGTATTGATTGCCATGGTCTTGATGCACTGTTCAGGTTTAAATATTACCACAACAGCAAGCAGAGAGGGCCTGTGGGGCAATAGAGTTGCCATCTGTTCAAGAAAACTATGCGGTAGTAGGGCTTGATGAAACAGTTTTTTTGAGCTATTGTCCTGAATCTGAAGTAACCCGGAATCTGAGTTTTTCCAGAATATCCCTTGGCCCTGATTGCTACGTGAATCATAGATCTGTTCCCCAACCATTTAGCTGTTGAACGTAGGGGTATTTTTTCTATTTTGGAGTTGTGGCCAAGGGGCTGGAGGAGAAAACCTCTTCCTGCGTGGTCAACAGGTGTTTTGTTCCGGTGGGTGGTGAACTCTATCAACGGGTTCAAAAGAGAATAGGATGCGTTGGCAGCGAATGCCCCGAATGGAGGTGAGTTATTTCTTCAAACCTACTTGATCATGAATTTAGTGTTTGTATTCGAGTGTGTTATCAAGAAAATAATCATGAGCTGTCACGAATTCAGATTTAGAGCAAAAAGAAGAACATCAGAGGAGAAGTTATGGAAGTGGAGAGAGGAAGGGAAAAAAAGTGGATCCGGCGGGATAGCAGGCTCAGGCAATCAATCGGCATGGCGCTGCTTGCGTTGCTGATTGTGCTGGCAGTTCCGGCACTGGGAACAGCTGCGGCGAAGGGAAAAGCTGCAGTACCCGTGTTGACCATAGTATCCCCGCCAGATGGGGCCTTTGTCACTGAACAGACCCTGTTTCTGTCAGGAATTGTCAGTGGGGCAAAAGTTGACAGTGTGAAAATTACAGGAAAAGGCGTTAAGGTTGCAAAAGCTGTAGTGCCAGTGAAAAATGGATCTTTTGGAACACTGGTTACCTTCAGTACCGGTGCCAACCAGATAACCATTACCGGTGCTGGCCTGACCAGGCAGATAAAGGTTTTTTATACTCCTAAAAAGGCATTTAAAAAAGGGCAGAAAGTTCCCAAAGGCTTTAAGCGTTTCTATGTACACTCAAAAGCTGGAGAGATGAACTGTAAAGAGTGTCATAGTTTTAGACGTGGTAAATTCAACTTTGCCCGTATCATACCCGCCCGCAGTAACTGTACCACCGGTGAATGTCACCCTAAGATGGGTAAGGATGCGGCTCATGTCCATGGACCGGTTGGAGCAGGAATATGCATATCCTGTCATAATCCCCATGGTTCTTTTCAACCCTTGCAGATGGAGCGTAGTGGGCCGGAGCTCTGTGTTGTCTGCCATGAAGCAAAACAGAAGGAATTCGATCAGGATGTGGTTCATCCTCCCGTTGAAGAGGGTTGTATTGACTGCCATGATCCCCATCAGTCTCCCATGCGTTTCCAGCTGCGTGGCGATGGAAAGCAGGTGAGCAGCCTCTGTTTTAATTGCCATGAAGAGGAGATCTTCACTCAGAAACATCAGCACGGCCCCGTAGCCTCCGGTGACTGCATCGCCTGTCATAACCCGCACGCCTCTCCCAATGAGAGACTGCTTATTGCACCCCAGGACGGCGGTAAACTCTGTTTTGAGTGCCATGATGGCGTAAAAGATCAGATGGACCGGAAAATTATTCATGATCCGGTTGCTGAAGATTGCAACAACTGTCATGATCCGCATAGTTCTGCCACCCGGTTTCAGCTTCATAAGCCCATAGATAAGTTATGTGAAAGCTGTCACCGGGAAGTATCTCCCGACATTTATGATGCCATAGACAAGGCAGAGTTTAAGCATGAACCCGTGGCCAAGGGTGAGTGTACCAATTGTCATGTACCCCATGGTTCCGAGGTTTCTTCCCTTTTGAAGGGCAAAGGCATCAAGCTCTGTGGCACTTGTCATGAAGAGCTTGGTTATGAAATTGCCGAGAGTAAGAATCTCCATGGTCCCGTAAAAACCGGTGCCTGTACCGAGTGCCATAATGTCCATGGCTCAGAATTCAGCCGGCTTCTCGTTCGCTATTTTCCCGAGTCGTTTTACAATGATTATAAGCAGGATGATTATGATCTCTGTTTTGGTTGTCACAATAAAGAAGTTGCCAAGACAAGAAATACCGATAAGCTGACAAACTTTCGTGATGGTGAGTACAATCTTCATTTTTTTCATGTAAACAGAAAAAAAGGAAGAAGTTGTATTGCCTGTCACAATCCCCACGCCAGTGACCAGGCTAAGCATATTCGCTATGAAGTGCCCTTCGGCAGATGGTCCTATCCCATTGAATTTACCCCCACTAAGAATGGCGGTGGCTGTCTCGTAGGCTGCCATGCTCCAAAACAGTATGATCGTATTAAGGCAGTTGGCAAAGCAAGTCGGTAAAACGTAAAGCTCCCTCTCTTCTACACGAGACAACAATAGCTTGAGGATGAACACAGGATTGAGAGCGGAGCTGTTGATTTATATATTATTTAATGGAGTATCCTCATGTTAAGGATAAAACAAAACGAGTTTTACCGGAAGAAACACCTTATTGTACTGATCATGTTTTTCGTCTGTTTATTTATCCTGGCTGATAGCAGCCAGGGTAAATCGTTCCCCTTTCGTGTTCTGAAAGTTGGCAATCCGGTTCCAGATGCCCAGTTCAGCTCCTATCAGGGTGAAGATTCCAAAAGTATCAGTTCTCTTGCCGGGAAACCAATACTCCTTGCCTTCTGGGGTGGAGATATGGCGGCTAAGAAGAAACGGGCTGCCAAGGCCCTGAAAGCACTTCAGGAGCTTGAACCCTATCTAACTGAAAAGGGGGTCGAGGTTCTTGTTGTCAACATGCAGAATGACCCACAGGCTGTTATTGATGAGGTCAGTGAAGTGGCCGGCCTTAGCATACCTGTTTATAAAGATGCTTCAGGGACAGTGTACAGCAGCTTCGGGCTCTATGTCCTGCCCTCTCTACTCTTTGTAAATGCAGAAGGGAACATCAGTGGTGGCATTGGATACAGTAAGGATATTATTGAGAGGCTTCGCGGGGAAGTTGATATCATGCTTGGTCTTTTAAGTCATGAAGAGCTTGAAGTGCAGCTTAATCCTGTGATGGAAGAGGTCTCTAAAGAGGTAAAACTCTCCCTGCGTCACCTGAATATGGGAACTGTTCTGAAGAATAAAGGAATGCCAGAAGCTGCCCATCGTGAGTTCCAGGCTGCCTTGGAATTGAATCCGGAGCTCCATGAGGCCCGGGTGAAACTAGGTTGTCTGTATCTGGAAGAGGGAAGTCTTGATGATGCCATACGCGAGCTTGAAGCAGGACTTGAGGGAGATCCGAAATCCATCGAGGCAGAAATATGTCTGGCAAGGGTAAGCGCTGAGATGGGTGAGCTTGACGAGGCTGTGATGGATCTGCAGGCGCTTTTGTTTCGCAATGGGCGTAATTCTGACCTTCACTATACTGTCGGAACCTTCCTGGAACGACAGGGAAAATTTGCTGAGGCAGCAAAGGAATACCGCAAGGCCTTTGAGCTGTTGCAGCGAAAGACCGAGCTTCACGAATAGCAGAGAACAGGTAACAGTACTGCTTCTTCCTCCGGTTGTGGTTGTAAGAAGCAGTATTCCCACCGAAGAACTGTTCTGCTCTTTCTATTTGTCTCCCTCCCGGCCTTGCAAATTCAGAACTGTTCCTCGCTCATTATATGACAAGCTCGAAAAACCTAAGATAACCTATGGCTACGTATAAGTCTCTCGATGCGAGAGGCACATTTTATTTTGTTTAATTTCGGCCTACTAGGGTGCATCGCAATTAAGAAAAAACTGAAGCAATGAAGCAGGTGAAGAGTGATCAGCGACAATTATAGTTGTCGTTGAACAGAAGAGTTTTTACGACGCCATCATTCATTATATGGAATGCTTGCGCTTGAATTACCGTGGAAGTGATGTTGTTTGTTTTAGCTTTCTGGCAGCTTGTCACAGGTAAAGAGGCTCCGGCAGATAAATACTCTCCTCTTCCTTTTCAGGAGCAGGGGGACTTTGTTCTTTTTCCGGCTGAGGCTGAATGGTACCCGGTTCATCTTGAGGAGTAAGAAAGAGGGGAAACTTGTATTCAAAATTCACATTCAGAATCTGAACCCGATGGTTAAAGAGATCGGCAACAATGAGGTTTCCAGCCTTATTAAGGGCCAGTCCTACCGGGTACTGGAACCAGCCCGGGCCTACTCCCATTCCACCAAATTCGTACATGTATTTTCCACCGAGATCGAAAATAAGGATGGTATGACGCATATAGTCAACAACATACAACGCTTTTTTGGCTTCATCCACCACCAGTCCTTTGGGGCGACTCATCTTCCCGGTGGATCCGCCTTTCTGGCCAAATGAGTAGAGGAGCTCTTCGCTGGCACTGTAAACATATATCTTACTGGTCTGCTCACTGAGGATGTAAAGATGCCCCTCTGAATCTGTTGCAATGTCGGCGATTTGTACAGGTTGTAACTCGTTATCAACCACAACCTCCCCCTCCTCATCGATTGTTGGGAGCAGGCCTGCCGGAAGAAAATCCCTCATGTTCAGAGTGGCATTTTCAGGTTCTTCTACATCTTCCATCTTATTGGACATGGTTGTGTCTTCTTGAGTATGGGTGACCCCGTCGTCACGAATCATTTCTTCATTAATTTCAACAACCACTTTATCCATTGGCTTGAGCCAGTGGGAAAAGTTTCCTTCGCTGTCAAGAACGAGAATACCCTTGGTGTTCAGTCCAACGACATACATATTGCCTGTGATACCCACGACCATTTTTTGAGGGGAGAAAGATTCGGCATCGGGCATGGTGTTAAATACAATATCCTTTTCGGGGAAAAATGCCGGGTTAAATGCAGTAATTCTGGGGGGATGATTTTTGGAATTTGATTGGCAGAGGTAGAGCTTACTTGATTTATCTATAAAAACACTGCGTGGAGCATCGGCACCTCGCCCCTTTGCAAGAGAAACTGTGGGGAAAAAATTGGAACCGTAGACGATGACTTTTCCTTCGCCACCAACAACCACATAGATCTCATCCGTCTCGCGGTCGTAGGTGACTGAGGACGGATAACGCATTTGACCACCCAACTCATCTGTACGTAGAACAGCCAGCACATCAACACCAACATGCTGCTCCTCTTCAACTATTGCAAAAGCCGGTGTCGCAAGTCCCATTAGAAGACTTATGGCAACTATTGAGAGACAAAAGCGTTTAACCATACTGTCAGCCATCATTATGACACATGCTGCACACATGGCCTCCGAGAATGTCACCAATTAGCAGGAAACGATAGTTTGATCCATGAGGGTTATGGCAACTGGTGCAGGAGAGTTGTCTTCCTGTACGTCGTGGATCATTTTTCCCCTTGAGGGGGTGATTACCGACGGGATGGCCTTTTTCAAATTCAGCCAAGCCTAAATGGCAACTGACGCAGAGTTCATTGATGGGTTTGTAGAGCTGAAAGCGATTACTGGTGGCATGGGGACTGTGACAGGAGGTACAGCCACCACCCTGAACTATGCCATGGGGAAAAAAACCAGGTGAATTTTTACTGGATTTTTTTTTGTCTCTGTGACAACCGAGACAGAGATCCGTCTTTCCGTCTGCCCAGAGCTGAAATTTATAATCATCTCCGTGGGGGTCGTGGCAAATAGTACAGTCCCCGGTACCAACAGGACCATGTACATGTTGCTGGTCCCGGAATTTGGTCTTGTTGATGTGGCATTGGAAGCATGTCTCGTCAACCCTACCGGAGAGCATGGTGATTTTAGTGTTACCATCACCCTTGCGATGACAGCTCATACAGTAAATGTTGGCGGTGGGGCCATGGAGCCATTTATTTTTACTGTGCAGCTTTCTGTGGCAGGAGAAGCAGGCAGGTGAGTAGTCAGAATTTTTTTTGAGGCGTTCAACGTCGAGTCCTGCATCGTCAGGAAGTTTTTCACTGTGGCAGGGCGAACATTTTTCGGGGATAATAGCTGTACGGTGAAAGAGAAAGGCCTCTGGTGCTTCAAAATTAATGTTGAGCAGGGTTCGTACAGGCTTATAGCGAATTTTGAGTTCCTGGCGTCCAGGGGTAATAACAAAGGTGTTTTTGCCTTTTTTGAGTGGCAGGGTGTAATGGATATAGGAAACGCCATCTTTTTCATAACGGTACAGGGCGTCGATCACCTGATCCTCGCCTTGGCGGTTCTGGGCAGTGGCAACTCGCAGACTGGCAAGCTCAGCCTTATCGGTGACTTTCAGGACTAGGGTGGATTGAGGACGTCTTGCCTGGATAATAATTCCCTTCGATGATGTCGGCGTAAGGATGGTGGCAGCCCAGACGGAGTCTCCACAAAAAAGTGTGAGCAGAAGACAGAAGAGGAGTGGTTTTACAAATACTAAAAATGTAGATGACTGTTTTGATGACATTGGTTCAAAATTCCTGGAAACATCTTCCGCCCGGGAGGGGAAAGTGTAATTACTGTTGAGTTTATTGTTTGTTTATGATGGCGTTGTAAAAACTTCTCACCTACTTCGTTGCTACATTTTATGTTCAATTGCGATGTGTTCTAATACACCGAAATAAAACAAAAAAAGACGCGCATTGCAACTGAAGTTTTTTGCTTAGCCATCTATCAATTGACCTTTTTACGAGATTGTCATTTAGGAGAAGCCTGGGGCGACGATAGTTGTATGAGACTGTTTGTTTCTCAGCTTAGTCGTAAAAATGAGATAAAACTGTTTAATAGCTGTCCCCTATTTTGTTTTTAACAAGGCTAAACTCTCCTGGAGATCTTTGATACAGGCCTGGACATTGCTATCCTCAATTTTTCCGTCAATGGCTTCAATAAGAGCATTCATTGCCTTTTTGCTTTTTCTCACTCTGTTACGGGTTTCCATTGTGGTTTTGTTTACTTCCGCAGCAAGATCAGAGAGGATATCGCCATCCCTAAGTTTAATCAGCTTCGTGAGGTCACCAGCCTGAATGGGCTTTAGGTCCTGCTCAATACGGAAAATAGGACCGGCTATTTTTTGTGGCAGAAAAAGAGAAAGAACTATTCCACTGACAAGACTTACCATACTACCAGCAACAATTACCGGCAAGAGGAGATCGCTCACCCGTCGTATCTTTATGTGGGCGTCAAAAAATGAAGATGTTATTTCATTTCGCGCATAAAAGTAGAGGATCAGCGCTGCCACCAGTGAACTGATAAAGACTGCTCCCAGTATTCGTTTAAGTAGCCACCGCTGGAAATATTTTTTCACACCCATGTTCAATTTTTTTCTTTTAAAATCGGGCATTTTGTTTCTCCTGAAAGTTGTTTTTTATATACATGTGTTCATAGTCGGCAGGGAGACGGGCTCAGCCGTAACTCTTATGACAACCGATACAGAGCTCCTGTTTTGTGGGACGTCTTATTCGCGCTTCATTTTGGGATGCGTGGGTATCGTGGCAAGTAATGCAGTGCATTTTACCATCGTCAAACAGGGGATAGTCGTCGGGGAAGATCATTCCCCGCCTGGGGCCAACATCAATGGGGTGGCTTGATTCTGTCTGGTAATTTGTGTGACAGGTGAGACAGACTCTGATGTTTGTTTCCCTGGAATTCCGTAAGGCTATATGTGTAGTTGGAGGATCATTCTCGTTGCCTGTAGACTGGATGGTAATTTGGGGTCGGAGATTATCATCTTTTCCTATACTCATATGGGTCGGAGCGTTGGCCGTAATTGTTATGAAGTAGAGGTCGTCTACGGCAAGCAGCTTATGGCTCAGTTGAGCCACTTGAGTTTCCAGTATTGCGGGGTCTGGTTGTGGCAGGGGGATTGCTGGCGTATCAGTGGAAAAGCTCAGTGGTTGTGAAATTGATTTGTTTCCATGAATATCGGTGGAGGCAACAGTGTAGTTATATGTCTTTCCGGGGAGTATGGGGGAAATACTGATGATGTGACGTTTCTTCAAGTGTACATCCAGATTGCTTTTCTGATTGAATGACCCTATGCCATAGAGTACCTGGCCGTTTGCAGGGCGGTCTGTTTCCCAGCTGATGATTGCTGAATAGAGGACGCCGCGCTTGATGCCGTGAAACTGAATATTTGAGATTTCAGGCTGGGTTCCGTCATTGGCAAGGGTTGAGATTTCGCCGATGGGTGGCAGCGGAATTGAGGTGATTCTGGATTTATTGTCTGGCCCCTTTATCTGAACAAACAGCTTCTGGTAGATATTTTTTGAAGGGAGTAGGAAAAAATGAGTTTTTGCTGGTTCATAATGTTTTTGCAGCCAGGTTATTTTTGATCGTTGCTGTCTTTTGGAGCGCTCTTGCCCGGAGCTGGCAGAGGGAAGCTCTTCTCCGTCAACATGGCAAGTGAAGCATTTTTTTTCCAGAAATGGTTCATGGATATAGGCATTCATCATCGCCTTGTTATAGGCCTTGTCATGACAGGAGAGGCATTGATCAGCTCTGTTGTTACCACCGCTTGCAGGAGAACTTGCTAGCAGGGCAACAAGGATCAAAAGAAGAAAAGCTCTATAACAGTATTTCATTGTTCTGACCATGTGTAAAAGGTGGGTAAAATTTTATTTGATGGCATCGTAAAAACTCTTCACCTGCTTCGTAGCTACCAGCCATCGTATTCAATGCAAATCACTCAGCAGAGCGTGTTCCGGTATCCGATGAGTCGAGGTACTGACTCTTTCATCGGTGTAGAACAGCTATGCCACGTGGTACTGCCCCCAGTGAAATTCTTCCTGTGAGTTCCTTGCTTACCGGGTCTATTATATCAATGGCTCCAGCTGATTCATTCCCTACATAGAGCCATTTGTTGGTGGCACTGTAGGCAAATTCCAATGGTGGGCCATCCAGTCTGATAGTTTGTAATACGTTGAGTTGCCCGGGTTTGATAATGGAGATTGTTCGGGAACCCCTGTTTGCAACATAAACAGTATTGTCCACAGCAAAGATCCTTGCAGGTGAAAAGTCTACCAGGACTCTTTGCTGTACAACGTTTTTAGACAAATCATAGACCATCACTGAGTTGCCTCCGGATTCTGCGATATACAAATAGTTGTTTCTGTAAAGCAGTAAACCTTCAGGCTTGTTTCCGGTTGAGATTGATCGAACCTTGTTCATGGTCTCAGGATCGAGCAGGACAACAGTCTGAGATTTGGAAAGAGTGACCGCAAGAAGCTTCTGCTGCTCCAGATATATGATATAAGATGGCTGATAACCAAGACGGGTTCCAAGATCTATTGCACCTGAACGGAGATCAAGGCGAACAATGTTGCCACGTTTACGATCTATGACGAATGCCCAGCGGCTATCAGGACTGGTGGTGAATTGTAAACCTCTGCCAAGCATGGACAGAGGAAAGTTTGCCTCAACCCGGTTGGCGGCAGGGCCGATTTTCTTGATCCCTATCTCGTTCTCTGTCAGTGCATAGAGATTAGCTGTTGGAGCAATGGGATCACTTATCAGGTAGCTTGGGCCCCCTGCGACTCCCAGGGAATCACACACAATATTTTTGTCCGTACAGATCATAAAGACAGTATTGATGTCGGGGCAGGCTGCATAGGCTACATCAACCAGCATATTTTTCAGCTTCGGGTCCAGGGACAAGGCTGGCTTACCGAGGGTGCCCCCAGCAAGAGAGGTTCCAATATCCCAGAGGATAAAAAGTGAACGGGAATCCCCTTTGGTAATGTAGAGTGGCCGGTTGATATTCAGTTCGGTTGTGACAGGAGAAACTTCTGTTTCTGATCCTGACGGATTACAAAGGGTCGTTATGCGAATCCTGCTGTAATACCCGGTTGTCAGGGCGGATCTGCTAAGAAACAGCTGGCCCAGAGGCAGCGTTTTGGAGTCAGCTGTAACGGGTAATCGGAGAAGGGGGATCCAGTTATTGGTTTCCGTGAGTATTTCAATGGATTGAATTCTCATCCTCAACTCAGAACCTTTGGTCTTTTTCAGGTTCAAAAAGAGAGAAAGTTGCCCTCCGCGGTCATTGTCAACCGGAGGGCCATTTCCAAGAAGACCAGCGTTGGAGGAATAACCAGATCCCGGCGAGCTACATCCTGATAAAAACAGTGGCAGAATACAGACCAGAACCAGAGCAAGCAGGATACGGTAAGCTATAAGAGACTGGCTTGACATTGTTTGCGTATCTGATGATTGATACTGCCTGCTGTTTCGCGTCTTAAAATGCAATGCGAAAGTCTCCATTTGAATCAGCCCGGTTTGCTACCCCGCCGTGGTAATGACAATTCATACAGGGGATGGGGCCTGGGCCTCCCGGACCCCCCCCACCACCATGGCAGGCGCCACATTGTTTTTGAACGTAAGGGGCATCGGTAGCACGGTGGTGGACATATTCCCACTCGTTTGCACCGCCACTGCCATTGGCATCGTCGTCAATATGGCAGTTGAGACAGAGCAACCCCCACCCGTTACCATCAAGGCTGGTGATGGCACTGCTCAAGTTAGCGCCGTTGACTCGCCTTCTCAGAAGCATGACATTTTCAGAACCATGGGGTTCATGACAGTCAAGGCAGGAGAGAACAAAATTGGTTCCACTGGAAGGGGTGTCATAGGGGGGCTTTGTTGAGACAGAACCATCCATTACCCGAAGACCATGTTTGTCTCCAGTGCTGCTCCAGTCAATTGTTTTCAGGTCACGGTTGAGACTGGTACTGTAAATAGTATTTGTTGGGGTGTGGCAGCTGGTACAGAAGGCCACATAGTCGGGGGTACTGGCGCGGCTGGCAGCGGGATCTGTACTTCCTGCAGGTTCAAGAAGGTTCCCGGAGCAATAGGGAGACTGGTACTTTGTGTTATAGGTGGTGTCCATTGTCTCCGTGGTCCCCCAGAGGTTGAAATGGTCATCCGGCTTCGAGATGGCAGAGAATGTCGGATCAGCGGCATTGTTCCAGTTTTGCCGGGCCAGATGGGGGTTATGGCATGCATTACAGGGATTGGAGTAATCCGTGAACCAGCTGAAATTTGCCTTCGAGAACGTCCAGATGTCAAAGAGATTATGGTAGGAGGTCAAGTTCATGGCCGATAGAATGGTGGTGGGGCCATCGATGGCACAACCGAAACTTCTGCTGTAGTCATTGTTTGAGACACTCTGGGCTGAAGAGGGAGTGTTGTGGCAGTAAAAGCAGAAATTGTCCGATTCAGCATAGGGATTTGTCTTGACTGCACTGTTGAAATTTTGGGAAAAGAGCTCATACGCAGCCACGCCTGTGGCTGGAGTAGGTTCACTGCCCTGGATGCTGCCGTGCTGTTCATGGCAGTGGGCGCAATTCCCTTGGGAATATCCAAACCCTGAAGGTGGCGCATTGCCGATTATTGGGCGCAGTACCCCAAAGGAACTGGATCCGTGAGCGGAATCCAGATATGTTCCAGCAAAGAGACTGGGTGCTGACAGCACAGCAGCCAGCACGATCAGTGAAGAGAGAATGAATCTCCTGGTCAGTAGTCCCTGAAACATGGGATGTGTCCTCTTTAGGTAGAGTTGTAAATTCTTTTTCAAGCCTCTGGGCCCTGGTTGCTGTGCTGCCATGTCAGTTTTTACTGGTATGACAGACAGCACAACCGTTATAGCCAGCTGCCGGCCATGCCTTGTAGTTCCAGCGTAGTGAACCTGCATAAGGGCTTCCATGGGCTCTATGGCAGGAAAGACACATTACCAGGGCATCATTTCCTAGGTTCGTAAATACTCTGGTATTTAAATCTGTTGTTACATCTGCGGTGGCCACTGGTGAGATAACACTGTAGATATTATTGCCATGCGTAGCCGCATTGTTGTAAAGCTGATATTCGGTGGACGAGATGGCGTTGGTCATGTCAAAGTCTGTAGGGTGCCGCAGCCAGACACCATTGCCGAGGGTGGTTCCTGGAACAAGGGTTGCCGGACCGTTGTGGAAGTATTCATGGCACCGCGCACACTGTGCACTGATGGATCCGTCAGCTGTTTCAGTTTCGGAGGTACGGTCGATTCCATAATACTTATTGTGCTTCTGGTCTGTAGGACGGTACTCATAGTCGGGGTCCCCCATGCCCTGTGTGGTGTTCAGCATCCGGTAACTGGTGGCAAGGCTTGTCCCATCCTGCCAGATCGTATGGTCTTTGTAATGATGGCTCCCTTTGACAGCAGAGATCTGCTCACTGAAATTTTGATCACCATGACACCCCATACTGCCTGCGCAGCGAAGTTGGCTGGTAAACGTTCCATCATTTCCAGGAGGAATGTTGAGGCTCTGATCCGGCGCTGATATGCCATATACATTGTGTCCTCTCCGGTCTCCAATATTGTTTACCCAGTAGAAGTTACCACCGGCAAGGGTGTTGGAGTCCGCCTCTGTGCCTGTTGCTCTGTACTGCGGAGGGGTGGTTGAAAAAACAAAGGGAGTGTCGTTTGCTCCGTCATTTTGTCCGGTGTGGCACCCTACGCATCCGGTAACCAGCAGTGCCGGGTTGGGGATTCCGCTGTCTGCCACCCAGAGGTTATCCTGAGAGTTGTGCATGGTGTGGCAGGAGACGCAGGGGCCCGTTACTCCAGCCAGGGAAGAGATTGGCAGAAACAGCAAAAAGCTGAGTGCAGATACTCTGACAATATTTCGCATAATCGACCTGTTCCATGGAGAGATCCTGTGATATCCGGGTTCTCCTTTAAGGGTTAGGTTCCGGGCTTCCACGTTGAATTTCCCGTGACTATAGCTAAACACTTGTTATTACGGACAGAGTGAGTATGGGTGTCATTTTACTCATCATTGCAGAGGGCTCCTCTTATCTTTTGAATATTTCCACTTTGGCATTTCCTTCATCCACCAGACAGAGCTCCCCCCAGGGGTCAAAGCGTATCTCAGTGGGGTAGTAGAGCTGGCCCCGGGTGATACCTTTCTTGAGGAAACGGTACTTGAAAACGCCACTTCTATCATAGGCTGCAACACTGCGTCGCTGTCTGTCCAGAACGTACATATAACCTGTCGGGCCAATGGCCAGTGATACTGGAAAAATAACACTTTTTCCGAGTTCAAAGGTCTTGATCAGCTTGCCGTCGAGGTTGAAACATCTGATTGTCTGTCCTGCCTGATCAAGTGCCCATAGTTTCCCGTCATGAATTTTAAAGTCAACAAATCCCCAGGCGCACTCGGAGCAGGAGAAACGAGTGCGGGCTTCAAGTTTCTCGGAGTAGCTGATGATGTCCCCGGTTGCTTTGTTAATAACATAAAGAATACCTGCATCAGCCTCGATTCTGTCGGGGTAGATAATCTTTCCGTTATACGTGAGGCTGTTGGGAGTGACTTTCTTCTCCTTGAGATCAATATAGCTCAGAGAGTTGCGTCCTTTCTCGACAATCCAGACACCTTTTGCATCGGTTTTAACCATGTCAAAAGGAATATCGAGGGCCTTACCCGCATTAAAGATATTGAGCAGCTCACCCTTGCGGTTAAAGGAGAGGAGGCGGTTACGACCACTGTCCACAACATAGTAGAGTCCCTTGTCACCATCTATGTAAAGGGAGGTCGGCATCATCATGGCATCATTGACAAGATCCTGCTTCAGGACCCGATCCCATACCCAGGGAGAAGCCGCATGGACCACTTCCACATGGTAACCTGCAAAGAAAGAAAGGAGTAACAGTAGGCTAAGGGGGGGCAGGCCTGATATGATATTCATTTGGTTTCTTACACTCCACTTGTTCTGATCAAGGGTCATCTTGAACATGTTATTAATAGGCCCTGTGGCACAGTACACACAAGTCACGTTTTCCTTCCTGGACCATGTGATACTTGAATTTAGTCCCCATGGGGTTGTGACAGGTGATACAGGTTAGCATTTGTCCGGTATGCTTGTCGAGTACATCAGGGCCCACCGGATGGGTGAAGTTCCCCTGGGTCTCGTGGCATTGAACACAGACGGCATTCCCGTCACTTTTCAGCATGGAGAGGTTCCTGCTGCCATGGGGTGCATGGCAGTTAGAACATTTATCAACCGGTGGATGTTTGGATATGGTCTTTTTATAGCGACGCAGAGTTTCGCCATGACAGGAGTAGCAGACCAGTTTTTCCCGGTTTTTCAAAAGAGCCTTGTCATTTCCGGCATGGGGGGAGTGACAGTTGAGGCAACTGTTACCATCCTGTATCGTAATGTGGCTGTGGTTGGAGAGCATTTCTTTTCCGGTCTTTTCATGGCACTTCAAACAGGTTGCCATGCCAACCTTGGCTTCGCCCTGGTGACAGGAGGCGCAGTCTTCAACATAAGGCTGGTGAAGGAAGTCCCGCATCAGAGCTTTTCGCTCACTGCCGTGGGGATTATGACAGGAGAGACAACCCTTGAGGTCTACAGGGTAGTCCTTGTGGCCATTTGCCAATATGGTTTCATCCTGATGACAGGAGAGACAGAGGGCGTCGGGTTTATCTGAGAGAAGCTGTAGGTTGTCAGCCTGATGGGGAGTGTGACAGCTGCTGCATTTACCGTCGGCGTAAGGCTTATGGGGTACCTTATACTCTTTATTCAGTTTTGTGTGACATGCGTAGCAGTTTTCAGCAAGATCGCTGGGGATCAGACCTTTTTCACTGCTTGCATGGGGGGTATGACAGACACTGCACTGTCCTTTGGAAACGGGATCATGGACAACCCCTATGCTAAACTGTTTCCGACTCTCATCATGGCAGGAGTAACAGAGAACAGACTCCTGGTCACGGAGCAGACCCTTGTATCTGGCGACATGCGGGTTGTGGCAGAAACTGCACTTGGATTCAAGTACCGGCTGATGAGTGACAGTATCCTTGAACAGTTTTTTGTCATGGCACTCAAAGCAGGAAGCCGCGTCTACGGCAGCAGGAGCAATGCTCGCAAAGAGAAGGGGCAGCAGAGTTGAAATTGCTGAAAGTAATATCCTCATCAGTTTGACCTCCCTTTATGACAGGGGCTGCAGTTGCCTTCCTGAAAAGGTGCATGGCCAACCGGGTAGAGCAGGCCTTTATCTGGGCCACCATGAGCGTCATGGCAACTATTACAGGAGTCAGGACCCGGTTTAATGCCTTTATGAACTGTGGTGAATTCGGGACCGGTTACGGTATGACACTCTGCGCAGAGCAAGCTGCCTTTTTTGTTAACCATGCCAGGTTCATTGGAGCCATGGGCCTGGTGACACTTGAGGCAGTTTTTTGCCGCCGGTCTGTGGATCACTCCTTCCCGCCAAAACTGAGCAACGTCTGTATGGCAACTGAGGCAGATAACAGGTTGTGCTTTTTTGAGAATAAAGTCATGGGGTGAGCCGTGGGCCGCATGACAGGTGGTGCAGTTTTCATCCACTGCAGGTTTATGGGGAAAGGTGGCGTTCAGGATAATTGAGTTGACATCACTGTGACAATCCAGACAGAGCTTGCCGGGTTTCTTCTTTATGACATAGGAATAATCAGCAGAATGCGGCGAATGACAAATGTTACAGTCCCCATTGGCCACCGGTTCATGGGGTCTGATATTTTCTTCCGACTTCTGGATTGTTTCATGGCAGGGGGCGCAGAGGCCACCACCAGTGTTCTCTGCCCGGAGAAAGGTTTTTTCCGTGGCTCCATGGAGCTGATGGCAGCCGCTGCAGTTTCCAGTGGCAAATGGTTGGTGCAGGCTGAACCTGCCGCGTTCATCGGCCTGTTTTTTATGACAGGAGAAGCAGAGCTCTCCCTGGGTGCTCACCAGTAGCCGTGCGCTTTGGGATTGATGGGGCTGGTGACAGGTATTGCAGCTCTCTCCGGCGGCTGGCTGATGGCTTCCGCCGGATTGCTTGTATACATCTCCGTTGTGGCAGGTGAGGCAGAGGGTTTTGTTGTCGTGTTTAAGCTGGAATTTACGGGGAGCGGCGTGGCCGTTGTGGCATGAGAGGCATTGCCCGTCCACAACCGGTTTGTGACGACTGATGATTTCAGGTTCACTCTGGTCCATCATCGGCCCTTTCATCTTCTTTTTCAGCACTTCAGGTTGATGGCAGTCAAGGCAGATCCTATTGGCAGGTTTTGCCAGCAGAACCCGTTCATCACTGGCATGAACAGAGTGACAGCTGATACACTGTTGATCCAGGTAGGGTTTATGGACACTGTTCTTCTTTGTGGCTGCCATTGGTTTCTTGTGGCAGTCGAGACAGAGAGTGTTGGTTGGGGCGCTGGTGGTGATTTCTTTTCCATTGACCTGATGACATGAATCGCATTTTCCCAGTTCCATCGGTTGATGCTGGTTTTTCTTAAGGAGACCGGGGGCATCACTTGCATGCGGAGTATGACACTGCATACAGCCACTTTGTACTGGATAGTTGCTGTGGGACTTTATGAATGTATCCCGGTCTGCCTGGTGGCATGAGAGGCACTGTGCATCTGAGGGCATGGTCAGGAGACTGGCGTTGTCAGACTTGTGTGGAGTGTGGCATGTCTGACAGCCATCATCCAGTGGCGCGTGAATATACTTTTTCTGAAATGCCGACTGTTCATGACAGCTGAAACAGGTTGCCTCAGGGGTCTTTGTCAGCAGTTTCAGGTTTGTTGAATTGTGTGGAGAGTGGCAGAGACTGCATTCGCCCCTGGCCACAGGGGCGTGGACAGATTTTTGATCAGCGGCCGGTGCTATTGTTTCATGGCAGCTGTAGCAGAGATCCGGCTCGGTTTGTCGCAGGAAGAGCCCTCCGATCAGACCATGGGGTAGATGACATTTGTCGCAGCGGTCATTTTTAACGGGTTCGTGAACAAATCCTTGCTTGAGCCGCTGGCCCATTTCAGGGTGGCAGTCAAGACAGCCCTGGACTGGTCGTTTATTCGACTGGCGATCCTGTACACAGGAAAAGAGGACGGCACCAATAATAATGATACAAAAAGGGAAGACTCTTTTGTTGAATTTAGTGATTTTCATCTACCGGCCCCAGCTCTTTTTTGAGATTCTGCCATACGGAATCATTAACCTTCACCTTGTATTCTTTTTTGAGTTTTTCCAGATAGTCGCTGCGGAGCTTCTGGCTTTTTGCTGTCTGCAAGGTCGTCCTTATTGTCTCCCTGACATCGGATAACGGCTGGATCTGAGCAGGCCTGCGCTCTATGAGCTGAACCAGAGTAACATGACCATCAACAGAAAAGACGTCACTCACTTCATTGATAGTTAGTTTGTCAAGAACTTCTTTTACGGTTTTGTTAATATGGTCCACTGGCAGATCCCGTATGGGGATATCTTGGCCGGTTCTTTTCTGGGCCAGGAGCCTGAAGTCTCCACCCAGGGCAACTTCCAGCCATAGAGAGTTCAGGCCATCCTCTGATCCTTCAACAATTACCATGCGGATCACCTCGGGCCGGCTGAAAAATTTTATATTTGTATTGTAATAGTCTTCAATCTCTTCATCGCTGACGACAACATCTGCTGAAAAAAGCCGTGCTTCAAGGAGTTTTACCATCTGGTGCTGACAGTAAAACTGGTAAATTGCTTTAAAAGGGGGCTTGGTCTCGTAACCCCTAGCCACTCCCTCCCATGAAGTTAAGGTCTGATCTATTATACCATTGACGACCTGGTTTTTGAATTGAAAACTTGTGTCTTTGCTGAAACCATTTTTCCTTCTGAACTGGTGGAGCTGCTTGAGTTTTCCCACAACAATCTTTTCTGATATATTGCCGTGGTTTGTGTAGATCAGAGGCTCATCAGACAGCTCTTCGTCGGGGACGGTGATGTCGAGTTGTTCCAGGCGGTCGGTATCGATCTTGACCTGATACTGTTTGCGGAGATTCTTGAGCAGTTCAATGGTGAGCCTAGTTTCTTCTTTTTTCCAGATCTTTTTACGGAGACTTTCCCTGATAGATTCCATGTCATCACGGGTCCCCTCCTGTTTATTCTGGAGACGCAGAACCACAAAACCTTCTTTCCAGGGAACAGGTGGGGATAGATCTCCTTTTTCAAGTTTGTTGAGAATGGGGAGCCAGCCGGGATTTATGGTGACAGGCCTGTACCACTCAATCCTTTTGGCATAGAAGCCACCCTTGGTCTCAGCCATACTTGCAAATTCTTCGTCATTGAGTGGCTTGTCACTGAGAGTGTCTGTGAAGTCTGTTGCGGTATCTTCTTTTTTGAAGAAAAAGATATTGAGCTGGTAGAGTGGGGAGTAGGTGTCAAGGTAGAGTTCCCAGAGGGCGTCATCTGTAACCTTTATTTTCTGATCCACCTCTTCACTTTTGAGTTGCATCAGGGTTCTGGCCTTGAGAAAGGTACGCGTTTTGTAGCGGTATGCCGGTGCTTCATAGAGTTTCATCTTCTCGGCTTCTTTAAAGAGGAGGTTCCATTCGATAAAGGTATCTGGGGTTTCGGGAAACTGCATGCCCTCTTCCTCCCAGTTGGCCCACCAGTCTTTGAAATCTTGGGCCGAGTAGTCATTTTCACCGATGGTTACCAGGGTTGGCGTTCCCCAGGAGAACCAGCCACCCTGGCTGGGTAGTGCAGTGGACAAAATGAGAACAGTGATGCAGTAGATAATCGTTTTTATTCTGGACATGGGAGCATTCCTTCGTTGATCCAATCGGTTATAATTTCCTGGGACATGCGGCGGGCCAGGGCTGTAAGAGTTTTGAGTCTGCCTATGTGCATGAATTGTTGATATTCTTCTCCGCGACGTCTGTGGTAGGTTATCCAGAGGATCTCACCGGTTTTTCCATGATAGAGCAACAGAATGAGGGTGAGCTCAGTGTCCACAAAATTTCCACTGTCTCTCTGGTACATCTTTTGCACAATTCCTCCAACGAGCAGGTCTGAACGAAGGCGGCCTCCAATCATCTTTAACTGTTCCCGATTTGGAAGCAGGTTCGGGTATAAAAGGAGCTGCTGATACATATTTCTGACATCCCCTTCCTGGAGGAGTTGAAATTGGCCGGAAGCGGCCAGTTCAGAATGGAATATCTTTGCGACCATATCCCCGCCCTGAAGATAATTAGATTCGTTCAGGAACGGGAGTATGGCAATTTTACAGGTTCCTTCAGCTGGAAGCGGTGCCAGTATCTTGGTCGCGGGGACCTGTTTGCCACAGGCAGTCAGAAGGAGCAGAGTAATCAGCAGGTAGGAAAAAATATTTTTCATATCCTAGAACTCCTCCACCCATTCTGTTTCAATGCTGGTTTCAACTTCTTCGATCTCACCTTCCACCACCTCAAAGAGGTCGCGAATACGTTTTTTATATTGATTGCCAAGGATGTCTCTGGCGGTGAGCAGACACTGAATTTTATCCCTTGAGTCATTGCTGAGGTCGAGTTCTATGGACGCAGGCAGCTCTGTGCCCTGTGCTAGTTTGAGAAGGCTTCCATCTTCCCTGAAAAATTTGGCCCACCAGAACATGAGAGGTGTTTCGGTGAAGTAATCAAGGTCAACTCTTATCTGTGCCTCCTCACGAGATATTTCAACGAATATCTCCGGCAATTCAGGGAGGTACTGTACCAGGGCCTCGGTAAAGGATTCACGTTCAGCACGGTCCCAGACCCTGAAGGTGATCAGATATTCTCCCGGGTCTGCGGTTGTACCGTAGGAGGTTTTGCCATTCCATGTAAGTCCTCGTGGGAGGTTACCGGCTTTTTCGATGAGAACAACGACATCTTCATCTTCATTGGTAACTGATATTGCCCAGCGGCTGATGGGTTCGGGTTTGAGAAGCTTGGGGATGATGCGCAGGTTTCTGCTGAAAAGTATATCCCCGTTCAATTCAGTTCCCAGCAGCGTCAGCCGGACACCGGGTTCTTCAGTGTCAATACTGTAGGTACCGATGACACTCTCTTTACTGATACCGGATGGCCAATGGGCAAAAAGATTTACAGTGTAGGTTCCTGGATTCTGACCAACTTTCCAGGAGGCACTGTACGAGAAATCATCTTCATCACCGCTTAGTGGATAATGCTGGTTGTCTACCTGAATTGAAAGTTCCGGCATGCTGCCTTGGTCATCGATGGATTTGTGGAGTTTAACTCTGCAGAAGATCTCTTCACCCGGTCGCAGATATTGGGGGGTTATGAAGACGGTGTCTATGTTGAGGTTGGTCGCAGACTTCACTGCAGTAGTTTTAGAAATGGGCATGCTGGCAAACAGCTGGTCGAAAAACGGAGCGTACAAATCCTCAAGAGTGTGTGGATCATTGAGACCTAAGAGGTTGATCTGGTCAGCATAGCTGAGGTTTGCCGTCTGGCTCCAGATAATTTCCGAGTTTTCGGCCCTGCTGAGCTGAAGGGTGAGGCAGAGAATAGGCAGTTCACCTGTGTTGACCTGGAAGAGGGTTCCCTGAAGGACAAGGTCAGCCTGTAATTCCTTGTGAACAAGCGATGCCTGGTAGCTTGTCAGCTTGCCAAGTTGTCGAATCCGGTTGCGGACTAGAAAGCGCATGACCTCTTCAGCAGGAATGAGAGTTTTGCCACGATTCGTGAGTTCCAGGCGCACCCGTTCCGTCACAGGATTGTTTATGCCGTTGCTATCTCGAGTGAGGTCGAGTAGTGGGATGAAGGCAATGGTCTGGGCCCATGCGGTCCCGATGGACAGCATGATACTGAGCAGCAGGGTCAGGTGCAGTCGGAACATGGTGGATCTGTGCCGTGAGCGGAAGAAAGACCACATGCTATGTGTTAGTACCGGATGTATCACTCAACTCCCTTGGGTATGGTTATGAGTATGTTGTCCAGCAGATGTACTGTGATCTGAAAAGCATCCATGGGGTCAAGGCCAAAGAGACGATCGGTGAGGGAGTAGCCGTTCAAAGTGTCGCTTGCCCGCCACAGGATGAGGGCAGATTCGCCGTCAAGGAGCTGAAGGCTGACAGAAATTTCAGGGTAGCTGAAGGAGCCCTGCCGATTTTCCCCAATGTTGTTTACTGTACCAAGGATTAAGCCCTGGACATTGAGCCGTTGAGAGAGCTGCTTGACTATGGGGATATCCAGGGGACTGTTTCTGTCGATTCCCATCTCCTGCAGGGCATTGTCGACAACCCCCTTATCCACCACATCAAAGATTCCTTTTGCCATGATTTGAGTTGCGGTAATGTCACGGATACGGTCTGCTGCAAACTCATCCTTGGTATTGTTCTCAAATGGCAGGATGGCAACCCGTGTGATAAAATTCAGGTCAACTCCCTCCCGCAAAAAGGTCTGGGTTGAGGCATTTTGGCCACAGCCGTAGCTGGAAAGGAGGGTGACGGTCAGTAACAGGAGCAATGGTAGTTTTTTCATAATTTAAAACCTGCTTGTTAATCGGGCATTGATAAGCCAGGTATTTTCCTCCTGGCCGATGATATAACTTGCTATGGATTGCATCGTAAAAAATTCGCTTAAGTTCCAGCTCCAGTTGGCGTTCACCCCCTGCAGGATGTCATCTTCTATGGAGCTGATTCTGTGTCCTACGGTGAAGTTGGTCTTGGAGGTTCGAACTAATGAGAAATTACTGTCAAGGAGAAGGCTCTGGTATCCAGACCAGGCCTCTCCGTATCCCTGGGAAGCATTGGCTTTTATTGAAACCAAGTCTGATGGACGCCAATTTATATTGAGGGTGGCCCTGCCACCAGATTCCTGGAGGTCTGTGATTTCGTTAAAACCAATACCTTCTGAGCCATGTTCTGCGATAAAGTCAACCAGCAGAGTGGGGCGCAATCTGGCGGTGAGCGTCCAGCGCAGGGAGAGCCCTTCTGAAGAACGGTCGAGCTCCTTGTTGGTGTTAAAGTTTGTGTTGAGCTCAAAGGTGGTGTCAAGATTTGGATAGAGAATCGCGGTGACGTTGAGATGGAAGGAATCGTTACTGGTCTGAGTCTTTCCGTCGGTGGTGTTTTCACTTCTGCTGATTCCCACAGTAGTGTCAAGGGTGGGAAGGAAAATTGATTGGATATTTAGCGAATAGGAGCGCTGCCCGGTATCGGCAATGTCGCTGTTAGTTGTTGTGGTATCATTTACAGTGAGTGAGGGGGCAAAGTATTGGTTGTACCACCACTGGATTCCGGCAGATTGAAAGATACGGGTTCTGTCATTTGAAGTATTGGATTGTGAATCATCCCAGACCATGGAGTAGTTCAGGGTTGTTGAGGTGAAAGGAGTGTAGCGAAAGTTCATGTCAATCAAGGTCCTGGTGTAGTCCTGTTGTTCGATGTAACTGGCTCCTGTGGCACCTGTTCTCTGGTTTCTGTAGGCCTCCATTTCTGTTATCGGTATGGAAAGCGTCGTGGGCCAGGCCGTTGCCACAAGTTTTATGTAGAGTTTTTGAACAGTTGAGAAGTTTACATTGAATCGGAAGTTGTTCTGGTCATAACTTGTGGCCGGGTTCCTCTGATCGAGTTGCCAGTTTATCCCATCATCACTGGAGTAGAGATCCCAGCGTAAGGCGCCTGTCTCATCTATCAGTATGGGGTCGATCTGTCCAGTGTAGACGTAGATTGTGTCCACTTCCTGAACATCTGTTTTGAGACCGATATTGGCCATTTCATGGAGGTTGATCGAAAAAACAGCACTGTTTCTGTTGCCATCAAGAAGGCCGGGTGCCGCAGGAAGAGCGCCGCTTGTGGGAACCGGATCCACACCGGCAAAAGCCTGACTGGCCTGGATGTTGATCAGGGCACTGTTGCCGCTGCCGGGAGTGACTGTGAGGTCAGTGGTGCTTTGGGTCAGCTGTCCGGAGGCGTTGATCGAGAGTCGGTTTTCGAAAAAGGAGTCGCCGTAATCAACACGTCCGAAGTGTTTCAGTTCATCATAGCTTGTCCCTTCAACCCCATCCTCCCGTATCTGGCTATAGAGGCTGTAGTAGGTCTCAACGGTTTCTGATTCCCATTGGAGTATAAATTCAGACCATTGATTGCTGGCATTGGTCAGGGGGATCTTTTCGTTGTCCTTGAGCCATTTCTGGCCGAAAATGACACTTACGTCCGGCCAGAATTCGTAGTCCCAGTTTGAAGCCAGGATGGTTTCCCAGCTCTGGTCAACCTGGTCAGGCTTGTCAGTGTTACTTGTTTCGTTAATGAGGCCGCTGATTTCGGTTAAAAAAAGATCGTTTTCGATCCGGAAGCTTCCTGCCGGGGAAACGGTCTTTCTGACAATGTTGCCGGTGGTGACGTTTTTTGAATAGCTGAAATTGGTGTCAAAGGAGATGGCTCGGGTAACCTGCGGACTCCACTGTATGCCATAGCGCTGGTTAAAGGCATTGGTGGCCTCAGTTTCGCTGGGGGTGACACTGCTGTACTGCCATGACCCATCCAGGGATATGACTTCTGCCCTGACGTTGCCAGTGAAGCAAGGCAGGAAGAGACAACAGAGAAGAGCCCGGAGCGCTATGGCCCGTTTTGCAAAAAACGGTGGATGGGCTACTGTTACTGGCATTTTTTTTGTAATGGCTGTGGCAGCAAGGTTCATCCTTGTTAAGGAGTTGATTATCCTTCTCATTTTTCTACATATATAGGGAAGGTAGGATAATACAAAACCGGAGGATGGACAAGCAAAGAATCGTCATAAACTTGCAATATCTTAGGCGAATTGTAGTGAATAGTATAAAAAAAACCCCCTGCTCAAAAATGAGGAGGGGGTCTGTGCTACGTAAAAAAAGTGATAATTACTTGGTGGTATGGCAAGTAAAGCATGCTCCAGTACCACTTACACCAGCATTTACAACGCTGTAATCCCAACGTAACAGGTCATCATTTGGTGTGCCGTGAGCACGATGACAGGAAATACAGGTTACAATGGTGTCGTTTGAGAATGATACTGTACTGACAACACCTAGCGTCATGTCAGAGCTAGCAACGGGAGCGGTCACCTGGTAATCATTGTTTACACCGCCATAGCTGTAATACTCTGCGGTGGTGTCAGCGATGCTGCCCATGTCAAAATCTGTTGGATGGCGAACCCAGGGGCTTGCGAAAACACCAGTTGTCGGGTTGGTCCCGCCCACATTTCCGGCACCGTTATGAAAAGAATCGTGACACTGGGCGCAGAGTGAAGAAATTGATTGAGGATCTTCGTCATTTTCAGTGGATCTTGCAATGCCTTTGTACTGATTATGTTCAGTTGCAGTAGGTGTGAATTCCCAGTCCCAGTCTTCTATTCCAACAATTCCATCAAGGAAACGGTAACTTTTGGCAACAGTGGAGCCGTCGATTGTTGCATCATTCGCATGATGCGAACCACTGATTGCGCCAAAGTCATTAGCAATTGTTTTGTCACCATGACATCCGTTTGTTCCGGCACAGGTAAGTTGAGGCAATACAGCCCCACCTGTATACCCTGGAGGAGTTGTGCCAAGTGTCCCATCTTGGGCTGAAAGACTATCCGTTGCAACATTGTGACCGGTGGAATCTAATGCTGTGCCGTTTGCTGCGACCCAGTAAAAGTTTCCGCCAGCCAATGTGTTTCCGGATAAGCCATCATTGGTATAGTCCGGGAGGGTGGTGCTGTTGACAAATGGAATGGTGAAGTTACCAGCAACTCTCTGCTGATTGGTTCCTGTATGACAGGCAACACAACCCTTCACCAGCAAGACCTCATTGGGTGCAGTCTGAGGGGCTCCGGTAGAATCTACGGCCATCGGAGCACCATCCTGACTGTTATGCATGGTATGACAAACAGCACACTGGCCTTCCACCTTTGCAGAAGCTGAAGCAGCCATCAAAAGAACACCAAGGCTGACACTGGCTAAAACTCCATACCTGTAGAGTTTTCGGTTAGATTTCATTTTTTCCTCCCTTTAAATTTCCGTTCATTGTCTTCCAGGATTTGTCCTGTTGGCAATATAGTTAATTTCCTTCCCTTTGCTACAACTCTGCACGCCATCATATACCACAAGTTCCGTCCCTGCCACGTCGTGGTGACGTGTGTGATTTAGATTTCTCTGTTACTGATAGTATAGGTTGGATTCAAGAAAAGAACAATGTGGCATTTTGTCGCAGAGATCTTGATATTGTTCATCGCCCCTTGCGCACTGGTTTTTTTTCTGCCGGGACAGCTCGGCCTGCGTAAAAGACTGGGGCAGGTGTGTGGGGTTGTGAGGTTCCATAATATATTTATATGTAAAGAAAAATAGTAAGGTTTCTCTTTGCAGGTGACTGAGTTGTATTTCACTTGTAATCGTTTTGATTAGCCTTCTTCTCGTCGCAGTGCCTTTTGTGACAGCTCTTTTTTCTCAAAAAATAAAATTGCTTTTTGAGCAGGGGTAAGTTGTGATATCGTTTCAGGAGAGTTTCGGGAATCTATTACGGTCAGCTGGAAAACACAGGTGGCATCACTGGCGAATGCTCATGGGTTCCGGAGTACAAAACAATATTCCTGACCAGGTTAATTCACTAAACCATCAGAGATGAGGAAGTGCAGCTACGAGCAACTTCAGGTGTGTAAGGTATGGAAAAAGATATTCACAAACAACTTATCAAGAGGCTTGTTGCCGGTTGGCTCTGTCTCTCACTGCTCATAGGCGGCCTGGTTGCATTTGCAGAGTTTGAACGTATTGATCGGAAAGTATTGCAACTGGCTCAGGATGATTCCAGCTTGCTGGTGGCTGCCTATCGGGAGTATTTTAGGGATCCCGGCAAGGGAAAGGTTAGCGCTCTGCAGGGAATTTCCCGCACCATTGTCGGGCTGAAGAAGTTTGTGATGATTGAATTTTATGATCGTGGGAAGAATAAGATAACAAAGTACAGTCTCCCTCATATCCAGGATATAACCGACGCTCTGGAACAGGAACAGCACGACTTTCTGATGGGCGAGGAAGTCGATTATATGAAAGTCATCCATGGCCGGAATATTTATCTGAAAATTGTTCTACCCATCAGTGCCGACAAGGGAGGAGCAGTAATTGGGTACTTTGAGGGGATTTACCATGTTGCAGACAGGGATGTGGCCAGAATCATACGTGGAGTTGTCTGGTCCATCCTCCAGGTAGTTATTGTGATTTTCCTCACCACCTTGATTCTCTATCCGGTGATTATTTCACTCAATAGAAATCTGTTAACCCTTTCCAAAGATCTTGCCAAGGCCAATATCGGTATGCTCAAGGTGCTTGGTGGTGCCATTGCCAAACGGGACAGTGATACCAACGCCCATAACTACAGAGTTACCATCTATGCCATTCGTCTGGCGGAGAAACTCGGCCTACCTGAAAAAGAGATCAGGGCCCTGGTTAAAGGGGCGTTTCTTCATGATATGGGAAAGATAGCAATCAGTGATACCATCTTACTGAAACCAGCAAAACTTACAGAGGATGAGTTCGCGGTGATGCAGACCCATGTTTCTCATGGGGTGGATATTGTGAGGAATTACCAATGGCTGAATGATGCTGTGGCCGTGATTGCCAATCATCACGAAAAATACCGGGGGGATGGCTATTTGCAAGGGCTCGTCGGGGAGAAAATTCCACGCAATGCCAGGATTTTTGCCATTGTGGATGTCTTTGATGCCCTCACCTCAAAACGACCATACAAGGAGGCCTTTTCCTACGAAAAATCTGTGGCCATTCTCAAGGAATCCCGTGGCAGCCATTTTGACCCCCGGATCCTCGATGTTTTTTTGGGAATAGCCCCGGAACTCTACGAGCAGGCCCAGTGTTACGACAACGAAAAAGAGGCTGAGTTGAATAAGATCCTGGAGGAACTTGTCAGAAAATATTTTCCTGTCTGAACAGGGGCTCTGCTGTCCGTTATCCTGCGTTCTGCTATGGGAGCATTAAGTCAGTGCTCAGATACCGTTCTCCAGTGTCAGGCAGTATGGTGACAACGGTTTTGCCACGGTGTGCCGTGTCGGAGGCGATCTGCAGGGTGGCCCACATGGCGGCACCCGAAGATATTCCAACCAGCAGGCCCTCTTTTGCTGCAAGATGCCTGGCAGTTTCCAGTGCATTTTCGTTGGTCACGGCAATGATCTGATCAATGAGTTCTGTCTTGAGAATAGATGGAATGAAGCCGGCCCCAATGCCTTGAATTTTGTGAGGTCCCGGCTTTCCTCCGGCAAGAACAGGTGAGTCAGCAGGCTCCACTGCAATACCGATAATTGCTGGTTTTTTTTCTTTAAGGTATTCCATGACGCCGGTAAAAGTACCTCCGGTTCCCACCCCTGCCACAAAGATGTCCACCTGCCCGCTGCTGGCCTGCCAGATTTCTTCGGCAGTAGTCGTTCTGTGTATTGCAGGATTCTCTGGGTTGTCGAACTGTCTGACCATAAAGGCATTTTCGGTATCATCCAGCAACTCTTCTGCTGCCTCTATGGCTCCTTTCATCCCCTTTGCTGCAGGAGTGAGGACAAGCTGCGCTCCAAGGTGTTTCAACAGGGTCCGTCGCTCTAGGGACATGGACTCCGGCATGGTGAGAACTAGGTGGAGGTTCTTTGCAGCACAGACGGCAGCCAGGCCAAGTCCGGTGTTTCCTGATGTTGCCTCAATGATGAGTGTGGCATCATTAATTTGCCCTTCTCGTATGCCTGCCTCAATCATGGCGAGGGCAATGCGATCTTTGACGCTACCCATGGGGTTGCGAGATTCCTGTTTGGCAAGGATGGTTGCGCAGCAGTCATGGCTGATGTTTTCAAGGGAAATAAGGGGAGTGTTGCCGATGGTGGCAGTTGCAGGACCAGTCATGATGTGCCTCCTTTTCTTCCTGAGTAGAGGAGCTCTGGGCGCTTGAGTACCACACGGGTATCAGAAGGTACGGATTCGGTGAGCCAGATGTTACCACCAATTATTGAACGTGCTCCAATGGTTGTTTCTCCACCAAGAATTGTGGTGTTGGCGTAAATAATGACATCATCTTCAATGCTGGGGTGGCGCTTGACATTTCGCATCAGTTTTCCAGCATCCTTGGGTAGCGAGAGGGCGCCTAAGGTCACACCCTGGTATATCCGTACATTTGAACCGATAACTGTTGTTTCGCCAATGACAACGCCTGTGCCATGGTCAATGAAAAAACCTGGCCCGATGGTTGCCCCGGGGTGGATGTCGATTCCGGTGACACTGTGGGCATGCTCTGTCATGATACGGGGAAGGGTGGGGACTTTCAGGAGATAAAGTTCATGGGCAATTCGATAAATGGCGGTGGCCAGAAGTCCGGGATAGCAGAATATGACCTCATCTGGACTCGCTGTTGCCGGATCTCCTGCCAGGGTTGCCCGGATGTCAGTTGACAGCAGGGCGGAGATGCCGGGAAGGATTTCTATAAAAGCAATGGCCATGCGCTGACCGCGTTCTTCACAGTTGGTACAGGGAAGGTTTGAGCGTCTACATTCATGGCGGATGGCCATGATGATTTCCTGGGACAGACGTTCGTAAAGCTCTGTTGTCTCCTTGCCGAGATAATATTCGAGGTTTGAGGCATGGAGTATGGTCTTGGTGAAGTAGCCAGGAAACAAAATCTGGCGAATTTGATAGATAATGTTGACGATTGCAGTGTGGGATGGTGTGGAAACCGGGCCCACATGGTCGAAACAGTCTTCTGTCTGCCAGGCTGCAACCAGTGTTTCCACCACAGGAGGCAGTCTGTCGTGGAAAGATTCCTCACGTTCCGGTTTCTGGTCGCAGAGTTCGGGGATATGAATACTTTTGGTCGCCATAATCATTCTTCCTGTTTGCCGGGAGCTGCCTGCATCTGTTTTCGTATCTCATCTATGGCCTGTTGCAGAGGCATTCCATTGTTCAGCTTGACCTGTGGATTGACTATCAGCAGATCTTTCCAGGCGGCAATGGCAGCTTCCGGATTGTTAAGGTCGTAGAGGAGGACGATACCTTTGTTGAGACGTGAGAGCTCATGGGCGGGATTGATGGAGTGGGCCTTCTCAAATGACTCCAGAGCCTTTTGGGGCTGTTTGTTTCTTCGGTACATAACCCCGAGATCGGTGAGAACATCAGGGTTGTCAGGATGCAGCGTGAGCGAATGGGTATAGGCCTTAATGGCTTTTTCCACCTGGCTTGAGTCGTAGTAGAGGTGGCCCAGCTGGGTCCAGGCTTCGACATTGTCATGGTTTTTGGTGACCTCGGCTTCCAGGTTGGCAATGGCAGCCGAGGTCTGCTGGTCGAGCTCTCCGGTGTTCTGGTCTACCTGTTGTGGCTGGGCCTGCTGAGTGGGGTGTTCATGGGGCGTTGAGGGGGCAAGTTTGTACACTGCGAAGACAGCTCCTGTAATAAAACCTATACCAAATCCAATGAGCAGGGCATATATTAAGGTCTCTTTTTTTACCATATTACTGTTATCTGACATTGGTTCTGTTCCTTTTTTTTCGAGGCTGATTCTGTCCTGAAATAGTGTAGGCATCAGGGAAAGTATAGGCTGAATAACGTTCTTGTCAAACTGTAACTTTGTGGCAGTTACGGTTACATGTGGGAAATATACCGTAGAGACAGGCTGTTTGGCAATAGGAAGCTGTTTTTTTCTATTATGGTACCCAGAATCCGTGAATGTTTTGTGTTGATCAGGTAATAAAATGAACAGGCAAGCAATACATGGCACAGGAAAGGTGGTGCCGGAATAAATGTTTTGTGCTATACAAGTGGGTTTTATTGGTCCGGTACCACCTTCTGTACTGATTTTTGAACCAAAAAAAAAGCGATATCCTGATAAATCAGAATATCGCCTTACACAGCTGGAGGCGGCGAGCGGATTTGAACCGCTGAATCATGGTTTTGCAGACCAGTGCCTTAGCCGCTTGGCTACGCCGCCGAATGTGCCCGGTTGGACATGAGCAACACTTTATACCACAGTTTGTTTTTTTAACAAGGGGAAAATGGCCATGGATATTGATTCACTGGTGCGACGAAACAAAGATGATCTGGCAGTGCTGGAGCAACATCTTGGATATCGTTTTACCGATCTGCGCCTGTTACAAAAAGCTCTGATTCATTCATCTTTTGCTTTTGAACAGGGGCAGATCGATAAAAATAATGAAATACTGGAATTCTTAGGTGATGCAGTGCTTGACCTTGTCATCGGGCATACCCTTTGCGGACGTTTTCCGGATATGCGTGAAGGTGAGCTTACCCGTCTCAGGTCATCACTGGTCAATGAAACACATCTTGCCTCCATGGCCAGAGAATTGCAACTTGGGGAATATCTCTGTCTGGGGAAAGGTGAGGATGCCTCGAATGGGCGCAACAAGTCTTCGATTCTGTCCTGCGCTTACGAGGCAGTCATTGGAGCAATTTTCGAAGACAGTAACTATATTACCGTTGAAAAAATTGTCTGTCGATTTTTTATGCCGGCCATGGCTGCCAAAAAAGAAGAACTACTGATAGCAGATTCCAAGAGCAGGCTTCAGGAAGCCCTGCAGGAAAAGTTTTATGAGGCACCCTCCTACAGGATTGACCTTGAGGAAGGGCCATCACACCAGAAGGTATTTACTGTCTCAGTCATGTTTCGTGATGAGGCACTTGGCACCGGTTCCGGAGCATCCAAGAAAGAGGCTGAGCAGCGTGCGGCAGCGGCGACACTTGCCGAGTTAGAAGATGTGATCACAAAGTTCAGCTCTTGATTCTGTTATGCCGCTGGTTATCCCCATATTTATTCCGCATCAGGGCTGTCCGCATCACTGTCTCTTCTGTAACCAGGTCTCAATCAGCGGTAAGGGAGCGGAAAAAAGAGACGATGCTGAGTTGGTGCGTCAAACCATCGAAGAGTGGCTTGGATTTGCACAGGAGCGGCAGATGGTTCAAGTCGCCTTTTATGGCGGCTCTTTCACATGCCTTCCCGTTTCGCGGCAGCAGAGGTACCTTGCTGCTGTGCAGCCTTTTCTAGACAAGGGGCGGGTGGCCTCCATCCGTCTGTCTACCCGGCCCGATTGTATGGATGAGGATGTTTGTGACCGTCTCCTAGGCCAGGGGGTGAAGACCGTGGAGCTCGGGGTGCAGTCTTTTGATGATGCCGTGCTGGCGGCGGCGGAGCGGGGGCACAGTAGTGATGATTCCCTGCGGGCAGCAGCTGTTCTTAAGGCAAAAGGACTGGAGTTCGGTATCCAGCTTATGCCCGGATTGCCGCTGGAAAGCAGTCGTTCTTTTTTAATAACTCTGGCTCAAACGATCTCCTGCAGGCCCGATTTTGTCAGGCTCTATCCGACCCTTGTCGTAAACGGTTCCGGGTTGGCTGATGCCTATCGCAGGGGTGAGTATCGTCCCATGAGCATGAGCCGGGCCATTGCTGTATGCTGTTTTGCCAAAAAGAGACTGGAAGACGCAGGAGTCAAGATTATGCGTATCGGGCTGCAGGCTTCCAGCTCCCTTGAGAGTGAACTTGTGGCCGGGCCGTATCATCCTGCTTTTGGTGAATGTGTAGCAGCACGGCAATGGTTTCTGCAAGTCCGGCCATTACTCGCAGGTGCTGCCGCAGGAGAGACGGTACACATCACTATTTCACATCGGGATATGTCCGCTTTTGTGGGACCTGGACGGCGAAATATCAAACGACTGGAGCAACTTGGACTTGCAAAACAGATGAAGATTACAACGGATAAGCGCTTGAAACGAGGCACACTGAATTATGTTATCAATTAATCACCTGGATATCCGTTATGGAGAAAAACACCTGTTCAAAGATCTTTCCATACAGGTCCATGATGGGAAACGAATCGGCCTGTTGGGGGTCAATGGCGCAGGGAAATCGACTCTCCTGAAGATCATGGCAGGAGTTGCTGAGTGTGATGATGGTGTTGTGAATCGTTCCAAATACTTCTCAGTGGCGTATCTGCCGCAGGAACCGGGGGCCCTGGTCTCGGGGAGGAGTCTGTATCAAGAGGCTGAGTCTGTTTTTGCAGGACTACTCGAGCTGCAAAAGGAAGTGGATCGAATTAATGAGGGGCTTTCTGAGCTTGACCCTCGTTCTGAAGAGTTTGCGGTGATGCTTGAGAGGCAGGGGGAGATTCAGCACCGTCTGGAGGGCAGCGGAATTTACACCATGCGTGCCAGAATTGAGAAGATACTCCTTGGGCTCGGGTTTCACAAGGATGATATGGATAGACCTGCGGCCTCATTTTCGGGTGGCTGGGTTATGCGTCTGATGCTTGCCAAAATGCTGCTGGCTGCACCCTCACTTCTTCTTCTTGATGAGCCGACAAACCATCTGGACCTCACATCTCTCACCTGGGTGGAGGAGTTCCTGCGTTCCTACGAAGGGGCCATGGTGATTATTTCCCATGATAGAACATTTCTTGACAAGGTGACCAGTACCACCTGGGAGTTGAGTCTGGGAAAACTTTCAGTCTATAAGGGAAACTACTCCTACTATGAAAAGGAGAAGGTGGAGCGTAAGACTATTGAAAAAGCAGCTTACGATAATCAGCAGGCCCAGATCAAACAGAGCATGCAGTTTATTCAGCGCTTTCGGGCAAAATCCACCAAGGCCAAGCAGGTACAGAGTCGGGTAAAGCAACTGGAAAAGATGGAGTTGCTGGAAATTGGTGAAGAAGATCGGCAGATCCATTTCAGCTTTCCACCGGCCCCGCCGTCGGGTCGTGATGTGCTCACTGTTACGGATCTCTGCAAAAGTTTTGGTGGAAAAGAGGTGCTTGGGAATATGAGTTTTCAGTTTCAGCGTGGTGATAAGGTCGCTGTAGTTGGAGTAAATGGCGCGGGTAAATCCACTCTGGTGAAGATCATTGCAGGTGATGTCGCTGCAGATTCTGGAGCGGTTACCCTGGGGCACAAGGTGCAACTCTCCTATTTTGGTCAGCACCAGGCCCAGGAGTTAAGCCCTGCGCTCACCGCACTTGATACCCTGTCTCTTTCTGTGAAAGATATGACCATCACCAGGATACGCTCTCTGCTCGGTGCATTTCTGTTTCGCGGTGAAGAAGTGGATAAGAAAGTGGCTGTTCTCTCCGGTGGAGAAAAAAGCCGTCTGGCACTGGCAAAAATGATCGCTTCTCCAGCGAACTGTATGCTTCTTGATGAGCCCACAAACCATCTTGATATCAGCTCGCAGGAAGTGTTGCAGGATGCCATGGCCCAATATGACGGGTTTATTCTGGTTGTTTCCCATAATCGTTATTTTCTCGACAGCTTTGTCAATAAAGTACTTGAAGTAAAGGATGGCAGGGCGACTGTTTATGAGGGAAACATAAGTGATTATCTGATCAAGATTGCAGCTGATGAGGATGAGCGTCAGGGGCGTGAGCAGGTCAGCAAAACACTGGAAGCCGAATTACAGACCTCCGGGAAGGGGGGGCGTCTGTCTCGCAAGGAACAGCGCAAGCAGGATGCACGGCAGCGACAGCTCCTGAATAAAAAAGTTGGTCCCTGGAAGAAAAAGTCCCTGGAGGCGGAAAAAAAGGTGGAAAAACTTGAGGCGCTCCAGCAGAATCTTGAGGGAAAAATGGCTGATCCTGACTTGTACCAGGATCAGGATGTGTGGCTGAAAGTATCAGCGGAGTATGACGACTGCTGCAGAAGGCTTGAGTGTTGGTATGAGAAGTGGGAAGAGGCTCAGGAAAAGCTTGAAGGCCTGTCCGCTGAGTAAATGCCTTGGATTATTGTTAACGGTCATGCTATAAATATGGAGGGATAGTCAACATTGTCTTGTGTTTGAGTTCGCGGGCAGTAGTCAGGTCGAAGAAAGTAAAATGAATGATAATTAGTATAAAATAGTTTAAAATCGGAGAGATCGGATGACCACTGTTCAGGACTTTTTTGATGAAAAAGTCAGATTGCCATCACCACCAGCCATAGCCCTGAAGATTCTTGAAGCAGTTCGGGAAGAGGAAAACTCCTTTGATGATCTGGCCCGGATTGTCAGTGCGGATCCATCGTTAAGTGTTCGTATTCTACGGGTGGCCAACTCCTCTCTCTACGGCCTCAGTCAGCCCGTTGACTCCCTTGCCCAGGCCACCGGAATGATCGGTACGGATGCCCTGAAGAACATCGCTCTCTCCTTTGTGATTGTTCAAGAGTTTCAAAATGCCCCCCAGGGGAGTTTTAATCTTGAGCATTTCTGGAGACGGGCAGTTACTGCGGCAGTGGCAGCAGATATGCTTGGAAAGGCAGCAGGATGCAAGGATCAGGATCTTTTTGTTTCCGGTCTGCTGCAGGATATTGGGGTTCTTATTCTATTTCTTTCTCATCCCGATGGCTATACAACGGTTCTTGATGAAAAACGGGTCAGCGGAACCAGTACCTTCCTGGTGGAGAAAGAGCAGTTTGCCTGTGACCATACGGAAGTGGGGCATTACCTGCTTAGCTCCTGGAACCTCCCGGATTCCATTGCCCAGCCCCTTCATTATCATCATTCTGCTGATGACGCAGCTGAGGAGTATCAAACTTCTGCCAGGGTGTTGGATTTTGCTGATAAAATTTCTGCAATGTACCATGGGTTGCGGAGTAATGAAAAATCCCTTGCAGTTCATAAAGGGCTGTCCCGGCATTGGAAACTGTCCCGTGAAAAAATCAGTGAGTTGATTGACAGTGTCGGGGAAAAATCTCGTGAGATTCTTGATGTCTTCTCCATTGATCCCGGAAAAATAAAACCATTTTCGCAGATCATGCAGGAAGCCAATGAAGAGCTTGGAGAGTTGAATTTTTCCTATGAGCAGATGGTGCTTGAGTTGAAGCAGGCAAAGCAGAACGCCGAACAGCTGGCACTCGAGCTGCAAAAAGCCAACAATAATCTTCGGGAGCTAGCTTATCGGGATAGCCTGACCGGGCTTTACAATCATCGCTACTTCCAGAAAGTCCTTGAGACTGAGTTGGTGAGAGCCAAGCGTTATAACAGTCACGTATCACTGCTCATGGTTGATATAGATTTCTTTAAAAAGGTCAATGATTTATACGGTCACCTAGTGGGGGATGATGTTCTTGTCGAGGTGAGCAGTATCCTAGTCCGGTTGGTACGAAGCTGCGATGTTGTGGCCCGTTATGGAGGGGAGGAGTTTGCCATTGTGTTACCCGGAACCGGCACTACCGGTGCTAAAGTGCTGGCCCAACGGTTGAGGAGGGGGGTTGAGCAGAAAAAAGTCGAGAGTAACGGGCAGGTTATCTCGGTGACCATCAGTATTGGTCTTGCAGCGACTGACATGAGTGAGCATGATCTCAGCAGGGTAGCCCTTATAGAATGCAGTGATCAGGCGCTCTATATGGCCAAGCACAACGGGAGAAACAGAGTTGAGCTGGCTGTGCTCTGAGTAGACGTGGAGTTCCCCAAAAAAAAAGGCCTTGATCCTGTACAGGATCAAGGCCTTTTTTTGTCCTTCTTTACTCTGTTTTGAATCCGCAAACGTTTGATGGTGATACGTGGGCAGCGAACATTCCGAAGGGAGGCGAGTGATTTCTTCAACCATGCTGATTGTAAGTTTTACACCATCGTTTCAGTATGTTTGAAGAAAAAATACTCGCGAAACCGTCACGGATTCAGGTTTGTATCAGGCTGGAATATATTTTACCAGTGGGCAGTTTTTGCATTCAGCCAGAGGGTTTTCGATATCGTTGTGTACTTTGGCGACGATATCTGCAACCGCAGATTCTGTGTCTGGATAAAGGTTTTCAACACCGATTCTGTCAATCAGGTGGGTTCGTTCCATGACTGCCATGACCTGTCCTTTGATGCCGCACATGGCAAAGCCGAGGTTGGCTGCTCGCAGCCGTTCCACTATCATGGCCAAGGCTTCTTCGCCGGATGCATCCATATCGTTGATACCTCTGGCATCAAGGAGAATGTAACGCAACTCGGGACGCTCGGTTCTGAATTTTGCAACTTGTTCATCAAGGTAGCTGGCGTTTGCAAAAAAGAGAGCGCCATCGAAACGAACCACTGAGATGTGGCGACAGCCTTTGAGACGATAATGCTCTAAGCTTTTTAGTACCTTATCCTCATGCATGGAGAGCTCGGCGACAACCGGGCGCATGGATTTGTAGAGGAAGACGCCCATGGAGAGTGCAAAACCTACCATGATACCTTTATCAAGGTGTGGGGCAAAGTAGAGGGTTACCAGAAAACTGAGGACAGAGATAATTCCGTCGTATTTTTGGGCATGCCAGGCATGGACGAATCCTTTTACGTTTACCAGTCCGATGACTGCCATCATGATTACCGCAGCCAGTGTTGCCTGGGGGAGATGATAGAGCAGTGGAGTGAAAAAGAGCAGGGTGATAACAACCATGACTGAGGTGATAACCGAGGAGATACCGCTGACAGCGCCGGCCTGAAGGTTTACCGCAGAACGGGAAAAAGATCCGGAGACAGCATAACTCTGGCCTATGGAGCCGAATATATTAGCAAGCCCCTGTCCGATAAGTTCCTGATTGGCATCAATCTTCTGACCGGTTTTGGCAGCCATGGCCTTGGCAATGGCAATGGCTTCCATAAAGCCTAGAAGTGAGATGATTATTGCTGTCGGGAGCAGCTTGAAAAAACTTTTAACAGTGAGTTCTGGAATCTTGAATTCAGGTAACCCTTGTGGAATGTCACCGACAACAGCTCCCCCTCCCATCAGGGTCAGCTCACCGGGGTCAAGGGGAGAATTCTTCACTTTGATCCGCCAGGTTGCACCATCGGTTTCCACGCTGCCAGGAATGTTTTGCTTGGGATAAAAGGTGTAGTTGTCACCATCTTTGAGTGCTTCAAATTTCAAGCCTCTCAATTCTTTACGCAGTAGATGGGCCTCTTCTTTCGCCTGATCCATTAGAACGGTGAGAGTTGCGATTTTAGCCTCAAGCGCTACGAGTTCAACAGAAGAACCACCATGGCCACTTTCTTTAAGTTCCTGACGCAGCTCATCTGCTGCATTACCGGTGGCAGCACGCTCTTGGCCATAGTCATTAATACGGGTTGTGGCTGCATTGAATGCCTGAACTTTCTCTGCAACCCCAAGCTCCTGAATGGCAGCTATGTCAACTTTGGCATCATTCTTGAAGCCGGTGTAATAGGAGAGCAGGGTGGTGATAAGTACAGCAATGAGTACTGCCGGGATCTTGGGGTTGATTTTTTTTAAGACCACCATGATGATCACTGCTCCGATTCCATAGAGAAGGGTTGGCAAATGGGTGTAGTCCATTGCGGCCTGGGCCACACGAATCATGGTCTCGTAATGATGCGGCGCCTTGTCCACGTAAACCCCGAAAAATTTGGAGAACTGGGAAGAGGCTATGATGATAGCTGCGGCATTGGTGAAGCCGTTGATTACCGGATGGGAGAGGAAGTTGACCACCATTCCGAGACGCAGAACACCGAGTGAAAACTGAAAAATTCCAACAACCATTGCCAGGATGATTGAGTAGGCAATAAATTCAGGAGATCCTGCAGTGGCAAGGGGTTCCAGAGATGCAGCTGACATGAGTGATACAACAGCCACCGGGCCGGTTCCCAGCTGACGACTGGATCCAAAAAGTGCCGCTATCATAGGGGGCAAAAAGGCTGCATAAAGACCATAGTAGGCGGGGAGTCCTGCCAGCTGGGCGTAAGCCATGGACTGTGGAATCAAAACCAGGGCCACCGTGATACCGGCTACCAGATCCAGTTTGAATGATTCTCCTCTGTACCCTTTGAACCAGAGTAGAAACGGGAAAATTTTTGTTAGAATCATAGTTAATGAACTCTTTTGTCTGAAGATTGTTGGATGAAAGTGGGATTATATATAATTAGTGTCTGTCCAGAAATGGCCGTTTTCTCTTTCATCTTCGTTGCTTTAAAAATATTATCCTCGGAATATCAAATGTATACTCGAGGTAAAATTTCTTCTGCGTCTCGATTTAGAAAAAACACATTTCTGGACGGACACTAACCAACTGAATGGTCATTCAGGTTATTTTCTTGAGCCATTGGTAGCGCTGCAAAGCCTATTCGTCAAGTTTTTTTTACATTTTTGCAAAAACTGGTTGCTTTTTTATTTTAGAGAGTTTTTCGGAAAAAGTGTTCGCAAAAGCTTTTTGGGGAGGGTGAGAAAGGTTATACAATGTGGTAGGAGTTTTGCTGGATATGGCAATTCGCTCCGTGCTTGCTAAAAAATACTTGCCTGATGGTCTGTTTTCAGGGTAGTTTTGCTTAGCTTTTTTACATGCTTATGGCAGAGGGTAACGGGTGAAGGTCAGTTTCTTTACTCTTTATGTGTGGTAACAGCCGATAACAAAAAGGAAAGTTTGTTTATAGGTTTTGTGGTACGTTTTGCCAGCCATCCTGGTGAAGCGGATGAAGCTTTTAAGAGTCCATCAAAGGCTGAAAATATAAAACAGGAACAGGTGAAAAAAGTGACAGACAGTAAGCAACTCTGGATGTCGGGAAATGAAGCCATTGCCATGGCTGCCTACGAGGCAGGCGTGAAAGTGGCTTCCGGCTATCCCGGAACCCCATCCACCGAGATCATGGAGAATCTCTCCAGATATGAAGGCGTCTATACAGAATGGGCTCCCAACGAAAAGGTGGGCCTTGAAGTTGCCATCGGGGCCTCTTTTGCCGGAGTAAGAGCCTTTGCCACCATGAAGCATGTAGGGGTGAATGTGGCTGCAGATCCACTTTTCACCGCATCCTATACCGGTGTTCGTGGCGGGTTGGTGATTCTCACTGCAGATGATCCTGAGATGCATTCCTCTCAGAATGAGCAGGATAATCGTAACTACGCTTATGCTGCAAAACTTCCTATGCTGGAGCCATCAGAACCTGCTGAGGCGAAGGAACTTTTAAAGCAGGCCTTTGAACTCTCTGAAAAGTTTGATACTCCAGTATTGTTTCGCATCACTACCAGGGTTGCTCATGTGAAAGGGGTGCTCAGTAAGGGGGAGATGATGCAGTCTGAAGCTAGCTGCGGCATTGAAAAGGTACCGGCCAAGATGGTAATGCTTCCAGGTAATGCCCGTAATCGCAGAAAAGTAGTGGAAGAGCGTATGGCGCTGCTTCGGGAAGTGGCAGAGAGTGATCAGTTTAATGTTATTGAAAACGGCGACAATAAACGTGGTTTTATAACCGGCGGTGTTTCCTATCTTTATGTGAAAGAGGCTTTCCCCGAAGCATCGGTTCTGAAACTCGGGATGAGCTGGCCTCTTCCTGAACAGAAAATCAGGGAATTTGCGGCCGGTGTTGATGAATTATTTATAGTTGAGGAGCTTGACCCGTTTCTTGAACACCACATCAAAGGCATGGGGATTGAATGCCACGGAAAGGATCTTATCCCCAACCAGGGTGAACTGAATACCTCCATCGTCCGTACTTCCATTGATCCTGATTCTGCGCCGGAGCTCTTTGCAGCGGCAGAACTTCCCATGCGGCCACCGAACATGTGTGCCGGGTGTCCCCACCGCGGAGTATTTTTCAATCTCTCCAAAATGAAAGACATTTTTGTTTCCGGGGATATCGGTTGTTACACCCTGGGCTTTCTGCCACCCCTGTCAGCCATGGACTCCTGCGTCTGCATGGGCGCATCAGTGACCATTGCCCATGGTATGGCCAAGGCTCTCGGAGATGAAGGAAAGGGGAAGCTGGTGTCGGTTATCGGTGATTCCACTTTTGTTCATACCGGCATTAACGGACTTATCAATTCAGTTTACAACGATTCCAAAACCGTTCTTGTCATCCTTGATAACCGGATTACCGCCATGACCGGACAGCAGAATAATCCTACCACCGGGTGTAATATTAAAGGTGAAGCCGCAAATGCCATTAATATAGAAGAGTTGTGCAGGGCCGTCGGGGTCAAGCATGTTGAAGTGGTGAATCCCCATGACATACAGGCCTGTAAAAAGGCCCTTAAAACAGCCCTTGATCTTGATGAAATGGCAGTGGTTATTTCACGGGCACCCTGTGTACTCCTTCCTGAAATTAAGAATGCGGTACATAATCCTTATCTGACTGCAACTGAAAACTGCGCCGGTTGTATGGCCTGTGTGAAACTTGGCTGCCCTGCCATATCCTGGATCAATATTACCCCGGAAGAGGCGGTTGCTAAAGGGTACAAAGAAAAGCAGAAAGGTTTTGCGGTGATCAATGAAGTGCAGTGTAATGGCTGTGGGCAGTGCGCCGTACTGTGTAAGTTTGAAGCAATTAACAGGAAGGGAGAATAACAATGGCTGATACAGGAAATATTCTTTTTTCCGGAGTGGGGGGGCAGGGTATCCTGCTTGCAAGTGAAGTTACTGCCCATGCCCTGCTTGCAGCGGGATATGATGCAAAAAAGAGTGAAGTACACGGCATGGCCCAGCGTGGCGGGTCGGTGACGGCTCAGTTGCGTTATGGTAAAAAGGTGTATTCACCCCTCATTGAGCCGGGGCGTGCTGACATCCTGATCGCTTTTGAAATGATGGAAGCGGCACGTTACCTGCTCTATCTTCATTCAGAGAGTAAAGTGATTGTCAACACCCAGCAGATTAAACCTCCCAGTGTGGCCATGGGACAGATTCCTTATCCGGCTGGTGTCCTGGATGTAATCACTGAAAAAGGTGTTCAGGTGGTGACGGTTGATGCCTTTGATATCGCGCGCGATGCCGGTGAAGTAAAAGCTGCCAACGTGGTAATGGTCGGGGCTATGTCTGCTTTTCTGCCCATGGGGGCCGCAGTGTATGAAGAGATTATCAACACTAGGATTCCCGAACGATTTCGTGAAGTAAACCTGAAGGCATTTGCTGCAGGAAGAAAAATCACAGCATAGTTACGTAGAGAAGAGAGAAAATTATGACACTTTATTGGGAAGAGGAGATGGAAACCCTGCCTCGGGTGGGGCTGGAATCCATTCAGCTGAAACGACTTCAGCATCTGGTGGCGCGGGTCTATAAAACCGTTGTCCCCTATCGTGAAAAGATGGATGCCGCGGGTGTGAAACCTTTGGATATCCAGTCTCTTGCAGATCTTGCGAAACTGCCATTTACCGTTAAAGAGGATCTGCGTGAGAACTATCCCTTTGGACTTTTTACTGTCCCTATGGATCAGGTGGTACGCGTCCATGCCTCATCGGGTACCACCGGGAAACCGACAGTTGTCGGCTACACTAAAAAGGATATCAGAACCTGGTCTGGTCTCATGGCCCGGGCTCTCACCTGTGCTGGAGCCACTTCTTCTGATATGGTACATAATGCCTATGGGTATGGACTGTTCACTGGTGGACTTGGAGCGCACTATGGTATCGAGCGCCTTGGCGCAACAGTTATTCCGGTTTCTGGTGGCAATACCAAGAGGCAGATTACCATTATGAAGGATTTTCAATCTTCTGTTCTGCTGGCTACTCCATCTTATGCTTTGAACCTAGCGGAAACCATGGAGACACTCGGTGTTGACCCGAATGATCTCTCCTTGCGTGTGGGTGTATTTGGAGCTGAGCCCTGGAGTGAGAACATGCGTGATGAGGTGGAGCGTAAACTGAATATCAAGGCGGTGGATATATACGGACTGTCTGAAGTAATCGGGCCTGGTGTTGCTATGCAGTGTCTTGAAGGTGAGAAGGGGATGCATATTTTCGAAGATCATTTTCTGCCTGAGATTATTGACCCTGATACAGGTGAAGTGCTCCCTCCCGGTGAAAGGGGAGAGCTTGTTTTTACAACGCTCACCAAAGAGGCCTTTCCTATTATCCGCTACCGCACCAAAGATATTTCGCGACTTCTTTATAATGAGTGTGCCTGCGGCAGGACGCTGGTTCGCATGGAGAAAGTAACCGGCCGTACCGATGATATGCTTATTATCCGTGGTGTGAATGTCTTTCCATCCCAGATAGAGCATGTGCTCATGGGGACGGAAGGTGTTGAACCTCATTATCAGATTGTGGTAAATCGTGAAGGTAATATGGACACCATGGCCGTTGAAGTAGAGGTGAGCGAGGATATTTTCTCTGACGAGATCAAGAAACTTGAAAATCTCACCAGGCGTATCCAGATGGATATTAAAGACATGCTGGGGGTCACCTGTCGGGTGAAGCTGGTAGAGCCAAAGACCATTCAGCGTAGTGAAGGCAAAGCTCAGCGGGTAATTGATAATCGACAGTTATAAAAAAGGAGGAGCTGAAATGCGAGTAGAACAGATTGCAGTATTTTTAGAGAATAAATCAGGTCGTCTGGCTGAGATCACCGCAACACTGGCAGCAGAAAATATCAATATCCGGGCCCTGTCTGTTGCAGATACTGCTGATTTTGGTATCCTGCGCCTCATTGTTGATAATGTGGAGAAGGCCAAAAGTACCTTGAAGTCCAACGGCTTTACAGTTGGCATCACTAATGTTATTGCTGTTGAAGTGGCTGACAGAACCGGTGGTTTGGCCAAGGTACTGAAGACCATTGAAGAAGAAAGCCTGAATGTGGAATACATGTACGCCTTTGTGAACAAAACTGGAGAAAATGCAGTGTTGATTTTTCGTTTTGATGACATGGATAAGGCCATTGAAGCCTTGCAGCGTACCGGTTATACCATTCTCAGTGGTAAAGAAATCTGTGCGTTATAGGTTCCGGAGTTTGTCCGGAATACTTTTCTTGGCAGAACCAGAGAGGTCCTGCCGCGATATCATATTTGAACGGGGGAACCGATGAAAAAAATTGCATCAAAACTTCTCATGGCCATCATGGCGATCAGTCTTCTGACTGTGCCGGCTTTTGCTGATACCATTAAAGTTGGGGCCATCCTTGCTGTAACCGGTGGTGCATCCTTTCTTGGTGGGCCTGAGGCACGCAGCCTTGAAATGATAGTCGAGGAGATCAATGCCAAGGGTGGTATCAATGGTAGTAAAATTGAACTGATTATCAAAGATTCGGCAGCCAGCCCTGAAAAGGCAATATCTTTTGCCAGGCAGCTTATTGAAGAGGATAAAGTACTGGCGATCATTGGCCCCTCCACAAGTGGAGAGACTATGAAAATCAAGAATATCTGTCAGCAGGCTAAAACTCCACTGATCTCCTGTGGTGCTGCTGAGGTTATTGTTAATCCTGTTGCTTCCTATGTGTTCAAAACCCCCCAGAAAGATTCTTTTGCCGTGAAAAAGATCTTCATGGAGATGAACAAAATGGGAATCTCCAAGATTGCTGTGCTTGCCGGTAATACAGGTTTTGGTAAAGCTGGAAAGGGACAGTTGTTAAAACTTGCTCCCGAGTTTGGTATTGATGTTGTGGAAGTTGAGGTGTATGACAAGAAATCCAATGACCTCTCTGCTGTTGTTGCTAAAATAAAGTCCAATAAAGACGTGCAGGCAGTGATTAACTGGTCCATTGTTCCAGCCCAGGCTATTGTGGCCAAAAATATGCGTCAGGCTGGCTGGGATGTACCCCTCTTCCAGAGTCATGGTTTTGGAAATATCAAATATGTTGAAGCCGCCGGTGCTGCTGCTGAAGGAATTATCTTTCCAGCAGGACGTCTTCTGATTGCTGAGAGCCTTCCGGATGACAATCCCCAGAAAGCTCTGCTTATGGCTTACAAAAAGAATTACGAGGCTAGGTATAATGAGCCTGCATCCACTTTTGGTGGCCATGGCTATGATGCCATTACCATCCTTGCAGCTGCCATTGCTGAGGGTGGAAATGATCGTGCCAAAGTACGGGATGCAATCGAGAACCTGAAGAACTTCCCTGGGACCGGTGGAGTTTTCAGCTTTTCAGCAGAAGACCACAATGGCCTTGATATTGATGCATTCCAGATGATGACTGTTAAAGACGGAAAATTTGTAGCCTATACTGGAAAATAATCAACAATACAAAGCTGGATCCGGCCGGACTGGAATAGATTTCCCAGTCCGGTTTTCTTGTGATCGGTTCCGGTTTTCATTTGTAAGTGTTTCATGTCGCGCCAAAGAAAGTGCGGAACATTGACAAATGAAAATCCTTCCTGATCCGCTGAGGCGCCCCATACTCCAATGACCACCGAACTTTTTATTCAGTACCTCATGGCGGGTATTACCTATGGCAGTATTTATGCCATTGTTGCCATCGGGTTTAATATTATTTACAACACCACTGGCATCATTAATTTTGCTCAGGGTGAGTTTGTCATGTTCGGGGGAATGATTGCCATTTCCCTTCTTCAGTATATGCCTCTGCCACTGGCCATAGCCCTTTCAGTTGCCATCACCATGTTGATTGGTGCCCTGATTGAGATCTGTTTTATCCGCTGGCTTAAAGCGCCATCAGTACTGCGGATGATCATTATCACCATCGGTATCTCTATTATATCTCGAGAAGTTGCCGTCCATATCTGGGGGGAATCCATACGATCCCTCCCTTACTTTATCGGCAATGAGATTAGCTCCATTCCAGTACTTGGGGCACGTATTTCCCCACAGGTATTGTGGGTTATCGCGGTATCTGCTTTGATGGTTGTCTGTCTTGGTATCTTTTTTAAAACAACCTCGGTGGGGCGCGAGATGCGGGCCTGTGCCTCCAATCGCAAGGCGGCCACACTCTGTGGTATCAATACCCAGAACATGGTGACCCTCTCCTTTGTTTTGAGTGCTGGGATCGGCGCCTTAGCAGGTTGTGTCATGTCACCAATCACTTATAGTCAGTATGATATGGGAACCGGATTGGCAATTAAGGGATTTACAGTCGCCATTCTTGGAGGCTTGGGCAGTTCCGGAGGTGCGGTTGCCGCCGGCCTGCTTCTGGGGATCATAGAGGCTTTCTCTGTATCTGTTGTGCCGCTGGCTTTCCAGGATGCAATATCCATTGCCATCCTGTTGATTATTCTCTTTGTACGGCCTCAGGGCCTGTTTGGTTCCAAAGAGGCTGCCGGCCTGTCGGAATTTTGAGATTATCCTGAATCCGTGACTGATTTATTCAAACATACCTGGCTGGCTACGAACCTTATATGTTAATTTCAATATGTTATCACAAAAATAACCACGAAGCCGTCATGGGTTCAGGATTATGAAAAAGCTGTTATCAGTTCTGCCACTTCTTGGTGTGGTTATAGGGATACATCTCCTGACCAGTGCCACGGACACCATGTATTATTTGACCCAGATGACCATGTCCGCCTACTATTCACTGCTCATCATCGGGCTTTGTGTGTTAATGGGCTATGCCGGTCAGATATCCCTCGGTCATGCCGGTTTTTTTGCCATAGGCGGTTACCTCTCTGCTGCTCTTACCACCAATAATTTGACCTTCCATCAGGATTCGACACTGCTTCGTATTCTTGATGGTACAGGAATGCTGCTCTCAGGGCATGATATGTACGGTGAGGTATTTCTGGTGGTGACTCCCTGGGCGGCCTGTATTATTGCAGTAGCAACCGCTGCCCTCATTGCTGTGATTATTGGAATTCCAGTATTGAAGCTTAAGGGACATTATCTTGCCATGGCAACTCTGGGATTTGGTATAATTATCTATCGGGTGACACTTGCCCTTGAGTATTTTGGTGAGGCTGATGGCATCTCAGAGGTACCTCCTTTTGTATTGCTCCCGGGATTGAGTGTCAGTGGAGATTTCAGTGCCCGGGTTCAGAATTATTACATTGCCTGGATTCTTCTGCTGCTTGGGATGGTACTACTTCTCAACCTTATAGACTCTCGGGTGGGCAGAGCTCTTCGTGGTATTCACGGCTCCGATGAGGCTGCAGATGCCATGGGGGTAAACACCTCTCGCTTCAAACTGCAGACCTTTGTTCTTTCGGCCGTTTTTGCAGCCGTTGCCGGGGTGTTTCTCACTCACTACAATGGCGGTATAGGACCATCAGAGGCCAATGTCATGAAGTCTGTTCGATATGTGGCTATTGTTGCCGTTGGCGGAATGGCCAATCTCTGGGGCGCACTGCTCATGGGAATAATACTTAATTTTCTTTCCATGCGCGGAGTATTTGGTTCCTATGATGATGCTGTCTTCGGCCTGATCCTGATTCTGATAATGCTCTTTGCCCCCAATGGGATCTTGAGCATAAATATCCGGTATCGTCTAAGGCAGCTCTTTAGTCGGGAAAAAGATGGGGAAGAAGGAGGGCAGCGGTAGGATGGCACTCTTGGAAGTTAATAAGTTGAGCAAGCGCTTTGGTGGGCTTCTTGCTGTGAACGATGTGTCTTTTCAAGTGAATTCGGGACAGATCAAGGCTGTTATCGGTCCCAATGGAGCTGGGAAAACCACCCTCTTTAATATGATTTCGGGTACCTTTCCAGCCACATCAGGTTCGGTTGTTTTTCGGGAACAGGAACTCAAAGGAAAAAAAACGTTCCAGGTGGCTGAACGAGGAATGGCCAGAACCTTTCAGAACATCAAGATGTTTAGTGGCATGACTGCTCTTGAAAATGTTATGGTTGGCAGGCATGTCCAGTCAAATGCGGGATTTCTCTCATCCATGTTCCGCATGCCATGGGTCTGGAAGGAAGAGCGGGATATCCGTGACAAGGCTATGGAGTTCCTGGCTTTGCTGGAAATTGAGGAGTTTGCCAATACAGATGCCGGCAGTCTTGCCTTTGGCCAGCAGCGCGCCGTTGAACTTGCTCGTGCCTTAGCCCTTGAACCGCAGCTTCTGCTCCTTGATGAACCCGCAGCGGGACTGAATATATATGAGACAGCGGAGGTTGGGCGTCTTATAACAAAGATTCGAGATCTTGGTATAACTGTTCTGCTGGTGGAACATGATATGTCACTGGTTATGGAAATTTCCGATGAAATTGTGGTACTGTGTTTTGGTGAGAAAATTGCTGAGGACAGCCCCCAGAATATTCAACAGAATCCTGAAGTGATCAAAATATATCTGGGGGAAGATTGATATGCTGAAGATACGCAATCTTATCTCAGGATACGACAAGATAAAGGTCTTGAAAAACATTTCCATGCATGTGGATCCCGGTGAAATTGTTACCATCATAGGGGCTAATGGCGCAGGGAAAACCACCCTGCTTTCCACCATTGCAGGACTGGTCAGAACGGAATCGGGGGAGACCTTATTTAAAGATACCAATGTGGTAAAGGTGAAGGCCTCTGATATTCCTGGACTGGGCTGCGTTATGGTGCCAGAAGGCAGGCAGGTTTTTGCCACTATGAGCGTTGAGGAAAACCTGCTTCTTGGCGGCCATGTGGTTCAAAAGCAGGGCAAGCAGCTGCTGCTGGAACTTCTGGAACATCAATATGAACTGTTTCCTATCCTTCGGGATCGGAAAAAACAGCTAGCTGGAACTCTGTCCGGCGGGGAGCAGCAGATGCTGGCCATGGGGCGTGCGCTCATGGCAAAGCCTTCTCTGCTGATGATGGATGAACCGTCCACCGGCCTTGCCCCGCTTATCGTGAAGGAGATCTTTCAGATAATTGTGAGGCTGCGTGATGAGGGGAACACGGTTTTGCTTGTGGAACAGAACGCAAAGGCGGCCCTGGGTATTGCCGACCGGGGATATGTGTTGGAAACCGGCAAGATTATTGTGCAGGGCCCTGCAGGGGATCTGCTAGCCAATCAGGATGTACAGCGGGCCTATCTGGGTCGAGACAGGGCAGAGTAATATCAGTTTAATTCCAGGGCCGATCTGTTGGAAGGCACTGATTGTTTCTAAAATTCAACCTAATTTCTGACTATGTACTGGGAATCTGAAAAAGAATGCATGGATCGTGGCGAGCTTGAACAGCTTCAGTTGGAACGTCTCCAGTCCACTCTCAACCGGGTTGGGACCCATGTCCCTTTTTATCGGAAGAAGTTTGGTGAGATGAAGCTGGATTATGAGAGTTTCAATTCCCTTGATGATATCCGCAGACTTCCCTTCACCACCAAGCAGGACCTGCGTGACAGTTATCCTTACGGTTTGTTTGCTGTCCCGCTGCGGGAAGTGGTTCGGGTTCATTCCTCATCAGGTACAACCGGTCAGGCAACCGTGGTCGGCTACACCAGAAATGATATCAAAAACTGGTCAAACCTTGTGGCTCGTGTTCTTACCGCAGCCGGTGTCACTGCCGATGATGTGATCCAGATAGCGTTTGGCTACGGATTGTTCACAGGTGGATTTGGGCTGCACTATGGTGCTGAACGTTTAGGTGCGTCGGTTATTCCCATTTCAGCAGGAAATACCAAACGTCAGATTCAGATCATGCAGGATTTTAAAACGACAGCCCTGGTCTGTACCCCGTCGTATGCCCTGAATATTGCGGATGTGCTTTTCGATATGGGGATAAATCCTGCCGGGTTGTCGCTTAAATTCGGTCTTTTTGGGGCGGAGCCCTGGTCAGAGGCCATGCGCCAGGAGATAAACGCTAAACTTGGCATTCGTGCCACAGATAACTATGGGTTGTCAGAGGTTATGGGACCTGGTGTTGCTGGGGAATGCCGTGAGTGTAACGGTCTTCACATCAATGAAGACCACTTTCTAGTGGAGATTCTAGACCCGGAAACACTTGATCCCGTCGATCTTGGTGAGGTGGGAGAGCTTGTTATTACAACACTCACCAAAGAGGCCTTTCCCATGATCCGATACCGGACCCGGGATCTCACCCGTTTTATTCCGGAACCCTGTTCCTGCGGCCGTACTTTCAGGCGCATGCATCGCATTCTCGGTCGTACCGATGATATGCTGATCATTAAGGGAGTGAATGTTTTTCCCACCCAGATTGAATCTGTGCTTTTCAACATCGATGGAACCGAGCCTCACTACCGGATTATCGTGGAAAGGGAGAACCATCAGGATAGAGCCACTGTGTTGGTAGAGGTGAAGGAGTCTCTGTTTTCCGATCAGATGAGCCAGCAGCGCGAGCTGATTGACATCATCAGAAGGCAGCTTAGTTCTGAGCTTGGTATCGGGGTTGCGGTAAAACTTGTAGAAGAACGAACCCTTGAACGTTTTGAAGGGAAAGGCCAAAGGGTCATTGATAAGAGAAAAATATGAGTCGTTTTGAGGGAAGGAGATATGACAGCCTGCGGGAGCTGTCACTGGAGTGGGATTTTCAACCGGGTGCTGATGCATCGCTGTTGATCCGTATGGGAGGAACCCATGTCCTCTGTGCAGTGAGTGTTGAAGAGAAGGTGCCACCCTTTTTAAAAGATACCGGCAAGGGGTGGATAACAGCAGAGTATGGAATGCTGCCGGGTGCCACCAACTCAAGATATCGACGTGAGACAAGTGGCAGATCAGGGAGAACTTATGAGATTCAGCGTCTTATCGGGCGCAGTCTGCGGATGATGGTTGATCTGTCCACCATCGGTGAACGAACCTTCAGGGTGGATTGTGATGTCTTGAATGCTGATGGTGGTACTCGTACTGCCTCTATAACCGGCGGCGCACTTGCTCTGCGGCGTGTCTTTGAAAACCTTGTGGCAGCTGGAAACCTTGATACGATGCCTGAAATACTGCCGGTGGCTGCAATCTCTGTTGGGATAGTAGGCGCTAAGCCCTGCCTCGACCTGGATTACAATGAGGATTCCAATGCTGAGGTGGATGCCAACTTTGTTATGAGTGGTGATGGAAGATGGATAGAAATCCAGTCCACAGCCGAAGGAAAGCCTTTCAGCTCGGAGTCGTTTCACTCCATGACCACCCTCGCTGAAAAAGGAATTCAAGAGATTTTCGAACTTTGGAACCAGGATCCGTTACCAGAATAACATAGTATTCTGCTGGATGGGGACACTGTAAAAAGGAAGCAATGTATATCTGTATAGATTTTGACGGAACGGTGGTTGACCATCGTTATCCCTATGTGGGAGATCCTGTACCGCTGGCGGTGGATTGGCTCCTGCGCTGGCAGGAACTTGGGGCAAGGCTGATTCTGTTCACCATGCGTTCAGATGACAGTGATGGCCATGATCTTCTTGCTGATGCGGTACACTATTTACAGGAAAAGGGTGTTGAATTGTTTGGGATAAACCATAATCCTGATCAGGACTCCTGGACCGATAGTCCAAAGGCCTATGCTCAGATATATATTGACGATGCTGGATTCGGTTGCCCACTGATTCACCCGGCAACATTCAATAAGCCCTGTGTCGACTGGCAGCAGGTGGGGCCAGCGGTTGAGAAAATTCTAATGGAACAGTAAAAAAGGACGTTGATGGAGAGGGCATGGGTTTCAGTTTTCCAGGAGTGACCGATATCGGTCTTTTTGTTACAGCCGGTCTGCTTCTTAATATAACACCAGGTGTAGATCTTCTCTTTATTACCAGTCGGAGTGCCGCCCAGGGCAGAAAGGCAGGTGTTGTTGCGGCCCTTGGTATCGGGACCGGTTGTCTGTTCCATGTGCTTGCTGCATCCCTGGGATTGTCAGTTATTCTGCTTTCGTCAGTACTGGTCTTTAGTATTGTGAAATATCTGGGGGCTGCCTATCTGCTCTATCTTGGTATTACCACCCTGATGTCGCTACAAGATCCAGCTCTAAATCCGGTAAGGGTGTATAGTGAACTGGCATCTGCAAAGATTTTCAGGCAGGGAGTCCTTGTCAATGCCCTGAATCCTAAAGTTGCCCTTTTTTTTATGGCACTTTTGCCACAGTTTGTTTCACCGGAGGCAAGCTCTCCAAACCTGGTATTTCTTTTTCTCGGCCTGCTGTTTACTGTGAATGGAACCATCGTAAATATTTTCTTTGCTCTTTTCACCTCTATGACCAGTCGTCACCTGCGCCAGGTAACTCTCTTGCCGAGGATCTTGAAAACACTGGTTGGGGCACTGTTTGTTACTCTTAGTGTCCGGCTTGCGTTAACACCTTGAATTGTTTTTCACTGGATAAAGGAGTACCTGATAACAGAGGATAAAAAAACCCTTCCAGAAAATCCTGGAAGGGCTAGGGGAGGGGAGGAGAAGAAAAAATATATATAAATCGGTATAAACCGAGGGTGGAACGTAAAGACTCATCAGCTCATGGGTAGCATTCCTTTTGCCTGGAATTTCGTAAGCATTGAGCGTTGTAATTCAAAAATTTCCGCTGTGAGTTTACCGATCCTGCCTGTGTCGGAACTGTTTGTTTTGAGTAAAAAACGTTTTGCTGCTCGTCTGATTGCAATTTCACGGCGTAAGATTTTCATTATATTGTCCTTGTGATCTAAAATAAAGTGATGTTCAAGTTCTATCTTAGGTTGAGCAAGAGCCGTGCCAGAAAAAATAAATATGACAAGTTGCTGTGTTTTCGATGTTCTGTTCTGGTGTGGTTTGTCTGGGCCAGGGGAGGAAAGGGGAAAGTGAATAGAAAGTATCCATTTGTTTTACTGGGTTGTGTAAAAAGTATTCAGCTTGTTGAATCACTGGATTTTGCCAGGGTGATCAGGATACCAGTGCCATTTTTGAGATGGTATGCCCCTCCAGGCGAAGCAGGAACTTCTTGATACCCAATCCAGCTGCAAATCCAGCCAACTTTCCGGATTTTGCTATTATTCTATGGCAGGGAATCACTATGGGAAGAGGATTTGCACCATTTGCACTGCCCACTGCTCGTATTGCTTTGTCTTTTCCCATAATTTTGGCCTGTTCCTGGTAAGAGTACGTTTTTCCAAATGGTATGGTCAATAGAGTCTTCCATGCCAGTTGCTGAAACTCGGTGCCCTGGAAGGATAGCGGCAGGCTGAACTGTATTCTTTCTGCCCCAAAATACTCCTGTAACTGAGAACGGGTGCGGCTGATAATGGTATTGTCACCTTGAGGGAGTGGTCCTGTTTTTTGGAGAACGCTTTCCCGATTACCAGCAAAGATAATATTTTTCAGGAATTGATGATCAGCGATGATTACAATATTCCCCACTGGTGATAAAAAATTTTGGTAGCAGGTTGTTGTTATATTCATACTACACAGGGGCTGGTGGTGGTGTTTTCTTTAACATCTCTGGATGTGCAGGATCAATTTGTGTTTCTTGATGCTATCAAGAAACAGTTGTGAAGTTGTCACGGGTTCAGGTTTGTGACCATTTGTGTTGCAATTCGGCTCACTAACATATTTAGACCTTTTCGGCAAGTTGTCTGGCAGGGGCTGTTTTTTGTTTGGATGCTGATTTTAAGTTGTTTATCATCAAACAAATGGTCATCGCGGTCCTGCTGTGGTAAACAGGTGGTGGCGTTGTAATAAGCTCTTCATCTGTTCGTTGTTGCAAAATTTTAATTATAACGGTTTGTCCTAGTAGGCTGATATGATGGGAGTTGTACTTGCCTCAGAGAGTGACGAGTTTTTTTAAAAAAACATACCTCCCCGTAGTTTATAAAAATCTCAAGTTTCGGACTTAATCGACAGCAGCCATAAAAATATGACAACCACCTAAATTAATTACATATTAACGTGAAAAGCCTCTCGTTTTTTGATATATTGGGTTTTGCGAAAAATCTAATAAAATCAAGAAGGAGAGGCTTAAATGGATCTTACCAAACAATACCAGGAGCAACAAGAAGCAAAACGACTGCAGAACAGGATTTCTTCCTTCA